>Ga0105090_10000706_pt1 | contig 16999 bp, 13 predicted proteins | sample PPLLak3March2015_FD_79110 | JGI IMG/M metagenome (GOLD analysis project Ga0105090, IMG submission 79110) | Freshwater sediment microbial communities from Prairie Pothole Lake near Jamestown, North Dakota, USA - PPLs Lake P7 Core (1) Depth... | ecosystem: Environmental > Aquatic > Freshwater >... | reverse complement strand
CGCCAACTCGGCTCGAGGCTGATGCCATTCACCACGGCGAATTCGGCGATTTCGTCGCTGAGATTGCTGAGGTCGCGCCAGACCGTCACTTTCAACTTGCTGCGGTCGGCGTCTGCCATGGTCAAAGTGATTCGGCCGGTCACATCGTCGTAGTCCGCTCCATCCGGTCCGGCGGTGTCGCGTGACGTGTAGCCGACCTTTGCATCTAGCAGCGAGCGGGCCGTAAGTTGCCATTCGAGAGTCGGCCCGACCGTGTATTCGTCGAAATCTGCCGCCGGGTTGGTGTCGTAGTCGCCGCGGATGAAGGCGGCGTCGAGACCGATCACGTTGCCTGCTGGAGTCACGTAGTCCAACGCTGCACCACCAGTGGTGCGCTCGAGGTCGAGCGCTTTCGTCTCGCTGTAGCTGATGTCGGCCAGGTCGGCCCGGATGCCCAACTTCCAATTGCTCGGCAGGTCAATGTCGGCACTTCCAAGCAATTTGCTCTCGGTACGCAGATCCTTGATCTTGTCGAGCCTGATCTGGTTGCCAAAATCTCGGAGCGAACGCCTGTACTTGTAGCCGATGCTGCCAGCGAGAAGGTCGCCCGTCCTCCAGTGCCAGATCGAAGTGGCCTTGGCGCCCGTGTAATCGAGATCATCGTAAGTGTCGTAAAGGTTGCGGCTCAATTCGCCACTCAGCTCGTAACTCTGTCGACTGACCCGGATGTCCGACTCGAAACCGGCGCTGGCGACCAGATACTGATCAGATCGGCCTGCGGGTGCCGACGCTTGGTCGTCGAGCCTGAAAATATTCGAGTCGTATGCATACCCGATGGCGGCATACGGGTTGGCGACGTCGATCGCGCGAGACCACGCCGAATCTGTCTGCGGGTCGTCGGCAGAAAAGGCGGGGAGGGAGAAGCAAATCGCAATGCCTGCAGCGAGGATGCCAAGGCGGGACGAAGCTGACGACGGGCGTCCCGCCTGATAGACGAAAAGGTAGTTCACGTTGGTCTGTGATGACGTTGAGATTCCCGTACTATAATTGAATGGTGGTTGGCGACCGAACCGCACATGCGGGTGCGTCTGCCGCAACAGATGAGGTTGGTTAACCATAAGGCTGGTAACCCTGCCGGAAATGAGATTTGGTCTTACGGCGCCAGCAAACGCCTTAATCAACTGTCGGCAGGTTTTACAGCGGGCTGACGACGATATTTACAAACTGGCGTCTTTGCTGACACTACAGCGGCTGGCACGGATTTTGTATCGTCCCTCCATGCGGCAGAGGCATCGATTGCTGGCCCAAATCATATGGTTACGCAGGGCATTCTCAATTCGGTGCCTGCGCCAGTTTCTGAAAAGCTAGAGTAAGTCTTGATTGATCGACATAAGTCATTGAAATTTATAATGTTGAGAATCAAAATGCGCAGACCATCTGGATTCGATATCGGTCGCAAAGAGCTGGCGTTCGCTGTGGCGATCGTGCTTTTAGGTGGTCTGGCAAACACCGTCAACGCGCAAATCGCATTCGACGACGTGTCGATTCCAGCCGGATTCGCCAACTCCGGATCCGAAACCTGGGGCGCGTCATGGGGCGATGTCGACGGCGACCATTACCCCGACATTTACATCAGCAATCACCGTACGCGGGCGGCCCTCTATCGCAACAACCGCAACGGCACTTTCACCGATGTTTCCCAGCAGGTGGACCTGTCGGATACGCCAGGTTGGACCGGCGGACGCGCCAACGTCGACATGCATGGTGCAACGTGGGGCGATGTCGACAACGACGGGGACGACGACCTCATCCAGTCGGTGAGCAGCGGCGACGATTACATGTTCATCAATGAGAACGGGCTTCTCACCCAGAAGAATTCGCAGTACGGCCTGAAACTGCTGCGGCATTCGGCCACCCGCCAGAATCTGTTCCTCGATTTCAACGGTGACGGGCGTCTCGACCTCGCGAATATTTCGTTGAACCGTCCCGCCTTTTCTCCGCAGCTGGCGAACAAAACCTTTGGTGCTGGCTCGAGTTACGAGATCCCGATCAGTTGCTCGTTCGATGCCCAGTGGGCGCACCTCGTGGACGTCAACCCGTCTCCGGGACTCGAACTGCTCTGCGCGCCGCGCAAGGAGCTGTACCCAAAGAGCATCAGCGCTTTTCAGAACGGTGTAATCACGAACGTCGTCGCTGGATTTCCGCAGTTCGGCCCGGTTAACGATGCCATCTCGTTGGATTACAACCGCGATTTGCGACCCGATATCTTCATGGTTCGCGGCTCCGAACGGCCGTCCGACGTGTATCAGATGTCGCCCGAGAAGCTCGAGGTGCAACTGATCACGGCGGCGAACAAGACCAAGTCGGTGACGTTCAAGTCGACCGGCGTGCTTTCGTTCAAGGTCAGTACGCGCGCCGGCAGTGACCCGCAGGGCGACCCCATCTACATCGATATCGGCGCAGGTGGGTACAGCCCCGGTAGTCTGCAGTTCCAGCTGAATAAAGACGACATTAAGAACCAGGGCATCCAAACGGGCTCGACGGGCATCAATATCGGCTATCTCACAGCCAACGGTGTGTGGAAATTGTCCCTGGGCAACACCCGGTACAGCTACACCTACCTCGAGGTCACGTCGACCGCGCCAATTACGGATGTGATCTTTACCGGGGCGAGCGGCTCGGATCTGGGCCAGGCGCCTATTCTGCTGGCCAATACGGAAGCCGGATTCTCCAAAGTGACAAACGCTGGCTTCACGGCCGCGATGCGTTGCATGAGCGTCGTCAGCGGCGACTTCGACAACGACATGGACGAAGATCTGTTCCTGACCTGCACGGGGGGCACGCACAATATCGCCGATAAGCTCTTCATGAATAATGGCAACGGCAAGTTCACCGAAGTAGCGAATGCGGGCGGCGCTGCAGGCGTGGTCGGTGCTGCGGTCGGCGAAGGCGCGGGCACGGGCGAGAGTGTCGTGACGGCCGATTACGATCTGGACGGTTTCCTAGACCTGTTCGTCACGAACGGCAGCAACATGCGGCCGCTCGATATTGGCGGGCCGAAGCAGTTATTCCGGAATCGCGGCAACGCTAACAACTGGATCCAATTCGATCTGGTTGGCAACGGCACCAACACCAACCGCGATGGCACCGGCTCGAAAGTCTATGTCACGTCCAACGGCGTCACCCAGTACCGCGAGCAGGGTGGCGGCTACCATCGCTGGTCGCAGAACTTCAGGCGTCTGCACGTCGGACTCGCCGGCAACACGCTGGCCGATGTCAGGGTGGTGTGGCCCAATGGCGAAGAGACGATCTACGCCGGTCTGCAGTCCAATGGCATCTATCAGTTGAAGCAGGACGGAACGTCCGTCCTGTTGTTAGGTGGCGTCGACACCGATGGTGATGGCCTTGCCGACTCGAAGGAAGCAACGCTGGGCACGGATCCAAATAATTCGGACACGGATGCCGACGGTCTCCTGGACGGTGATGAAGTGACTCGCGGCACCAATCCGCTCAAAGCGGACACGGATGGCGAGGGGCTGAGCGACGGCGACGAGGTGACCATCTACGGCACCAATCCGCTCAAGAAGGACACTGATGCAGATGGCCTAACTGACAAGTCGGAAATCGTTTTCAAGGGGACCGATGCGTTGAATCCGGACACCGATGGCGATGGCCTGAAGGACGGGCAGGAAGCGGGTGTCAATTGTTCGCCTTGCACGAATCCGCTGAAAGCAGACACGGACGGTGGCAGTCTCGACGATGGAGCGGAAGTTACCGCAGGCAAGAATCCAAACGATCCATCTGATGACCTGTTGTGACAATTGCGGATCTTCCTGAAGGCTAAGCCTGATCCATGAAAGGAGGCTGTCCGTCATTGGCCGGGCACGGGTACGACTGAAATGACCCTGTTCCGCCGGGCGGCGTTGGTGTTTTTGTGTGGCTTGGGCGGTGTAGCTTCTGCGGCTGCACCGTCGCAGCCCGCGGTGGCGTGTCAACCTCCGGCTGCACCCTTCGCGGAGGCCCAACGCAAGTTCCACCCTGGGCATTATGTGTCGCTCGGCAGGGGCTATCCGCGTAGCGACTTCAGTGGTGCACTGGTTAAGGGCGTCACCGGTGTGCAAATGCGTTATCGCTGGGCAGATTTGGAGCCTGCTGAAGGGCACTACGACTTGTCGGTCATCGCGCGGGATCTCGAGGCTGCCAAGCGTTCAGGTGTGCAACTCGTCGTCCTGATCGAGGACAAGTCATTCAAGGACGAGCTGCCTACCCCCGCTTACCTCCGTGCCAAATACACCCTGCGTAACCGTGCCAATGGCTATACGGCGCTGCGCTGGGATCCCTATGTGAATGACAGGCTGCAGCAACTGGTGGCGAACCTCGGGGCAGAGTTCGATTGTCATCCGCACTTTGAAGGTGTTGCGTTCCAGGAAAGTTCGCTCAGCCTCGACGACAAGGTGCTCGACGCGAACGGATACACGCCAGAGAAATATCGTGACGCACTGATCAGTCTGTTGCGCTCAAGCGCCAAAAAGCTGCCCCGTTCAAGGGTGTTCTGGTACATGAATTTCCTGCCGGAGAAGCAGGGTTACATCGGCGAGATTGCCGACGCGGTGATTGGCACAGGGGTCGTAATGGGAGGCCCCGACATCTTGCCGGACAACCCTGCACTCGCGACCCGCGTGTATCCCTTCTACGACAAGTTCGAGGGACGCCTGCGCTTGTTCAATTCGATGCAGCACGACAGCTATCGGCACCGACACAACGCCGTAGGCAGGTCGGGCTACTGGTCGATGGACGACCTGTTCGTGTTTGCGCGGGATGAGTTGCACGTAGACTACGTATTCTGGGAATACCGGACCTGGCGCCAGCCGCCGGATTCCCACGATTGGACCGATGCCCGTGAGGTGATTGCCCGCTATGCGACTTTCGGCAGCAGCAGGAGCAGTGACTCGACAAAGTGAATTGAGGAGAGATCGCCCGTGAGACACCACAAGACATTGCTTGGATTCGGCCAGACGTTGCTCGTTCTGCTTTGGACCGTGATCGGCACCGCCGGGATCGCATCCGCGCAGTCGTCCGCTTCGCTGGCCCCGGGCGATGTGCTGAAAATCAGCGTCTATGGCAACCCGGACCTGACCACCGTCACGCGTATATCGCCTACCGGCACGATCACATTTCCGCTCATCGGCCAGGTGACGGTGGGCGGCGTGGCGGTTGCGGCTGCGGAAGCGAGCATCGCCGACAGACTCAGCCGCGGTGGCTTCGTGAAAAACGCTGCCGTCAGTGTTTTCGTCCAGGAACGCAGCGCAGCCATGACCAGCAGCGTAACGCTGTTGGGGCAGGTGGAACGATCGGGCACCTATTCGCTCGATTCCGAGTCTGCTCAGGCTGTCAGCACCCTGATCACCCTGCTGGCCAAGGCAGGGGGCACCACGGACAAGGCGGCCGATTACTGCTACCTGATCCGCAGCGAAAACGGGCAGTCCCGTAAGCAGCGCGTCGACCTGGTCGAGTTACTGCAGAACGGCGACATCAAGGCCAATCTCCCGCTTACTAACGGGGACCTCGTACTCGTCCCTGAAATGGATGTCTTCTACATCTACGGCGAGGCCCAGCGTCCCGGCAAGTACAAACTCGAGCGCGACATGACCGTGATGCAAGGGCTTGCGGTGGCCAGTGGCATGACCCCGCGCGGCAGCATCAAAGGCATCGTGTTGAACCGACGCCAGGGTGCCGAGATGAAATCCATTTCCGTGGGTCTGGAGGATCGCCTGCAACCCAACGACGTGATTTACGTCAAGACCGCCGTGTTTTGAGCCACGTCCGGTCTAACTGCAACGCTCGGTGGTAATCGAATGAACTTCAGTTCCTTTCTCGTAATCGTCAAATCGCGGTTTCTGCTCGTCCTGCTGACGCTGCTCATTGCAGTGGGTACGGCCGCCGTACTCACGTACCTCGAGCCCAAGCGCTATGTCGCATCGACGTTCCTGCTCCTGAACTTCAAGGAAGGTGGCCCGTTCGACAGCAGCCCCATCCCAGCCCAGCTTTCCTCGAGTCATCTCGAGACGCAGGTCGACATCGTGCGCAGCCAGAAGGTGGCGCTCAAGGTCGTCGAGACGCTCGAACTGGATAAGGAGCCGGGATGGATTACTGCATATGAAGAATCCGGCGCTACCGTCGTTCCGCTGAAGCAATGGATTGCCACCAAGATCAGCGCCAACGTCGTGGCTGCACCTCTCGAGAACAGTCGCGTCGTCCGGTTGAGCTACAAGGCTTTGACCCCTGAGGAGTCGGCCCGGATTGCCAATGCCTATGCACAGGCATTCATCGCAACGACCCTGGAGCTGACGGTCGAGCCTGCGCGGCGGAATGCAGCTTGGTTTGACGAGCAATTGAAGGTGCTGCGCAAACGACTCGAGACGGCGCGGGCCCGCATGACGGAGTACCAGGTCGAGCAAGGCATCGTCGCGCTGGACGAGAAACTCGGGGCGGAAACCTCGCGGCTGCAGGACATTTCCAAGAACCTGGTCGAAGCGCAGATGGCGACCTACGCCGCGCGCTCGCGTCAGCTCGGCGTCAACCATCCCGACTACATCAGCGCCGTGCAGCGTGAACGTGCGATGGCACAGGCTCTCGCACAGCAGAAGTCCAGCATTCTACTGATTAAAGGGCAGCGCGATGAGCTGGATGCGCTGGCGCGTGAGGTGGAATCCGAGCAGCAGAACTATTCCGCCACTCTGCAGAGCTATTACAAAACCGTCATGGAGAGTCAGTTCAACCAGACCAACATCGCGCTACTGGGGCCTGCACTCGTTCCAACGGAGCCCGTCAGCCCCGACGTGGTGCTGAACATGATCAGCGCCACGGTGCTCGGCCTGATTCTCGGGTTGGCGGTCGCGCTCGGCGCCGAAATGCTCAGCCCGCGAGGCCGACATACGCTGGGCGCTGCGTAAAGTTCAGAAGGCTCAGTGTGACTCAGCGCAGACTAATATTCATCACTGGGGCGTCGCGCTCGGGCACGACGCTGCTCAGCTTCGTGCTGCGCAACCATCGTGAGGTCTTCGGTCTCAAGGAGCTGCAGTACTTCGGCCAGGCCTGGGATCCCCGGCAGAGGCAGCGACACTTCTCTCGCAATGAAGCAATCGAGGCCGCGGCATCGATGTTTGCGTGCCAGGAGCACGGCGTCCTGGCTCCCAAGATCAGTGCGGCGCATCGTCACGCCGCGGAGGTTCTCGTCGACGAACTGGGTGATCGCGGTTCGGACCCAGCGGCCGTGTTCGCGGCCACGGTGCATGGCCTGGCGCAGGCGGCGGGCAAGACGATCCCCTGCGAACAGACGCCGCGCAATGTCTTCTACGCGCGCGCGCTGCTCGAACTGTATCCGTCCGCCCACATCGTTCACATCGTTCGGGACCCGCGGGCAGTCATGGCCTCGCAGAAGAAGCGCTGGCAGCGTCGGCGCCTGGCGGCGGACGTCGGCGCCGTGCCGCGCTACGAGTCGGTGCGCGTCTGGGTCAACTACCACCCGTTCACGGTTGCTCGTCTGTGGTCGCGGGCAACGAGCGAAGCGTTGGCGCTAGCCGATCACCCGCGTGTCACCCTGGTCCGATTCGAGGACCTGGTGCAGGCCCCGGAGGTCACCGTGCGCCAACTGTGCGACCGGCTCGGCCTTGCATTCGACGAGCGGATGCTCGATGTCGGGCAGATCAACTCCTCGCACCAGTCTTCGGCGGGCGGCGGCCGGCGCGGGTTGCATGCCGACACGATCGATACGTGGAAGGATGCGCTGACCGCTGCAGAGTGCGCCATCACCGAGCAGCGCTGCGGGCCACTAATGCGCCGTTTTGGTTATGGCATCAACGCGGGTCGAAACGGATCGCGCTTGAGCCAGCTGGGCTTTCGCCTGAGCTACCTGGCGCATCTCGGTGGCGTGTTGCTCGTCAATCCTCGCCGGGCCTGGGTCCAGGGCAGGGCGCTGCTCAATTCGCGCTCGCACGCGAGTCAGTCCACCGCGACTCACCGGAAGGTTGCCGTACAAAGCGACCGGTCGGAGTGATGGAGGCAATGGCGGTGCAGCATCATACCGCGACAGCGGTGATCGACTCGCGGGACTTGCCTGGTGCGCCTGATTCACCGGCGCCAGCGGACCTGCGCGAGATACTCGGCCTGCGATTCTGGGATGTGGATCTGGCGCGCGCTGCACGGTACCTGATTGGCAGGGCGAACGCAGGTGAGCGGACCAGGGTATTTTTCGTCAACGCCCATTGCGTGAACGTCGCGGCGCGGAATCCTGGCTACGCAAAGTTGCTTGCGGACGCGCCATTCCTGTTCGCCGACGGCGCGGGCATGGCGCTGGCTGCGCGAATCTCCGGCACGTGCTTGTCCAATAACGTCAATGGCACGGATCTTTTTCCATTGATCTGCGACGCAGCCGCGGCGGCTTCGGTGCCGATTGCATTGCTCGGCGCGCGTCCCGGCGTGGCGCGTGCTTGCGCCGAGCGGATGGAGCAGATGCACCCAGGGTTGCGTGTCACCTGGGCTGGGCATGGCTATTTGTCGAATGACGAGGAAGCCGTTGGGCTTGATGAACTGAACTCGTCCGGCGCGAAGCTGATCTTCGTCGCCAAGGGCGTGCCCGCGCAGGAACAGTGGATTGCCGCGCACGCGGCCCGTCTTGCTGCGCCCGTCGTGCTGGGCGTCGGTGCATTGTTCGACATTTATTCCGGGTCGATACCCCGCGCTCCGCGCCTAATGCGCGATCTTCGCCTCGAGTGGGTTCACCGATTGCTGCAGGAACCACGGCGTCTGTCCGGCAGGTATCTGCTGGGGAATCCCGAATTTGTTGCTCGCGCCCTAGCCTGGCGATTCTTTAGGGCGGACGGCAGACAGTCATGACGGCAAGCGCAGCGAGATTTGCCAATTTCGTGATCGGCGGTACTGAAAAGGCCGGCACGACGTCCGTTTTCTCCTACCTTGGCGCGCACCCCGAGGTTTGCGCCTCCTCGCGGAAGGAAACGAACTTTTTTCGCTTCGAGTACACCGGCGATCTTGTGTCCGACACCGAGCGTTACTCGGCCCACTTCGAACGTTGCGAGCCGCGGGTACCGGTGTTGATGGAGGCATCGCCCGGTTACCTGGGCGAGGCGGCCGCCGTCGCGCCGCGAATGCGTGCAATGGCGCCAGCGACGAAAGTCCTGTTCATCCTGCGTGACCCCGTCGATCGCTTGTATTCGTCGTTCCATTTTCATCGGGGAAGACTCAACCTGCCGCAAGGCATGATCTTTGACGACTACGTGACGCGGTGCGTCGAATTCGACCGTGGGGCGAAAAGCGCGGAAGAACTTGGTCTCGAGGAGTGGTACCTGAAGGTCCTGCGCTTCGGATGCTATGCGGACTTCCTCGCGATTTACCGCTCGCAGCTGCCGGTCGAGAACCTCAAGGTGATGTTCTTCGAGTCGCTGCAGCGGGACGAGCGGGCATTCATGGTCGAACTTAGTGCGTTCCTCGGCATCGATGCTGGCTTCTGGTCCGGTTTCGAATTCCGCAAGAGTAATGTGACGTTCTCGGGTCGAAACAAGGAATTTCATCAGTTGGCCCTGAAGGTCAACGCGATTGCCGAACCCGTGATGCGCCGGTATCCCGGGCTAAAGCAGTCCCTGCTTCGCGCTTATAAGGCCGTGAACGGGAAGCGCGAGGGTTACGACCCGATGCCGCCCGAGGTGCGCGAGCGACTCATCGAGTTTTACGGACCCAGCATCTGCGCGCTGCAGCGTCAGCCCAATGTGGAGCTGCCCGATGCCTGGCGGTACCTGACGCATGAGGCGGTTGCGGCATGACCGACACCGCTGCTGGCAGGCAGATGCCGGGCGCCGACGTCGCCTTTCTGGTGGGGGCGGGAAGGTCGGGCACGACGCTGCTCTACAAGTTGCTGTGCCTGCACCCACAGATCGCTTTCATCAGCAATTACGAGAACCGCTTCAACTGGTTCCCACGCGGGCTCGCCGGCCTTTCGGTCGCTGGGCGCATCGATGACAAGCTGCACGCCTGGTTCAACCAGGGCGGCAATGCCTATTTCATCCACCGCCCGTGGCTCAAAAAGATATTCCCGACTCCGAACGAGGGTGAGTCCGTCTTCTCTTCCTGCGGTGTCCCGTTGTTTCCCACGCCGGATTACATGCCCGACGCGTCGACAACCACCTGCCTCAGGCGCAAGTTCGACCAGATTCGCCGCGGGTCCGGAGCTTCCGTGTTCCTGTCGAAGCGTACGGCTAATAACCGGCGGATCAGGCAACTGGCAGCTATTTTTCCGGCTGCGCGATACGTCCACATCCTGAGGGACGGGCGTGACGTAACCCAATCCCTGTCGACCGTCGAATGGTGGGACACACACACGGTCTGGTGGGACGGGCGCACTCCGGTAGAGATGGAGCGCGCAGGCTCGGCTCGGCTCGCCATTTGTGCGCGCAACTGGGTCAGGGAGGTGGAGGAACTGCGCATCCAACTGGCGCCCATCGATCCCAACAGGCTGCACGTGCTTCGATTCGAGGAACTTCTGCGCGACCCGATCCATCATCTCGAGGGAGTGGCAAGGTTCCTGGGCCTCGATTTTTCAGCTGATTACCGCGCCGCGCTTGAGTCCCTGGGGCTGCGTCCCGTTCGCGCGCGGTGGCAGTCGGATTGGGATGCGAAACAGCAGGCGGACGTGCTGGCGGAAGCACTGCCATTGCTGCGCCAACTCGGCTACAACGATTGATCTGCGCCATGCCAGCCAGTCATTGCGTGAGACCCACTTACGTCGGCATCGGGGCACAGAAATGCGCCTCGACCTGGTTGCATCGGATCCTGGCTGAGCATCCGCAGGTTGCGGTGCCCGAGGTCAAGGAAGTCGATTTCTTCTCCTACCGCTACGATCACGGCTACCAGTGGTATGAAAATCACTTCTCTGGCGGCGGATCGGCGCTGGCGAGGGGCGAGATTTCCCCTTCGTATTTCTGCGAGCCAACAGTGCCTGAGCGGGTTGCACGCTACATTCCCGAGGCGCGGATCCTGCTGTCATTGCGGGATCCCGTGGAACGGGCGCTTTCCAATCACCGTCATGAGGTGCGCGAAGGTCACCTGACCGGTGCGGACCTCAGTTTCGAGACCGGTATGCGCAACAATCCCATGTACGTAGAGCAGGGGTTGTACGCGACGCATCTCCGCAACTGGCTGCGTTACTTTCCCCGCGAGCAGATCCTCGTCGTGCTAATGGAAGACGTCGAGACGGCCCCAGAGACAGTCAGTAAACTCGTGTATGGCTTCCTGGACGTGGACGACAACTTCGTGCCAACCGGGCTGAAGAACCGCTACAACCGCAGTTTCACGTCTCGTTCAGCGGCGTTGGGCAGCGTGAAAGATGCCGTGTACGGCCTCACCCGACGCCCCGGTCTGCGCTGGCTGTGGGATGCTGCCGCCGGCTCGGGTCTGCGATCGCTGTACAGGGGCATCAATGACGTGCCGAGCAGCGCCGTCATACCGCAGCCAAAGGACCAGACGCTGCGCGAGCTTCGCGGCAGATTCGCACCTGAAATCCAGGATCTTGAAACACTGATCGGCAGGCCGTTGGCGCAATGGCTCGAACACTGACATCCAACGAACAAGACTCAGGGGCAGCGCGCTCAATCGTTGCGTTGGGGTTTGCGGTGCTGCTCGGGGTCTTCGCCGGCGCGCTCAGCGCCAGCGGGCAGCCCGCCCTTACGGCGATCTTCCTTGGTCTCGTGATCGGTTCCCTGCTGGTGTCGTCTCGCATTGCCGTGTTCTGGTTCGTCGTGATCGTTGCCCTGGTAGTCACAGGGCTGGTCCAGCTCTACATGCCGTGGGCGCAGGCGCGCTACATCCGTTACGTGGCTCCCTTGGCGTCCCTTGGTCTGCTCCTGCACTGGTTCATGGATCACCTTCGGGTGCGAGACCAGGCGCGCGACGAGCCGCTACCCGCGCCCTTTGCATGGGCAATCGCATTCGCCCTCTCGAGCCTCGTCTCCATACTGATCAACCTCAGTGATCCCGCCGTCGCATTCATTGGGGCGAAGAACTATTTCCAGATGTGGGGATTGTTCCTCGGGGTCGTCTTCCTCCGGTGGAACTCTGGGTTCGCTCGGAACGTCGTGCAAGGGCTGTTCCTGATCGGGCTATTGCAGTTACCTTTCGCCGCCCACCAGTACTTCGTACTAGTACCGCAACGAGTGGGCCTCGGGGGTGGCATCGTGCCGGTCGATGTCGTGGCCGGCACATTCGGCGCGTCATTGCTCGGCGGCGGCGCGAACGCGGTGCTGGCTGCATTCCAGGTCATCCTTTTTGGTTGCCTGCTCGCACTCTGGAAGAATGGCGCGATGTCGTCGATGAAGACGGCGGCGCTTTCAATCTTCTTGCTGGCGCCGCTGCTGGTCAACCAGGCAAAAATCGCGGCGCTCTATATTCCGCTGGTCTACATCGTGGTGTTCTACCGTGACATCGCGGTCCGGCCGGGTAAATTCCTGATCGGCGGCATCGGTGCCGCCGGAATGCTCGCCGTGCTGCTGACAGCGCTGACTCTATTCAACCCGAGCGGCAAGTTGCAGAGCTGGTCTGACCTGGTTGATCAGGTCGTTTCCCGGCAGACCGCGGATATCGACGACCGGCGCGGGCTGTACAGTGAACTCAGTCGTTGGGGCGCGTTGACCTTCTGGGCCAAGGAGCACGTGAAGGCGAATCCTGCGAACACTTTTTTCGGGCATGGACTGGGCGAATCTCGCGAACAGCAAGGCGGACTGGATATCGCGGATACGCTCGCAGAACGGCGATACCCGGGTCTGCGTATTGGCACGACGGCGCTGTCGGCACTACTGTGGGATACGGGCATCGTGGGCACGCTGGCTGTGCTGGGGATGTTCGCTTCGGCATTCTTCGCTGCAGGCTCGTTGGCCCGACGGTACCGTAACCTGGACAGGTTCAGGACCGGAATGTTCGAGGGGTTGCAGGCGGGGATCGCTGTGCTGACGCTGAGCCTGGCCCATAAGGACTTCTTCGTCGTCCACATTCCCTACCAGACATTCGTTTACCTGTTGATCGGCTTGATCGCGAATTCCTGGCTGCAGGCTCGTCGCGATGATCCCCGGGGCCAGGGAGCATGAGCGCCGGCGCCTACAGCAGCCAGCGTCTGCGCAAGGCGCTGCTGCAGTTCGTGGCGGGGCGAATCGCGCAAGCGGTGGCGCGTGCCGTCCTGGTCCTGGCACTGGTCCGTATTCTTTCCGTCGAAGACTTCGGCGCTTACATGCTGATCGTCGGCACGGCAGAACTGTTGCTGCAGGTTGGTTCCTTTGGCATCCTGCCGCTGGCGCAGCGCTACATGCCACAGATGCTGACGTCCTTGCCGATCGGCAAGTTGTACCGGTTCGTCGCGTTCCTGGTCATCTCGCAGATGATCGTGCTTTCGGTCTCAGCAGCGGTTCTCTGGCTGTTCTGGACGTCGCTGGCACCTTTTTTCGGTATGAGCCCGGAGCAGACGGCGGTCACCGCGTTCGCCGCCGGGTTGTTCCTGATCATTCCGGCTTTTCGGTTCTCGGTTGAAATTCTCGAAACGATGCTGGCGCAGGGGCAAACGGCGCGTGCGCTGATGGTCTTCATTCGCGCGGCCGCGATCGTGCTGCTCGTCATATTCAAGCCGACGATTGAACTGACGGACGTGCTCCTGGTCGATATGGTTGCGACGGGCCTGTGCGTGCTGGTGGTCTGGTTCAGCATTCAGCGCACGCTGGCGTCGCTGCATTCAACGGTTGCCAGCGGAACCCTGCCGGTGCGTGAGATGGCACGGTTCACCTGGCACATGGCGCTCGTCGGCCCGATGAGCGGAACTGCAAACCCCGGTGCGATACGCCTGGTGCTGGCGAATCAACTGGGACTCGCCGAGAGCGGGCTCTACGCGTTCCTGCAGAGTCTCGAGCGGCTCGTCAGCAGGTACCTCCCGGCCACGCTGTTGCGGAACCTGATTCGACCGATGCTGATCTCGCGCACGATCGGCCAGGGCAGCACTGAGCTGCTGCGGTCGGGCACTGGCCTGCTGCTCAAGTCCAATCTGCTCGCCGTCATCGGTGGATTGGTGGTCATCGCGGTGTGTGGTGACGAGATCGTTTCGATCATGAGCGGCGGCAAGTTTGTCGGTGCAGGACTCACGCTGTTGCTGCTCTACATCAACATGATTGCGACTTCCCAGCGCGGCGTGCAGGAGATGGTGATGCAGATCACCGGCCACACGAAGGCACTGTGGATTACTTCCATTATTTCGCCTCTCGCCCTGTTCGCCGTCTGGTACTTTGCGAAGCACGGCATCAATGTCGCCGTGCTGATCGTAACGGCCGGGAGCATGACCGCCAATTGGCTCGCTGCCGGCGTGCTTCAGGCTAAAACGGACTGGTTCCGGGTTGATTGGCGCGGCATGGCGGCCATCTTCTTGCCTGGTCTGGCCGCCGCCGGTATCGGCCTGCTGCTTGCCGATCGCATCGAACCGCTGATCGCCGCCGGAGTTGCGCTCGCAGTGTTCGTGCTGTTTCTCCGGATCGGGCGGCCCTTCAACGGGCACGAAATCGATGCCGTCGGGCGCCTGGCAGGCAAGCGCGCAACACGATTGTTGCGAGGCTTCGCCGTCGGATGAGCAAGACAGCCACAAGCAAGGTTCTGCACCTGATAAACGGGGAGTTTTACGCCGGTGCGGAGCGTGTGCAGGACCTGTTGGCGATGCAGCTCGAACGCTGCGGATTTCAGGTCGAGTTCGCTTGCCTGAAGAACGGCATCTTTGCGGAGAAGCGGCAGTCCAAAGGCTCGAAGCTTTACCCGTTTCCCATGCGGTCCCGGGGTGACTTGCTGCTCGGTCACCGCCTGGCGCAACTCGTGCGCGAACAGGGCCATCGGCTGATCCACTCCCACACGCCGCGCACGGCGCTGCTCGGGAACGTGGCTGCCCGGCTTGCGGGTGTTCCCCTGGTTCACCATGTCCACAGTCCCAGCGAGCGGGACACGGAAAGCGGCTTTCGCAACGTCCGCAATGCCTTGATCGAGAAGATCAGCCTGCGCGGGGCGAGCAAGCTGATCGTCGTCTCGGCAAGTCTGGAGAAGTATCTCGCAGATCGTGGTTTTGCAGCCGAGCGCATCTGCCAGGTGCCCAACGGTGTGCCGGTGTCCGCGCAACTGCGGATGAAGTTTGTGCCGGGTCAGGAACTCGCCTTGGGGATGGTTGCCTTGTTTCGTCCACGCAAGGGTGTCGAGGTACTGCTCGATGCCATGGCGCGGCTGCAGGCGATGAATGTGCCTGTGAATCTGCACGCGGTCGGGCCCTTCGAGACGCCGGAATATGAGCGTTCCGTCCTGGAACTGACCCGCCGGCTGGGACTTGAGAAGTCGGTCACCTGGGCGGGATTCACGTCTGATGTTTTCGCTGAGTTCAGGCGCATGCACGTGTTCGTCCTGCCGAGCCTGTTCGGTGAAGGCATGCCGATGGTCCTGCTCGAAGCCATGGCGGCTGGCCTGCCAGTGGTGAGCACCCGCGTTGAGGGCATCCCTCAGGTCGTGCGTGATGGGCAGGACGGCCTCCTGGCGGAACCCGCCGATCCCCAGGGCCTGGCGGGCGCATTGCTGCGGTTTGCTCGCGGCGAGGTCGACTGCGAAGCCATGGGTGACAGTGGCTGGCATCGACAGCGCGAGAATTTTTCCGACGTATCCATGGCGGCAAGCGTTGCAGCAGTTTACCGCGAGGTGCTTGGGTCGTGAGCAATCCAGACGCAGAGCCTGCTCCCGTCTTTGTGGTCGGGATGAACGGTTCGGGTACGACCATGCTGCTGGACTGCCTTGGCCATCATCCAGCCCTGTACGCGTTTCCCAAAGAGACGCGCCTGATCCCGTACCTCATCGCCCGGCAGGGAACCTACGGCGATTTGAACGTCGACGCCCATTTCGAACGTCTGTGGGAGGACGTCCGCAACCTTCCCGTCTTTCGTGAGACGAACGCCAACATGCCGGTCCCTATCCCGACGGACTGGCGTGAGGGTCCGCGCACGTTGGCAGCCATCCTCGACGCGGTGTTCAGTTACTTCGCCGCTGGGCAGGGCAAGCGACGCTGGTGCGAAAAGACACCGCAGCACGTGCAGCACCTGCTGGCGCTGGCAGAGTTGTTTCCGGCGGCCAGGTTCGTGCACGTCATCCGCGATGGTCGTGACTGTGCCGTTTCGTTTCATCGCCGCTGGCTGCGGCAGCCGGAGTTGACCATTTTCCGCTGGAAAAATGTCGTGAACATCGGTCGGCAGCAGGGGCGGCAGCTCGGGGAGGGTCGCTACATGGAAATTCGCTACGAGGACCTGACGGCGGAGCCGGAGTCGTCGCTGCGAGCGATCTGCCGCTTCCTGGGTCTGCCGTTCGCCGCGGCGACGCTCGAATCGTCGCGGCCTTATCTCCAGGCCGGTCCGGCTGACAGCGAGCGGGGCCTGCAGCGAAACTCCGGGAACTGGCAACGCTATTTTTCCGCCCGGACGCAGGACAGGTTGGAGCGCATCGCGGGCAAGGCCTTGTCGGAGTGTGGCTACGCCACCCGCTATCCGACATCAAACGCCGACATATCGAGCCTGGAGCGCAAGTACTGGGCGTTCATGGACATCCGACGGCAGTATTCCCGCGAGATCAAGCTGAAGCTCAGCGGCCAGATCCAGCGTCCATGGCGCGTGATCCTGGTGAAGCCTTTGACCGCTCTGCGTCAGCGGCAGTACAACGACTACTGATGCACGTCTCGACGTCATCCACGGTGCCGACCCAGGGGCAGGTCGCCAGCGCCGTTCGCGTCTCCGTGATCATCAAGGCGCTGAACGAAGCCAGGCATATCGACGCTGCCGTCACGTCGGCGCTCGTTGCCGTTGCAGCAGTCGGGGGAGAAGTGATTCTCGCCGACAGCGTCTCCACGGATGGAACCGTGGATATCGCCTTGCGGCACCCGATCATCGTGGTGCAGCTGATGCACGCCGCT
>Ga0105090_10000705_pt1 | contig 17015 bp, 13 predicted proteins | sample PPLLak3March2015_FD_79110 | JGI IMG/M metagenome (GOLD analysis project Ga0105090, IMG submission 79110) | Freshwater sediment microbial communities from Prairie Pothole Lake near Jamestown, North Dakota, USA - PPLs Lake P7 Core (1) Depth... | ecosystem: Environmental > Aquatic > Freshwater >... | reverse complement strand
GTCGTCGCCGATCGGCGTCTCCATCGAGATCGGCTCCTTGGCGATCTTGAGGACCTTGCGCACCTTGTCCTCGGGCATCTCCATGCGCACGGCGAGCTCGTCGGGCGTGGGCTCGCGGCCCATCTCCTGGAGCATCTGCCGCGAGATGCGGTTCAGCTTGTTGATCGTCTCGATCATGTGCACCGGGATGCGGATCGTGCGCGCCTGGTCGGCGATCGAGCGGGTGATCGCCTGGCGGATCCACCACGTGGCATAGGTCGAGAACTTGTAGCCGCGGCGGTACTCGAACTTGTCGACCGCCTTCATGAGGCCGATGTTGCCTTCCTGGATGAGGTCGAGGAACTGCAGGCCGCGGTTCGTGTACTTCTTCGCGATCGAGATCACGAGGCGCAGGTTCGCCTCGACCATCTCCTTCTTCGCGCGGCGCGCCTGCGCCTCGCCGACCGCGATCTCGCGGTTGATCTCCTTGACCTCCGCGATCGAGAGGTGCACGCGCTTCTCGACCTCGCGCAGCCGGAGCTGGTGCTTCTCGATCTCCTCGCGCAGGCGGGCGAGCGCCGCCGAGTGCTTGCGCTTCGCGCGGACGTGCTTGTCGAGCCACTGCAGGTTGGTCTCGTTGCGCGGGAACGTCTCGATGAAGTCCGAGCGGGGCATGCCCGCATCGCGCACGCAGAGCTGCATCACCGACTTCTCGAGGCCGCGGATCTCGTTCAGGTGCTCGCGCAGCTGGGTGATCAGCTGGTCGAACATCCGCGGCGCGAGCTTGAGCTCCATGAACTCGTCCGCGAGCTTGCGGCGCAGCTTGATCGTCTTCGGGTCCTTCGAGCCCTTCTCGTCGAGCGACTTCACGACCTGCGCGTAGGTCTTCCCGAGGGACGCGAAACGCCGCGCGGCCTCCTCCGGGTCGGGGCCGGTGTCGACCGCTTCCTCGTCCTCGCTCGACTCGGAGTCGTCCTCCGCCTCGTCGTCCGCCTCTTCCTTGGCCGCCGCGAGCTTCGGGTTGACCGGCTCGGCGATGACGTCCGGCGCGTTCGGGTCGACGAAGCCGACGATGATGTCGACGAGGCGACCCTGGCCCTGCCGTACGGGCTCGTAGCTGCGCACCATCAGGTCGAAGGTGGGCGGGTAGGCGGACAGCGCGCGACGCACGGAGTCGAGGCCTTCCTCGATCCGCTTCGCGATCGCGATCTCGCCTTCGCGTGTGAGCAGCTCGACCGTGCCCATCTCGCGCATGTACATGCGGACCGGGTCGGTCGTGCGGCCGAACTCCGCGTCGACGGTCGTCGCGAGCGCCGCGGCCGCTTCCTCGGCCGCTTCCTCGTCGGCCACGACGGGCTCGCGCAGGAGCAGCGCCTCGGCATCGGGTGCCTTCTCGTACACCGGGATGCCCATGTCGTTGATCATCTGCACGATGTCTTCGATCTGCTCGGGATCGACGATCTCGGAGGGCAGGTGATCGTTGACCTCGGAGTAGGTCAGGAAGCCCTGTTCCTTGCCGCGCGCGATCAGGAGCTTGAGCTGCGACTGGCGGTCCTCGGGAGTGCTGGCCGGCAGCGCGACGTCGAGCTTCTCGGCGCCCGCCTTCCCCGCCTTGCGGGTGCTTGCGGGAGCCTCGGCCGAGGCCGCCTTGCCCTTCGGCGCAACCGTGGTCGTGGTCTTCGCGGGCATTGCAGCCTTGGCGGCTGCCGGCTTGACGGTCGACGCAGGATGCGCCGATGCCGGTCTTGCGGGCGCGGCGACGTGGGCCACGGGCTTCGCGACGGGCTTGTGGACGGGCTTCTGCGCGGGCTTCGCGACCGGCTTGTGCGCGGCCTTGGCGGGCGCCTTGTGGACAGCAGTCTTCGTCGCCGGCTTGTGCGCCGCCTTCGCCGGCGCGCGCGAGGACTTCACGGCCACGGCCTTGCTCTTCGGTTTTGCCGCCACGGCGGCCGGCCTGGCAGCCTTGGGCTTCACGGCCGACGCCGCGCGCCGCGGGGCAACGGGCGTCTTGCGGGCGGGGGCGGACTTGGCCTGCTTGCGTACCGTCTTGCTCAAGATGGGCGCCTCAGCAAAGGGGGGTATAAAAAAGAGCGGAATCTTACCACGTGCCGTGACGACCCCGACCGGCTATTTGGCGGCCGGGACCCGCGCAGATAGTCCTTTGGCCCGCAGAAGTCCTTGAAGTTCCTGCTTTTCTTCGGAGGTCAGCGCGGCGTCCCGGGACTTTTCCTCGAGCACCTGCAGGCGGGTCATCGCGTGTTCCTCGACGAGGCGGCGCAGGGCGGAACGCAGCTCGGCGACTGCCGCCTCCGCGTCGGGCACCAGGCACTCGGCGGCTGCGAGGCGCGCTAGGGGACCGTGGTCGGGCCGGTCGCGCCAGCGCTCGAGCAGGGCGGCGGTGCCCTGCGGCGGGTCCTCGCGCAGCTGCGCGAGGAGCTCGATGAGGAGAGGCACGCCGGGCCGGTCGACCGCGTCGAGCGTCTCGATCGATCCGACGGCCGAGGCCGTTTCCGGGTAGTGCACGAGCAGCGTGATCGCCTGGCGCACCAGGTTCCCGCGTCCCGTGACCGGGGGGCCGCCGAAGCGGGCCCGTCGCGGAGGCGTGGACTCCTTGCGTTCCTGGGCTGCCGGAGGGTTCCCGGTTTCCAGCAGCTCCGAAAGGCGCGCGGCCGGCATGCGTACGGTCTCGGCGAGCTGCGCCACCAGCAGTTCACGGTACACATCGGACGGAATCCGGCGGACCAGCGGCCGCGCGAGCTCGACGAGCCGCGCCCGGCCGTCCACGCTCGAGATGTCCGCTCGCGCTGCCAGCTCGCGGATCAGGTAGTCGGACAGCGGCAGCGCACCCGTGAGCCGCTGCTCGAACGCCTCGGCGCCTTCCTCGCGGACGAGGCTGTCCGGGTCATGTCCCTCGGGAAGGAACAGAAATCGCACCTGCCGTGCCTGCTTGAGTTCGCCGACCGCATTCTCGAGCGCGCGCCACGCCGCGGCGCGGCCGGCCCGGTCGCCGTCGAAGCAGAACACGACTTCGCCCACGAGCCGGAAGATGCGCTGCAGGTGCTCGGGCGTCGTCGCGGTGCCGAGCGTGGCGACCGCGTAGGTGATGCCCGCCTGGTGCAGGCTCACGACGTCGACGTAGCCCTCGACGACGAGCAGGCGCTGCAGGCTGCGCGTCGCCTGTCGAGCCTCGTAGAGGCCGTAGAGCTCGCGCCCCTTGTGGAAGAGTTCCGTCTCGGGCGAGTTCAGGTACTTCGGCTCGCCCGAGTCGAGCACGCGCCCGCCGAACGCGATGCAGCGGCCGCGCGTGTCCCGGATCGGGAACACGATCCGGTCGCGGAAGCGGTCGTAATGCCCGGGCGGGCTCGCGCGTTCGCCGTCGGCGTTGCGCTCGACGACGAGCCCCGCCCTGAGCAGCACCTGCCGCTCGTCGTCCGTCGTGCCGTAGCGCTCGAGCAGCGCGTCCCAGCGCGCCGGTGCGTAGCCGATGCCGAAGCGCTGGATGGTCTCGGCGGAGAGCCCGCGTCGCGCGAGGTAGTCCCGCGCCTTGGGCTCGCCGGAGAGCGACTGCCGGAAGTAGAGCGCGGCCCGCTCCAGCGCGACATACAGCTCGTCGTACGGCTGTTCCGGCGCGGCGGCGCCCCCCTCGCGCGGCACCTCGAGGCCCGCGCGCGCCGCGAGGTCCTCGACCGCTTCGACGAAGCTAACGTGGTCGTAATCCATCAGGAAGCCGACCGCCGTGCCGTGCGCCCCGCACCCGAAGCAGTGGTAGAACTGCTTCGTCGGGCTCACCGTGAACGAAGGCGTCTTCTCGTCGTGGAACGGGCAGCAGGCCTTGTACTCGCGCCCGGCGCGCTTGAGCGGCACGCGGCTCCCGATCACCTCGATGATGTCGGTGCGGGCGACGAGTTCCTCGATGAAGTGCTGTGGGATGCGGCCGGCCACGGGGGGTGCGATCAGCGGTGGGGAGAGTGGCGATAGTGGGGGTCGGCTGCGGGCGTCGCAAGGTTCGCGGCGTTGCGAGTGGTTTTCATCGTCGGCGATGCGAATTTTCAGGAGTCGGGCCGCGGTGGCGGGCCTTCGATCCGGGTCCGGCCCGGCTCGCCAAGCCGAGGCGCGAAGACTCGCACGGCGCACGAAGCATCCACCGGACCCCGCTTCACCATCGCAGGCCACCGCGACCGCATCAGGCCGCTCTTCGCAATCCTTCCGCCGGGTGCGCCGTGCGACTGGTCGGCGAGCGTTCGCCACCAGTCCATCCGCACGATCGCCGCTCGCCGGCCGGTCGCTCAGGCGCGGCCCAAGGGGAGGGTTCGGGGTCCTGTTCCAGCGAGCTTATTTCCGCGCGAGCAGGAACAGGACCCCGAACCCTCCCCAGCCGCCGTCGCCACGGCGACGCCCCGCGACCAGCACACGCGCCGGCGAGTTCCTGGGGGGGGTGAACCGAAGCCGGGCCACTCGACCGGCACAGGGGCAGGTCAGGCGGAGAGCGCGGCCTTGATGCGGGCGCTCACGGCGCCCATGTCGGCGCGGCCTGCCGCCTGCGACTTCACGACGCCCATGACCTTGCCCATGTCCTTGACCGAGGCCGCGCCGGTCGTGGCGATCGCCTCGCGGATGATCGATTCGATCTCGGCATCCGAGAGCTGGGCGGGGAGGTAGGACTGGAGCAGCTCGATTTCGGTCTGCTCGCGGGCGGCGAGATCGGCGCGGCCGCCCTGCTCGAACTGGACGACCGACTCGCGGCGCTGCTTGATCATCTTCTCGAGCACCGCGAGCACCTGTGCGTCGTCGAGCGTGACGCGCTCGTCGACCTCGCGCTGCTTGATCGCGGCCTGCACCATGCGGATGGTCGAGAGGCGTTCCTTCTCGCCGGCCCGCATGGCGGCCTTCATGTCCTCGGTGATGCGCTCCTTGAGCGTCACGGGACGAAGGGGCTCAGTAGTTGCGGGCGCGCGGAGCCGAGAAGTCGCGCATGCCGCGCTTCTGGTGGCGCTTGACCGCGGCCGCCTTCTTGCGTTTCCGCTCCTGGGTCGGCTTCTCGTAGAATTCCCGGCGTCGCAGCTCGGTCAGTACGCCGGCCTTCTCGCAGGCGCGCTTGAAACGGCGCAGGGCGGCATCGAAGTATTCGTTCTCACGAACGCGAACGCTGGGCATCGAAACCTCGTCGACGGTCGGTACAGGGCGCCGGCCACGTCCCCGAGGGGTCCGCTGCCGGTAAAAAGGACCGCGAATTCTAGAGATCGCGGCCGGGAAAAGCAAAGCATGCGGGTACTGGGCCTCGAGACCTCCTGCGACGAGACGGCGGCGGCGGTCTACGACGGCGCGTCGGGGCTCCTCGCCCACGAGATCTACAGCCAGGTCGACCTCCACGCAGCGTACGGCGGCGTGGTGCCGGAGCTCGCGTCCCGGGACCACCTGCGCAAGTTGTTGCCGCTGCTGGAAAAAGTCGTGGCCGACGCGGGCGGGCCCGCGGCGGTCCAGGGCATCGCCTACACGAGCGGCCCGGGACTCGTCGGCGCGCTGCTCGTGGGCGCCGCGGTGGCCCGGAGCCTCGCGTACGCGTGGCGCGTGCCCTGCATCGGCGTGCACCACATGGAGGGCCACCTGCTCGCGCCGCTTCTAGAGCAGGACCGGCCCGGCTTCCCGTTCGTGGCACTCCTGGTGTCGGGTGGGCATACCCTGCTCGCCGAAGTCCAGGGCCTCGGCCAGTACCGGATCCTGGGCTCGTCGCTCGACGACGCGGCCGGCGAGGCGTTCGACAAGACCGCGAAGCTGCTCGGGCTCGGGTACCCCGGCGGGCCACAGCTCGCCGCGCTCGCCCAGCGTGGCCGGCCCGGCGTCTTCAGCTTTCCGCGGCCCCTCACCGAGCGCCCCGGCCTGGACTTCAGCTTCAGCGGACTCAAGACCGCGGTCGTCGTCGCGCTGCGCGGCCTCGCCCTCGACGACCAGACCCGGGCCGACGCCGCGCTCGCCTTCGAGGAAGCGGTCGTCGACACGCTGGTCATCAAGTGCCGTCGCGCGCTAGAGGCCACCGGCGCGCGGACGCTCGTGGTCGCGGGCGGCGTCGGTGCGAACCGGCGGCTGCGGGCCCGGATGCTCGCGATGGGCGAACGCGTGGGCGTCGCCGTGGTCTACCCGCGATCCGAGTACTGCACGGACAACGCCGCGATGATCGCGCTGCTGGGCGAACTGCGGCTCGCGGCGGGCCAGAGCGACGATCTCGCGATCCGCGCGCGCGCCCGCTGGCCGCTCGAGGAACTCGGCCCGCCCCGGCCATGAGCCGGGCGGGGCCCGGGAGCCCGGGCCCCGCTGGCGGCGCGCCCCGATCCGCTTCACTATGCGCACCCCCCGGTCTTTGCATCCCTCCATGGACATCATCTTCCTGAGCGGTCTCACGACCGAGTGCATCATCGGCATCTGGGACTGGGAACGCCGCGTCAAGCAGAAGGTCGTGATCGATCTCGAGATGGCGGCCGACATCCGCCGGGCCGCCCGCACCGACCACATCGACGACACGCTCGACTACAAGCGGGTGTCGAAGCGCCTGCTGCAGTTCGTCACGGAGTCGGAGTTCCAGCTGGTCGAGACGCTCACCGAGCGCATCGCCGAGATCGTCGTCACCGAGTTCGGCGTCGCCTGGGTGCGCGTGCGCCTCAACAAGCAGGGCGCGCTCCGCGGCTCGCGTGACGTCGGCATCCTGATCGAGCGCCGCAGCGAGGACTACGCGGGGCGCGCGTCGCAACCGTGATCGAGGTGCTCGTCGCCGCCGGCAGCAACGTCGACCCGCACGCGAACCTGCGGCGGGCGCTCGACGGGGTCGCGCGCCACTACCCGGGGCTGCGGCGGTCGAGCGCCTACCAGAACGCGTCGGTGGGTTTCGCCGGCAGGGATTTCGTGAACCTCGCCATCGGCTTCGAAACGACCGACGACGTGGGCGAGGTGATGGGCCACCTGCACGAGGCGGAGGCCGCGTGCGGCCGGCCGCGCAACGCGCCGAAGTGGGCGCCGCGGACGATGGACCTCGACATCCTGCTCTACGGCGGCCTCGTGTGCGACGAGCCGGGCCTCGTGCTGCCCCGCCCCGACCTGCTGCGCCGCGCGTACATGCTCGGACCGGCGGCCGAGATCGCGCCGGGCACCGTGCACCCCACGCTCGGTGTCACGCTCGCGGAACTCTGGCGGGAGTTTCCGCAGCAGCGGCATCCGCTGCGCGTCGTACCGTTCGACTGGTCGCCGGCGCCGGGTCGGTCGTGAGCCGGCGATGCGTCGCGGCGCGCCCGTCGGCCGGGCGCCGCGCCTCAGAGGCTGCGGCCGCCGTCCACGGCCAGGATCTGCCCGGTGACGTACGGCGCCTCGGCGGCGAAGAAGTACGCGGTCCGCGCGATGTCCTCCGGCGAGCCGACCCGCTCGAGCGCCGTCTTCGCGACGATCTCCCGCTTGAGCTGCGGATCGAGGTCGCGTTCGGGCCACAGCACCGGGCCCGGCGCGATGCCGTTCACGCGGATCTCGGGACCGAGCTCCCGCGCGAGCGACCGCGTGAGCATCGCGAGGCCCGCCTTGGCGGCGCAGTAGGCAGGGTGTTCCCTGAGCGGCCGCAGCGCGTGCACGTCGACCATGTTGAGGATCAGGCCCGACGTGCGCCGCAGCGCCGGCGCGGCCGCCTGGGACAGGAACAGCGGCGCGCGCAGGTTCGTGCCGACGAGGTCGTCGAACTGCGCGGCCGTGATCGTGCCGACCGGCGTCGGGTAGAAGGTCGAGGCGTTGTTCACGAGCACGTCGAGGCGCCGGTAGCGCCCGAGCGCCGCCTCGACGAGCGACGGCAGCTGCTCGACGTCGCGCAGGTCGGCCGTGATCGCGAGCGCGGAGCCGGGCCGAACGCCTTCGAGCTCCGCCGCGAGCGCCTGCGCCGGACCCGCCGATCGATGGTAGTGGACGACGACGTCCGCTCCGGCCGCGTGCAGGCGACGGCCGATCGCGGCGCCGAGGCGTTTCGCGCCGCCGGTGACGAGCACGCAGCGGCCCGCGAGGGGCAGGACGGGGTCCATGGGGCTTCGGCGATCCGTGCGCGGGAACCGGCCGTGAAGATACCCGAGCCTGCCCGGCGTGTCGCGGGCCCGGCGGTCGACCCGTGAACGTGCCCGTCGAGCTGCCGCCGCTCACGGACGACGAGGCCGCGCACGGCGCGCGGCTCGTCGAGCGCATCCGCGAGGAGATCGCGGCATCCGGAGGCCGGATCGGCTTCGCGCGCTACATGGAGCTCGCGCTCTACGAGCCGGGGCTCGGCTACTACAGCGCGGGCGCGCGCAAGTTCGGCGCGGCCGGCGACTTCGTGACGGCGCCCGAGGTGGCTCCGGTCTTCAGCCGGTGCATGGCGGTGCAGTGCGAGCAGGTGCTGCGCTCGCTCGGCGGCGGCGACGTGCTCGAGCTCGGCGCCGGTTCGGGCGTGATGGCGGCCGCGCTGCTCGCGGAACTCGAGCGCCGCGACGCCTTGCCGCGACGCTACCGGATCCTCGACGTGAGCGCCGACCTGCGCGAACGCCAGCTCGCCACGATCGCCGCCGCCGTGCCGCACCTGCTGGGACGGGTCGACTGGCTGGACGGGCTGCCCACGGACTGCGAGGGCGTCATCGTCGCGAACGAGGTGCTCGACGCGCTGCCGGTCGAGCGTTTCAGGTATCGCGACGGCGTCGTGCGCGCGCTCGGCGTGACGTGGCGCGACGGGCGGTTCGTGGCGGAGGAGTTCGAAGCGCCGCCGCCGCTGCGCGCAGCGGTCGACGCGGTGCGCGTCGACGCCGGCGTCGAGTGGCCCGACGGCTACACCTCCGAGATCGGCCTGCGGCTCGCGCCGTGGGTCGCATCCGTGGCGGCCGCGCTCGTCCGTGGCGTCGCGCTCTTCGTCGACTACGGGCTGCCGCGGCGCGAGTACTACTCGCCGGAGCGCAGCGACGGCACGCTGCTGTGCCACTACCGCCACCGTTTCCACGACGATCCGTTCGTGCTGCCCGGGCTGCAGGACGTCACGGCCTGGGTGGACTTCACGGCCGTGGCCGACGCGGGCCTCGCGGCGGGGCTCGAGCTCGCCGGCTACACGACGCAGTCGCACTTCCTGATCGGCAACGACATCGCGGGCTTCGTCGCCGACGTCGAGGGGCTCGACCTCGTCCAGCGGGTGAACCTGTCGCGGCAGGCGATGGTGCTCACGCTGCCCGGCGAGATGGGCGAGCGGTTCAAGGCGATCGCGTTCTCGCGCAACCTCGACCTGCCGCTGCGCGGCTTCGCGGCCCGCGACCTGAGGCACGCGCTCTAGGTCGTGCGGGCGACGCGGATCGCTTCGATGCGCGCCTCGCGCAGGCGCCCGGCGATCGCGGGCCCCGTCACGGTTGCGAGCGTGGCCGCATCGAGCCTGACCGCCGCTGCGGCCGCGAACGCGCGCGCGAGCTCGTCGCGCTGCGGATACGGGCGGGCCCTGAGCTCGGGCCCCCGGCCGCGTGCGTCGGCCTCGCAGGCGAGCAGCAGCCGCTCGAACCGGGCGGGTCGCCGGAACGCGTCGGTGCGCTCGAGCAGCTCGAGCACGGTGGCGGGCCGCAGCTCGGCGATGCGGTGCACGCGCGCGTGCCAGCGGGCGACGAGCACGGCGAGCTCGCGGTGTTCGTTCGGCACACGGAGTCGCGCCGCAATCTTCTCGATCAGCCGCGCGCCGGCTTCCTCGTGCCCGATGTGGCGGGGCCACTGCTCGCGCGGCGTGAGCCCCTTGCCGACGTCGTGCACGAGCGCCGCATAGCGCACGGTCGTCTCCTCGGACAGCTCCGCCGCGACCTCGAGCACCTGCATCGTGTGCACGCCGGTGTCGATCTCGGGATGCCATTGCGGCGGCTGGGGGACGCCGTAGAGCGCGTCGATCTCCGGGAACACGACTCGCAGCGCGCCGCACGCGCGCAGCGTCTCGAAGTAGGTCGTCGGTCGCGGCTCGCCGAGCGCGCGCTCGGTCTCGGTCCACACGCGCTCGGGCACCAGCGCCTCGAGCTCACCCGACGCCGCCACGTCGCGCATCAGCGCCAGCGTCTCCGGCGCCACCTCGAACCCGAGGGGCGCGTAGCGGGCGGCGAAGCGCGCGACGCGCAGCACGCGCAGCGGGTCCTCGACGAATGCGGGCGAGACGTGCCGCAGGCGGCGCGCCTCGAGATCGCGACGGCCGCCGTACGGATCGACGACCGCGCCGCCCTCGTCCTCCGCCATGGCGTTGATCGTCAGGTCGCGGCGGGCGAGGTCCTCCTCGAGCGTGACGTCGGGGGAGAAACGCGTCTCGAAACCGTAGTAGCCGGGGCCGGTCTTCCGCTCGGTGCGGGCGAGCGCGTACTGTTCGCCGGTCCGCGGGTGCAGGAAGACCGGGAAATCCTTGCCGACCGGCCGGAAGCCGAGCGCCACGAGCCGGTCGGGCGTCGCCCCGACCACGACGTAGTCGCGCTCGACCGGCGTCCGGCCGAGCAGCCGGTCGCGGACGGCGCCGCCGACGAGGTACGTCTTCATGCCGAACATCGTAGCGGAATGGTCACGCCGGGCGCGCGTCGTCGCGGTCGCGTGCACGCTCGCGCCGCTCGGCGGCTGCTACGTGCTGCAGGCGGCGTCGGGCCAGGCCCAGGTGCTCGCGCGCAGCGAGCCGATCGAGCAGGTCATCGCGGACGCGGACACCCCGGCCGCGACGCGCGAACGGCTCGAGCTCGCCCGTGACGCGCGGGAGTTCGCCATCCGCGAACTCGGCCTGCCGGACGGCCGCAGCTACCAGACCTACGCCGATCTCGGGCGGCGCTACGTGGTGTGGAATGTCGTGGCGACCCGCCCGTTCTCCGTGCAGACGGTCCGATGGTGCTACCCGGTCGCGGGCTGCGTCGCCTATCGCGGCTACTTCGACGAAGACTCCGCCCGGGCAGCGGCCGCGCGCCTGCGGCGCAGCGGCCACGACGTCACGGTCGGCGGCGTCGCGACCTACTCGACGCTCGGCCACCTGCCGGATCCGCTCTTCAACACGATGCTCGGCTGGCGCGAGACCCGCTTCGTGGGGACGATCTTCCACGAACTCGCCCACGAGCGCCTGTACCTGCCCGGGGACAGCGAGTTCAACGAGGCCTACGCGAGCGTGGTCGAGGCTGCCGGCGTCCGCCTGTGGCTGGCCGAGCGTGGACGCGGGCACGAAGTCGCGGCGTACGACCTGGCGCTCGAGCGCGAAGCCGAGTTCGCGGTGCTGCTGCGGTCGACGCGCAAGGAACTCGCGCGGCTCTACCGTTCGGGACGGCCCCGTGCGGAACTCGACGTCGAGAAGCAGCGCGCGTTCGGCGTGCTCAAGTTCCGCTACGAGGGACTGCGGCAGGTCTGGGGCGGCTACGGGGGGTACGACGCGTGGTTCGCCCGCACGCTGAACAACGCGCATCTCGCCTCGGTCGCGACGTATCACGACTGCGTGCCCGGGCTCTTCGGCGAGCTCGAGGCGGCCGGGTCGCTCGAGGCATTCCACGCCCGGGCGGAGGAACTCGCGCGCCTGCCGCGCGACGAGCGTCACGCGGCGGTGTGCCGGCTCAGGAGCGGAGCCCGCTCGCCGTGAAGTTCGCCCGCAGATAGCGTGGCACGACCGCGCTCATCGCCGTGCGCTCGATGCCGAGCTGGCCGAGGCCGTCGCAGTCGCAGACCGAGTCGACGGTCGCCGAGAGGTAATTGTCGGTCGAGAAAGGCTTGCCCGGCACGTAGTCCATGAGCGCCGCCTGCATCCGCGCGACGGCGCGGGGCAGCGGGACCACGTGCCGCGTGAGGCCGAGCGCGCGCGCCGCGCTCTCGACGATCTCCCGCAGCGTCAAGACCTCGGGGCCGCAGAGCTGGAAGGTCCGGCCGACGACGTCCCTGCGGTCGAGGCAGCGGACGAACGCCTCGGCGACGTCCTCGACGTACACCGGCGCGAAGCGGGCATCCGCGCATGCGAGCGGCAGGAACCCCGGCACGCGCCGCAGGATCGACGCGAACTTGTTGAAGAACTGGTCGCGGGGACCGAAGACGACGGACGGCTGGAAGACGACGTACTCGAGGCCGCCGTCCGCGCAGGCGGAACGGAGGTGCTCCTCGGCGAGGCCCTTGGTCCGGAGATAGTGACTCGGCCCGCGTGCCGCGTCCGCCTTGAGCCCGCTCATGTGCAGGTAGCGGCGCACGCCCGCCGCGCGGCACGCCGCGACCACCCGGGCGGGGAGCTCCGTGTGGACGCGTCGAAACTCCCGGTCGCCGTGCCCGGGCCGGCGCTCGTTCAGGATCCCGACGAGGTTCACGACGACGTCGTGGCCGGCGAACCGGCGCTCAAGCGTCGCGGCGTCATGCACGTCGGCGCGCACGAAGCGCACCGTCGGCAGCACGTAGAGCTCGCGGTGGCGCGCCGGGTCGCGCGTGAGCACCTCGACGCGGTGCCCGGCGGCGCCGAGCTTCGCGACCAGCGAACGGCCGACGAAGCCCGTGCCGCCCAGGACGCAGACCGAGAGCGGCACGGCCGGCACCTCAGCGGATCGGGATCACGAGCGTTGCGTTGCCGCGGCGGATCTGCAGCACGAAGGCCGCGGCGCCCTCGGTCGCGCGCCGGAACTCCGCGAGATTCGCGACCCGGGCGCGCCCGACACCGACGATCACGTCGTTCGCGCGGAGCCCCCGCTGCGCGGCGGGACTGCCCTCCGCGACGGAGCGGATCAGCACGCCGCCGCCCTGCGCATCGGCGAGCTCGGCGCCCGCGAGGCCGCGATGCCCCGGCGAGCCGCTCGTCCCGGCGGCCTCGCTCGCCGCGTCGCGCTGGCCGACCAGGGCCGTGACCCGCCGCGGCTTGCCGTCGCGCAGCAGCGCGATGTCGACGCGGTCGCCGATGCTCAGCAGCCCGATGCTGTTGCGCAGGCCCGCGGCGTCCTTGACCGGGCGGCCGTTGATGGCCGTGATGACGTCGCCGGCCTGGATGCCCGCCTTCGCGGCGGCCGAGTCCTCGATGACCTGCGAGACGAGTGCGCCCTGGACGTTCGCGAGCTCCATGCTCTGCGCGATGTCGGGCGTCAGCGTCTGGATGTTCACGCCGAGCACGCCGCGGCGGATCTCGCCGTACTTCACGAGCTGCGCCATCACCGTCTTCATCATGTTCGCGGGGATCGCGAAGCCGATGCCGATGTTGCCGCCGGTGCGCGACAGGATGGCGCTGTTGATGCCGACGAGCTGGCCGTCGAGCGTCACGAGCGCGCCGCCGGAGTTGCCGGGATTGATCGACGCGTCGGTCTGGATGAAGTCCTCGTAGCCCTCGGGGTTGATGCCCGAACGGCCGAGCGCGCTCACGATGCCGGAGGTCACGGTGTGGCCGAGGCCGAACGGGTTGCCGATCGCGACCACGAAGTCGCCGACCTCGGTGCGGTCGGAGTCGGCGATCGGGATCTCGGTGAGGTTGCCGGTCGGCACCTTCAGGACCGCGACGTCGGAGCCCTCGTCCTTGCCGACCACCTTCGCGGTGAGCGAACGGTTGTCGAGCAGCGTCACCGTGATCTCGGTGGCGTTCTCGATCACGTGCGCGTTCGTGACGATATAGCCGTTCTCGGCATCGACGATGACGCCCGAGCCCGCGCTCTGGAACTGCCGCTCGCGCGGCGTGTTCGGCACGTCGAAGAAGCGGCGGAAGAACGGGTCGTTGAGCAGGGGGTTCTGCTCCTGCACGGTGCCGCTGGTCGCGATGTTGACGACGGCGGGGGAGACGCGCTTCACCATCGGCGCGAGCGAGGGAACGGGCGTGCCGCCGACCTGCGCCGGCAGCTGGGCGAGGGCCACCGGGGCGGCGACGCAGAGCGCAGTCGCGACGAGGCCGTGGAACAGCTTCATGAGGGATTCCTGAATCGTTGTGGTGGATACGCGCGGGCGGCGAGTCTAGCAGCCGCCCGTCCAGCGCCCGGACGGCAGCGCAGTGCGCATTCTGACCAAACGGGCCGTCAGCGAGTTCCGCGCGGCCCGGGACGGGTCCCAGCAGGCGGCGTCCGACGGACGGCTTCTCCACGCCGGAAGCAAGTGCACAACCTGTGGATTTCCGGTGGTCGACCCGTGGACACAACATCTTGTGTCGGACACGCGACGACGGACTTGACGGCGGGGCGGATTCGCGCAATGGCGAGGTGTCCGGTTGAAATATCACAAGTCATTGTTTTTACGGTATAAAATAATGCTGCAGCGCGGCGTACAAAGCAGTTGACGGGGTGGGGGACGGTGCCTAAAGTTCCGGCCCTGACCCTACATGTTGTGTCGAGCGCCACGCCCCCCGGGGGGCTCGGGCGGAGCCGGCGCCGACACCAGGAGGGACAGGCGGACGTTCCTCTTCCGGTCTCTCCGGCCGGTCGCGCCGTCCGTGATCAGGGGGTCTGTCCGTTCCGCACCACCGTATCCGGAGCCGCGTCGTCGCAATGAGCACTGCCGTGAAGATCGAACCACGGGATGCGCGAAGCATTCCGTTCCAGGAAGCGTCCCTCGACATCTGGGACAAGAAGTACCGCCTGTCCGCCAAGGACGGCACGCCGATCGACCGCACGATGGACGACACGTACAAGCGCGTCGCCCGGGCACTGGCCGACGTCGAGCCGGAGGAGGCGCGCGAGCACTGGTACGGGGAGTTCCTCTGGGCGTTGCGCCGCGGCGCGATCCCCGCGGGTCGCGTCACCTCGAACGCCGGGGCGCAGGAGCACAAGCCGGCGACCTCGACGATCAACTGCACGGTGTCCGGCACCATCCGCGACTCGATGGACGACATTCTCGGCAAGGTCCACGAGGCGGGGCTCACGCTGAAGGCGGGCTGCGGCATCGGCTACGAGTTCTCGACGCTGCGCCCGCGCGGCGCTTACGTCTCGGGCGCCGGGGCCTACACGTCGGGTCCGCTGTCGTTCATGGATATCTACGACAAGATGTGCTTCACGGTGTCCTCGGCAGGCGGCCGCCGCGGCGCGCAGATGGGAACCTTCGACGTCGGCCACCCGGACGTCATGGAGTTCATCCGCGCCAAGCGCGAGGCCGGCCGGCTGCGGCAGTTCAACCTCTCGCTGCTCGTCACCGACGAGTTCATGAAGGCCGTGCGCGAGGACCGCGAGTGGCAGCTCGCCTTCCCGGTCACCGCGGCGGAAGTCGAGGGGCGCGACACCTCCGACCCGGCGAGCTACGTCTGGCGCGAGTGGCCGGTCGACAACGGCTACGTCTCGAACGCCGAGGGCCTCGTGCTCTGCAAGGTCTACAAGTCGCTGCCCGCGAAGCGCATGTGGGACGTGATCATGTCGTCCACCTACGACTTCGCCGAGCCGGGGTTCGTGCTGGTCGACCGCGTCAACGAGATGAACAACAACTGGTGGTGCGAGAACATCCGCGCCACGAACCCGTGCGGCGAGCAGCCGCTGCCGCCTTACGGCTCGTGCCTGCTCGGCTCGGTCAACCTCACGAGCTTCGTCCGCGAGCCGTTCGGCGAGGACGCGCACTTCGACTGGGACGAGTACCGCAAGGTCGTGCGCGTTTTCACGCGCATGCTCGACAACGTCGTCGAGGTGAACGGCCTGCCGCTCGAGCGGCAGCGCGAGGAGATCCGCCGCAAGCGCCGCCACGGCATGGGCTTCCTGGGCCTCGGCTCCACGATCACCATGCTGCGCATGAAGTACGGCTCGCGCGACGCCGTCGCCTTCACCGAGCGCGTCTCGCGCGAGCTCGCGCTCGCGGGCTGGGAGGCCGCGCTCGAGCTCGCCGAGGAGAAGGGGCCCGCGCCCATCATGCTCGAGGAGTTCGAGGTGACGCCCGCGATGCTGCGCAAGCGCCCCGAGATGCGCCGCGACGGCATCAAGGCCGGCCAGAAGCTGCCGGGCCGCATCCTCCACGCGCGCTACAGCCGCTACATGCAGCGCGTCGCCGAGGTGGCGCCCGGCCTCGTGGACCGCCTCGCCGAGGTCGGCGCGCGCTTCACGCACCACAGCTCGATCGCGCCCACGGGCACGATCTCGCTCTCGCTCGCGAACAACGCCTCGAACGGCATCGAGCCTTCTTTCGCGCACCACTACTTCCGCAACGTGATCCGCGAGGGCCGCAAGACGAAGGAGCGCATCGACGTCTTCTCGTTCGAGCTGCTCGCCTACCGCGAGCTCGTCAACCCGGGCGCGATCCCGGGCGGCACCGCGCCCGGCGAGAAGCTGCCGGAGTACTTCACGACCGCCGACGACGTCACGCCGCGCGAGCACGTCGACATCCAGGCGGCCGCGCAGAAGTGGGTCGACTCCTCGATCTCGAAGACGGCGAACGTCCCGACGGACTACCGCTACGACGACTTCAAGGACATCTACCTCTACGCGCACGAGCAGGGGCTCAAGGGCTGCACCACGTTCCGCTTCAACCCGGAGGCGTTCCAGGGCGTGCTGGTCAAGGAGGAGGACCTCAAGAACACGACCTACGTGTTCACGCTCGAGGACGGTACCGAGGTGTCCCTTAAGGGCGACGAGCAGATCGAGTACGACGGCGAGATGCACACCGCCGCGAACCTGTTCGACGCGCTGAAGGAAGGCTATTACGGCAAGTTCTGATGCGCCGCCGCGGCGGCGCCGGAGTGGGTGACAGACGATGACTGCGCAGAAGATCGACAAGCGGATCGTGAAGTACCGGGTCGTCAAGCCCGGCGACAAGGCCGACGCGAAGCCGGAGGCGAAGCGCGAGGAGGCGGTCGTCGAGTCGCGCGACGCCAAGGTCATCTGGATGCACGAGAAGCTCGAGCGTCCGGAGGAGCTGATCGGCTCGACCTACAAGATCAAGACGCCGGTCTCGGACCACGCGATGTACGTGACGATCAACGACATCGTGCTGAACGAGGGCACCGAGCACGAGCAGCGGCGACCGTTCGAGATCTTCATCAACTCGAAGAACCTCGACCACTACCAATGGATCGTCGCGCTCACGCGCATCATCAGCGCGGTGTTCCGCAAGGGCGGCGACGTCACGTTCCTCGTCGAGGAGCTGAAGGCGGTGTTCGACCCGCG
>Ga0105090_10000704_pt1 | contig 17023 bp, 14 predicted proteins | sample PPLLak3March2015_FD_79110 | JGI IMG/M metagenome (GOLD analysis project Ga0105090, IMG submission 79110) | Freshwater sediment microbial communities from Prairie Pothole Lake near Jamestown, North Dakota, USA - PPLs Lake P7 Core (1) Depth... | ecosystem: Environmental > Aquatic > Freshwater >... | reverse complement strand
GACCACGCGCTGGTGGCAATGGCGGAGGCGGGCGAGGACCCGGCAGACACCTTGTTCGTGGGCGACATGGAAACGGACTGGCAGGCCGCCCGCCGCGCGGGGATCGATTATGTCCACGCCGGCTGGGGATATGGTGAGCCAATCGAATCCGTTCCCACGCTTGACCACATCTCGCAACTTCCCAAGTTCATCCAATGAAAACCGCCGCCGTCATTCCGTGCCGCTTCCAGTCCTCCCGTTTCGAAGGAAAGCCCCTCGCGACCATCGGAGGGAAACCCATGATGTGGCATGTTTACCAGCAGGTGAGCAAGGCCGCTTCCATCGAGGTGGCATACATCGCGACGGACAGCGAGGCCATCGGCAAAGCCTGTGACGAGCTTGGCATGAGGTGGATCATGACCTCCGACCGGCATTTGACGGGAACCGACCGCGTGGCCGAGTGCGCCCGCAAACTGGATGCGGATGTGATCGTGAACGTTCAGGGCGACGAGCCGTTCATCCTGCCTGAATCCATCGACTCGGTCACGAACGCCCTGCTGCAAAGCCCTGTCCAAGGCCTCGCGGCAACCAACGCCTACAGCGTCATCGAATCCGAGGAAGATGCGGACGACCAGGGCATCGTCAAAGTGATATTCTCCGCCTCCAGTCTGGCGCTCGCCTACTCCCGGTTGCCGATTCCGCTGGCATTCAGGAGCCGCGGGAGCCACTACCGCCAACTCGGTCTCTATGCCTTCCACAAGGATGCGCTGGAATTTTTCGCGGCGACGGAACAAGGGCCCGTTGAACGGGCGGAGTCCGTCGAGATGTATCGTTTCGTCGAGCATGACAAACCCGTATTGATGGTGCCCGTCGAGGAGTCGGGAGTCGCCGTGGACACGCCCGCGGACCTCTACAAGGCCCGGCAGATTCATGATAACCTGAACGCGCGCTGAGATTCCGCCGGAGCGCCTTTATGGAAATGCGGTGAGCGTGAGCACGCCCGGCCAACAGCCACCCCGACGATGGGCAGCGGGCCGAGGTTCGCGCATGGCCACACCGTCACGCGCTGGAGCAAGCCGATGGCGCCAATCAAGTTCTTCACAGGTTCAGCCCCTCCTGTTCCGTTTTTCCACTTCATCACGGATGATTCCTGAAATTCTCCGCGACTCGTCAAGAACCTCATAATCATAAGATTCCAGACTCGATTGATAATACCGCGTGAGTTTCCTCACATGCGCCATATCATGGTGGAATCGTTGGAATTTTTCGAGTTTTTTCGACTCAATCCGGGCGAGCGGAAAAACATAAGTTGGGCGCCCTGTTGCAAGAGCTTCGCAAACCATTGTCACCGAATCCTCGGTCACCACGAAAACATCGGCGGCTGACAAAAACTCCAAGTAAGGATTCTCCCCTTGCCGATCCCACACCTTTATGCGGCTGTTCTCCCATGCCGCCAAACCGGTGACTATTTCTTTCGGGGTTCTGCGAGATGGCGAAACCAAAACCGTATATCCCTGAATCGCGAATCGAGACAATTCACCAACCAGGCGTTCCATGATTTTAGCGTCATAGCCATACGCTTCCGTAGGACCTCCAATTAGAACCGTCACTACACGATCATTGTTTTCCGACCATTTTTTCCGGGCATCCTCCCTGATTGCCGCCAACTTCTCCCGATTCAATTTATGGGGAGCGCCAGTAATCCGGCGATATTGTCCGCGCGATGAAAACTCCGGCAACCAATCATGCTCCGGAGAGAAAATTAAATCGAATCGACCCTCGATTTCAAGCGGGGGAGGCTGAAGATAAACGACCAATGGGCGCTTGGACAAATGCGCCAGGATCGAGAAGACATGCTCCGGAGCCATGGAGCCGCAAGCAACAATCACATCCGGCTCCGGGCGGGCCAAATTCTTATAGGGAGAAAGCAATCCTATTTCCCAAAAGCGGAGCTTCCGATCGATGATAAACGAATGGGGTTCCGGATCCAGATGTTGTGCCACCCCAACGCACTGGGTCAAAGTCCCGGCCTTGGCTTCGCTTACCGTCCAAACGCGCAAAGCACTCCCGGTTCCGGAACTGGAAGAAATGTCACCTTTCATGTTCGTTTTTGATCCAATGGTCCGACTTATTTCCGCAATCCGCAAATCAAATCCGTCACAACTTCCCGTCCGTTGGAAGCCGGTCCACCCACCGCCTGGTGCAACATCACTATGTAATCTTTTATCATGCCATCCCGTGGTGATGGATACTCTCCGGCTCTAGGAATGAGTTTTCGGGCGGCCGGGGACAGCGGATATTCCGGACCAACCAATTGGATCAGGGGCGAATAACTGCCAAGCCACCGGTTTTTTTCGGTTTTGACATCAAACAGAAGGGAAGGCACTCCACAAACCAGACAAAGTATAGCCATGTGATAACGACCCCCGATATGAAGACAACATTTCGATACGATTTCCGCGGCGAGCTCCAAACTGGCAGTATCGGCATAGATCCCACCAAGCGACTCGATTTCATCTCTGAATTCCGCAAACCGGACACATGCCCGCGTGAGAACCACTGGGCGCAGCCCCAACTCCCTGCATGTCGCCAAAGCAGATGAACAAATTCTGCGATCTTCATCCGGATGATTGCGGGCACCGGTTGTAATCAGGCAATCGGCGCGAGGGCCCGAAAAGGGCGGAGGATCATATACCAATGCCGCATCCGCCATGAATGGAATCCCATAACTGTCCGCAGTCATTTGATCCCTGGCAACTGATCCCACGGCATCGAACAATGATTTAATGAACTTATGACGGTTCCCCTCATAGCGAGGTATGGTTCCATTCGCGATCGCCACCGGCTTGCCCAAATATACAGCCAACAGAATCGGGGAAAAGAAAGTCAACAGTCCGTGAAGATCCGCCTGATCATCAAGAGAGCCTTCGCCCTGCAAGATCACCATGTCGGCATCCCTTACCTTTGTGCCGGCGGCGTTGCCATAGGCCTCCAACACCAAAACCTGCAAATTCTCCAGGACGCCTTCGCTTTGTTCCAACAATCTTGCGGCGGAATTCGTCCGCAGTGCCCCGAAGTGAAACGCTAGCGATGAAATCGAGCAACCAGGATAGGCTTTCCGGATCAACCCCTTGAATGAACGACTGGTAAGCCTACAGCCGATGTTCGGCCTGCGATCGGTATCGTTGAACAAAGCTATGTTTTTGCCATGGTCCGAACATGGTTTTTCCTGATCCGACACACTCAACTCCTGGAGGTAACTTTCAAAGAGCCGCCAATAATGGCCCGGGTCATTTTGCCGGGCCATCTCGGAACCAATCTCCATTGCCATAGGGAGATCCCCGGCATTGAGCGAGGCCGCGACTGCATCCAGAGCGTATTTTTCATTTCCCGGACACAATCGTGCCGCCGCTGCGAGATGCTTTGTCCTTATTTTGCTTTCCCTTTTGAAAGGACCATTGGCCAAACATCTTCTGCAAAATGCCCTGACCTTGTTTAAGTTGGCAAATCCGTTCATGAACATTTGCAGGGAATGATTGCTTTTTGTCCGCCGGACACGAATGGTTTCCGGCCGATTTTTTTTTCTAAGGAATAGTTTTGGACGGAGGGGCGGACTCCCTTCGCGTTGTGCCCGAAGAAATCCGCCACCTTCGCACGGAGGATCGTAAGATCATCGCCCGAACGATGAAAGACAATAAGCCCCAGACCGGAATTGTGCGCCTGTTTCATCAAGATTCCGCCAGTCCCGCGATTCGTTCGAAATCCTGCGGCAGCTTGCCGGCGGCGATCAACGAGGGAAGCGAGAGCCCCTTGATTCGTCCCGCGAAACAAGCGACCCGCGTGCCTGCAAGGGCCGCATAGTAGCCCAGCGCGGTGACCGCGAACAACAACAAATCCTGGCCTGTCAGGTTCTCCTCGACCGGGAAATCCGAGCCGAGCATCCGCAACGGGGGCATGTTACCGCCCTCCAAGCGCCGACGGAGTGATTCGAATTTCTCCCGGGCTCCGGCATCGGCGAAGTGGAATTTGACGAGCAACTCTCCGGTCGGCAGTTCGGTTTCGAGCACCGCTTTGACCAGTGCGTTTTCATAATCCTCCCATCGGATGCCTTCGAAGAGATAAATCGCGTCGAGGATAATATAGATGTTTCCGGGAGGGCGACCCGCAGGAAGCGGCGGCACATGGGCGGACACGTCCGTTCTTCCGGGCATGTCTTGGAACGCGAGGCCGGAGATTGCGAAAGCCGCCCGGTAGCCCGGATGCGTGTGGTCGAACATCCGCCGGGTGAAACGATAGCGCGCGCCGGTCAGCCTGGATCTGACATCGCTGCGCAAGATCTTTGGCCATGAGGTCCTGGCGTTCCTCCGGCTGCTCCATGCCATCGAGGTGAAGCCCTCTTCCAGAAACGAATAGCCCTTGCAGTTTTGGTGCAACACGACCTCTTGATAGAGAATCTTGTTCAAATGGGGAATGTAGACCTCGAACGGCCGGCCTTGCGTGAGGTCACGGAGTGTATCATCCAAGCGTCTGGAAACAGCTTGGAAACCCTTCCGGTCGAATTTACGGAAGCTTTCCTCCATTTTGTCCGAAATGTCATCGGCGTGTAGCCCGACACCACGGAAGGGCGCTCCACGTCGTGACAGGGATCGGATGTCGTCGGAAGGAATCCCGCGCAGGCTCATGGCCGCCTCGAAGACTCGCGTGACGAGTGTGGAATGGGTCATGCACAGCTGGCACGGAGAGTCGCGAATCATGCGTTCCATTTGAGGCGGGTTATGAGTTCATGGATGGCGCCCGTGTAGTCGATCTCCGGAGCGTTCCGGCGCACGGGCGGGGGCCCCTTGTCATGGCGGGGCTGGACGAGTGAAATGTGGCCATCCGCAGCGAGATTGCGCACGTAATGGAGATGGGTGTTGGTGTTTCCTTCAGGCAAATCGGCCGGGCACAGCGCGACGGTGGGCCTGCCCGAGGCAACGGCCTCCGTCATCATCGTGAGGCTGTCCATCGTCACGAAAACACGGTCCGCCAAACCGAGGAACGCCTTGGTCACCTTGCGCGGCGCTTGTGAATACCAGACGGCGTCCAGGATGGCGTCCGGTGCGATGCCTTGCCTGAAGAGCTGTTCGAGTTCGCGGCCGGTGCGGTAGGAGGTGGTGATGAGCCACTGGCGGCCCTCGCGTTTCCACAGCTCGTTCACAAAGCGGATGATGCCATGCCAATCCGCCTGCGAGAACCGGATTTTCGCCGAAGAGTTTCCGATGAAGAGGACGTTGACCGGGCCTTGCGGACGGACTGCGTTTTGCCTCAGAAACACATCCCCTGCCTCCCGCGCCGACTCCGCCGTGATCTCGGTGAACAGCAGCGGAATGAAGATGTAATCCTCGCGCAGCTCGCCTTCGAACGGGCGCATGACGGCGGTCACGGCTCCCTCGGGCACGGCGATGGTGCCTTGGACAAACACGCTCGGACACTTGTGATGTTTCGCAAGGAACTCCAATACCGCTAATGAGTGCGGACCGCTGGAAACCATCAGATCGGGCGTTCCTTCCGGCAGCTTCATGCCCGGATGCAGCAAGCGGAACATCCATCCGCGCCTCACGCGGCGCAGCAGGCGCTTAACCAGCGAGCGGCTGATGCGGCGCGGAAGCGCGCATGAGACCGGCACTTCGGTCACTCTCAACGGGACGATCCTGGACAACTCGCGGATCAGGCCGCGCGATTGCACGAGATGTCCCTGGCTTCCCTCGTCGAGAATCCACACCTGTTTGGCACTTGTGGAATCCGTATTCATCTCGGGACCCGGTAGGCGTTGAGAAGCAGCGTGCGCGGGCCGCTTAGCAGGCGTTTGGTGAAACGGCCCGGGGCGAGGAATTCGTCATGATACATCCGGACGTTCGCGCGCAGGTGACGGATTTCCTCCGGGCTCATGTCGAGGGCGGACGTGATGGTTTCGCGCAATCCGGCGGCGTCGCGGAAGGCGAGGCAGTTCACACCGTCTGTCAGCGGCGGTGGCAGATAGTCGGCGTATTGCAGGATCGGAATGCAGCCTGCGGCGAGGGCTTCGATCACGTTGTGGCAGAGCGGCATGCCGACGCCGGGGCAGGCGAGGAAGAAGTCCGCTTTGGAAAGGGCCTCCAGCCAGCGTTCCCGGGGAATGTTGCAGTGCTGGGTTTCACATAACACGAACGGGTGTAACTCAGTCGATGCCAGCCACTCCGCGGCATCCTTCGGCCGGTGGATCATTCCGGGAGTCATGGCGGCGATGGCTTCCGCCAGCATTTCCCGGCGGGAAAGCATGTGATAGATCTCGCGAATGACGTCCTTGTTGTATTTGCCCTGCTCGGTGTTTCCACCAAAGAAGATCCGCGTTGGGCGCTTCGCCTCCACGTCATAGGAAACGGGAAGCTTGGTCTTCGCCGTGATCTGCGGATGCACGAAGACGGGAAATGCCATCTCATCATCAGACTGGCACAGCCGTTGCTCATAACTCACCTTCACCACGCGCCTGGCGTTCGCCGGTGGCGGCCCGTCACGATCCGTGATCAGGTCATACGGCTCTTCAAGCTCGCCGATTGAGCGGATCACACCCAGGCGTTCCTTGAGCAGCAGCGACTTCATCCGGCTGGTGCCGAAGGTGGAGAGCGTTTCACGCCGCGCGGTGAAGACCGGGAAAAAACCGGCGTCGATGAGATCGCGCACGAGGCTGAAGTAGTAGCGGCCGCCGACGGCATCGATGGCCGGGTTTTCAAAATCACAGCAGACGAGCGGCTCGCCAGCGCGCCGCTCGGTGAGCCCGCGGGCGGCGAGCGCGGCGTAGGCGCGGCGGTATTCCGGCATGAGCCAGGTGCGCAGCCGGCGCACGGCGGACTCGATGAGTTTGCCGGGGTTGGGGCTCACGGCTGCGGGCGTTTGTGGATTCCGTTAGAACACCAGGTGCTTTTGGTGGCGATCACCTCGTCGCGGATGGCGCGGTTTTTCCTCAGGGTCTCAGGCGTCTTGTAGCCGCGCTGGTGATCGAGGTGGAGCAAAATGGCACGGTGTTGAATCTGTTTGGATGCCAGACCTAAGTTTTTCAAGCGTTCTCCTAACTCACGGTCCTGGCCGCCGTATTGCATCCCCTCATTATGGCCGTTGACAGCCAGAATTTCGGATTTCCATGTTGAAGCATTGCAGCCATTCCAAGTGGCTTTCCGGGGCGTGATCCAGTCCAGCAGTGGCCGTAATCGTTCAGGCGCGCCGATTTTGAGGGTTTGGGAAAATCCCCTTAGGCCGTTCTGCCACAGGTAGCGGATGTCAAATGCGCTGCCGGACTCGATGTATGCAAGCGAGAGGAGCTGACTCAACTCCATTGAAAGCTTACAGTACCCACCGGAGAGAAAGGTTCCCGGGGAAGCGTGGGAAACATGGGCTTCGATGAAGTCCCAGCGCGGTATGCAGTCGCCGTCGGTGAATATGAGGTAATCTCCAGAGGCTGCCATTGTAGCCAGGTTCAGGATCTTGCTTTTCTGAAAGCCCTCGTCCGCGTGCCAGACGTGTTTGATGGGGAATCCGGCGCGTTTCCTGAAGTCCTCGATCACGGCCGCAGTGCGCTCGTCGGAGCCATCATCGGCGATGAGGACCTCGAAGTCCGTGAAAGTCTGATAGAGATAACCGTGCAGCACCTTGGCCAGCCATTCCGGCTGGTTGTAGGTGCTGATGATGACGGATTGTTTCACGGGACGGGTGTGGGTTCCTGATGATACTGGAGGCGGTGAAGATGGGCGTAGAGGCCTTTTTCATCGCGGATTAGTTCGTCGTGCGGACCGCTGGCGACGAGGCGGCCGTTCTGCATGACGTGGATGACGGCGGCGTTGCGGATGGTGGAGAAGCGGTGGGCGATGACGATGGTGGTGCGGCCCTTCATCAGCTCGTCAAACGCGAGCTGGATCTTCTGCTCGGATTCGCTGTCGAGCGCGGAAGTCGCCTCGTCAAGCAGCAGGACGGGGGCGTTCTTGAGGAAAGCGCGGGCGATGGAGATGCGCTGGCGCTGGCCGCCTGATAGATTGCCGCCGTTCTCTCCTACCTGGGTGTCGTAGCCCTGCGGCTGCTCCATTATGAATTCGTGGGCGAAGGCGGCTTTCGCGGCGGCTTCGATTTCCGCGTCCGTCGCATCCGGTTTCGCGAAACGGATGTTGTTGCGCAAGGTGTCGGAAAACAAAAACGTGTCCTGGCTGACGAGTGACATGTTATCACGCAGTGAGGATGTCTTGAGCCGGCTGATGTCCTGGCCGTCGATTTCAAGATGCCCTTCATCGCACGGATAAAAGCGCTCGATGAGATTGAGCAGGGTGGACTTGCCGCTGCCTGAAGGGCCGACGAGCGCGGTGACCTGGCCGCCCTTGCAGAAAAGCGAAACATCATGGATGACAGGCTGGCCGGGGCGGTAGCCGAAAGTCACGCCGCGCAGGGTGATGTCGCCGTTGGAGAGGCGGAGGGGTTTCGCATCCGCGGCATCCTTGATCGAGTGGTCGGCATCAAGCACGCGGTAGAGCATTTCCACGCCGACGAGGGCGGTGTGGAGCTGCACGTTCATCTTTGCGATGCGCTTGACCGGCTCGTAGGCGAGCAGCAGGGCGGTGAGGAAGGCGATGAGCGAATGGGCGCTCTCGCCGAGCACGAGATTGCGATAGCCGCCGTAGAAGACGATGAGCGCCACGGCGATTCCGCCGAAGAACTCCATGGTGGGGCTGGTGCGGGCGGAAACTCCGGCCATTTTGTTGGAAAGTTTCTCCACATTGCCGATGGATTCCACGAAGCGGCCGCGCATCGGGTCTTCCAGATTGTATGACTTGATGAGCTTGCTGCCGATGATGGCCTCCTGAAAGGCCGATATCACCTGGGCGAGGTTCCTGTATTGATTGCGCGAGATGCGGCGGACGCGGCGGATGATATAACCAAGCACCAGCGAGACGGGACCGAGGATGAACAGCGCGGCGCAGGACAAGCGCCAGTCCAGCTTGAACATCGCGATGACCAGGGCGATGGCGGTAAAGACGTCCTGCACGCGCGTCATGAGCAGGTGCATCACATTGCGTGCGGACTGTGCGGCGTGGGACACGCGCGTGAGCAGCTCGCTGGACGGGAAATGCACGAAGAAGGCCAGCGACTGGTTGAGGATGTGATCGCCCACGCGGCGTTGCTGGCGGGCGATGATGTTGTTGCCGATCCGGTTGAGAATCACCGAGGAGCCGTATTCGGAAATCCCCTTCACCAGGAAAATGAGGATGATGCCGATGGAGACGCAGAAGATCTGGAACAGGCCCGGCTGGGATGCGGCGAAGAAGGAGGAGAAGAAGGCGTTGGTTTTCTGAATCCATTCCGCGACGAGCGGAGGCGCGCCATGACCGATGTCGGGAACCGCCCGCGACGCATCCCGCGAGCCGAAGACCACGGCGGTGACGTTTTTCATCATGAAGACCGAGAGCGCCGTGGCCAGCGCGGTGCAGCCCATGAGAAGGAAGGCCAGCAGGTAGCGGCCGATGTAGAGCCGGAAATTCTCCTTGAGGACTCGGGACACCAGATTGCGGGCATCGCGGTCCTTGAAGATGCTGGGTTTGTATTTCGCCATGAAGATAGGTGCGGAAAAGAGGCGGTCCCGTGCGGCGAAGGCTATCCGGCGGGCGATGGCGCATTCAACCGAAATTTCAGCGTACTGGACACGAGTATGCCACTCCGAGACTCCTTGATGGAGCAAGCCGTCTATCCAGTCGTGCCGATGAACGGGAATCCCGCCGCGAAGAGAACCAGCTTCGTTTGAGTCGGCCGCTCAAGCAAGGCTTCCCAGTCGTTTTTCCCGCCATTTGACCGCGTGGCCGCCAAACACTTCGGCGCACGCCTTGATCTCTTCGGCATAGTATTCTGACAGCTTTTCGCGGATGTGATCGGGCATGTCGATCTTCTGGTTGCCCTGCTTGCTGTTGAAGTTGGCCGGAAGCGCGCCGGGGCCGGGTTTGATTCCGAGAAAGCCGCAGATCTCATTGACCACCTCATCGGGTCGGGAACGGATGTCATCAAAGAACCAATACCGGATGCGGTCTGCCGGGATCTCCGCGGACCAGCGCTTCCACAATGCCGAGGGAAGCGATTTCATTGCGCGTGCCCTTTTGGCGAGCAATGGCAGCAGCGTGTCCCAGTTGGTGATCTGTTCCTTGGTTACATTGCTTTTTCTCAAGTCCATGCACAGTGCGGACCAGACGCGGTCCACCGGCTCGCGAATGAGCAGGATGAATTTTGTCCGGGGTAGTTCCTTCGCGATCATCCTTATGTCATGGGATTCAACTACCGAGTAGTTTGGCGAGACGTCGCCCGAGAGACAATCTCCCTTGTGATCGAAGAGCGCGCGATACCATTCCAGATCCGATCGGGATGGGTGGAAGGTCCTGAAATGCCGGCAGAATTCCTGCCGCTTCTGTTGGTCAGAGGGATGCGTGATCAAAGGCAGTGACCCAGTGTTTTGTTCCAGCGTGCGGAGATTTCCCACCTTGAGGCATTTCTTCGTGAAAAAGTTGATCTCCTTGATGGGCGGCATCCAGACATCCTCGCGCGCGTTCATCTGGTCGAACACCCAGCGGGTCCCCCCCTTCTGCATTCCGAAACAGATGAAGTCGGGGCCGGAGCGGTCCGAGGGTTGGTGCGCGATTGCCCCGCTTCGGCGGGAGAAGGCGTTTTTCAGATAATATGATATTGGTTTCATGTTGTTTTAGTGTGTTGCAATAACTTGTTTCCCGTGCGGCCGCATTCATGCGCCCAACCGCTTCTCGCGCCAACGGATGGCATGCCCGCCAAACGTGACGGCACATGCCTCGATCTCCTCTGCATAATGTTCCGTGAGCTTCATGCGGATATGGTCCGGCATCTCGATCTTCTCGTTGCCCTGCTTGCGGTTGAAGTTGGCCGGAAGGGCCCCGGGCCCCGGTTTGATCGCCAGGAATCCGCAAACTTCATCAAGCGCTTGCTGTGGACGGGTGCAGATGTCATCGAAAAACCAATAGCGGATGCGGTCGGCCGGGATCTCAGAGGCCCAGCGTTTCCATAATTCCGATGGAAACGATTTTAATTTTCTTTCCTGCCACTCGAGCAATGGCGCCAGTTTGTCCCAGTTGGTGATATCTTCGATGCTGACCTGGTTCGTTCTCAGGTTCATGCATAGTGCGGACCAGAGCCTGTCCACTGGTTCACGGATCAGCATCAGGAATTTGGTCTTGGGTAATTCGTCTGCGATGTGTCGGATGTCGGCGGGTTGAATCAGTGCGTAGTTTGGCGAGATGTCGCCCGTGATACGGCGGCCCTTGTGGTCAAAAAGCCTACGATACCATTCCAGATCCGAGAGCGCGGAATCGTAAGTGCTGAAATGCTGGCAGAATTTCTGCCGCTTCAGCTTGTCGGCGAAATGTGTCACCAAAGGCAGTGATCCGCTGTTTCGCTCAAGCGTGCGGAGATTGTTTTCCTTGAGACATCTCTGGGTGAAAAAATCAATTTCCTTGATGGGCGGCATCCAGACGTCCCTGCGCGCGTTCATTTGCTCGTACAGCCAGCGGGTTCCCGCCTTCTGCATTCCGAAACAGATGAAGTCGGGCCCGCGGCGGCCCGAGCGCCGGAGCGCGGATTCCTCGATGAGGCACGCGATATTCAACAGATGATTTGATATGCGTTTCATGACGTTGATGTTCATGGCCGGACAATCATCCAGAAAGGCGCGTGTCCCAGATCGGGATGTAAAACGGATGAGGGGCTGGGAGCGGGGGCTGGAAGCCTGTCGGCGAGTTCCGGAAAATGGTTCCGGCAGTCCTGCCAGAGGGGTTCGAGCCTGTCGGCGGGGAGTTCTGCAAGCTCATCGGGAGCCCACTGGCGGTCTGGCCACGCGGCCGCCAGCCATGCGGCGGCTTTTTCGAGCGATCTCCCCTTGCTGTCGCTGTATCCCCACAGATCCTCGCCACAGGCGGACATGAGCCGGGCAAGCGCCGTCCATGCGACGAGCCCGAATGAGGCGTAGTGCCTTGGTTTCGTCCGCTTGAGTTCGTGTGGCATCGATCCATCCGGCGCGAACTGGCAGGAAAACCGCAGCCACGCTCCGTTGCAGACGTCCGCAGCTGTATCATAGTCCCCGAGAAAGAGCGCGATCGACAGCAACTGCACGTCATAAAGGGTGCCGTGGTTGTTAGATCCACGGCGTTCGTTCATCCCGGCGGCGCTGGTGGTCAGCCATGTGGAATACTCGGCGAGCCAACTGCGGAAGGAATCAAGTTCATGTGTTGTGAGCGTCCCCGCGTCGCGCATGAGCCGGACGGCATCTAGGAAGTAGTGGAGATCCTTGAACTCAATGATACCGGTGCCTGCTCCCTGGTCGCCGTTGTGGCCGCGACGGACCTGCGCGTATTTAAGATGTGGGTTCATCCGCGTGGCTGGATCGATGAACCATGTGCGCACCAGCAGCGCGGCCCGTTCCAGCAGGTCACGCCGTCCCGCCGCGATGCCTGTAAGGGCGAGAATGGTGGAGTCGTCCATCGTCAGTTGAAGGCGGGTGCGGTCGAACTGGCCGCTGTTGGAATCGTAAAGGCGGGTGCCCGGTAGCCGTTGTCCGTCGCGCCATTGATAGGGCGTTCCATCCTTCTTCGAGGGATCGGGCCACCAGTATGGGGCCGGATGCCAGTAATCATGGGGATCACCGCTCGGAGGCAGGGTGGTCTTCTGCGTGACCGAATGCGGGCCCCTAGCCGCCGATTGTTCCGCCTTGTCCATGAGATCGGCAAAAAGCCGGGGTTCGGCAGTCGCCATCCCTATCAGCCGCCGGCGGTCATAAAATGCGAGGTTCGCGCTGTCGGTGCGCCCGGCGAGAATGCCGGCGTCGATTTGGTCGAGCGTGCTGATGATCGAATCGCCGCGTACGGCGCCACGGTTAATGAATCCCGTGCGGCCGACTTCGAGATCCGCGCGGCCCGAAGCAAGTCGGGCGACCCAGCCCACTTCCTGGAAACTGCCGGCTTCCGATGCATACGGCGGCCTTTGCGCATCCCATGTGTGGAAATTGTATTTGTCCCATGGCCCGCGAACGCCAAGCCGCCAGAGCAATTCCACCTTTGGCCGGCGTCCATACGGGATCGATTCATCGAAGCTCTCGCCGGTATCTGAGCGGAACACCACTTGCGGCTCCTCATCCGCCACGGGTGTGAAACCCGGCGTGAGCAACTGCGTATTATCGATGATCCGCGCCATGGAAAGGATCACATAGGGGTGCCATGGGGCGGCCTCGATGTGTTGACGTAGTGCCGCGAAGCCCTCGGCGGTGAAGTAGCAGTTCCCATCCAATGGCAGCACCCACTTGGCTCGCGAGCGGCCGTCAGCCAGCGCAGTGTTTCTCGCTCCATTGTTGTTCATAGCGTAAAGCGTCTTGTGCCGCCGGAGATGGAGCTGCACGAGTTGTTTGTCACCCGGGTCGAGCCGATCATATGTCTTGGAGAAAATCCATTCGGGCGAGGGCAGGCCGCCGGCATCCCAGCGCAGTTGCCGGTATTCATCATGATCGAACGGAATGCGGAGATATGGCTGATGGTGTTTTTCCAGCAGCGCGATGATGGCAGCTTCCTCATCCGGATCCACGATCCGGTTGATGATCCAGCGCTTTTCACAGGCTTCGAACGCCGGTTCGTGTTCCAGAATGAATGCCACGTTGGCGTGCGACTGCCCCTTCGCGTGGCGGGGCACGAGATCATTGCCAATGATTCTGTAGATCACGAAATTGTCAGGCAGGTGAAACGCTGGCGACGTGCTGTATAAATGGCGCAGCTTTGCCGGCGGGATGCGGCGGTGCGGCTTGATCCGCTTCCTGCGCCTGTGGAATGGCTTGCCAAAATGCAATCCAAGCCGCTGCGAGGTGAAGCGGCGGCTTTCCCTCAAGAGCTTGGCAAACAAGCGCCGCAGGCCGGTGGCCGGCATGCTGGCGGATGCGGATGGCGCGGGCTCTTTCATGTCGGTGTCACATCACTTGCGAAGTCGGCCTCATCCTGCCGGCTGATCGTTCCGAAGAGCCGCTGGTATAGCGGGTTGGCGGCAAGCAGTTCCTCATGCCTGCCGACGGCCTCGACGCGGCCATTGTCGAGCAGATAGATCCTGTCCGCTCTTTCAATGGTGGATGCCCGGTGGGCGATCACCACCGTCGCGCGTCCCTGCATGAGTCGTTCGAGGGCGTTGCGCACGTCCCGTTCCGTTTCACCATCAAGCGCGGATGTGGCCTCATCCAAAAGCAGGATCGGAGCCGCCTTGAGCACGGCCCTGGCGATCGCGAGACGCTGCGCCTGACCGCCTGATAAGGTCGCATGCCGCTCGCCCACGAGGGTGTCGAAACCTTGCGGCATGGCCTTGATGAAATCCGTGGCCGCGGCAGCCTCGGCCGCGGCTTCAATCTCTTCCTGCGTGGCGTCCGGCCTTCCAAACCGGATGTTGTCGCCGATGGATCCGGAAAAGAGCATCGTCTCCTGGCTCACCACCGCGATGAGGCTCCTCAGGTCGCGCAAGCCGAGCGTTTTGATATCAACTCCGTCGATCATGATGGAGCCGGTCCATGGTTCGTAAAACCGCTGCAACAATGAGAACAGCGTGGATTTTCCCGCGCCCGACGAGCCCGCGAGCGCCACCACCTCGCCCGGCCTGATTTCGAGCGAAACATCATCGAGAACCGGGTGCTTGCGGTATCCGAATGTGAGCCGCGACACCACGACATGGCCGGTGACATTTCCGATCACGTCATGGGCTTCATCCCGCTCTTCCCGCTCGGGATGATCAAGAAGGTCATATAACCTGCGGACGCGGTAAATGGACCGCTGAAGCGTAACATGTGTGCGGGCCAGCCGTTTCGCCGGCTCGTAGGCGAGCAGGAAGGCCGTCACGAATGACATGAACTCGCCGGGGCTCTTGCCATATGACATCGTCTGCCAAGTCGTATATATCAACATCAAGGCGATCACCACCCCGCCAAGCGCCTCCATCATCGGGCTGGTCAGCGCGCCGATGCGGACGATCGCATTGCCCCGCTTTTCCACGCCTGAAACGGAGCGGTCGAGGCGGTCGCGCATGGCTGGCTCGAGCGTGAATGACTTCACGGTCCGGATGCCGTGCGCGGTTTCCTGAACGGTGGAGATTACTTCCGCCATGCCAGCGAACTCCTCGTCGCCAAGGCCGCGCATGCGGCGCAGGATCCGGCGCATGCCCAGCAGGGCGAGCGGCCCGATCATGCATGCCGCAACGCTGAGCAGCGGGTCCTGGAGGAACATGACGGCGGCAAGCCCGATGAGGGTGAGCAGATCCCTGCCACAGGCGCCGGCCACAAGCTGGAGCGCGCTGCTGGCCGCGCGGACGTTGTTGTTCATTCTGGCGATGAGCCTGCTGGAATGGGTGGCGGTGAAAAAGTCGATCCGCATGGCGAGGATCCGGTCGAAGAGCCGCCGCTGCAGTGATGCCGTGATCCCGTTTTGGATCCGCGCCATGACCACCGCCGAGTAGTAATCCCCGCCGCCCTTGATGAGGGACAGGATCAAGATGGCGAGCACGATGCCCCACATGGCGTCGGCATCGCGTTTCAGAAACACGTCGTTGATGACGTGCCGCATGAGCCATGCGAGGCCGCCCGTCGCCGCCGCCATGCAGGCCATCGCCATGATGGCGAGCGCGTAGTCCTTTTTCCTTCCCGGCATTGTTTCGCGAAACAGGCGGGCTAGCAGGCGCATGGTGCCCGCGTCGGGAAGAGAAGGCAGGTCGTCCAAGGGGAAGCCGTCCTCGTCTTCCGCCATGCGGTTGCGCTTGCGATGTTTTTTCCCCGGCTTAGGCATATAACTTTGATCGCGCGCCGCGCAGCGCCATGAGCCGTCCGTAGGACCAACCGAACGAGCGGACCGCGATCACAGGCGATGCGCAGCCGTAAATCGGGAAAACGAGCAGCAGGCTCCCCAGCACGCAGCGCACGGCCGCATTGATCACCGCGATGGCCGAGACCCTGAGGGTGAGTTGTTTGTTCTTCATCCGGAAGTGATTGATCGACTGGGCGGCCGCGCGGCGGAACTGATAGCCGAGGGTGAGCCGCCCAACGGGCACGATTTCATACACGATCGCCTCCGGGCACCATGCGGTGACGCAGCCGGCGGCTTTCGCAGCGCGATGGAACACGGTATCGGAGCCGCCGCTGACAAGCAGTTGCTCGTCGAAGCGGACGCCCGTGCGCACCAGCCAGTCCAGGTCGCAGAGCCAGTTGTTAGTGACGACGGTGAAGCGTTTTCCGCTGGCGGCCGCGCGCGCCGTCGCGCGGTATTTGCGCAAGCCGCGCGATGCCAGGCTGCGGGTCAGGAAACCGCACCATGCGCCGATGGCGGGCTCCGGCGGCGCCACCCGCACCGGTCCGCCGACGAGGTGCGCGCCGGTGGATTTCCAGCAGCCTACAAGATGATGAAGCCAGTCGGGATCAGGAAACTCATCATCGTCGATGAAACACAACGCGTCGGCACCCATTTCAATGGCTTCGGCAATGGCCCGGTTGCGCGCCACGGGGATGCCGCGCCGTTTCTCCTGTACGTAGCGCGCGTCATGCAGTGATGGCGCATGGATATCGAATACGGCCCGGGCGCAGCCTTTCTCATGATTGTCGATCACCAGCAGCGTGACGCGGGTGGCGCGCGGCGGCATTAGCCTTGCGAATTCGACGAGAAGATGGCCGAGCGTTTTCGCCCGGCCATAGGTCAGCACGGCGACCACGACCCATGGCTCCCGTGTAGCGATGCCTTCATTGCAAATGTCAGCTTGTTTGCCCGTCACCACCGCCTCCAAGGAGAGCGAGTTGCCGATGGGAGAGTTGAAAGCCATGCGGAGTGAATGTCGAGCGGGGTTATGAATTAAAAATTTGAACTTGTCTCCCATTAAATCAAGGCAGGGAGACCAGCGGGATCAGCTCGGTGGCGGCGGCTTCCGCCAGTGCCGGTGCCGCTTTGCGGGTGATGATGAAATCGAAGGGAAGCGTGGCGGT
>Ga0105090_10000702_pt1 | contig 17029 bp, 16 predicted proteins | sample PPLLak3March2015_FD_79110 | JGI IMG/M metagenome (GOLD analysis project Ga0105090, IMG submission 79110) | Freshwater sediment microbial communities from Prairie Pothole Lake near Jamestown, North Dakota, USA - PPLs Lake P7 Core (1) Depth... | ecosystem: Environmental > Aquatic > Freshwater >... | reverse complement strand
TGGAATTCGGTTTCTATCTGCTGTTGCCGCTGCTGGCGCTGGTGATGCGGCCGCGGCTCTGGCTGCCGCTGCTGGCGATCGGCTTGCTCATCAGCGTCCTGTATCGCCACGCCGCGGCCGTTCGCTTCGGAGCTTACGGCGAAGACTGGGTGTTCGTCGCCGCGTCGCATCTGCCCGGCAGCCTGGCCGAATTCCTGCTGGGCGCGAGCGCGGCGCTGCTGGCCCAATACGCCGCCCTTGCCAAGTGGCGCCAGCCGCCCGCCTGGGTGCTCGACGCCGGGTTCGCGGGCGGGCTGGTGCTGCCGGGCATCTGGCTCTGGCAATGCGTGCTGCCGGCCGGGCCGGCCTACTGGCTGGGCCACTGGAGCATGCTGGCGGGTCCCATCGCGCTCGGCGTGCCGTTGTCGGTGGCCGTGTTTTGCCTTTACCGGGGTAGCCGCCTGGGCAAGCTGCTGCTCGCCAACCCGGTCGTCTACCGGCTCGGGCTGGTGTCCTACAGCCTTTACCTGTGGCACTTCGTGGTGATGCAGCAAATCATCAAGCTGTACGGGCCGGCCTGGGCCGAACTGCCGCACTGGCTCACTTTTCCGCTGTCCGCCGTGGCCGTGCTGCTGGTGGCGACGAGCAGTTACTACCTCGTGGAACGGCCCTTCTACCGGCTCAAGCCGTGGCGCCAGGCAAAGCGCGAAGCCTCACAGCCGGGCGAATGACTCGCGCGCGGCGGCGACCGTGGCCAGGATGTGTTTTTCGGTATGGGCCGATGACACGAAACCGGCCTCGAAGGCGGACGGGGCGAGGTACACGCCCCGCTCCAGCATGTGGTGAAAAAAGGCCTTGAAGGCGCCGACGTCGCAGGCCCCGGCCTCGGCGAAGTTCACCACCTTCGGGGCGTCGGTGAAGAACAGGCCGAACATGCCGCCGACCCGGGTGGTCAGCACCGGCACCCCGGCGGCGTCGGCGGCCTGTTGCAGGCCGCAGGTCAGCTGTTCGGTTTTCGCGCTCAGCTCCGCAAAGAATCCCGGACGGCAGATCAGTTCCAGGTTGGCCAGGCCCGCGGCCATCGCCACCGGGTTGCCTGACAGCGTGCCCGCCTGGTACACGGGGCCGGACGGTGCGACCAGTTCCATGAATTTCCGCTTGCCGCCGAAGGCGCCGACCGGCATGCCGCCGCCGATCACCTTGCCGAAGGTGGACAGGTCGGGGGTGACGCCGTAGAGCCCCTGCGCGCCCTCCAGCGCGACGCGGAAGCCGGTCATGACTTCGTCGAAAATCAGCAGGCAGCCGTGCTCATCGCAGGCCTCGCGCAGGCCCGGCAGGTAGCCCGGCAGCGGCGGGATGCAGTTCATGTTGCCGGCCACCGGCTCGACGATGATCGCCGCGATCTCGTTGCCGCGCGCCGCGAGACAGGCGCGCACGGCCGCCAGGTCGTTGTAGGGCAGGGTCACCGTCAGGTCGGCCAGCGCGCGCGGGACGCCGGGCGAGGTCGGCACGCCCAAGGTCAGGGCGCCGCTGCCGGCCTTGACCAGGAAACTGTCGGCGTGGCCGTGGTAGCAGCCCTCGAACTTGATGAAGCTGTCGCGCCGGGTCGCGGCGCGGGCGACGCGGAGGGCGCTCATGGTGGCCTCGGTGCCCGAGTTGACCATGCGCACCATCTCCAGGCCCGGCACGATGGCGCACAGCCGTTCGGCCATCTCCACCTCGGCCGGGCACGGCGCGCCGAAACTGAGCCCGCGCGCGGCCGCGGCCTGCACCGCGGCGACGATCTGCGGGTGCGCGTGGCCGGTGATCATCGGGCCCCAGGAACCCACGTAGTCGATATAGGATCGCCCGTCCACGTCGTACAGGCAGGCGCCCTCGGCGCGCTGGAAGAACACCGGATCGCCGCCCACGCCGTTGAAGGCCCGCACCGGCGAATTGACGCCGCCCGGAATGCGGAGCCGGGCGCGGCTGATGAGATCGAGGCTGCTGTTCATCGCGGTATTCTAACGGTTTATTGTGCCGGGCGGTCGTGGCACACTACGCTCCTTTTTCGACTGGGGTTGGCAACACGGTGAGCGAGAACAATTACCGGACCTGGATGTGCATCATCTGCGGCTGGGTCTACGAGGAAGAGAAGGGCTGCCCCGAGGAGGGGCTGGCTCCGGGCACCCGCTGGGAAGACGTGCCCGAGTTCTGGGTCTGCCCGGACTGCGGCGCCAGCAAGGACGACTTCGAGATGATCGAGATCTGAGCACACCGCAGTTGCGGTATGCTGTAATGGCAGCCCTGCCGAGGAACCATCAGGCCATGCGCGAAACGGGCGGAATCGAACGTTCCAGAATCGAACGCTCCAGGCGCGACGCGCTGCTGGGCGGGGTTTGCGCCGGGATCGCGCGGCATTTCGGCTGGTCGGTGACCGGCACCCGGGTCGGCTACGTGATCCTCTCGATCTTTTCCGCGGCTTTTCCCGGCATCCTCGTCTACATCATTCTGTGGCTGCTGCTGCCCCAGGCGCAGGACTGAACCCGGGACTGAGGCTGGCGACGGGTACGACTGCCGTCCTTCCGGCCGACCTCAGCCCGACCGCAACAGACCGGTCGCGACGGCGCCATCCGGCCCCAGTTCCAGCCAGCGACAGGCCGGGCCGCCCAGGTCCAGCGTGAAGCTCTCGACATTGGGCAGGCTGTTCACCGCCGACGACGGCGAACCGAGCAGCAGCACGCCGTTGCGCACCGCCTCGAAATCCTGGTGCACATGGCCCCACGTGATGCAGCGCACGCGGGCGTGCCGGTCCACGACATCCAGGAAGGCCCCGGCGGACTCCAGTGCATAACGATCGATCCAGGGCGCGTTCACCGGCACCGGCTGGTGGTGCAGCGCGAGCAGCACGTGCGCCGCGCCGCGCCGCAGGCAGCGATCCAGGCGTTCCAGCGCCTGCGGCGCGAACCGCCCCGACACCTCGCCCGCCACGGTCGAGTCGAGCAGCAGCAGCTGCCAGCCGCGGGATTCGCGCTGCAGGGGCCCGTCCCAGGGACCGAGGGGAAAGTAACGGTGCATGGCGGCAGGGTCGTCGTGGTTGCCCGGCAGGGCCAGCACCGGCGCGCCGGCCGTGCTCAACTGGGCCGACACCCGCCCGTAGGCGGCGGCGCTGCCGTCCTCGCTGACGTCGCCGGTCAGCAGCAGCCAGTCCGGCTGCCAGCGCCGGATGGCCGGCAGCAGCGAGGCCAGGTTGCGGTCCGCGGACTGCCCCCGGTAGTCGGTTTGCGGATCGCGCGGGACGTGGCAATCGCTGACCTGGACGATGCGCAGCAGGCGGGGGGACGGGCGGCTCACCGGGCGTACTTTAGCATTATTCCGCCACATTTCGGGCCCGTCCGGGCCACCTTGTCCGGCGATGCTGGTTCCCTCGAAGCGTTCCGCGGCGATCCGCGGCAGGAGATGCCCCGTGCAGGTATTCATTCCCGTCAGCGACGAGGACCTCGACCACTGGCCGGCCGGCGCGCGGCTGGTGCCCTACCGCTCCGGCCTGGGTCTGCTGAGCCAGCTGGCCCCGCAGGAACCCGCCGGCGGCACCGCGCTCAGTCGAGGTGAAGCTCCAGCACGTCGCCGGGACGTACGCCCAGCTCGGCCGCCTTGCCGGCCCTGAGTTCCAGCACATATTTCGCCGGGGCCGCGCTCGGATACGGTGGGCAGCGCTGGCTGCGGCAGGGCTGCGCGTTCTCGGCAACGCTGACCAGTCGCAACCCGGAATCGAAGTAGAAAATGTCCAGCGGGATGCGCGTGTTCTTCATCCAGAAGCTGCGCATGGCCTCGCCCGGAAACAGGAACAGCATGCCGCGGTCGTCCGCCAGGTTGTCGCGGAACATCAGGCCCAGGGCCTGCTTCTCGCTGGTCTCCGCCAATTCCACGGCGAAGCGCTCGCCCTTGAGCACGACGTAGGGGTCCTGGGCAACGCAGGAACTGCAGGTCAGAGCGGTGAGCGCCAGGAGCAGGAAACGCATGGCGAGAGTCTGCGGCGTGTCCTATGCTGAGGTCAACCGCCACCAAACCACTCACGGCAGGGAGGTATCACAGCATGCAAACCTACGTCATCCTGCGCCGCAGCGCATGGGAGTCCGAAGATGAACTGGAGGCCGCGGCAGCCGTTTCCCGGCAGGTCGCGGACGAAGACATGGACAACCGCGTCCGATGGATACGTTCCTACGTCCTGGCCGAGGAAGACGGCACCGTGGGAACGGTCTGCATTTACCAGGCCGAGGACGAGGAAGCCATCATCGAACATGCGCAGCGGGCGGAATTGCCGGCGGACGAGATCATCCCGGTGTCGGGTACCGTCATCGTCCGCGACGATCCCTGACACTACCCCTGCTGTTCCTCGCCGGCCGGCCGCACGTTCCCGACGCCGGCCGCGTCGACCTCCAGGGCCGTCATCACGTTGACGAACTGCCGCGGCGGGATGTCGCCCATCAGGTTGATGACCACGGCCTCGGTTTTGCCGTCGGAGACCAGCACGGTCATGCCGCAGATTCGCCGGTCGACGACCTTCATCAGCATGTGCGCCTCCTCGTTCTCCGAACGCACCAACACCACCCGTTCCCAGCCGCCGGCCTGCAACTTCCGGCTCAGCGCGTCCATCCGCTCCGCCACGCGCGCGGCGTCGCCGTCGATTTCGTAGAGGTGGACCCGCACGCCCTGCAGCGCGCGCAGCAGTTCGCGCGTTTCCGGCTCGTCCTCGACGTGGGCCGCCGCGAAGCGCAGCAGGGCCGGGCCGATCGACAGCGTCATCACGCGATCGGTATCGGCGATGCCGAGCGAATCGAGATCCGCGTAGCCGTCGCTGCCGCGCGGGGCGGTGACGCCGCAGCCGGCCAGCGTCAGCAGCAGGGCCGCGGCCAGGGCCACCCTCATTGCTCGATTTCCACGCCGTCGCGACCGATGTTCACGTCGAAGTTGTCCATCACCCGCTCGAGCTCCGCCGGGTTGATGTTGCCGATTACGTTGACGAACACGGCCTCGGTGTCCTCGACCGCCATCACCGTGATGCCGTCCACGGTTTCGCCGTTGAGCTTCATGAACACCCGCACCTGCTCGTCGGCCGAGTTGACCGTGACGACCGATTCCCAGCCCTGCGTGCTGAGCTTGGCGGAAATGTCCTTGACCAGCTCGATCGCGCCCACGGCCATGCCCGTGGTCTCGAACACGTTGACGCGGACGCCGTTCAGCTTGCGGAACAGTTCGGCCGCTTCGGGGTCTTCCTGCGCGCTCAGCGTGCTGACCAGCCCGAGCAGCGACTCGCCGATCGAGATCTGCACGGTGGGTTCGCCGAAGATGCTGTTCAGCTCGCCGAAGTCCACGTAGCCCGGGAACGCCTTGAGGGCGTCTTCCTGGGCCATGGCGGGCAGCGCGAGCAGGGCGCCGAGCCCTGCTGCCAGGCCCAGCCTGAGCCACTTTCGGATGCTTGAAGTTTTCATGTCGTTTCCTCCTTGCGGGATTGTTCGGTAAAGGGAATGTGTTTCGACAGGTTGTCCTTGACCGGGTGGATCAGTTCCTCACCCAGCACCGCCTGGATCTCCCGGCCGGTGATGACGCCTGCCTTGTCGATGTACTTGAAGGCCAGCGCGAGATCCTGGCGGGCCTGCAAAACCTCGGCCTGCGTCGGCCGCTGCGGCAAGGGCGGCTCCGGCAACATAAGCACGACGCCAACCGCCAGCAGGGCGGCCGCGAAAGCCGGCACCAGCACCCAACGCGGGACCGCCGCGGGCCGCAGCAGCCTGCGCCAGCCCGCCGCGTAACCTTCCTCGGCCGGAATGCGGTTCAGGCGGCGCGTCAGGCCGGGCGGCGCCTTCTCGACGCCGAGCTGTTTGAACAGCGCGTCGAGCTGCTCGTCGTAGCGGTCATTTTGCCCATTGGGTTGGCCATCGGGATGGCCATCGGGTTGACGCTTGTCGGTCATGGTCTTACCTCCGCCAGTTGCTCGCGCAACTGCTTGCGCGCCCGGTGCAGGTACACCTTCACCTGCGTCAGGCTCAGTTCCAGCACGTTGGCGACTTCCTCGTAACTGTGCTGTTGGACGTCCCGCAGCACCACCAGCGATCGGTAGGGCTCGGTCAGGCCGTTGATGGAATGCTTCAGCCACTCACCGAGTTCGTGCTGCTGCAGGTCCTGCAACGGGCCGGGTTGAATCCACACGGCGCCGTCTTCGGGCTGCTGCCATTCTTCCCACTCCTCGGTCGGGTGGCGGCGGCGCAGGCGGTCGAGGCAGACGTTGCGGGTGACTTTCATCAGCCAGGCCTTGATCCGTTCCGGATCGATCCTGTCCTGGTTGCGCCAGAGCTTCACGAAAGCCTCCTGGCAAGCGTCCTCCGCCTCGGCCGGATCCTTCAGCAGGTAGCGGGCCAGGGTCCACGCCTGGTCCTGGTAGTCGTCCACCCACTGTCGGAATTTCCTGCTCATCCCAACAGCATAAACGCGGCGTGGCGGGAAAGGTTACAGCCCGGTTACGGCTGTTCCGACCGGCCATCTGTGGGAGCGGCTTCAGCCGCGATTCGGATGTGGTCGCTTCGAACCCGGGCGCTATCGGCCAGGTCCTTCCAGGACACGCTCCAGCCCGCACGCGGGCTGGCCATCCCTGGGCGCTTGGGAACTTGCTCCCGGCAAGTTACAGTCCCGGAAGGACCTGGCCGACAGCGCCCTTGGCGCAGTGTGCTCCAGCAAACGTTGGCATTCGCGGTTGGCAGGGCGTCGAGGGCGGTGTCCGGTGGGTACTTCCAGGACCGTGATTCGCAGGGAGCGAATCCCCGAGCGCCCAGGGATGGCCAGCCAGCATGCCTTGCATGCTGGCTGGAGCGTGTCCTGGAAGTACCCACCGGATACCGACCGGGATCGAAGCGGCATTCTGAAATTCGCGGCTGAAGCCGCTCCAACGGCTCAGCCGAACAGCTCCTTGAGGCGCGCGAGGTTGGCGCCGGCGCGTTCGCGGGTGCGGGCCTGGTCGGCTTCGGCGTCGGCGCCGCGCCAGTCGAGCAGTTCCTTCGGCAGTTCGTCGAGGAAGCGGCTCGGCTCGCAGGCGATCGCTTCGCCGTAGCGCCGGCGATGGCGCGCGAAACTGAGGGTCAGGGATTCGCGGGCTCGGGTGATGCCCACGTACATCAGGCGGCGCTCCTCCGCCTCGGCGTTCTCTTCGAGACTGTTGCGGTGCGGCAGCAGGTCCTCCTCGACGCCGGCCAGGAACACGTGCGGGAACTCCAGGCCCTTGGAGCCGTGCAGGGTCATCAGCCGCACCTGCTGGCCGGGATCCTGCTCCTGGTCCAGGCTGGTCAGCAGGCTCAGGCGGCCGACCAGGTCGGTCAGGCCCTGGCCCGACTGTGTGCCGCAGCCATCGGCGTGCAGGCGCTCCAGCCAGGCCACCAGTTCGCGGGCGTTCTCGATGCGCCGCTCGGCCTCCGCCGGTTTGTCCGACTGCTCCCGCAGCCAGTCCTCGTAGCCGATCTCGACGACCAGGTCGCGCACCGCCGCGATGGGGTCGCCCCGCGCGCCGCGGTCCCCGGTGGCGATCAAGAGGTCGCAGAAGCGCGCCAGGCTGTCGGCGCTGCGCGGCTTCAGCGCGGACCGGCAGGCGGCGGACACGGCGGCCTCGAACAGGCTGACCCGCTGCCGCCCGGCGTGCTGCGCGATGGCCGCGCGCGAGGTGACGCCGATATCGCGGCGCGGCGTGTTGACCACGCGCATGAAGGCGCTGTTGTCGTCGGGGTTCACCGCCAGGCGCAGGTAGCACATCAGGTCCTTGACCTCGCTGCGCTCGAAGAACGAGGTGCCGCCGGACAGGTGGTAGGGAATGCGCTGCTCGCGCAGGGCCTGTTCCAGCACCCGGGACTGGTGGTTGCCGCGGTACAGCACGGCAAAGTCGCCCCAGCCGGCGCGGGTGGTGTACTCGCGGTGCAAAATTTCGGCGGCGATCATGGCCGCCTCCTCGCGGTCGTCCGCGCAGGGGATCACGCGGATGCGCTCGCCCTCGGCCAGGCCGCTCCACAGCCGCTTGGCGATCGGTCGGGGGTTGTTCGCGATCAGGGCATTGGCGGCTTTCAGCACGGTGCCGCAGGAGCGGTAGTTCTGCTCCAGCTTGACGATGTGCAGGTTCGGGTAGTCCCGTTGCAGCTGCTGCAGGTTCTCCGGCTGCGCGCCCCGCCAGCCGTAGATCGACTGGTCGTCGTCGCCGACCGCGGTGAAGCGGCCCTCGTCCCCCGCCAGCAGGCGCAGCATCCGGTACTGGGTCTCGTTGCTGTCCTGGTATTCATCCACCAGCAGGTAACGCAGCGCCTGCTGCCAGTGCAGCCGGGCTTCTTCGTGCTGCAGCGCGCGCAGCGACTGCAGGATCAGGTCGTCGAAGTCCACGCCGTTGAGGTCCCGCAGGTGGTCTTCGTAGCGCTGGTACAGGCGCCAGATCGCCGCTTCGCCGTCGCTGCCGATGTCGCCACTCACACTATTGGGCGCCTCGCCGGCGGCCAGCGCGCGGTTTTTCCAGCGCGACACCTGGGCGCGGGCCAGCCGCACCATCTCCGGCGCCGTGCCTTCCGGCAGCAGGTCGCGCACCACGTTCAGGCTGTCCTGTTCGTCGAGGATGCTGATGCCGGGGCGGTAACCGAGCAGTTCATGGTGCTCGCGCAGGATCCGCCAGCCCAGGGCGTGGAAGGTGGAGACCGCGACTTCCCCGGCCCGCGCCGCGCCCAGCCGCCTGGCCAGCCGTTCCCGCATTTCCCGGGCCGCCTTGTTGGTGAAGGTGATGGCCGCGATGCGGGCCGGCGGCAACCCCCGGTTCTGCACCAGGTGGACGATTTTCTCGATGATCACGCGGGTCTTGCCGCTGCCGGCGCCGGCCACGACCAGCAGCGGGCCGCGGGTGTAGCCGACGGCGGCCTGCTGTTGCTCGTTCAGTTGAGTGGTTTTGCGTGGCATGAAGCCGCGCATTCTACCCCGCTTCTACCTTGGGGGGAGGCCATTCGGAACACGACCGGGCCGCCAAACCGGGGGAAATATCTGATGGCGCTCTTGAAATGAATTTCGCGCACCCCCACTTGGCAGGTCAGGCTGTATCGACGGCGCAACACCGCGTACAGACAGCAAAACCAGCGGCGGGGCCACCCCTTGCCGCGAAACATTCATACAACAGGTGATATTGGGAGATTCGGAAATGAAACTTCGTCCTTTGCATGATCGCGTCATCGTGAAACGCGTCGAGGAAGAGAAAGTGTCCGCGGGCGGGATCGTGATTCCTGACAACGTCGCGGAAAAGCCCATCCGGGGCAAGGTGCTGGCCGTGGGTAACGGCAAGGTCCTCGATAACGGGGAGCAGCGCGGGCTGGACGTGAAGGTCGGCGACACCGTCCTGTTCGGCAAGTACTCCGGCACCGAGGTCAAGGTGGAAGGCGAGGACCTGCTCGTGATGCGTGAAGACGACATCATGGCCATCATCGAAAAGTGATGCGGAACAGCCAACCTTTCGCAACGACACAGAATTCGCAATTGAGGAAACAGTCATGAGTGCTAAAGAAGTCAAGTTTGGTGAAAGCGCCCGCAACCGCATGTTGGCGGGCGTGAACATCCTGGCGGACGCCGTCAAGGTGACGCTGGGCCCGAAGGGCCGCAACGTGGTCCTCGACAAGTCGTTCGGCGCGCCGACCGTGACCAAGGACGGCGTGTCCGTGGCCAAGGAAATCGAGCTCGAGAACAAGTTCGAGAACATGGGCGCCCAGATGGTCAAGGAAGTCGCTTCCAAGACCTCCGACGTGGCCGGTGACGGCACCACCACCGCCACCGTGCTGGCCCAGGCCCTGCTGCGTGAAGGCATCAAGGCCGTCGCCGCCGGCATGAACCCGATGGACCTGAAGCGCGGCATCGACAAGTCCGTCGCCGCGGCGGTCGAATCGCTGCAGAAGCAGTCCGAGCCCTGCACCACCAGCGCCGCCATCGCCCAGGTCGGCTCGATCTCCGCCAACTCCGACATCGAAGTCGGCCAACTCATCGCCGATGCGATGGAGAAGGTGGGCAAGGAAGGCGTGATCACCGTCGAGGACGCCACCGGCCTGAACAACGAGCTGGACGTGGTCGAAGGCATGCAGTTCGATCGCGGCTACCTCTCGCCCTACTTCATCAACGACCAGCAGACCATGAGCGTCGAGCTGGAAGACCCGTACGTCCTGCTGCACGACAAGAAGGTCAGCAACGTGCGCGAGATGCTGCCGGTACTGGAAGCCGTCGCCAAGTCCGGCAAGTCCCTGCTGATCGTGGCCGAGGACGTCGAGGGCGAGGCGCTGGCCACCCTGGTGGTCAACACCATCCGCGGCATCGTCAAGGTCTGCGCGGTCAAGGCCCCGGGCTTCGGCGACCGCCGCAAGGCCATGCTGGAAGACATCGCCATCATTACGGGCGGCACCGTGATCTCCGAGGAGGTCGGCCTGTCGCTGGAGAAGGCCACCCTGAACGAACTGGGTTCGGCCAAGAAGGTCAGCATCACCAAGGAAAACACCACCATCATCGATGGCGCCGGTTCTTCCGAGCAGATCGAAGGCCGGGTCAAGCAGATCCGTGCGCAGATCGAGGAGTCCACCTCCGACTACGACCGTGAGAAGCTGCAGGAGCGCGTGGCCAAGCTGGCCGGCGGCGTGGCGGTGATCAAGGTCGGCGCGGCGACGGAAGTCGAGATGAAGGAGAAGAAGGCCCGCGTCGAAGACGCCCTGCACGCCACCCGTGCGGCGGTCGAGGAAGGCGTGGTGCCGGGCGGCGGCGTCGCCCTGGTGCGCGCGCTGGAAGCCGTGGCCAAGCTGAAGGGCGACAACGAGGACCAGAACGTCGGCATCGCCATCGCCATCCGCGCCATGACCGAGCCGCTGCGCCAGATCGTCGCCAACGCCGGCGAGGAAAGCTCGGTGATCCTGGACAAGGTCCGCCGCGGCAAGGGCAACTACGGTTACGACGCCGCCAAGGGCGAGTACACCGACATGATCAAGGCCGGCATCCTGGATCCGACCAAGGTCGTGCGCACCGCGCTGCAGAACGCCGCGTCCATCGCCGGCCTGATGATCACCACCGAAGCGATGGTGGCCGAGGCGCCGAAGAAGGACGAGCCGATGCCCGGTGGCGGCATGGGCGGCATGGGCGGCATGGGCGACATGATGTAGTTCACCATCCGCATTTCGCTTCTTTCGCCTGACGGCGAAAACCGCAAAATGCTCTACCTGAGCGCCAGAAACCCCGCCAATCGGCGGGGTTTCTTTTTTGCTGGACTCGATACGGGCTTTTTTCCCGCGTCAACAGATATTGTCCCGGCATAGAACGCGTTACGAACCAGGCAGCCCGGTGTGGGTGCAGTGTCCTGGCGATGACGACCTGGACGGCTTCTGCGATCTGTGGACCATGACCGCTGAGGAAGAAGCGCACCCACGCCAATTGAATCTCGGGCCAGCGATGATAAAGTAAGCGCTTACATGCACCCGTTGACATTGCATACGCCATGATCCTGGCCACCCGTTCCACAGGCATTTCCCATCGTTCGGCGCCGCTCTGCCTCGTTCTGGCCGGCCTCGCCTTCACCGCCGAGCCCGCCTTCGCGCAGGTGCTTTGGAGCGACGAGTTTGACAGCGGCAGCGTGCCTGACAGTGCAGTGTGGTCGCACGACCTCGGCGCCAGCGGCTGGGGCAACCAGGAACTGCAGGAATATACCGATTCGCCCGATAACGCCCGGGTGGAGAACGGCGACCTGGTCATCATGGCGCGCGAGAAACTGACCGGCTCGACCCCGACCGGCTTTACCTCGGCGCGCCTGCGCACCGAGGACAAGCTGATGTTCCGCTACGGCGTCATCGAAGCGCGCATCATGGTGCCGGATCTGCGGGACGGCCTGTGGCCAGCCTTCTGGACCCTGGGCAACGACTTCCGCGAAGTGGGCTGGCCCGCCTGTGGCGAACTCGACATCCTGGAAATGGGCTGGCGCGACGCGGTCAGCGCCGGCCTGGCCAACCGCTATGTCGGCTCCGCCGCGCACTGGGAATATCAGGGCACGCACGCGTTGTACGGCCGCACCTACAACGCCGCGCTGGCCGAACCGGCCGGCCTGGACGGCGAGTACCACCTGTTCAGCATGAACTGGACCCCGGACAGCATCACCACCTACCTCGACGGCAAGGTGCTGTGGACCATGGACATCGGCCTGGACAGCTGCGTGGACTGCGAGGAACTGCACCAGCCGCATTTCATCATCCTCAACATGGCCGTCGGCGGCACCTATACAGGCCTGCTGAGCGCGGCGCAGATCACCGCGCCGCTGCCGGCCGAAATGCGGGTCGACTACGTGCGTATCTACGACAACGGCCACACCGAGCTCAGCGGCAGCGCGCTGGACGGCACGCCGCCTGCAATCGGCCCGGCGCATTCCGGTTCCTGGTACCAGCCCGACCAGAGTGGCCACGGCTTTTCGCTGGAATTCGGCCAGCAGTTCGACGGCACGCCGCTGGCGGTAGCGTATTGGTACACTTACGACGTCGCCGGCAACCCGATTTTCCTGATCGGCACCGGCGAGCCGGAGGCCAACCGCGTGACCATCGACTTCGTCTCGCCGGTAGGCATGGCCTACGGCGTGTTCGACCCGGGCAGCGTGGTACGGGAGCCGGGCGGCACCGGCGTGTTCGAGTTCGCCGACCGCGACACGGCCACCTTCAGCTACACGCCCTCGGACTTCACCGCCGCCACCTGGGGCCATACCGCCATCGATGCGTTGCCGCTGATCAAGCTGTTCGGCATTCCGGCGCCGCCTGCTTACGCCACCGCAGAACGTTAGACCCGGCCAGCGCCGCCAGGCCCTGACCGGCAGGCTCCCGCGCGCACCGCCGGATTCACAGCCGCTTCCGCATCTCACTTGAACCGCACGGGTGGCGAACCCACGGTCGTGTTCGACCAGCTGCCGAGGATTGAGGGTTCAGCAGTCACCTTGGCAATACTTGCTTGAACCGCGCAACAAGTGCTTAATTTGTCCTATTCGCCACAGCTGCAACGCAGCTTTCCGTAGCAGGTGCCTGCCTTGACCAACATGCCATCCGCGACTTCCCAGACCCGCGCCTTCAGTACGATCTTCCTGATCGAAATGTGGGAGCGTTTCGGTTTCTACGGAATGCAGGCGCTGATCGTCTACTACATGGTGCAGCGACTGAATTTTCCGGACGAGCGTGCGGCGCTGGTGTGGGGCGCCGCTTCGGCGCTGATCTACGTGGCCCCCGCCATCGGCGGTTGGGTGGGCGACCGGATCCTCGGCACGCGCCGCACCATGCTGCTTGGGGCAGTGATCCTCGGCATCGGCTATGGGCTCATGGTGGTGCCCGGCGACAACGTCTGGTTCCTGTTCTGCTCGCTGGGCGTCATCGTGGTCGGCAACGGTCTGTTCAAGTCGAATACCGGCAACCTGGTGCGCAAGATCTACGAAGGGGACGATTCGCGGATCGACAGCGCTTTCACCATCTACTACATGGCGGTCAACCTGGGCGCGATGATTTCGCAGCTGCTGACCCCCTGGCTCAAGGACTACGTCAATGAACAGTATGGCGACGGCCTGGGCTGGCACGTCGCCTTTGCGGTGTGCTCGATCGGTCTGCTGCTGGGCCTCGGCAACTATGCGCTGATGCGCCGGGCGCTGGCGCACATCGGCTCGGCGCCGGACGAGCAGCCGTTGCACTGGGGCAAGCTCGGCGCGGTGCTGGCCGTCGGCGTCATTGCGGTGTTCGCATCCGCCTTCGTGTTGCAGCACGAAGGGGTTGCGCGGGCGTTCGTCTACGTCGCCGGCATCGCGGTGATCGGCATCTTCGCTTACCTGATCGGCGCCGGTGAACGCAGCGAGCGCGCCGGCCTGATCGCGGCCCTGGTGCTCACCGTGCAAACCATGTTCTATTTCATCTTCTACCAGCAGATGTCGACGTCGCTGAACCTCTTTGCGCTGCGCAACGTCGACCCGGCGTTCAATCTGTTCGGTGTGCATTTGTGGGACTGGTCGCCCGCGCAGTTCCAGGCCTTCAATCCGATCTGGATCTTCATTCTCAGCCCGCTCCTGGCCTGGGCCTACACGCAGGCCGGCAAGTCGCAGCGGGACCTGTCGATCGCGGCCAAGTTCGCGCTCGGTTTCGTGACCGTTGCCGCCGGATTCTTCATCTATGGCGCCGCCGACATCTTCGCCGACGGCACGGGCCGCGTGTCGTCCTGGCTGATGGTGTGGGGTTACGGCGCCATTTCGCTGGGCGAGCTGCTGGTCAGCGGGCTGGGCCTGGCGATGATCGCCCGCTACGTGCCGGCGCGGATGGGCGGTTTCATGATGGGCGCGTGGTTCGTCGCCACCGGCGTCTCGCAGTACCTCGGCGGCGTCGTCGCGACCTACGCCAGCGTGCCGCAGGGCGTCACCAATCCCCTCGAATCGCTGCCCATCTATACCAGTCTGTTCAACCGCTTGGGTGTAGCGGCCCTGGTCTGCACCGTGATCGCAATCGCCGTGCTGCCGCTGATGAACCGTCTCTCACGGACGCACCAGGCGGACACCGCAGCCGGAAGCGCACACTGACCTTTTCCGGCACCGTCTGCGGCAGCACGGTGATCTCCGAGGAAGTCGGCCTGTCGCTGGAGGAGGCCACGCTGAACTAGCTGGGCCCTGCCAAAAAAATCAGCATCACCAAGAACACCACCATCATCGACGGTGCCGGTTCTTCCGAGCAGATCGAGACCGGGTCAAGCAGATCCGCGCGCAGATCGAGGAATCCACCTCCGACTACGACCGTGAGAAGCTGCAGGAACGCGTGGCCAAGCTGGCCGGCGGCATGGGCGACATGATGTAAGGACGCCCTGCCCTGGCAAGATCGGGGTCGCGAGACCCGGGGTCAGAGTAAGTCTCTTACTCTGACCCCATGTTTACCGAAGCCCCACCCGCAAGGTGGGGTTTCTCTTTGCCAGTGAGGTTTCCTACTCCGACTGATGGTGACTTGCAGCAGACAGAGGCAAAGCGCGGCAGAATCATGATTGAATCGTTCATCAAGTTCTTGCCGGGTGCTTGCTCTTTCACCCTCCGCCGCTCCCGCCTGCCACCGGTCAGGACTAATTGCTTTCGCCCGGAACTGGGCTGAGGGAAACCTGCCGGTGGGGGTTGTCGGGTTCACCGCAGGCCCGCTCGTGACCCGGATGTGCCAGGCAAGCGTAGACTGCCCACTCGGGATCAGGCGCTTGCTCTCCCAGTGGCTTACCGTTGACTGGCCCGACTGTGTGCATGCCGGCGGTCAGCTTCCAGGAATCGTTGGTCCGTATGCAATAGGCTCCCGGCGGGCCGGGCCGTGTCCAACAGCGCGCGGGCTCGTTACTGCCGTCTCGGGTCGCGCAATAGCCATAATATTGCTCAACATCCGGACCGCCTGGCGGGCCGAAGGTACCTGGCTGGTTGCAGTCCGCATGCGTCGTGCAAGTCGCCTTTCCAATTCCAAACGGCACCAGGTCAGCCACCAGACAGGCTCCGCCCTGCAGCGGCTCCGCTTCAGCCGCAGGTCTGTCTGCCGGCGCGCGGACTTCAAAACGTCCGATGACCTGCCCAGGCTGACCAGTCTGCCATTCCACCGGGCCACCGTGAATGCTCCAGCCGATGACAGCCTTGGTCGTGGCGTCAGTTCCATCTGCTACCGATCCTGCCGGCAGCACGATCAGGCCAATCAGTACCGATTTGAGCAAACCCATCATCAGTTGAACCGGTACTGCAGATCCAGCCAGATTTGGCGCGGATTGCCGTAATACGCCGTGGCGTTTCCCTCAAGGCCCAGCGGGATGTTCAGGCCGGAGACTTTGTAGGTCTTGTCGGTCAGGTTCTTGCCGTGCAAACCTATTTGCCAGTGGTCGTCCAGGTCGGACCACACCGCACTCAGGTCCCAAACGGCATAGGAACTCTGGTCGATCAGGGGATCGGGTTCCGAGAACTGGATTTGGTCATCGAATGCGGCAATGGTAGGAATCAAGGCAAGCTCTCCCGCCCTGCCGAACCAGGCCATCGGAATCGCATAGTTAAGCGCGGCCGCGAAGGTCCATTCCGGTGTATTGGCGAAGCCGCGTTCATCCGCCACATCGTTGCCGTTCTCGTCGATAAACTCGTTGAAGTCGGCGTCGATCAGCCCGACGGCCCAGGACAGTTCCAGCCGCGCTCCCGGCACACCCAAGTCCTCCGCCAGGATGGCAAGGGCCTCCCATTCCAGGCCGTCGATGCCAGCATCGGCGGCATTGGTGGTAATTCCGACGTATTGCTCGGCGATACCGTCACCATCTTTGTCGACCGCCACCGAGCCGGGAATCTGCACGTCGGTGTAATCGGCACTGAAGACGGCCAGTCGTGAGCTCATCCGGCCGCCGAACAGCGCCACTTTCCAGCCCACTTCAAACGATGCCACCTCTTCGGGTTCGAACTTCATGAACTCGTACACCTCGGCTTCGCTGACCTGCCCGTCGCCGTTAAAATCCGGAGCCAGGGTAGTCAACCCGCGGGGGTCGAAACCACCGCCTTTGAAGCCCTCGCTGTAACTGATGTAGACATTCTGCTGGTCCTGCGGCTGCCACTGCAGCGTGGCACGGGGCGTGAATTTTTCAAAGGTGGCCGAGCCTGCGAAATCCGACGGCGTGCTGGCTACGATGCCGTTGCCGCCGAAAAACGGTGAAAGACCATCCACCAGAACCTGGCGCAGGATGTCCACGCTACGTTCGTCATGGGTGAAGCGTCCGCCCAGCGAGCCCGACCAGTGATCGCTGATTGCATAACTCAGGTCGGTGAACACGGCCCAGTTGTGCGTGTCCACGTTGCTGACCAGCTTGTTGTTCAAACCGGGGCGCCCGATCACCATGCCCGTAGTGCCGAGCAAAATCTCGACACGGCTCACCGCGCTGGCGTCCAGCAAGAACAGCCCAGCCACGCCGCTCCAGCGACCCGTAGTAAAAATCGCCTGAAATTCCGCTGAATCCTGCTCGTTGCGGTCCCAGTTCGACACATCGACATCTACCG
>Ga0105090_10000701_pt1 | contig 17039 bp, 11 predicted proteins | sample PPLLak3March2015_FD_79110 | JGI IMG/M metagenome (GOLD analysis project Ga0105090, IMG submission 79110) | Freshwater sediment microbial communities from Prairie Pothole Lake near Jamestown, North Dakota, USA - PPLs Lake P7 Core (1) Depth... | ecosystem: Environmental > Aquatic > Freshwater >... | reverse complement strand
TGATCCCGGAACTGCAGGGGCGTCTGCCTATACGCGTCGAGCTGCAGGCTTTGAGCGTGGGCGACTTCGAGCAGATCCTGACTTCCACCGACGCCTGCCTGACACGCCAGTACGAGGCTCTGCTGGCGACCGAAGGCGTGACGCTGAAATTCACCGAAGACGGCATCCGCCGCATCGCCGAGATCGCCTTCGAGGTCAACGAGCGTACCGAGAACATCGGCGCGCGCCGCCTGCATACGGTGATGGAAAAACTGCTGGAAGACATTTCCTTCGACGCCGGCAGCGTGACCGGCGAACACGTGGTCAATGCCGATACGGTCACCACCCGCCTGGCCGCGCTGGCCGCGCGTGAAGACCTCGCTCGCTATGTCCTCTGACGCCTAGCGCTGGCCCCGGCAGAAGCGAGCCATCGGCTGTCCTGCCGATCCCGCCTCGTAAAGCATCTGGGTGGACCTTATTTATCAGCGACCCCGTTTCAATATTTAATTCGCAGTGGAGCACGACATGCAGCAAGCAGGCCGCGGCCAAAACGCCCCTTCCCTCCGCCAGACCCTCGGCGCCTGGGTAGAGTCAAAGTGGGTACAGAACTTCATCATCGGCCTGATCGTGATCAACGCCATCATCCTCGGGATGGAAACCTCGCCGACGATCATGACGCACATCGGTCCCCAACTGCTCGCCCTCGACAAGTTGATTCTCGGCGTGTTCGTGGTGGAGATCGGTCTCAAGCTCATTGCCCAAGGACCGGGCTTCTTCCGCCGCGGCTGGAACATTTTCGATTTCATCGTGGTGGGCATCGCCCTGGTGCCCGCCAGCGGACCGCTGGCGATCCTGCGCGCGTTGCGTGTACTGCGGGTGCTGCGCCTGCTGTCGATGCTGCCACGGCTGCGCTTCGTGGTGGAGGCACTGCTGCATTCCCTGCCGGGCATCGGTTCCATCGCCCTGTTGATGGTGGTGGTCTATTACGTGGCCGCGGTCATGGCCACCGGCCTCTTCGGCGCCAGCCATCCGGAATGGTTCGGCAGCATCGGCCATTCCATGTACACCCTGTTCCAGATCATGACCCTGGAAAGCTGGTCCATGGGCATCGTGCGGCCGTTGATGGCGGACTACCCCTACGCCTGGCTGTTCTTCATCCCTTTCATCCTGATCGCCACATTCACCGTGCTGAACCTGTTCATCGCCATCATCGTCGATGCCATGCAGACCATGCACGAGCAGGTGGTCAAGCGCGAAGAAGCCGAAATTACCGAAGTCTTGCACAGCGAGGGGACTCACATCGAGCAGGAATTGCGTGCCGTTCGCGAGGAACTGCGGTCCCTGCGGACGATGCTGGCGCAGGGACAGAGCCTGCCGGACTAACGCCGCATCCGGCGAAGCATTGTTTTTCCCGCATCGCCCGCCGACGCACCGGATCGAGCCAGGCGCGGCCATTTTCAATGCACTAATGCCGCCATCGACATTACTTATTTGGTTGTCCAACCCTACAGGCGGAAAATTGCTCGGTTAAGCAAACTTTATCTGGAGACTTCCATGGCCACCCGCGACACCCTCACCCCCAAAGAAGCCCAATGCAGCGGCGGCGCCGATTACGCGGCACTTGCGCTGGAAGCGCTGCAGGACCCCGCTGACGCGGCCTATGCGAAGGAACTGATGGACCGCGTGGCGGACGACTGCCAGTTCACCAAGGACCTCGCTGCCTGCGCCATCGTCTACAAGGCGCTGGGCGAGCAGGACCGCGCCGAGGAGTTGCTGCAGACGGCAGAGGACTACTGCATGAGCGGCGAGGAGCAGGTCGCCCTGGCCGAAGCCAAGTTCAAGGTGCTGGGCGACAAGGCCGCCGCGGTCGGCGCCTACGAAAAGGCGCTGAAGGAAACCGGCAATCTCGATCCGCTGATCGACCTCGCGAAGAACGTGATGAACGTCATTGCAGACAGCGCGTTCGCCAAGAAAGTGCTGGAAAAGGCCGAGGCGAAAATTACGCGCGCGGTCGAATACAGCAAGCTTGCAGCGGCTTCGGCCGAGCACCTGCTGGACAAGGACTACGCCTCGGCGATTTTCAACAAGGCAGCAGAAAAGCTCTCGACCGTGCCTGACCTGCTGTCGCTCGCGGGTGAAGTCACCAAGACTCTGGGCGATCCGGCCCGCGCCAAAGCGCTCTACCAGCGTGCACTAGATGCCGCGACCGACTTCACCGCCGCCAAGACCCTGATCGAATCGGCCAAGCAGGCGGGTGACGCAGCTTTCATGCAGTCGGCCCTGAAGAAGGCTGGGGACATGGCCAGCGCCACCGGCGACTACATCGAGCTCGCCGAAGGCCTGGCCAGCGTCGGCGACAAACCGGGCGCCGCCGCGCTGCTGGACCGTGCCGAGGACGCTGTCGCCGGCCTGGACGAAATGCAGAAACTGGTCACCGCCGTCGAGGCTCATCTGGCGGATGACGCCGAGCGTCTGGCTCGGGTCAAGGCCAAGCTGGCAAAGCGCCAGGCCAATCACACCCGCTACCTCGAATTCCAGCAATTGGAAAAGGAGGCCAACAGCGCCAAGCAATTCATCGCTCTCGCCGACCGCGTAGGCGTCGAACTCGAGGATCCCTTCTATGCCGCCAAGCTCATCGATTCGGCGGAAAAGCTGCTGGATGGCAGCAGCTATCAGTTCTCGCGCTACAAGCCGGTGATCCTGGCGGTCGACCGCAACCTCGACGACAGCGACTGGCTGGCGCGACTGCTCGACACCGCTGCGGAAAACGCCACCGATTCGATTTCCTTCAAGGATCTCGCCGCAACCGCCGCCCAGCTGAAACATCGTGAACTCGGCGTTTCCAAAGCGCGCGCCTACCTCGCTGCACGCGAAAACACCCTGGCCTCCAACCCCGGCTCCTCGGTTTACGACTACGCCAAGCTCGCCGAAGCCAGCTTCGCCGCCAAGGACATGGATGCCGCCGCACGCCTGCTCGAAGCCGCTCGTGCCAAGGCCACAGACCACTTTGCACTGACCCACATCGGCCGCCTGTATGCTTCGATCGGCAACAGTGCAAAAGCTGACGAATTCTTCGCCGCCGCTGCGGCAGCCTGTGCCACTGGTGACGCCTGTATCCAGTTCATCGACCGCCTCAAGGGCTACGCCCTGCCCAGGGAGACGCTGCGCAAGTGGTATGCCGAGTGCGGCGCGCAGCTCAAAGCGCCAGCCGACAAGCTGCGCTGGGCGGAAGGCATCGCCGACGCCCTCAACGACAAGCAATGGGCAAGCGAAGTCTACGGCGAACTCGCCGGTCAGTTCAGCGGCGCCGATGCCGCACGTTTCGAACTCAGCCGCCGCTCGCGTGCCGATCTGAATTATTTCGGCACCGCCCGCCGCCATTAACCCGCGACTTGCCGCTTTAGCGGCTTAGTCGATTGGCTATGCAGCGCTAACCGTTAATCGGTTTGGACCCAGCGTTTGCCCCCTCCCCCCCGGGGGAGGGTTGGGGAGAGGGCTCGATTTGGGCGAACGAAGCGCTTCGTTCGCCCCCTCTCCCTCAAGGGGAGAGGGTTGGGGTGAGGGTGAAACGCCGCAATCAATGAACAACGCCTGACCCTATCGTTACCTCCCCCTTCACCCTTGCAATACCCCTGAAAACAGCCCGGTTGATCGGGCTGTTTTTATTTGTAGACTTGGAAATGGAGACTTTTTGAGGAGCGCGCCATGGTCGACAATCTTTCCACCCTCATCGATACCGTGCAGAAGAATTGCAGCATCGCAGATGCCCGCCATGCACGCGACATGACCATGTGCACCTTCCTGCTCGAAATGCGCGAGTACTACCGCTGGGAAATGGAAATTCCCTACGGCGCCCGCCTGCCGAAGGACGAACTCGGGGACTGGCTGAACGCGCGAGAAAGCCTGTGGGATGCGATCGAGGAAGAGGACTTCGCCCCCCTGACGTTGAATGAAACCGCGATCGACCCTTTCGAGGCCGATGACATCAACCGCGCGCTGATCCCGCAGGGGCTGGTTTACAGCAGCGGGCTGGGGCGCTTCCGCAAGCCGCATTTCGTGCTGGCGGAACTCAAGCGCGCCGAGGTCCGCGACGGCGTGCAGGTGCTGGTGGCAGGCTGCGAATATGCTCGCGACCTGATCGCCCCGCCAGCGGCGATGCGCGACGGCGCCATTTTCCTGCGCATGGACGCGGTTCGGCGCCTGCTGTGGAACAAGTACGAGGAATGGCAGTGGAAGGAAAAGGACACGGCACTCGGGCGGGCGTTCGCGCATTACGATTTCGAGCGCGACATCGAGCGCGGCCTCGACCGCATGGCTGAGGCCGAGAGCGAGGCGATGATCCTGCACGAAATCGGCGAGGCAAGAGCGGAGTCGCTGCTCGGAGAAGACTGGAACGCCATGCTCGGCCAGCTCAATTCCAAGCATGCCGAACTGCTGGCACGCGCGGTTCGCGACCATCTGGCCGACAGTCTGGTGACCCTGCCCACCCTGCTGGAACGCGAGGCAATCGGCTCGCTGCATTTTTATCTGGCCAATCTGTCCGGCCTGCGCCGCGCGCTGTTCCCGGCCCTGCCGCAGGCTTACGATACCTGGCTCGGCGATCACGACAACCGGCGTCTGTCTCGCCTCGTTTCACAGGCCGAGTCGCACTGGACGAACGCGGCTCGGGAATTGGTCCGGATCTATCACCGCAATCCAGGGGATGGCGACAAGGCGCTCAGCGCGCTTGCAGGAAGCGACCTGGTCAGCCTGCGACTGTAACCACCGTAGCCGTCCACAAACGAGAAAACGGGGGCCGAAGCCCCCGTTTCTGTCGATGATGCATGAATCTTATTCTGCGACTGCAGCCTGCTGGCCGATCTGTTCCGCGATGTGATCGAGCAACTGCTGCTCCTGATAGGGCTTGCCGAGGTAGACGTTGACGCCGATTTCCATGGCGTGATTGCGGTGCTTGTCGGCGGTGCGCGAGGTGATCATGATGATCGGCACATGTTTCAGACGTTCATCGTTGCGCATCACCCGCGCCAGCTCGAAACCGTCCATGCGCGGCATTTCGACGTCGAGCAGCACCACGTCCGGAATCAGGTCGTGCATTTTCTCCAGCGCATCGACGCCATCCTTGGCGCTGTCGACGCGGAATCCTTCTCGCGTCAGCAGGCGGCTGGTGATCTTGCGCACCGTCAGCGAATCATCGACCACCAGGACCAATGGCGTCTCGCTGACCGAGACCGCCGGCACTTCCAGCTGCGGAGCACTCGGCACGACGCGTGGCTGGCTCAGCCAGCGCAACGCCAGCGGCACCGGGTTGAGGATGAGGATGACCCGACCGTCGCCGCGCACCGTGGCGCCGGAAACGCCGGTTACCCGGGAGATTTGCGGTCCGATATTCTTGACCACGACCTCACGCGTACCGCTCACCACATCGACCAGAATGGCGGCCTGGCTGCTTCCGCTTTTGAGCAATATCACCGGGTTGTAGCGCTGCACTTCGTGCATCGAATCGGCATCGCCCAGCAGGCGTGGCAGATAAGTCAGCGGATAACGCTCGCCGCGCCATTCCATCTCGCCCGCGGCCAGTGCCTTTTCCAGCGCCTCGGGCTTGAGCTCGACAACCTGCTGTACCAGTGGTGCGGGCAGCGCATACTCCTGCCTGGCTGCCTCGATCATGACCGCCTGGGTCATGGCCAGTGTCAGCGGCAGGTAGATGTTGAAAGTGGTGCCACTGCCACTGACCGAGGCGATATCGATACGCCCACCCAGAGCCGAAATCTCGCTCTTGACCACATCCATGCCGACACCACGGCCGGCTACCTGGCTGACCGACTCCGCGGTCGAGAAACCGGCCGCAAAGATGATCTGTGCCAGCAGCGTTTCGGAAGGTTCGATCCCCGGCGTAAGCAGGCCTAGCGATTCCGCTTTCTGGCGGATCCGTTCGAAATCCAGACCTCTGCCATCGTCCTTCACCGTCAACACCATTTCATTGCCGGACTGGCGGGCAGTCAGGGTGATTTCACCAAACTCGGCCTTGCCTGCGGCGTGGCGAACCTCGGGCGCCTCGACGCCATGCGCCAGGGCATTGCGCAGCAGATGCTCGATCGGGGCGGTGATTTTCTCCAGAACCGAGCGGTCAACCTCCAGCTCACCCCCCTGAATGTCCAGCTGCGCACGCTTGCCGACATCGCGAGCCGTCTGGCGGACGGTGCGATACAGACGCTCGGCAACCGAATACAGCGGAACCATGCGCACCCGCAGCAGATTCTGCTGCAGTTCCCGGTTGAGTCGGGTCTGCTGGATCAGTGCGGCATCGGCCTCGCCCAGCCGCGCCAGCAGAATGTGCTGCACGGTAGAAATGTCGTTGACGCTCTCCGCCAGGAAACGTGTCACTTCCTGGAAGCGGGTGAAGCGGTCGAACTCGAGCGGGTCGAAATGCTCGGCATCACCGTGCGACTGGAAGGTTGCCTGCATCTGCGACTCGGCCTGAATCTCGACCTCGCGAATATGGCTGCGCAAGCGCACCAGTGCATCCGACAACTCCGCGACGTGGCGCTTGAAGGCGAACACTTCGCTTTCGATACGTGAACGCGCAATCGCCACTTCGCCAGCCTGGTTCACCATGCGGTCGACCCAGTCGGCGCGTACTCTCAGGGTCAGGGCCTGGCTGTCGCGGCTGACGGCATGCGCAGCCGGTTCGGCGGCTTGCTGTTCATCGTCCCTGACGACCAGTTGCGATTCCATAACCGGCTCGACCGGTGCCGCAACCGGCTGGATTTCACGCACAGCCTCTTCGATCGAGGCATCGCCGGCTTTCAGTTTTTCGACCGCATCGGAGAGGCGGTCGAATTCCGCTTCGAGCTTGTCGAAGATGTCATGATCGGCTTCGAGTTGTCCCTCGATCACGGCGATCACGCGGGATTCCATGACATGGGTCAGTTCGCCCAGACGCATCGCGCCGGCCATCCGCGCACTGCCCTTCAGGGTATGCAGATTGCGGCGTAGCGCATCGCGCGCCCCGATATCGGTGGGGGAAGAACGCCAGGCGCGCAACTGGGCGCTGGTGTCCGGAACCAGCATGTCTGCTTCCTCGAGGAAGATCGGCAGCAATTGCTCGTCGACATCGTCCGCAACTTCGCGGCGTTCGAATACCGGCACATGGGAAGCGGCTCTCGATTCCGGGATCAGTCCGGTCATGTCGAGTAGCGCCGGTGCATTCGGCGCAGTTTCCGCAACACCTGCATCGCTGGCGGCAAGCTCGCCCGACTCTTCGGACACAAGCTGTTCCGTCCACAACTCGATGACGTCATCCGCTCCATCATGGATGTCGACGATCTCGGCATCGGCATCGGCGAAATCTTCGCTGATTTCTGCAGCCACCTGTTCTTCACTCGGAACATCGACGATGTCATTTTCATCGGCCCATACCGATTGCATATCGCTCTGTTCAGCTTCGACCGGGGGAGGCACGAACTGCTCTTCTTCTAGCTCGCCCAGCGCTGCGACAAGATCGCTCGCCGGCACAGGTGCATTCGCAGCCAGAATTTCATCGACCATGGCATGCAGGCGTTCAACCGTCTCCTGCATCAGCGGAAGATGGGCCGTCGGCAGGGCGGCATGGTTGAAGCGGTTCCAGTAAAGCTCGAGCGCATGGGCCAGGTCAGACAGGGGGATGAACCCCGAGGTGCCTGCAATTCCCGCGAGCGTATGGATCGCCCGTCGTGCTGTCTCGCTGACCGGGCTGGCCGGTGCTTCCGCCATTCGCATCAGTTCAGCACGCAGCGTGCGCACATGCTGTTGCGCTTCGGTCGTGAAGATTTCATACAGCCCGGTCGACATGCTGACTCCACCGATGCAGATCTCATCAGACATATCCGGAACGAACGCTGAGTCTTCGGTGGCATTGGCGATTTCTGCCTGATCCTCTTCAACTGGCGTTGATCCGGCTGTATCGCATGCAACGGGTTCGGATTCGTTAGATTCGAAGGACTCGGCTTCCGGCATGCTGGGGGTCGTGGCCTCGAAGAATTCCGCAGCCACGGCAAGCGCTAACTCGTCCACCGATTCGGGTTCGACATGCTCCGGCGCAGAAACGAGCTCGAAGACTTCAACCGCTTCTGTAACGTCCGCAACATCCACGGCAAGCGCCATCTCGTTGACCGATTCGGAATCGACAGGCTCCGCAACAATAATCGTCTCGGGGGCTTCAAGCGCTTCGACGACCTCGGCTGCTACCGTCTCGGCGGCGGCCTCTTCCAGAGGCTGACCATGAGCCACTCTTTTAGCGGCTTGCAAAAGATCGGGGGCCGGCAAACTTGTCACCGTGGAGGTCTTAAGTGCATCTACCCAGTCACGGAACAGGCTGCACGCCATGCCCACTGCGCCCAGCAAGTCATGCGTGGCCGGTTTGTCATCTGCAAGCCAGCCATTCATCAACTGTTCCATCCCCCAGGCGGTTTCACCCAGGTCGGTCAGTCCGACCATCCGGCCACTGCCCTTCAGGGTATGGAAGCCGCGGCGAATCACGGTCAGGGCCTCGTGGTCGTCAGGAAGACTGCGGCAGGTTTCGACAGCCGCATCGAGACTGGCAAGGACTTCGCTGGCCTCCTCCAGGAAAATCTCGAGCAGTTCGGGCTCGGATCCCTCTGGGACAATGGTCAGGATTCCGGTTTGATTCGTTTCGGTCGTCGCTTCCGATGCATCGACCGGCTCCGCGGTCATCGCTTCGGCGACAGGTTCCTCGAACTGATTGTCATTTCCGGCCTCGATCACCGGCTCGGCGTATTCGATCACGGCACTCCACACCGGTCGGGCATATTCGATCTCGGCATTCCACACCGGCCGGGCATATTCGATCACGGCCTGGGGAACAGCTTGTGCAACTTCGATGACCGCCTCGAAATGGGTCTCAGGCAGCTCACAAGCAGCAGCAAGCGTTGCGTAAAGCGGGTCAGCGTCGGCGAGGGCAGCGAGGATGGACTCGATCGCCCCGGACTCGTCTGCGAGTGCGGCGGGCTCCGGGCGTGAGGGCAATGGCATGCCGGTCAGCTCTTCGATCGCAGAATCGAGTTCGATCGGAGCGAGGGTTTCAGCCTGACTGGCCTGCAGTGCCGAACGGCTTGACTGCAGCAGGACGGCGTCGTCGATCAGCTCGGCATCGCGGCCCAACTCGGTCAGGGTTTCAATGAACTTTTTTTTAGCGTCACCCTCGCTGGCCTGCGGCTCATCACGCCAGGCCAGGTAGGCAGACTGGACATCCAGCTTGCGTTTTTCAAGACCGGCCTCGACCGTGTCTTCCTGATCCTCATCTGCTGACTCTTCCTGCATCAGGCCGAAATCGATCAGAACCGGGCGAAGAATATTCAGGGCGTCTGCACGTCCTGCGCAATGCGCCTCGATATACAGCCCAAGGCTGGAGAAGGCATCGGCGACCCGCCCCTGGATAGCCGTATCGGGATAGCCTTCCGTCGAATATTCGCTGATCGCCTCGGTCGCAGCGCCCAGCAGACTCGCCGCTTCGCCGAGTTCGAGCATGACCAGTGCGCCCTGTGCCTGGCTTGCCAGGTTGGGCAACTGCGCGAGTCCTCCACGCTGTTCGGCGTCACGGAAGAACGCGTCAAGCACTTCTTCCATCTGCTTCAGGTTGTGGCTGACTTCATGGGCCATGTGCAGCAGCATGTCGCGTTCGGCCGCGCGTCGCTCGCTACTGTCAGACGTATCGTCCAGCGGTGCGGTCCGTCCCTCGGTTAGCGCGACAAGGCGTTGGAGCTGCTTCTGTGTGCGAGCAGCAAAGTCAGCCTGCAATACATCTTCGTTGTCGACGGCATTCTGCAGGAACAGCAGGGTGGCAGCGATTTCCAGATTCAGGGCTTCAAGCTGGCTCCCCTGATGGTTCTGCGTTGCCTCAGCGGTAAAGCCCATCTGCTCGAGCAGGCCCGACAAACCGCTATTTTCGAGAATCCGGGCCTGGGGTTGCATCCGCGCCAGTTGCTCCCTGAACGGGACGATCTGGCCGCCGGCACCCTCGACCTGCGCATGCCAGGCATCGCGCGCAGCCTTGAGTCCGGATTTGAGTGCATCCATCACGGGGCGCATGCGCGCAAGGGCTTCCGGATCGAGCACAACCGTACCGGGAAGATAACGATCGAGACCGAAGGTATGGCGGACTTCAGCCGCGCGGCCTTCCATCGTCTGGCTTTTGGCCACAAAAAACAGGGCATCGCGCAGCAGTCGCTCGGCCACCTGGGGAGAGCCTTCCATCAGCCGGCGCATCTGCAAATCGATCCGTGCCAGCAATTGCTTGACATGGAAGTCCGCCTCGACGCCGTTGGCGATCAGGCTGTCCACAAACCCCACGCAAGCCCACCAGAACGTCCGTGAAGCCTGCGACGGCGCGATCTGTTCGATCTCCGCCAGCGCGTCGCGCATGCGGCGCAGTCCGTCCTCGGCACCGTTGCCGCGCAAGAAAGCCAGCAAGCCGCGCTGGAACACACCTCGAGCGGATTTGACTTTCGCCGTCAATGCTGCGCCGGTAGGCGCATCAGAGGGTGCCTTGCCATGGACACGCGTGCGCAGATCCGGGAAAAACAACTCGCCCTCGAACACCCGCTCGGCTCCCTGCAATTCGCGCAGACGCCTGTAAAGCGGGAACAGGGCCAACTCGCCACCCCCACGGCCATCCGCCATGTTCTTGACCCAGCGCGACAGGCCCTCGAAAGCGTTGCGCATGGCGCGCAGCATCTCGTGATCAGGGCCCTGTTCGCCGGATGATGCGGCAAGACACTCCTCGAGTGCCCTTGCCAGCGTGGCAGCCCCTTCGAGTCCGACCATGCGCAGGGCACCCGCCACCTGGTGGGCATCGTCACCGGCCAGCCGCAGGGCATTGGACAGGTCCGTATCCTCGCTGTAGGCCTGCAGGCGTCCCACTGCAGCCTGGAGGGCGCTTTCTATATCCCCCCTGACCCAGTTCAAGGGACCCGTATCGTAGTTCAGTAAGGCGCTCATGCTGTGCTATTCCTGGCTAGATGGTGTGTGCACTTATGCTTGGTGACGGGGCGCTGGTCAGGCAAGCTTGAAGCCTGCGACCGAGCTCTTCAGTTCCTGAGCCAGATCCTTCAGGCCACCGATCGATTCGGCGGTCTGCTGGGTGCCTTCGCTCGTCTGCGCGGAAATCGTCTTGATGTCCTGCATGGTTTCCGCCACCTTGGCAGTCGATTCCGCCTGGCTTTGGGTCGCCAGGGAAATGTCCGCAATCAGCGTAGCCAGCTTCTTCGACACCTCGCCGATCTCGGACAGGGTCTGGCCGGCCGCATCGGATAGCTTGGCGTTTTCCACCACACCCTGGGTCGACACTTCCATCGCCGCAACGGTATCGTGGGTATCGGACTGAATAGTCTTCACGATCGCGGCAATCTGTTTGGTCGCATCGGCCGAACGTTCCGCCAGTCGCTGCACTTCTTCCGCAACCACCGAGAATCCTCGACCGGCTTCACCCGCCGAAGCAGCCTGAATGGCAGCGTTGAGCGCCAGCACGTTGGTCTGCTCGGTAATGTCTGAAATCAGTTCGACGATCTCGCCGATCTCCTGCGAAGACTCGCCGAGACGTTTGATCCGCTTCGAGGTTTCCTGGATATGCTCGCGCAGCGCGTTCATCCCGGTAATCGCGTTCGACACTGCCTGCTGGCCTTTTTCGGCAGCCTCCAGCGACTGTTGAGCCACCCGGGCCGACTCGGCCGCGCTGCCAGACACCTGCTGCACCGACTGCGCCAGACCGATAACGGCTGCGGATGTTTCCTCGATCTCTTCCGACTGGCGACGGGCTGCCGTCTGCAGCGAGTCCGAAACCTGTCCGGCCTGGCTGGCAGCCTTGTCCATCAGGACGGTTGCGCTGTTGATCCCGCGAACCAGGCTGCGCAGCTCTTCCACGGTGTAGTTGATGGAGTCGGCCACCGCACCGGTGATGTCCTCGGTCACCGTGGCGTTGATGGTGAGGTTGCCCTCAGCCAGCTCGCCCAGCTCATCCATCAGGCGCAGAATCGCTTCCTGGTTGCGGCTGTTTTCTTCCTCGCTCTTGCGAGCGCGAGATTTGGTTTCGTTGATGTTGACCAGGCCGAGCATGACCAGTGAAGCCACCGCCAGCAAACCGAAGACTGCGGCAATCAGGTATCCCGAGGAACCCAGCGCCTGGTACTCGCCGGACAGGGCGTCGGTATTCTGAAGCAGGACGTCGCTGCCAACGAACATGTTCTTCGCCGCCTCTTTCGACTGCAGCAGCGCCTGGGTATTCCCCAGCACCGCGCCCACTGCCTCTACCATGCCGATCATGTTTTCACCGAGCTGCTCGAGGGTGATCATGTTGTCTTCGACGGATCCGGCACGACCTTCCATCAGGGCCTGCACGGTTTCGCGGAAAGCGGTGGTGTCTTTTTCCAGTTGCAGCACCACTTCAGGGTCGATCAGCTCTGCAGACATGAGCATGTTGGCGTTTTTCGGCAGGCGCTGGCTCAGCATGGCCAGGTGGTTGGCCTTCGATATTTCACGCACGCCCATTCCCGAGCCGGCCAGCTGGCTGGCGAGCTGCTCGGAGACTTCCTGCAAGTCGACGCTCAGGGAGTTGATCTGCCTGATGTTCTCGTTCAACGACAGCAGGTTCTTTTCCTGCGAGAGAATCTGGGCGATCTGAGGATTGAACTCCTGCCACTGCAGATTGATCTTCTCGAGCGCATCGGCTGCCGAACCCGTCGTCGCCGGCACCTCTCCATCACCGTTGATCAGGCCGGAGAGGGTGGTTTCGAAGGACGCCTTGCCCTCGGCGAGTTTCTTGAAGGCTTCGGCATTACCGAGAACCGACTGTTGCGCGGTCAGCGGCAGGCGTTGCGACAACACCTTGAGCTGGCCTGATTTTTCTTCGAAGGCTGCGCGGTTGTCGAGCTGGATCGAGCTGTACACGGTGAAACCAGCCGCCAGCAGCAAGGAGACCAGCAGCGTGCTTCCCACATACAGATACTGCTTTTCGGCAGTCAAATGCCCAATCCACGGCGCCTTGCCCGGCTCCCTGTCGGTCAGTTTGCGCAGACCCTGCATGATCAGGGTGGTGTGCTCCTCATGCCGGCCCTTGCCTTTGCCTGTCACGCGCCCCGCCAGACCCTTGAGATTGTTCATCGTGATTGCCATATTCATTACTTGATACCTCCGCTAGTCGGTGCAGCGCACCCTTTATTCAAATCAGCTGTTGAGCTGTGCTTCGACCTGCATGAAAAAGTTGTCATTCAGCAGCAGTGAAAAATCCAGTTCCTGCCACTCGTTTCCGCTGTCATCAGCGTACTTGCGAGCCGCCCATGAATAATGCGCCGGCTCCGACAATATCGAGTATTGGCCGATATTCTTGAGCCCGAGCGTGCTCCTGACCAGCAGGGCAGCGTTGATTCCGAAATCGTGATGCGGGATCACCAGGCGACAATCGGCATGTTCGGGGGTCACGCCCTGGCCGATGAAATCAGCCAGGTCACTGACGGCGTAGAGATTGCCGCGAATGTTGGCGATGCCGCGGAACCAGCGCCGGCTTCCCGGCACCGGCACGATGAGCGGAACGGGAATCACTTCCTCGGTATCACCCAGGGGCACGAGCCAGTTGATCGAGCCGGCGCGAAAGCCCAGCCTCGAAGACGAGTTGTCACGCGTGGCAGCAGCCTGGATCTGTCTCGACAGATTCGTCTGAAACTCGCGCAGATTGAATTTCTTAGACATTTTCCGGGTCCGCTTAGCCGAGAGATTTGATCTGCGACAGCAGGTCATCCGGTTTGACCGGCTTGACCAGATAAGCTTTCGCGCCCTGGCGCAGTCCCCAGACCCGGTCGGTTTCCTGGCCCTTTGTCGTGCACATGATGACCGGAATGTGCTTGGTCGCCTCTTCCTTGGAAATCATGCGCGTCGCCTGGTAGCCGTTCATTCCGGGCATGACGACATCCATCACGATCAGGTCGGGCAGGGTCTGCTTGGCCTGCGCCACCGCTTCCTCCCCACTCTCCGCCATGCTCACCAGATAACCGTTCTTGACCAGCAACTCGGAAAGAAAAAAGCGCTCGGTGGGGGAATCGTCAACGACCAGAATTCGACTGATTGCCATTTAATTGCTCCTTGAATTAAGCGCCGATGCTGGCGTGTTCGCGCACAGCGGTCAGCAGCGTGTCTTTGGTGAAGGGTTTGGTAAGGTACTGGTCCGAGCCGACCATGCGGCCACGCGCCCGATCGAACAGGCCATCCTTGGAGGACAGCATGATCACCGGGGTGCCGCGATACTTGACGTTGCGCTTGATCAGCGAACAGGTCTGATATCCGTCGAGTCGCGGCATCATGATGTCGACGAACACCACATCAGGCTCGTGGTCGGTAATCTTCGACAATGCATCGAAACCGTCCTGCGCCAGAATGACTTCGCAGCCGGCCTGATTGAGAAAAATCTCGGCGCTGCGGCGGATGGTGTTGCTGTCGTCAATCACCATCACCTTGATGCCTTTCAAAACTTCAGTATCGGACACGTTACCTCCAGCTCTATTCCGGTTTGCAGCACCGCATGCTGCGGCCCAAATGTAGAAAACATAACGGTCGCAGCCTGCGCATCTTTAGGATTTACACCCTCCCGGATGCAAAATTCAGGCGGTTGTTCAAGACGAAAAAAAAGCGCTGCACGCGCAGCGCCTTTAACTGTCTTTGGGGCGTCTACCAGGACTCCTGGCTTGATTTGATGTCCACCCCGGCAACCGAGGACATGGTGGCGATCACCTCATTGGGCAGGGAGGAGATGCGCATGAAATGTCCCATCCCCACCTGCGGGAATGCCAGGGCGACACGGAAGCGGGCATGCGGCGAGTGGACCTCGCCATCCACCACGAAAATCTCGTAGGGCAGGCCGGCAATGCTGTTTTCCTGTTCGATCTTCTTCATCCAGATGCCATCGCCCAGTGCGTCGTCCTGCATTGCCACGCCAAATACCGCGAGCTTTTTCTCGGGCAAAGTGATTTCATAGACCTTCGCGGTCTTGCCGACGTTTTTGGCCAGATTTTCGCGCACGGTCTTGAGCGCCTCGGCATGCGAGTCGTAGCTTGCCAGCTTGTTCTTGTACGAATCCAGACGTTCCATGCCGATCATGTAGCGATAGTTGACGAGATTCTTTGCCGTCTCGTCTCCGCCAAATCCCTCACCCTGGCCCAGCGCCCTTTTCAGTTTTGCGTGCAGGGCATTGACCGTATTCTCTTTCCTGTCGAAGTTCTTGCGGAAATAGGCGCGGTACCAGTAATCAGGGTTGGTGTAGGACACCGCGCCATCCGACTTGATGCCTACCCGGATGGCCGCGCCCAGTACCGCGTTGCCACCGAGGTCTGCCACTTCAGTCAGCATCTTGTCCTCGGTCACGATAACGACCGCGTAATCAGGCAGCTGCTTGGGGAAATACTTGCCCACCACCTTGAAGCCCTCGCTCTTGAGCTTGCCCTCGACGGTCGTGGCAATGGCGCGAACATTGGCGCCACTCACCTTGTCTCCATAAAAATAGGGCGAAATGGCCAGAGCGGCAGTTGAAAACAGCAACAGGGAAAAAGCAGTCATCCAGCGCAACATAAGACTCTCCTCGGTATGTTTTTGGGTGGGACGCTGTTGGCGCGGATGCGGCGGCACACCCGGCATCCCGTGCAAAACCATGCGTCTTGCCAGGAATTACGACCCGGGTACGGAAAAACCTGAGGAGGGAGTTACGAATTTACCAGCATCAAGGGCTCGTACGCCCTGGCTTAAAAGCTAGAAGGAGACCATCTCGAAATCGTCCTTGCGGGCGCCGCAGTCCGGACAGGTCCAGTTGATCGGCACGTCCTCCCAGCGGGTACCCGGCGGTATGCCCTCTTCAGGCGCGCCTTTTTCTTCGTTGTAGATCCAGCCGCAGATCAGGCACATCCAGCTTCTGTATTCGGGAGTATCGGACATGGGGGACGGGGGAATCGGCTAAAATCGGGACTGGCTATTCTAATGCAGCGCTTTCATGCCGCCTATCTTCGCTCCCCGTCCCTCGCCACCGCTAGTGCTCAGCTTCGCCGCTTCCGATCCGACCGGCGGCGCCGGCATCCAGGCCGACCTGTTGACCCTCGCCAGCATGGGCTGTCATCCGCTTTCGGTCATCACCGCACTGACGGTACAGGACACCGCCGGGGTGGACGAAATCCTCGTGATCGACTCCGAATGGGTCATGGATCAGGCGCGCATGCTGCTGGAGGACGTGCCGGTCTCGGCCTTCAAACTCGGCATGCTGGGCAGCGTCGAGAGCATCGCCGCCATCGCCGAAATTCTCTCCGACTACCCCGACATCCCGGTAATCCTCGATCCGGTGCTCGCCTCCGGTCGTGGCGACGAACTGGCGACCGACGACATGATCGCCGCGATGCGCGAAATGCTGATTCCGCAGACCACGGTGCTGACACCCAACAGCCACGAGGCGCGTCGTCTGGCGCTGTTCGAGTCGGACGAGGAAGAGCTCGATCTGGCCGCCTGTGCCAAGCACCTGATCGACCTCGGCTGTGAATATGTGCTGGTGACCGGCACCCACGAAAATACACCGCGCGTGCTCAACTCCCTCTACAACGAGGACGGCATGGTGCAAACCGACGCCTGGGATCGTCTGCCCGGCAGCTATCACGGCTCCGGCTGCACCCTCGCCTCGGCAATCGCTGCGGCGTTGGCTTTCGGCCAGGACGTTCCGCAGGCGGTGCGCGAAGCTCAGGCCTATACCTACGAAACGCTCAAGGCAGCATTCCGCCCCGGCATGGGACAGTACATCCCGGAACGCTTCTTCTGGGCCCAGGAAGGTATGACCGAGGGCAGTGCGTGAACGCGGAACCTGATTTTCCCTCGGGGATCTACGCCCTCACCCGCGAGACTGAGCACACCGCCGACCTGCTAGGTCAGGTGGAAGCGGCACTTGCCGGCGGCGTCGCCGCCGTGCAGTACCGCGACAAGTCCCTTGATGTGGCCCGCCGCCACGAGCAGGCCAGCGAACTGGCCGCGCTGTGCCGGCAGTTCGGCGT
>Ga0105090_10000699_pt1 | contig 17073 bp, 13 predicted proteins | sample PPLLak3March2015_FD_79110 | JGI IMG/M metagenome (GOLD analysis project Ga0105090, IMG submission 79110) | Freshwater sediment microbial communities from Prairie Pothole Lake near Jamestown, North Dakota, USA - PPLs Lake P7 Core (1) Depth... | ecosystem: Environmental > Aquatic > Freshwater >... | reverse complement strand
TGGTTCCTGGCCACCGTGACCGCTACGGCCACCACCTGCCGTCCGTCGATCCATGCGGTCTCCAGCGGCGGATCGGCAACCTCCAGGCGCACCTCGGCGATGGACGACAGCGGCACGGACACGCCGCCGGACAGGACGATCGGCGTATTGGCGATTTCCGCCAGGCTGCGGAACTCGGTCTGCGGGCGTATCAGGGTCTGGCGCCCGTCCACCTCGACGAAACCGCCGGGCACGATCTCGTTGCGCGAAGCCAGCTGGGCGACGATTTGCTGCGGCGTGATGCCCAGCGTCTGGATGCGGGAGTCGTCGATGGCCACCGTCACCTGTTCGCCGGAATCACCGTACAGGCGCAGGCGCGAAACGGCGCTCAGCGAATACAGCCGGTTCCGCAGCTGGCGGGCCGCCTCCTGCAGCTCACGCAGGTCGTCGCTGCCGCCGACGGCCAGCACGACGGTCGCCGCATCGACCTGGCGGTCGTCGATCACCGGCGTCCGCACCCCCTCGGGAAAGCGCGCCTCGGCCCGCGACACCGCGACCCGGATGCGGTCCCAGGCATTGTCCGTGTCGTACACGGTCTGCTTCATCCCGATGATGCTGTGCAGGAAACCGGCCCGGATGGTGGTGCGGATTTCGTCGACTTCCGCGACCTCGCTGATTTCTTCCTCGAGCGGGCGCGCGACGAGGTGTTCGACCTGCTCCACGTCGGCCCCGGGAAAGTGCACCAGCACGTAACCGTAGCGATAGGGAAAGGCAGGATCTTCCTGGCGGATCATGCCGAACCACGCGGCCAGCCCTGTTGCCGACAACAGCAGCACCAGCGACACGATCATGCGGCGCTGAGTCAGCGCCCGGCCGATCCATTTCATTGCGCGACCCTTATCGCCTGCCCGTCGCTCAGCGAGCGGTGGCCGGCGATCACGACCCGGTCGCCGGCGACAATCCGACCCTCCGCCACTGCCAGCGCGACCTGGTCGTTAGCCACCGCCAGCACCCGCACCGGGACTTGCCTCACCCGGTCCTGCTCGGCCAGGAACACCTGGGGGTTGCCGCCCACGGGGTCGACGATGGCGGACAGCGGCACCAGCAGGCCCGCCACGTCCGCATAGTCCACCAGCACCTCGGCCTGCATGCCCGGGCGCACCATCGGAAAGTCCGCGGTTACCGCCAACTCGACGGTCACGGGAAACAGCCCGGTTTCCTTTTCGCCGATCGCCGAGACCTCCGTGACGAGAGCGGGCATGGTCCGCTGGTCCAGCTGTGGCACCCTGAGGTCCAATGCGTCCCCGCCCTTGAGCGCTCCGACCAGTGAAGCCGGCAGCAGCACGCGAACCTCGAGGCGGTCCAGTCCGCCCAGCGCCAACACGGGCTGACCGGCCGGCACGAATTCGCCCGGCTCCGCCAGGGTCATCGAGACCACGCCGTCGAACGGGGCCAGCAGCGTGGCGTCTGCCAGCCGCTGGCGACTGCCTGCAAGGTCGGCTTCCGCCTGCGCCACCGATGCCTGCAGCGACTCCAGTTCCGCCGCTTTCTGTTCGACCTGTTCTTCACCCACGGCGCCGGACAGCACCAGGGAGCGCAGTCGCGCCAGGTCCCTCGCCGCCTGGTCCCTCTGCGTCAGGGCTTCCTGCAGGCGGGCCGCCGCAGCGCGCTGGGAGGGACCCAGTTCGGGGTTGTCCAGCGTTGCCAGTAATTCGCCCTGTCGCACGAACTGACCCATCGCGGCGGGGCGGGTGGCCAGCACGCCCGGTGACTGGAAAGCCAGGCGGGCACGCGTGACGGGCTCGAGAACCCCGTGAAAGGAAAGCCGGTGCTGCAGCCGTCCTTGCCGGACCTCGACCGTACGCACCAGTTGGGCGGAATCGCCGCTATTGACGGCTGGCGGCTCACAGCCCGCCAGCAGCAGCGCCCACAGGGCCAGCGGCAGCCATCGCTTCACAGGCCATCCTCCTTGCCCGCCGCACTTGCCGCGTTACGCGCCAATGCCCCATCCAGGAACACCGCCTGCACGCTTTGCAGGAACGCCGCGTCCGCGTCCTGCCCCTGCAATTCGCTCCAGCCCCCAAACACCGCGCGGGCCTCGAACCACTGGGTAATGACGTTGATCAGGATCAACAGCAGGTGGGCGGGCGGCACGTCGCTGCGCAGGATGCCCGCCCGCTGGGCGTCCCGCATGCGGGCTACGAACGGCGCCAAGCGCTTCTCGTCGTATTGGCTGCAGCTGATGTCCTGTTCCAGTTCGGCGCGGGTCAGGAGCTGCACCAGCACGGGGTCGTCCTGCAGCAGGCGAAAATAGGCTGCCGCGACGGTGCGTATTTCCTGCAGGCTTACCCGGCCGCGGTGGAACAACGTGCTTTGCTCGTCCACGAAGCTGGCGAAACGACGCTCCTTGACCGCCTGCCATAATCCGTTCTTGCTGCCGAAGTGATGCACGATCAGGCTCTTGTGCGTGCCGCTCCGCTCGGCGATCTGCGCCAGGGAGGTCGAGCCGAAGCCCCTCTTTGCGAACAGCGCTTCCGCCGCGTCGAGTATCTCCAGGCGGGTCGCCTGTGCGTCGCGTGGTCTTCTGCCCATGGGATTTTGCTCGTTTTGCCGTTTATTTACCGATCGTTAAATAAGAATAAAATCACAATCGTTTCATGTCAACGGCAGTCGGGATCGCATCGTGCCGTTCCGGGCGGGCGTTCGAAAGTCGGCCGCCAGGCGGTAGAATGCAAGGCCCCGCCCCGACGCCGACCGCCGCGTGAAGCCATGAGCGAAGTTCTGATCACGGTTATCGTCTACCAGCTGTTGATGCTCGCGATCGGCTGGTGGGCCAGCAAACGCAACCGCGACAGCGAGGATTTTTACCTGGGTGGGCGCAGACTGGGCCCCCTGGTCGCCGCGTTGAGCGCATCGGCGAGCTCGTCGTCCGCGTGGAGCCTGCTCGGCGTGAGCGGCGCCGCGTTCGCCTGGGGGCTGCCGGCGATCTGGCTGATCCCGGCCACGCTCAGCGGCTTCCTCATCAACTGGTACCTGATCGCGCCGCGGCTCGCCCGGCAGAGCCGGGCCAGCGGCGCGATTACGCTCACCGAGTTCATCGCCGGACCGCGCGGCGACCCGGCCCGGCCGACCATCATGCGGCTTGGCGCCGGGGTGATCCTGTTCTCGTTCACCTTCTACATCGCGGCCCAGTTCCAGGCCGCCGGCAGCACGTTCGCCGCCGTGCTCGAGGTGCCGTTGGGCACCGCGACCGTCATCGGCGCCGCGGTGGTCCTGGCCTATGTCTGGCTGGGCGGATTCTGGGCGGCCAGTGTCACCGACACCGTGCAGGGACTGCTGATGGCGTTCAGTGCGTTGCTCCTGCCCCTGTTCGCGCTGGCCGCCGTCGGCGGTCCGCTGGAACTGGCCGCAAGCCTGATTCCGGACGCCACGGCAACAGGCAGCGCCGTGGCGGCAGTCCCGGAGGGGCCCTGGACCGGTCTCTGGACCGGCCAGGCATCGCTGCCCGCGGCGATCGGCTTCGTGCTGGGCCTGTTTGGCATCGGCCTTGGCTACCCGGGCCAGCCGCACGTGGTCAACCGCTTCATGGCCATTCGCGACGGCGCGGCGATCGTCCGGGGCCGGCGCGTCGCGATCGCCTGGGCCTGCGTCATCTACGTCGGCATGGTGGTGTTGGGCTGGTGTGGACGCCTCCTCGTCGGCGACCTCGGCGACGGCGAACGGGTTCTGTTTCAACTGTCCACCCTGCTGCTGCCGGCCGTGTTCGCCGGCGTGATGGTCTCGGCCATCCTGTCGGCCATCATGTCCACCGCGGACAGCCAGCTGCTGGTGGCGGCCTCCAGCATCAGCCATGATTTGCGCGACGGCCGCGACAGCGGGGCGACCGGCCTGGCGCAAGCCCGCTGGGTCGTGCTGGGGATCGGCGCACTCGCGGTGCTGATCGCGATCGTGTTTCCGGAGAGTATCTTCAACCGCGTGCTGTTCGCCTGGCAGGCGCTGGCGGCGGCCTTCGGCCCGCTGCTCGTGGTCACGCTCTGGCGCGGCCCGGTGGCGCCCCGCTGGCGCGTTGCCGCCCTGGCGGTCGGTTTCCTGTCGACGGTAACGCTCAGCTGGACGGTCGAGTCCCCGGGCGACTGGGTGGAGCGGCTGCTGCCGCTGGCGCTGGCCCTGGGGCTAGCTTTGGGGGGAACGAGGCGGTTGTAGGACCGAACCTTGTTCGGGAAATCAGCCCCACAATCCCGAACGAAGTTCGGTCCTACAAAAAAGGCTTGCCTTTTGCGGTAGTGGTGTTATAGTTCACTACAACACTGAACGGGTAACCGGACATTACACGAGGCAAGACCATGTTGAGACTGACTCCGCGCCGCAACCGCCGCGCACCCAACGCACTGGCCATCCTCGGCGCTTTCCTGCTCGCCGCCAGCCTGCTCGCCGGCGCCGGCCATTCCCTGCCGGCCGCCGTTCAGCAGACTAACGTTCAGCAGGCCGCCGCTCAGCAGACTGCCGAGGCCAACGCCCTGGATGCCGCGACCCCGGCACAACCCGAGGCCGAGAACCCGGTCCGCGAGGCTGCCGTCACCAAGACCCGGAAGTTCCGGGTCAACCTGTTCCTGTTCCGCCACTGAGCGGCTCGCTGCGCGCCTGCCACGGGAACCGTCGATGCCTGCACACTGGAACGACAGCCAGCCGATCTACTGGCAACTGAAGGACCGCACCGTCGCGATGATCCTCGACGGCACGCTGGCCGAGGGCGAAGCCCTGCCCTCCGTGCGGAACGTCGCCTCCGAGTTCCAGCTCAACCCGATCACGGTTTCCAAATCCTACCAGGCCCTGGTCGACGAGGGGCTGGTGGAGAAACGGCGGGGGCTCGGCATGTTCGTGTGCGAGGGCGCGCGCCGCAAGCTGGTCGAATCCGAGCGCGCCAAGTTTCTCAACGAAGAGTGGCCGGCCATGCTCAGCCGCATCGAACAGCTGGGACTGCGCATCGAGGAACTCCTCGATAAAGCCCGATCGCACGACAAAGGAAGCGAATCCTGATGATTCCGATCGTATCCGCACGCGGACTTTCCAAGCGCTACGGCCGCACCCTCGCCGTAGACCATATCGACCTGGAGATCCCCCCGGGGCGCATCGTTGGCCTGATCGGACCGAACGGCGCCGGCAAAACGTCGGCTCTCAAGGCCATACTGGGCCTGGCCACCTACGACGGGCACCTGAGCGTGCTCGGCAGGAACCCCTCCCGCGAGCGCGCCGCCCTGATGGAGGACGTCTGCTTCATCGCCGACGTCGCCGTGCTGCCGCGCTGGATCCGGGTCTGGCAGCTGATCGACGTGACCGAACGCATCCACCCGCGCTTCTCGCGCGCCCGCTGCATGGAGTACCTGGCCCAGACCAAGGTCACACCGGAGCACCGGGTCAAGCAGCTGTCAAAGGGCATGGTGGCCCAACTGCACCTCGCCCTGGTCATGGCCATCGATGCGCGCCTGCTGGTGCTGGACGAACCGACCCTGGGCCTGGACATCCTTTACCGCAAGCAGTTCTACACCAGCCTGCTGAACGATTATTTCGACGAGCAGCGCACCATTGTGATCACGACCCACCAGGTCGAGGAAGTCGAGCACATCCTGACCGACCTCATATTCATCCGCGACGGCAAGATCGCGCTGCAGGCCACCATGGAAGAAGTGGAACAGCGCTACACGGAGCTGATGGTCCGGCCGGACCGGGCGGACGAAGCACGGGCGCTGAAGCCATTGTACGAACGCGAGCTTTTCGGCCGTCACATTTTTCTGTACGACGCCGTCGGCCGGGACCGCCTCGCCGGCCTCGGCGAGCTGCACACGCCGAGCGTGGCCGACCTGTTCGTGGCGACCATGAAAGGAGGTGCAGCGTGAAACGACTGCTGGCACTGGTTCACCGGGAATACTGGGAAAACAAAGGTGCGTTCCGCACCACCCCGATGGTCATCGGCGGCCTGTACATCGTGTTCCTGCTGATGTCGATCTTCACCACGGCGCACTTCGACAACGAACTGTACACTTTCCGCGAAGCGGTGCGCCTGCTGGCCGAGCAGCCGGCGGAATTCCGCGCCGCCCACGGCTACGAGGTGATGCTCGGCAGTTCGCTGTTTTTCACCATCGTCCTCGCCTTCGTGGTGTTCTTCTACCTGCTGGGCGCGCTCTACGACGACCGCAAGGACCGCAGCATCCTGTTCTGGAAGTCGTTGCCGGCCAGCGACACCCTGACGATCGCGTCCAAGCTGCTCGCCGCCATGGTGCTGGCGCCGCTGATCTTCTGGCTGGTTTTCGTGCTGACGCAGATCGTGATGGCGGTGATCGCTTCGATCATGGTGCTGTCGGTGGGCGAAAACCCCTGGACCCTGTTCCTGTCGGTCCTCAATCCGCTGAAGGCCTGGTCGATCCTGCTGGTGTCCTACCTGGCGGCCTCGATCTGGTTCCTGCCGATTTACGGCTGGCTGCTACTGGTGTCCGCGTTCGCGCCGCGCATCCCGCTGCTGTTCGCCGTGCTGCCGCCGGTGGCGTTCGCGATCCTGCAGATCTGGATCGATTTCCTGCGCACGTTCACGCTGGACAGCAGCCTGTTCGGGGTGATCGGAGAGTGGGTGGCCAATAGCCCGGCGATACTGACCGCCCAGGTTCAGGACGGCCGCGGCACCCTGGCGCTGGGCGCGCCGGTCACCGCGGACTTCGACCACGCCGTGACGCTGGCCAATATCCTGGACCGGTTGTTCTCGCTGCACATGCTGATCGGCCTGGCCGTCGCCGCCGTCTTTCTGGGCGGCGCGCTGTGGCTGCGGCGACGGGCGGCGGAGTCGTAGAAACGCACGTCGTTCGCGATGGGTGCGCCGCAATTCCCGAACAAGGCGCAGGCTATGAGGGGGGAGCGGTTTTGCCGCAGGCAAAGAAGTGCCCCCCGAATGCCGTCGCGCCCTCGGTCCTACCGCTTGATGCCCCCTTTGGTCAATTCCAGCGGGTCGAGCAAGCGGGCCAGGTCCTCCCTGGACAGATCAGTCATCTGCGCGGCGACATCGCGAATGGGCTTGCCCTTGCTGTAGGCCTTCTTGGCAATCGCCGCGCCTCGCTCGTAGCCGATCACCGGATTGAGTGCAGTCACCAGTATGGGGTTGCGCTCCAGCGCCAGGCGGATGTTGTCTTCGCGCACGGTGAAATGGGCAATCGCCTTGTCGGCCAGCGCGTTGCTGGCCGATGACAGGATTTCGAGGCTCTGCAGCAGGTTCAGCGCCACCAGCGGCAGCATCACGTTCAGCTGAAAGGAACCGGATTGGCCGGCGAGCGTGATCGCGGCGTCATTGCCGATCACCTGCGCCGCCACCATGCAGACCGCTTCCGGAATGACCGGGTTGACCTTGCCCGGCATGATCGACGAACCGGGCTGCAGGGCCGGCAGTTCGATTTCCCCGAAACCGGCCAGCGGCCCCGAATTCATGAGCCGCAAGTCGTTCGCGATCTTCATCAGGCTGCAGGCCAGGGTCTTGAGTTGCCCGGACAGTTCGACCGCGGCGTCCTGCGTGCTGATGCCCTCGAAATAATTGGTGGACGAACTGAACTTGACGCCCGTCAGCCGGCTCAGGGTGACGGCCACGCGCGGGCCAAAATCGGGGTGGCAATTGACTCCGGTGCCCACCGCGGAGCCACCCAGCGGCAGCTGCCGCACCCGCTTCAGGGCGCCGCGTATGCGCTTGATGTTGGACCGGATCTGGCGCGACCAGCAGCCCAGTTCCTGGCTGAAGGTGATCGGCATGGCGTCCATCAGGTGGGTGCGGCCGGTCTTGACGATGCCGGCCAGCTCCTCGGCCTTGATGTCGAGTGTCGCGGCGAGGTGGAGCAGCGATGGAATGAGTTGCTCCGTCGCCGCCTGCGCGGCGGCCACCTGGATCGCGGTCGGGATCACGTCGTTCGAACTCTGCCCCCGGTTGACGTCGTCGTTCGGGTGAATGGCGAGGTCGTGACCCGCATTGGCCAGGCGGGCGATGACCTCGTTCGCGTTCATATTGGACGAGGTGCCCGAGCCGGTCTGGAACACGTCCACCGGGAAATGCGCGTCCACCTTGCCGGACGACACCGCGCGGGCGGCGTCGATGATCGCGGTCGCCTTCGCCTCCTCGAGCAAGCTGAGCTCGAGATTGGCGATGGCAGCCGCCTCCTTGACCAGGCCCAGCGCGCGGATGAAGCCGCGCGGCATGCGCAATCCGCTGATCGGGAAGTTCTGCACCGCGCGCTGGGTTTGCGCGCCCCACAGCGCGTCCGCCGGAACCCTGAGTTCGCCCATGCTGTCTTTTTCGATCCGGAATTCGCCAGACATGCCCCGCTCCGCTTGTGTGGGTACGACGTCCCTTTTTACCTGAATCGTGGCCGCAGAGCCATTGCCGGGTGTGAGCGATCGCAAGGTTCATTTGGAGCGGGCGTCAATGAATGAGAAAATGCCCCCTGACCCCGGAACAAGGCGCGAGCATGCAACTGACACCCCTGACTGCCCTGTCGTCCGTAGATGGCCGGTACGCCGGCAGAACGGAAGCCCTGCGGCCGATCTGCAGTGAGTTTGGGCTGCTCCGGCGCCGATTGCTCGTCGAAGTCCGCTGGTTCGAGGCCCTCGCGGCCCACGAGGGTGTCGCCGAGCTGCCGCGCCTCGGCGCCGGGGCCCGCGCCTTTCTGGACGCACTGCTCGCAGGTTTCGACGAGGCAGGGGCCGCCCGAATCAAGGAAATCGAGACCGTCACCAATCACGACGTCAAGGCGGTCGAGTACTACCTCAAGGAGCGCTTCGCCGAATGTCCCGAACTCTCGGCGCACAGCGAGTTCGTGCATTTTGCCTGCACCTCCGAGGACATCAACAACCTGGCCTACGCCTTGATGCTGAGGGACCTGCACACAACCGTGGTCGCGGAGTTTTTGGCGCGCGTGGATGCGTCACTGCTGGCCCTCGTCCGGCAGCACGCGGGCGAGCCCATGCTTTCGCGCACGCACGGCCAGGCCGCCTCGCCCACCACCCTCGGCAAGGAACTCGGCAACGTCGTCCAGCGCCTGCGGCGGCAGCGGCAAGCGATGTCCGCCCAGCAGTACCTGGGCAAGATCAACGGCGCCGTCGGCAACTTCAACGCACATGTCAGCGCCTATCCCGAGGTGGATTGGCCCGCCGTGGCCAAGTCCTTCGTCGAATCGCTCGGCCTGCAATGGAATCCCTGGACCACGCAGATCGAGCCGCACGACTGGATGGCCGAACTGTTCCAGTCGATGATGCGCTACCAGACCATCCTCATCGACCTGTGCCGCGATCTCTGGGCCTACATATCCATCGGTTATTTCCGGCAGAAAACGGTGGCGGGCGAAGTCGGCTCCTCGACGATGCCGCACAAGGTCAATCCGATCGACTTCGAGAATGCCGAGGGCAATTTCGGCGTCGCCAATGCGCTGTTCGACCACCTGGCCGGCAAGCTGCCGCTCTCCCGCTGGCAGCGCGACCTGACCGACTCCACCGTGTTGCGCGTGATCGGAACCGCCTATGGCCATTCGCTGATCGCGCTGTCCTCCCTGCTGAAAGGGTTGGCTAAACTGGAAGTCGACTCAGATCGTCTGGCGGCCGACCTCGACGCCAACTGGGAAGTCCTGGCCGAGCCGATCCAGACCGTGATGCGTCGATACGGCATCGAGAATCCCTACGAGCGGCTGAAAGCGCTGACACGCGGCCGCCGGATCGCGGCGGCGGATCTCGCGGCCTTCATCGACGGGCTCGACCTGCCGGAGGACGCGCGCCGCGCGCTGCGCGAACTGACCCCGGCGAGCTACACGGGCAACGCGGCGCCAATGGCCGCTGCGCTGGAGGATCTGGACCTGTAGGAGCGAACATTGTTCGCGACATCACGGGTTCCCGAACAAGGTTCGGTCCTACAACGAGCGACTGCCCATGCCGAATATTTTTGACCACAGCGCCATCACCGTTGCCGAGTTCCTCCGCGACTACTGGCAGCAGAAGCCCCTGCTGTTGCGCGAGGCCTTTCCCGGCTTCCGGCCGGAACTGGACGCCGACGACATCGCCGGACTGGCCTGCGACGAAATGGCCGAGTCCCGCCTGGTCACCGGCCGCTACCCTGGCCGGAACTGGACCCTGAGCTATGGCCCGTTCAGCGACGAGGATTTCGCCGCCTTGCCCGATCGCGACTGGACCCTGCTGGTGCAGGATGTGGAAAAGCACTACCCCCCGCTGCGCCGGCTGCTGGCCGCCTTCGATTTCCTGCCGCGCTGGCGTATCGATGATCTCATGGTCAGCGTGGCCGGACCGGGCGGCTCGGTGGGGCCGCACGTGGACCAGTACGACGTTTTCCTGCTGCAGGCCAGCGGCCGGCGGCGCTGGCGGGTCGCCGAGCATTTCGATCCGGAACTCGAGCCCGACTGCGACCTCAACGTGCTGCGGCGCTTTGAGGCCGAACAGGAGTGGGTACTCGCACCCGGCGATCTGTTGTACCTGCCGCCGGGCGTGGCCCACTTCGGGACCGCCGAGGAAGCGGCGGCCGGGAAACCCGGCGCCGAAGCGTCCTCCGGCTCAAACACGTGCATGACCTGGTCCATCGGCATGCGCGCGCCGAGCGCCGCCGACCTCTTGCAATCCTTCGGCGAGTGGCTCGCCGCGAACGCCGACGAGGGGGGCCGCTACGGCGACCCGGGCCTCGAGCCGGCCACGCGGCCCGGCGAGATCGATCCTGCCGCGCTTCGCCGTCTGCGCGATCTCGCGCGCGCGTGCATCGACGACGACCGCCGCTGCCCGGCGTTCCTGGGGTCGTTTCTGTCCCGCTACCGGCTCGCACACGAACCCGCGCCGCCACCCAAAGCCGTCACTCCCGCCGAACTGCGGCGGGCCCTGGACCGCGGCGCGAGCCTGCGGCACAACCCCTGGACGCGCCTCCTCTGGCTGCAAAGCGCGGACGGCGCCTGGCTGTTCGCCGCAGGATCGGCATTTGCCTGCAATCCCGAGCTGGCCGAGGCCCTTTGCGATCCGGATGGCCTGAGCGGGCCGACCGCGCAGCGCCTGGCCACGGGCAGCCCGGGTGACGTTGAAGGCCTGCTCTGCGAGTTGCTCAACCGGGGACATCTCCTGCTCGAAGCGTTATAATTTGCGATTACGCCGGCGACCTGGAAAGCCGGTCCATTACGGGCATTTCCGGACCGGCGCCGCGGGCCGGGAGAGAAGCCGTGTAAATCGAGACGCCGGGCAATACGGAACCGCTGGTGAAATGACCGTGAAGGGCAGCCTGCAAGACCTCTACAATTCATCGCACCTGTCCGGCGGGAACGCGTCCTGGATCGAGGGCGCTTACGAGGATTGGCTGCAAGACGAGAGCAGCGTGCCGGAACAATGGGCGCGCGAGTTCGCCGCGCTGCGCGATGGCGCGGGAGACCGCGACGGCGCCCCTGGCGAGCGGGGCCACCTTGGGGTGCAGGATAAGTTCCGCCGCCTGGGCAGCCTGCCACCCGGCACCGGGGCCGACAGCCGGTGGTCAGAGCACAAGGAAGCCAGCGTCGTCAGGTTGATTACAGCCTACCGCCTGCGTGGCCACGAGAACGCCAGGCTGAATCCGCTGGGCGAGCCTCACTCCCCGAAAGTGCCCGATCTCGATCCCGCGTTTCACGACCTGGACGAGTCCGACCTCGATCGCGAATTCGACAGCGGCTCCCTGGTCGCCCCGTCGCGGATGACATTGCGCGACATCATCGCACTCTGCGAACAGGTTTACTGCGGCAGTATCGGCGTCGAGTACCTGCATATCTCCGACACGCGCAAGCGCGAATGGCTGCAGGAGCGCCTCGAAGGTCCGCGGGGCGTCCCGGCCGTCAACGACGCGGAACGCATGCGCATCCTGCGGATGCTGACTGCCGCCGAGGGTCTCGAAAAGTACTTGCACACGCGGTACGTGGGACAGAAGCGTTTCTCGCTCGAGGGTGGCGAGGGCCTGATTCCGCTGCTGCACGAGACCATTCTGCACTCCGGGAGCCGGGGCATCGAGGAAGTGGTCATCGGCATGGCGCACCGGGGCCGCCTCAACGTGCTGGTCAATATCCTCGGCAAGTCGCCGGCGATCATGTTCGAAGAATTCGAGGGCAACCGCAAGGACGACAACCCCCTGCGCTCGGGCGACGTGAAATATCACCTGGGCTTCGCCTCGGACATCCGCACGCCGGGCGGTCCGGTGCACATGGCCCTGGCGTTCAATCCTTCGCACCTGGAAATCGTCGATCCGGTGGTCCTGGGTTCGGTTCGCGCGCGGCAGGTTCGGCGCAAGGACCACGACCATGACAAGGTCATGCCCATCCTGATCCACGGCGACGCCGCCTTTTCCGGCCAGGGCGTGGTCATGGAACTGTTCCAGATGTCGGAAACGCGCGGCTTTGGCGTCGGCGGCACTCTGCACCTGATCATCAACAACCAGGTCGGCTTCACCACCAGCGACCCGCGCGACATGCGTTCCACGCTCTATTGCTCGACCATCGCCAAGATGGTTCACGCGCCAATCTTCCACGTCAACGGCGACGACCCGGAAGCCGTGCACCACGTGATGAAGATCGCCTGCGATTTCCGCCTGCGCTTCAAGCGCGACGTCGTCATCGACCTCGTCTGTTACCGCCGCCACGGGCACAACGAAGCCGATGAACCGGCGGCGACGCAGCCGTTGATGTACCGGAAGATCCGCGGCATGGAAACCACCCGGCGCAAGTATGCCGACCGCCTGATCGAGCGCGGCCTGGTGGACGAGCCCACGGTGCAGGCCCTGATGGACGAGTACCGGGAACGGCTGGACCGGGGCGAGCAGGTGGCCGACGTGGAAACCGAACCGCGCCGCAACGAATACGCGGCACGCTGGCACGATTTCGGCCACGCCGACGGGCCCTGCGAAGTGGACACCGCGGTGCCCCTGGAGAAAATCCGGCAGCTGTCGGATGCCCTGAACACGCTGCCCGACGGCTTCCAGCTGCACAACCGCGTCAAACGCATCATCGAAGACCGCCGGAAAATGGCCGCAGGCAAGATTCCGATGGACTGGGGCTTCGCCGAGACCATGGCTTACGCCACCCTGGTCGACCAGGGCCACAAGCTGCGCCTGGTCGGGCAGGACACCGGCCGCGGGACCTTTTTCCACCGCCACGCGGTGTTGCACAACCAGGCCGACGGCAGCACGCTCACGCCGCTGCAAAACATCAGGCCCGACCTGGAAGTCACCGTGATCGATTCCCTGCTGTCCGAGGAAGCGGTGCTGGGATTCGAATACGGCTATGCCACCGCGGCGCCCGAAACCCTGGTCATCTGGGAAGCACAGTTCGGCGATTTCGCCAATGGCGCCCAAGTCGTGATCGACCAGTTCATCACCTCCGGCGAGGCCAAGTGGGGTCGTTTCTGCGGGTTGACGATGCTCCTGCCGCACGGCTACGAAGGCCAGGGCCCGGAACACTCGAGCGCGCGGCTGGAGCGCTTTCTGCAACTGTGCGCGAACCACAACATCCAGGTCTGCGTCCCCTCGACGCCGGCCCAGATGTTTCACCTCCTGCGCCGCCAGGTGCTGCAGCGGGCGCGCAAACCGCTGATCGTGATGACCCCGAAAAGCCTGCTGCGCAGCAAGGCGGCGACCTCGCAACTCAAGGTGCTGACCGGAGGACGGTTCCAGCAGGTCATCGGCGACCGCGGTCCCGGCAGCGCCGAGGAGATCAGGCGCGTGGTGTTCTGCTCCGGCAAGGTCTACTACGATCTGGCCGAGAAGCGGGATGCGGAAAACATCCGCGAAGTCGCGGTGATGCGCCTGGAGCAGCTGTATCCTTTCCCGGAAAGCGATTTGCGCGGCTTCGTCGCGGAGTTCCCCAATGCCACCGAGGTCGTGTGGTGCCAGGAGGAACCGCAGAACCAGGGCGCCTGGTACCAGATCCGGCACCACCTCCAGGCCTGCATCTCGGAGCGCCACGAACTTCGCTACGCGGGGCGGCCGCATTCCGCGTCGCCGGCGGTGGGTTACTACGCCGTGCACCAGGTGGAGCAGCAGACCCTGGTGAACGAAGCGATACTGTAGGAATGGCTGCAGCCGCGATGATGTGAATGCACTACAGGAAACAGAAATGACGATCGAAGTAAAAGTTCCCGTCCTGCCCGAATCGGTCGAGGACGCCACCATCGCAACCTGGCACAAGCAGCCGGGCGACGCCATCCGGCGTGACGAAAACCTCGTCGATCTCGAAACCGACAAGGTCGTGCTGGAAGTTCCCTCGCCCGCCGACGGCGTGGTCCGCGAACTCCGCGCGCGGCAGGGCGAGACGGTGCACAGCGACGACGTGATCGCCGTCATCGAGGAAGGTGCGGCAGCCGGGAAACCGGCCGCAGAACCTGCCGGCGACATGCCGTCAACAGGCGCCCCGAAAGCTGCGGAGCCGCCTGCCGCAAGGCCCGCCGAGCAGGCTGCCGCGAGAGCGGCAGACGCCGCCGTGCCCAAGCTCAGCCCGGCCGCCCGGCGCGTGGCCGAGGAAGGCAACATCGACCCGGGCAGCCTCGCCGGTACCGGCCGCGGCGGTCGCGTGACCAAGGGTGACGTGCTCAATTTCATCAAGGGCGGCGGACCGCGGCAGGAAGAGCGGGTCAGGATGACGCGCTTGCGCAGCCGCATTGCCGAGCGGATGAAGGAGGCGCAAAACACCGCCGCGATCCTCACCACCTTCAACGAGGTGGATCTGCAGGCCGTGATGGACCTGCGCCGACGCCACCAGGAAGAGTTCACGAAGAAATTCGGCATCAAGCTCGGCCTGATGTCCTTTTTCGTCAGGGCCTGCTGCGACGCGCTGCGCAAGTTCCCCGTGGTGAACGCCTCGATCGAAGGTGACGAGATCGTCTACCACAACTACCAGGACATCGGGATTGCCGTATCGACCGAGCGCGGTTTGATGGTTCCGATCATCCGCAACGCAGAAGCGCTCGGACTGGCCGAGCTCGAGCAAGCGATCGGCGCCTACGCCGACAAGGCCCGTGACGGATCCATCAAGTTCGAGGAGCTGCAGGGCGGCACGTTCTCCATCACCAACGGCGGCGTGTTTGGCTCACTGCTCTCGACGCCACTGCTGAATCCGCCCCAGAGCGCGATCCTCGGCATGCACGCGATCAAGGAACGACCGGTGGTCGTGGACGGACAGATCGTGGTACGACCCATGATGTACATCGCCATGAGCTATGACCACCGGATCATCGACGGCAAGGACTCGGTGCGGTTCCTGGTTGCCGTGAAGAGCGCGCTCGAAGACCCCGCGCGACTGTTGCTGGGCATCTGATAATCGGGGGTCAGCGCAAATGCCTTGGCCCCCGCGGAGGAAACGAAATGGCGGAAAAGCTCGACGTGATCGTGATCGGCGGCGGACCGGGTGGCTACGTGGCAGCGATCCGCGCGGCGCAACTTGGTCTGAAAACGGCCTGCATCGATAATTTCACCGGCAAGGACGGCAAGGCCTCGCCCGGCGGCACCTGCCTGAACGTCGGCTGCATCCCGTCCAAGGCCCTGCTCGACTCGAGCAAGCACTTCCATCATGTGCGGCACGATTACGCGGCCCACGGCATCAGCGTGAAGGAAGCGGCAATCGACGTGCCGACCATGCTCGCCCGCAAGGACGGCGTGGTGAAGAAGCTGACCGGCGGAGTGACCCAGCTGCTCAAGGCCAACAAAATCGCTTTCTACCATGGCACCGGCCGGCTCGGCGCGGGGCGCGCGGTTTCCGTTGCCCCGGCCGCGGGCGGAGAAGCGATCGAGCTCCAGGCCGCTAACGTCATACTCGCCTCCGGCTCGGTTCCGCTGCGAATTCCGAACGTCGAGTTCGACGGCGAGTACATCGTCGACAACGTCGGCGCACTCGACTTCGACCACGTGCCGAAGACGCTCGGCGTGATCGGCGCCGGCGTGATCGGCCTGGAACTGGGCTCGGTGTGGAATCGCCTCGGCGCCGAAGTCATCCTGCTGGAAGCCCTGCCCGATTTCCTCGCCGTGGCCGATCGCGATGTCGCGAAGCAGGCCGAGCGCGAATTCCGCAAGCAGGGACTCGACATTCGCCTCGGCACGCTGGTCAAGAGTGCGGAAGTGCGCAAGAAAAAGGTGCACGTCACGATTGAGACCGCCGACGGCGAAAGCGCGTTGAGCTTTGACAAGCTGCTGGTCAGCGTGGGCCGCAAAGCTTACACCGAAGGGCTGTTGGCGGACGACTCGGGCGTGCGCCTTACGGAGCGCGGCCAGATCGACGTGGATGAGTACTCGCGAACCTCCGCGCCCGGCGTCTGGGCCGTCGGCGACTGCGTGCGCGGCCCGATGCTGGCGCACAAGGCTTCCGAGGAGGGCGTCGCCGTTGCGGAACTGATCGCCGGCAAGCCGGCGCACATCCACTTCGATACCGTTCCCTGGGTGGTTTACACGGACCCGGAAATCGCCTGGGTGGGCAAGACCGAGGAGGAGCTGAAGCAGGCGGGCGTCGCCTTCCGCAGCGGCTCCTTCCCGTTTGCCGCCAACGGCCGTGCGCTGGCCGGGGGCCAGGGGACCGGCCTGGTCAAGATCCTTGCGGACGCCGGGAGCGACGCGATTCTCGGCGTGCACATCTTCGGCGCCAATGCTTCCGAGCTGATCGCGGAGTGCGTGGTGGCAATGGAATTCCAGGGTTCCAGCGAAGACCTCGCGCGCATCGTCCATGCCCATCCGACGCTGTCGGAGGCGATACACGAGGCGGCGCTGCACCTCGACCGGCGCGCCATTCACCGTGGCAACTGATCCGGGCATGAACGGCATACCTGAATCATTCCGGGCCTTTCGTATCCACGAGGACGCCACCGGCTACCGCTCGGGCGTCGAGTCGATCGCGCTGGACGACCTGTCCGAGGGCGAAGTCACCATCCGCGTGAGCTGGTCGGGCATCAATTACAAGGACGCCCTGGCCGCGACCGGCAAGGGCAGGATCCTGAAACGTTTTCCGCTGGTCGGCGGCATCGACGTGGCCGGCACGGTAGTTCAGTCGGCCAGCGACGATTTCCAGCCGGGCGACGCGGTACTGGCCAACGGCA
>Ga0105090_10000698_pt1 | contig 17099 bp, 13 predicted proteins | sample PPLLak3March2015_FD_79110 | JGI IMG/M metagenome (GOLD analysis project Ga0105090, IMG submission 79110) | Freshwater sediment microbial communities from Prairie Pothole Lake near Jamestown, North Dakota, USA - PPLs Lake P7 Core (1) Depth... | ecosystem: Environmental > Aquatic > Freshwater >... | reverse complement strand
TCCGCAGTACGAGACGGGCGCCTTCTCTTGGACCGCCGCGACATGCAACCAAGTCATTGATGCACAAAGACAATTCACCGCCCATCGCGAAGAACATCGACGTCTCCGGCCACACGCCGATGATGGCGCAGTACCTGCGCATCAAGGCCGACTTCCCTGACACGCTCGTCTTCTACCGCATGGGCGACTTCTACGAGCTGTTTTACGACGATGCGCGCAAGGCGAATCGCCTGCTCGACATCACGCTCACGACGCGCGGCCAGAGCGCGGGCGAACCGGTGGTGATGGCCGGCGTGCCGGTGCACTCGGTGGAAAGTTACCTGGCGCGGCTGATCAAGCTCGGCGAAGCGGTGGCGGTGGCCGAACAGGTGGGCGACGTCGCCACCGCCAAGGGCCCGGTCGAGCGCAAGGTGGTGCGGGTGGTCACCCCCGGCACCGTGACCGACAGCGAGCTGATGGCCGAGCGTGCCGATACGCTGCTGCTGGCCGTTCACCGCGCCCGCGGGCGGTCGATCGCGGCGCCCGCCGGCGGCGGCAGCTACGGCCTGGCGTGGCTCGGACTGGCCAGCGGCCAGCTCGGCGTCACCGAATGCGCTGCCGACGAACTGTCCGCCTGGCTGGCGCGGCTGGACCCGGCCGAGATCCTGCACGACGGCGGCGCGGAGCTGCCCGCAACGCTGCTGCAGGTGCGCGCCGCGCGCACGGCGCGCCCGGCCTGGCAGTTCGACGCCGCGCTGGGCGAACGCAAGCTGCGCGAGCAGCTGCAGGTGGCGTCGCTGGCGGGCTTCAATGCCCAGGACCTGTCCCTGGCGCATGCCGCCGCGGCGGCACTGCTGAGTTATGCCGAGCACACGCAGGGCCAGGCGCTGGCGCATGTGCGCCAGTTGAGCGTCGAACGCGCCAGCGACCTGCTCGAGCTGCCCCCCAGCACGCACCGCAACCTGGAACTGGTGCAGACGCTGCGTGGCGAGGACCAGCCGACCTTGCTGTCGCTGCTGGACGCCTGCCGCACCGGCATGGGCAGCCGCCTGCTGCGCCACTGGCTCACGCACCCCGGGCGTGCCCGCGGCGCGGCCAGCGAACGTCACGAAGCCATCGCGGTCCTGGTCGCGCAGGGTTTCGAGCCGCTGCGCGCGGCGTTGCGCAGCGTCAGCGATGTCGAGCGCATCACCGCCCGCGCCGCCTTGCGCCAGGTGCGTCCGCGCGAACTCGCCGGGCTGCGCGCCACGCTCGTCGCGCTGCCGGCGCTGCGCAGCGTGGCGCCGCGAGGAACCGTGCTGCTGGACCACGTGCACGGCGCGCTCGACCCCGACCCCGCGCTGGCCGAGGCGCTGCAGGCCATCGCCGAGGAACCCGCCGTGCTGCTGCGCGACGGCGGCGTCTTCGCCGCGGGTGTCGACGCCGAACTCGACGAGCTGCGCGGCATCAACCAGAACTGCGACGCCTTCCTGCTCGACCTGGAAGCGCGCGAACGTGCGCGCACCGGCATCGGCAACCTGCGCGTGCAGTTCAACAAGGTGCACGGCTTCTACATCGAGGTCACGAGTTCGGGCCTGGACAAGGTGCCGGCCGACTACCAGCGCCGGCAGACGCTGAAGAATGCCGAGCGCTACATCACGCCCGAACTCAAGACCTTCGAGGACAAGGCGCTGTCGGCGCAGGAGCGGGCGCTGGCGCGCGAGAAGTTGCTCTACGAGCAGCTGCTCGACCACCTGCAGTCCTTCCTGGCGCCGCTGTCGGCGCTGGCGCGCGCGCTGGCGACGCTGGATGCGCTGGCGGCGCTGGCCGAACGCGCAGCGACGCTGCGCTGGTGCCGCCCCGAATTCGTGTCCTACCCCTGCATCGACATCGAATCCGGCCGCCACCCGGTGGTCGAGGCGCGGCTGGCCGAGACCGGCGGCGGCGCCTTCATCCCCAACCACTGCCGGCTCGACGGCAGGACGCGTTTGCTCGTCATCACCGGCCCCAACATGGGCGGCAAGAGCACCTTCATGCGCCAGGTGGCGCTCATCGTGCTGCTGGCGGCGATGGGCTCTTACGTCCCGGCAGCCGCCTGCCGCCTCGGGCCCGTCGACGCCATCCACACCCGCATCGGTGCGGCCGACGACCTGGCCAATGCGCAGAGCACCTTCATGGTCGAGATGACCGAGGCCGCGGCCATCGTGCACGGGGCCACCGAGGCGAGCCTGGTGCTGATGGACGAGGTCGGCCGCGGCACCAGCACCTTCGACGGCCTGGCGCTGGCCTCGGCGATCGCGGCGCAGCTGCACGACCGCAACCGCTGCTTCACGCTGTTCGCCACGCACTACTTCGAGCTCACCGAGTTTCCCGCCCGGCACGAACGCGCGATCAACGTGCACGTGGGCGCGGTGGAGAGCGGGCACGACATCGTCTTCCTGCACCAGATCGAGGCCGGTCCGGCCAGCCGCAGCTACGGCGTGCAGGTGGCGCGGCTGGCGGGCATGCCGGCGGCCCTCATCCGCCAGGCGCGCGCCACGCTGGAGGCGCTGGAGGCCAAGGCCCAGGCCGGGCAGGCGCAGGTGGACCTGTTCGCGCCGCCGCCGGCACCGCCGGCCGCGCCCGAGCCGCCACCCTGGGTGGCGGCGCTGCAGGCCATCGACCCTGATAGGCTCTCGCCTCGGGAAGCGCTCGACGCGCTGTACCGCCTGAAGCTCCTTTCGGCCCAGCAGAAAGAATCCCCGCCATGACCTATTGCGTCGGCATCCGCCTCAACGCCGGCCTCGTCTTCCTGTCCGACTCGCGCACCAATGCCGGCCTGGACCAGATCAGCACCTACCGCAAGATGATGATCTACGAGAAGCGTGACGACCGCTTCATGGTCATGCTGTCGGCCGGCAATCTGAGCATCAGCCAGAGCGTGCGCGAGATCCTGCAGGTGGAACGGCTGGACAACGGCGACGAGCCGCCGCTGACGATCTGGAATGCCAGGAGCATGTTCGACGCCACGCGCGTGCTCGGCAGCGCGGTGCGCCGCGTCTACGAACAGGATGCGTCGTCGCTGAAAGCCACCGGCATCGACTTCAACGCCAGCATGATCTTCGGCGGCCAGATCAAGGGTGAGGCGATGCGCCTGTTCCTGGTCTATTCGGCCGGCAATTTCATCGAGGCCACGCGCGAGACCTGCTTCTTCCAGGTTGGCGAGAGCAAGTACGGCAAGCCCATCCTCGACCGCGTGCTGACCCCGGCGACGCAGCTCGACGAGGCCGCCAAGTGCGCGCTGGTGTCGATGGACTCCACGCTCAAGAGCAACCTCAGCGTCGGCCTGCCATTGGACCTGCTGGTCTACCGCGAAGGTGCCTTCCGCAGCGACGAGCATGTCTGCATCGACGACCACAACCCGTATTTCTCGATGATCCGCGGCACCTGGGGCCAGCGCCTGCGCGAGGTCTTCGAGGGCATCGACGAGCCGCGCTGGGACGGCGGCGAGACCGCGCACCCGTTGATGGTGAAGAGCAAGCGCTACGAGCCGATGCGCAAGATCACGACACCCGACGAGCGGATCGTCTGACCGTGCCCGGCGACAGCGGCGAGCGCACCCTCGTCTTCTGCCACGCCAACGGCTTCCCGGCGGGCACCTACCGCCAGCTGTTCGAGATCTGGCGTGCCGCGGGGTACCGCGTCGTCGCGCCCGAAAAATTCGGCCACGACCCGGTCTACCCCGTCACGAGCAACTGGCCGCGGCTGCGCGACCAATTGCTCGACTTCATCGCCGCCGAGGCGCCGGGCCAGGCCGTCGACCTGATCGGCCACTCGCTCGGCGGCTACCTGGCGCTGCTGGCGGCGAGCAGGCGCCCGGCGCTGGCGCGCTGCGTCGTGCTGATCGACTCGCCGGTGGTCACCGGCTGGCGTGCACACAGCCTGCAGGTGATGAAGCTGGGCGGACTGATGCGGCGGGTATCGCCCGGTCGCGTATCGCAGGGCCGCCGCTGGCAGTGGCCCTCGGCCGAAGCGGCCCGCGAGCATTTCGCGGCCAAGGCGGCCTTCGCGCGCTGGGCCCCCGGGGTATTGGGCGACTATATCGCTGCCGGCATCGAGTTGGCGCCGGCCGGCGGCCCGGGTGGCGTCGTGCTGGCCTTCCGGCGCGAAGTCGAGACGCACCTCTACAACACGCTGCCGCACCACATGGGCCGCGTGCTGCGCAGGCACCCGCCGCGCTGCCCTATATCGTTCATCGCCGGCACGCGGTCGGTCGAGAACCGCCAGGCCGGCCTGGCGGCCACCCGTGCCTTGACGCATGGCCGCATCGAGTGGATCGAGGGTACGCACCTGTTCCCGATGGAGCGCCCGCTCGAGACGGCGCAGGCCGTGTTGCGCGCGCTCTCGGCGGGCGCCGAGGCGCCGTGAGAAAGAGCCGGGTCGGCCCGGTCGCGACCGGGCCGGGATGGTGAAGAATGGCGTCGCCCGGCGGCATCACCGGCGAGCTGCCTCTGGCGGCCCAATGACACACGTCAAGCGCGCGCTGCAGCGCTCGATTAGGCTCGCTGATGCTCTCCAACGAGCCCGCTACCGATGACCGACCCCGCACCACACTGAAGGCCGATGCCCCTGAACCAACGCTCCTCGTTGCCGCTCCCACCCTCCCTGCACCGCCGCGCGTGCGCCGCCCAGGGCGGCCGTCCGTGCCGGGGGGTGAATCCCTCATGAATGCCGCGCTGCACACCGAGGGTGCACTGCAGCTGTGCTCGGCCGCGATCGAGGTCGCGCCGGTGCCACCCGAACGCCTGCTGGCGCTGGCGGGCGACCCGGCCGCGGCCTTCATCGCGCCCGGCGGCGATGCCTGGGTCGGCCTCGGCGCGGCGCGCTGGATCGGGCCCGCGCAGGAGGGCGGGCACGACGATGCCACCCCGCTGTGGGCCGGGCTGCTCGACGACAGCCCCGACGCCCCCGCGCCGGCCGCGCTCGGCGCGCTGCCCTTCCGTGCCGACGAGAGCCCCGATACCGTCTGGCAAGGTCTGATGCCCGGCGGCTTGGTGCTGCCCGAGCGGCAGTATGTGCAGCAGGGTGGACGCGCCTGGTGGCGGCTGACCGTGCCGGTGTCCGACGTCGCCGCACTGCAGCACCGCCTGGCGCGCGAGCGGCAGGCGCTGGCGGCGCTGGCCCACAGCGAGGCGCAGCCGTTGCCGGCCTGGCATGCGCTGGGCGAAGGCGGCGCGCCGGCGCACTATGTGCAGGCGGTGGCGCTGGCGGTGCAGCGCATCCGATGCGGCGAACTCGACAAGGTCGTGCTGGCGCGCCGCGCTGCGGTCGCCTTCGACGACGCACCGTCGCCCGCCGCCCTGCTGGCGCGGCTGGGTGCGCACCATCCCGACTGCGTGCGCTATGCCTGGCGACGCGGCGACAAGACCTGGCTGGGTGCCACGCCCGAGACGCTGGTGCGTGTCGACGGCCGCAAGCTGCGCACGCACGCACTGGCCGGCACGCGCACCGCCGAGCTCGCCGACGAGCTGCTGACCTCGGCCAAGGACCGCCACGAACACGCCATCGTCATCGACGCCATCCGCCTGGCCCTCGCCCCGCTCACGCGTGCGCTGCCTCCGCCCAGCGCGCCGGTCGTGCGCCGGCTGCACGGGCTGGCGCACCTGCACACCGCGATCGAGGCCGCGCTGCGCGCTGACGTCGACTTCCTGCGCCTGGTGCGCGCCCTGCACCCCACGCCCGCCGTCTGCGGCGTGCCGGCCGCGCGTGCCGCGGCCCTGCTGGCGGCGCTGGAGCCCGAGCCGCGCGGCCTCTATGCCGGGCCCTTCCTGCGCCTGTCGCCGGACGGCGACGGCCACGCCGTCGTGTCGCTGCGCGGCGCCGTCATCGACGGCCGCATCGCCGTGCTGCCGGCCGGCGCGGGCATCGTCGAAGGCTCGGACGGCGAGGCCGAACTGGCCGAGACCCGGGTCAAGCAGCGCAGCGTGCTCGACGCCTTCCAGGGCGCAGCTTGAGCGCAGCGCCGGACGACCTGCACAGCGCGTGGGCGCGCCTGTTCGTCTCGGCGCTGGCGCAATGCGGGGTGGCGCAGGCGGTGCTGAGCCCGGGATCGCGCTCGACGCCGCTTGCGCTGGCACTGGCGGCCCAGCTGCCGTGCACGGTGCTGCACGACGAACGCGTCGCCGCCTTCTTCGCCCTCGGCCAGGCACGCGCCAGCGGGCGGGCCAGCGTCGTGCTGGCCACCAGCGGCACGGCGCCGGGTCACTGGCTGCCGGCGGTGATGGAGGCGCGCGAGGCCGGCCTGCCGCTGCTGCTGCTCAGCGCCGACCGGCCCTGGGAAGTGCAGCAGGCGCAGGCGTCGCAGACGGTGGACCAGGTGCGCCTGTTCGGCCACCACGCCAACGCCTATTTCGAGCTCGGCGTACCAGACGCCCACCCTGCGGCGCTGCGTGCCGTGACACGCATCGCAGCCCAGGCCGTGCTGGCCACCCGGTATCCGCAGGCCGGCGCGGTGCAGGTCAACGCGCACTTCCGCAAGCCGCTGGAGCCGCAGCCCAGCGACGGCCGCGAGCCTTGGCGGCCGCGGCTCGAGGCCATCGCCCGCGCCGGCGCGCCGCAGCTGTTCTCGCCGCTGTCCACGCCACGGCCGCAGGCTGTGGCGCAGCTCGTGGCGCGGGTGCGCGCGGCGCCGCGCGGCGTTCTCGTCGCCGGCCCGCTGCCGGCCTCGCAAGCGGACGAGCTGCGCACCGCCGTGCGGCGCTTCATTGACGCCAGCGGCTACGTGCTGCTCGCCGAGGCCGGCAGCCAATTGCGCTTCGGCCCCGGCGCGGCGGCGCCGCCCTCCTGCATCGGCGCCTTCGACGCAATCCTGCGTTCGCCCGCCCTGCGCGAGCGGCTGCAACCGCAGCTGGCGCTGGAGATCGGCGCGCCGGCGGTATCGGCGCAATGGCTGGCCTGGATCGACGGCGACCGTGCACCGGCGCGCTGGGTGCTGCCCGGCGAGCGCCCGGCCGATCCGGCGGGCGGCGCGCAGGGCATGCTGCTGGGGCCGGTGGCGGCGCTGCTCGACGCCGCGGCGGCGCAGTTGCAGGAGCAGCCTCGCCCCGCCGCCGAAGCCCGCGTCGCGGCCGACTATGCGCAAGCCTGGCAGGCCGCCGAGGCCGCGGCCTGGCAGGCGCGGCGGCATGCGACCACCGAGGGCGAGGCCGAGGGACACATCCTGAACGAGCACGACATCGCGCCTCTGCTGCGTGCCGCCCTGCCCCCGGACGCCGTGCTGGCGATCGGCAATTCCAGCCCCGTTCGCGACCTCGACCACGACCTGCCGCCGGATGCGGTGCCCTTGACCGTGCTGCATCAGCGCGGCGCCGCCGGCATCGACGGCGGCGTGGCCGGGGCCGCCGGTGCGCGCAGCGTGACGGAAGCGCCACTGGCGCTGTTGCTCGGCGACGTGGCGCTGCTGCACGACGCCGGCGGCCTGGCCGCCGCCGCGGCGGTACGCGGGCCGCTGGCCATCGTCGTCGTCCACAACGATGGCGGACGCATCTTCGAACGCCTGCCGCTGGGCCGCGACGAGGCGGTGGCCGCCGCCCGCGAACGGCTGTTCGTGGCTCCGCACGGCCGCGCCTTCGACGGCCTGGCCGCCACCTGGGGACTGGCCTACGTGCGCGTGGACACGGCGCCCGAGCTGCGGCAGGCGCTGGCGCAGGCCTTGGCGGCCGACCGTGCGATGTTGATCGAGGCCCGCGTCACCCCCGGCGGCAGTGCACGCCGCACCGGGCTGCTGGCGGCGATGGCCTGGGCCGCGGAGACGGCCGTCTGCCGGTGACCCCGTCGATGCGGCCATCTGCCGGCGAAACCGCCGCGCCGCACGGCATCGTGCACCCGCCCAAGGGCAGCGGTGGGCCGGCGCTGGTGCTGTTGCATGGCTTCCTGGGCACACCCGGCGCATGGGATGCGGTGCGGGCCGCGCTGCCGCGGCATGGACCGGTCTGGTGCCCCTGGTTGCCCGGCCACGGGCCGGCGCCGCCGGCGCCGGCGAGCTGGGACGAAACGGTGCAGTCGATCGCCGATGCCTTGCCTGCCGGCGCCGTGCTCGCCGGCTATTCACTGGGCGCCAGGCTGGCACTGGCGGCAACACTGCGCCGTCCCAGCCACGCCCGCGCGACGCTGCTCGTCGGCGGCCATGTCGGCCCGGCCACAGCGGACGAGCGCGCCGAACGCGCGACGCTGGACGCCGAACGTGCCGCGGCCCTGCGCAGCGGCGGCCTCGACGCCTTCGTCACCGCCTGGGAGGCGTTGCCGCTGTTCGCCAGCCAGCGCGCCCTGCCGCCGCTGCTGCAGGCGCAGCAGCGCGCCGCGCGCGTGGGCCACGACCCGAAGGCGCTGACGTGGGCCTTCGAGGTGGCCGGACTGGCGTGCATGCCCGACCTGCGCGCGGACGTCGCCGCGGCGCGCCAGCCGCTGGCCTTCCTGACCGGGGCGCTGGATGCCCGCTTCGACAGGCTGGGCGCCGCGCTCGCCCGCCCGCCCTGGGTCAGCCACCGCAGCGTGCCCGGCGTCGGCCACAACCTGCTGCTGGAGGCGCCGGCGGCTGTGGCAGCATCGCTGATCGACTTGATGGAGGCCCCATGACCGAGGTGAACTGGACCCTGTGCGACCGCGGCTACACCGACGTGGTCTACGAGAAGGCCGAGGGCATCGCCCGCATCACGATCAACCGACCCGAGGTGCGCAATGCCTTCCGCCCGCTGACGGTGCAGGAGATGCAGCACGCCTTCACCGACGCCCGCGACGACGGACAGATCGGTGTCGTCGTGCTGCGCGGCGCCGGCGACCAGGCCTTCTGCTCCGGCGGCGACCAGCGCGTGCGCGGCGAAGGCGGTTATGTCGGCGACGACGGCGTGCCGCGACTCAACGTGCTCGACCTGCAGCGCCAGATCCGCACCCTGCCGAAACCGGTGATCGCCTCGGTGGCCGGATACGCCATCGGCGGCGGCCACGTGCTGCACATGATCTGCGACCTCACGATCGCGGCCGACAACGCGCGCTTCGGCCAGACGGGCCCGCGCGTCGGCAGCTTCGACGGCGGCTACGGCGCCAGCTACATGGCGCGCATCGTCGGCCAGAAGAAGGCGCGCGAGATCTGGTTCCTGTGCCGCCAGTACGACGCGCAGCAGGCCCTGCAGATGGGGCTGGTGAATGCCGTCGTGCCGCTGGCGCAGCTGGAGGCCGAGACCGTGTTATGGGCGCGCGAGATGCTGGCCAACAGCCCCACCGCGCTGCGCTTCCTGAAGGCCGCGCTCAACGCCGACTGCGATGGCCAGGCCGGACTGCAGGAACTTGCCGGCAGCGCCACGCTGCTGTATTACCAGAGCGAGGAAGGCCAGGAAGGCAAGCGTGCCTACCTCGAGAAGCGCAAGCCGGAGTTCAGCAAGTTCAAGCGCTTCCCCTGAACGCACCTCACCCGCCGGAGGCCTGCGGCGTGACGACCTTGGCCCGGCCACTGCGCCTGCGCCTCGACGCACCGCGGCGTGCCGCTGCCGGCACGCTGGTCGTGCGCGGCACGCCGCGCGTGCGCGAGGCGGTGCGCATTCGCCTGCACGACGACCGCGGCCACGTCGGACTGGGCGAGGCGCTGCCGCTGCCGGGTTACAGCCGCGACGACGCGGCCACCGCCGAGCGCGTGCTGGCGGCGATCGCGGCGCAGTTTGCCGATGACGGTCTGGAGGCGCCCGATACCCCACCCGGCGCCGTAGTCCCTGAGAACAGCGTCGGCGCTGTGGCGGCCCGACTGGACGCGGCGCTCGCGCCCTGCGCCGGGCCGCTCGCCGCGTCGCCCGCCGCGCGCTTCGCGCTCGAATGCGCACTGGTCGACGTGCTGGCGCGGCGGCAGGGCCTCAGCGCCGCGCGCTGGCTGGCCGACGGCCGCGATTTGCGGCCGGTGCCGGTGAGCCTGCTGCTGCCCGACGACGACCAAGCCGCCCTCGATGCCGCCGGCGCGGGCGTGGCCCGCGGCTACACCGTGCTGAAGCTGAAGATCGCGCGCGCCGACCGCACTCGGGCCGCAGAAGATGCGCTGCTCGCGGCACTGCGCCGGGCCGCCGACGCCGCTGGCGCGAGCGCGGGGGCGCGGCGGGTGCTCTTCAGGCTGGATGCCAATGGCGCCCTCGATCCGGCACGGGCCGCCGAACGGCTGGCCGCGCTGGCCAGCCACGGCGTCGAACTGGTCGAGGAGCCGGTGTCCGGCGCCGCGCTGCTCGCCCTGCCACCGCTGCCGCTGCCCTGGGCGGCCGACGAGTCGCTGGCCGATGCGGCGCTGGCCGCGGCCCTGCTCGCCTTGCCGACCGCGCGCCGGCCGGTGGCCCTGGTGCTCAAGCCGGCGCAGCTCGGCCTGACGAACTGTCTGCGGCTGGCCGCGGCGGCGGCGGCAAGCGGGGTCGGCGTCATCGTCACGCACAGCCTGGACGGCGACCTCGGCCACGCCGCCGCGTGCGCGCTCGCCGCCGCGCTGCCGCAGCCGCCCTGGCCCTGCGGGCTGGCGCCGCACGCCGGCCTGCGCCTGCCGCCGCCGGCCCTGCCCTGGTTGCCGGTGCCGACGGCCCTGGGCCTGGGCGTGACCGACATCGACGACGCGGCATGGCCAGACCGCCCCTGCTGACCCTCGGCGACGCCCTGCGCGATGCAGCGCGGCTGGCACCCGCCGAGCCGGCGCTGGTCGGCGACGCCGGTACGCTCGTCTGGGCGGCGCTGGCCGCGCAGGTCGAGAGCGTCGCTGCCGCGCTGCGGTCGATCGCCGCGACCGATCCGAATGCCGATGCCGCGGCCGCCATGCCGCGTCCCCACGCCGTCGCGCTGCGCCCGGAACGCGACGACGTGGTCGTGCTGCTCGCCCACGCCGTGGCCGGCATCCCGCTGCTGCCGCTGCACCCGGCCTTGCCCGAAGCCGACGCCGACCGCCTGGCCGCTGCGGCCGGCGCAAGGCCGCTGACGCTGGAGCAGTGTCTGCAGGAGCCGGCGGCCACCGCGCCGGCAGCGCGGCGCGGTGGCGGGCTGCGCGTGCCCGCGCCCGCGGACGACCTGTTCCTGGTGCCGACCTCCGGCTCGTCGGGCGCACCCAAGGTGGCCCGGCTCACGCACCGCGCCGTGCTCGCCGCCGCGGCGGCACTGACCGAGCGGCTGCCCTTCGGAGCACAGGACCGCTGGATCCTGACCCTGCCGCTGTCGCATGTCGGCGGGCTGTCGGTGGTCACGCGCTGCGTGTGCGCACGGCGCGCCATCGTGCTGGTGCCGCGTTTCTCCGAAGACGCGGTGTGGACGGCGATGTCGCGCGACGGCGGCACGCGCCTGTCGGCCGTGCCGGCGATCGCTGACCGGCTGCTGCACGCCGACGGCGCCGGCCGGCTGGCGCGCCTGAGCCTGATGATGCTCGGCGGCCAGGCCGCGCCGCTGGCGCTGCGGCGGGCACTGGCCGAGGCCGGCACGCCGGCGGTGGCCAGCTACGGCCTCACCGAGAGCTGCGCCGCCGCCGCCTGCGAAGCGCCGGTCGACGCCGGCCGCCTGTTGCCCGGTTGCGGCACCGCGCTGCGTGGTGTCGGCATCACGATCGGCGACGCCGAAGGCAACGCCCTGCCCGTCGGCACGCCGGGGCGCATCCTGCTCGCCGGCGCCGCACTGCTGGCCGGTTATGCCGGCCGGCCCGGCCTGGCGCTGCTGGATGCCGCCGGCCGCCTCGACACCGGCGACCTCGGCTGGCTCGACGGCGGAGGCCGGCTGCACGTCCAGGGGCGTCGCGCCGAGCTCATCGTCACCGGCGGCGAGAAGGTGGTGCCCGGTGTCGTCGAGGCGGCGCTGCGTGAATATCCGGGCGTGCGCGACGCGGTGGTCTTCGGTCGGCCCGATGCACGCTGGGGCGCCATCGTCTGCGCCGCGGTCGAGGGTGCGGCGGCGCTGCACGACGATGCCGGGCTGGCGGCGCTGCTGACCACGCTGCTGCCGCCCTGGGCCCGGCCGCGGCAGCTGGCGGTCTTCGACGCGCTGCCGCGCCTGAATACCGGCAAGGTGGACCGGCGCGGCACGCCGGCGCTGGCACTGCCGCGGCTGCGGCCGTTCGCAGGGCCACGGCCGCGCCGTCCGGACAGCGCATGAGGCCGCGCCGCGGCCTGGCCGTTCAGGCGGCAACGGTGGTCTCGAACCGCCCCAGCCGCACCGCAGTGCCCCCCGGCTTGAGGTTGTGCGTTCCCGGCATCACGAGCACGGTGTCGTCGTAGGGTGCGACCCAGACCTGGTCGCCGTCCTCGGCGATCGGCGTGCCGGCGCGGGCCACCACCGACAGCCCCACCGTCGGCACGAGAAAGCGAAAGTCCGCGCTGCGCGCGACCACGGCCTCGGTCACGCGCACAAGCCGCTGTGCGGCCGGCAGCGGCAGGCGCACACCTGCCTGCACCCAGCCGGGATCGGCCACGCCGGTGAGGCCGAGGAACCGCACCAAGGTATCGATGGCCACCTCGGCCGCCGCACGCTCCCAGTGGTAACCACATTCCACCAGCAGGGCGCGCCTGGGCGAAGTGGGGTCGCCGAAGCCGCCGCGCTCGACCATGCGCAGGCCGGCCGGGTGGCCGGTGTCGATCAGCAGGTCGGCCGGCACACCGAGCTGGCGCGCATAGGCGGCATTCTTGTCCAGCGTGCCGCACACCATCAGCGGCCGGCAGGGCTCGCTCATCGAGTGAATGTCGAGCAGGAAGTCGGCTGCGTCGACAAAGGGCCGCAGCTCGCGCGCGCGCCGCAGCTCGACCGAATCGCGTGTGCCGAACAGCTGCTCGTCGCCCCAGACGCGGTTCAGGTCTTCGTCGACGAAGCGCGAGGGGTAGGGGTCGGCGGCGTCGAAACGCGCATAGGCCTCGACGTTGGCGAAGGCCACGGTCAGGCTGCCGCGCCGCGGCCGGAAACCCTGCTGCAGCAGCCAGTCGAGCGCGATGGCGCCGCAGATCTCGTTGCCGTGCGTCAGCGCCTGCACCATCACGGCCGGGCCCGGGCTGGCGGCATCGAAACGATGCACGAAGTCGACGCCGGTGCTGCCGGCGCGCCAGCGTGTGATGGCGGGGGGGCTCAGTTCGACGGGCACGGGTGCATTCATTGGGCCGGTCCGAAACGCCCGATGATCTCGTCGACCAGCGCCATCAGATGCCCCTGCAGCATGTCGAAGCCGGCGTGCCTGCGCAATGTCGCGGGTTCCATGTACAGGCGCTTGTTGACCTCCAGCTGCAGGCTGTGACGGCCTGCGGCCGGGTCGGCATAGGCGCGCACCAGTTCCACGCCCTTGAAGGGATCGTTGACGCGCACGTCGTAGCCGAAGCCGGCGAGCGTGTCGCGCACGAAGCTGGTGAATTCCGGCGCGCAGGTGGTGCCGTCGCGGTCGCCGAGCACGAAGTCGGGTCGCGGCTGGCCGTCGACGCCTTCGATCAGCACGCTGGTGTTCGGCCCCATCGAGTGGCAGTTGATGTGCCAGACGGCGCCGAAGCGGGCGTGCGCGCCGTCGAGCAGGCCACGCAGGGTCTCGTGGTAGGGGCGGTGGCAGCGCTCGATGCGCCGCTGCATCTCGGCCACCGTGAGGCGGCGGTCGTAGATCGGCTTGTCGGCGTCCATCGTGCGCCACACCAGCGCCTTGCCGATGCGCGCCTTGGCGCTCGGCTCGAGCGGCTGCGGCCAGGGTTCGGAAAGCAGCTCCGGGTCGATATCCCCGGCGTGGCGGTTGGGGTCGAGGTAGGTGCGCGGAAACAGCGCCGCCAGCAGCGGCACGCCCCTTGCTGCGGCGGGGCGGTAGAGCTCGTCGATGAAGCTGTCTTCCCCCTCCCGCAACTCCGCCTCGCTGCGCACCGAACGGAAATCCGCCGGCATCGTGAAGCCAGAATGGGGCGAGTCCAGCACCAGCGGCACCTCGGCAGCGGGCGGGCCGTGCACGACCACGACAGGGGTATTCATGCCCCGCAGTATCGCCCGTCGGGACACGGTGCTTGCCCGGATGGCCGGCGCCGGACGGGGAGCTAGCATCGGTCGGGGTTTGCCGATACGCGGCTGTCTCTCACCACATGCGGCGCTGCGCCTTGTGCCATCGCTGCCGCCAGGAGGCCTGTCATGCAAGAACGTGAACTGCGCGATCTGATCGAAGACGTCCGCCGCGGCGAACTGCCCCGGCGCAGCTTCATCCAGCGGATGGTCGGGCTCGGCCTGACGGCGCCGATGGCGTCGATGATGCTGATGCACGCCGGCGTGGCGCAGGCGCAGGTGCCGCCCATTCCCTACAAGGGCACCAAGCGCGGCGGCGGCGGGGTGCTGAAGCTGATCTGGTGGCAAGGCGCGGTGCACCTGAACCCGCATTTCGCCGGCGGCACCAAGGAGCAGGATGCGACCCGCGTCTTCTACGAGTCGCTCGGCGGCTGGGACTCGGAGGGCAACCTGATCCCGATGCTGGCGGCCGAGATCCCGTCGCGCGCCAACGGCGGCCTGGCGGCAGACAACCGCACCGTCACCTGGAAGCTCAAGCGCGGCGTCACCTGGCACGACGGGCAGCCCTTCACCGCCGATGACGTGGTCTTCACCGCCGCCTATGCCGGCGACCCGGCCACGGCCACAGTGACGGTGGCAACCTACAAGGACCTCAAGGTCGAGAAGGTCGATTCGCACACCGTGCGCGTCATCTATCCCAAGCCGACGCCGTACTGGGCCGAGGCCTTCACCGGCAGCTTCGGCATGATCCTGCCCAAGCATGTCTTCGAGCCCTACATTGGCGCCAAGTCGCGCGAGAACCCGGCCAATGTCAAGCCGGTGGGCACCGGGCCCTACAAGTTCGTCGACTTCAAGCCGGGCGACATGCTGCGCGCCGAAGCCAATCCGACCTACCACGTGCCCAACCAGCCCTTCTTCGACGCGCTCGAACTCAAGGGCGGCGGCGATGCGCTGAGTGCCGCGCGCGCGGTGCTGCAGACCGGCGAGTTCGACTTCGCGTGGAACCTGGCGGTGGAGGACGAGATCCTCAAGCGCCTGGAGGCCGGGGGCAAGGGCAAGCTGGTCTTCCTGGAGGGCAGCGACATCGAATTCATCTCGCTGAACTGCAGCGACCCGTGGAATGAGGTCGACGGCGAGCGCGGCAGCATCAAGAGCAAGCACCCGGCCTTCCAGGACAAGGCCGTGCGCGATGCGATGGCGCTGCTGATCGACCGCAAGGGGGTGCAGGACTTCATCTACGGCCGCGGCGGCATCGCGACCTCGAATTTCCTCAACAACCCGCCACGCTTCCGCAGCCCGAATACGAAGTACGAATTCAATATCGACAAGGCCAACCAGATCCTCGAGGCCGCGGGCTGGAAAAAGGGTGGCGACGGCATCCGCGCCAAAGGCAATGTCAAGCTGAAATTCGTCTTCCAGACCTCCGTCAGCCAACCGCGCCAGAAGACGCAGGCGATCGTCAAGGACGCCTGCACCAAGGCCGGCATCGAGCTCGAACTGAAGAGCGTGACGGCGGCGGTCTTCTTCGGCAGCGACGCGGCCAACCCGGATACCTACCAGAAATTCTGGTCGGACATCCAGATGTACACGACCACGATGACGCAGCCGGACCCGCAGATCTTCATGGAGCAGTTCACCACCGACCAGATCGCGCAGAAGGCCAACAAGTGGGCCAGCCGCAACCTCGTTCGATGGAGCAACGCCGAGTACGACGCCGCCTTCAAGGCGGCGCAGGGCGAGTTCGACCCGGTCAAGCGCGCCGCCCTGTTCATCAGGATGAACGACCTGGTGGTGGGCGACAACCATGTGATCCCGCTGTTCGCCCGGCCGCGGCCGCGCGGCTACGCGACCAAGCTCGTGCCCGCGCTCTCGGCCTGGGACAACGACACCTGGGCGCTGGGCTTCTGGACCCGGGACGCCTGAACGGAGCCGCAGAGCAACCGAGCGGCGACAGGGCTTGTTCAACTACATCCTGCGCCGGCTGCTGATCGCGCTGCCCAGCCTGCTGGGCATCAGCCTGATCCTGTTCACGGTGCTCGCGCTGGCGCCGGGCGACCCCTTCGAGGAGCTGGCGCAGAACCCGAACGTGCCGCCGGAGGTGCGCATGGCGCTGCGGGCGCAGTTCGGGCTCGACGACCCGATCTGGCAGCGTTACTTCTACTGGCTGGTGAACATGCTGCGCGGCGACTGGGGCTTCTCCTTCGTCAGCCGCATCGACGTCGACGAGCTCGTCCTGCAGCGCCTGCCGGTGACGATCGCGGTCATCGGCATGTCGCAGGTGCTGGCGCTGGCGGTGGCGCTGCCGGTGGGCGTGCTGGCGGCGGTGAAGCCGTATTCCTGGTTCGACCGCATCGCCAGCACTTTCGCCTTCATCGGCTTCTCGCTGCCGACCTTCTTCACCGGGGTTCTGTTCATCCTCTTCTTCAGCATCTACCTCGGCTGGCTACCCTTCGTCTACCGGGCCGACCTGCCCGAGACCGGCTGGCAGTGGTGGTGGGCCCAGTTCAGGCAGTCGATCATGCCGATCATGGTGCTGGGCCTTTTCCAGGCCGCGAGCTGGATGCGTTACGTGCGCTCGAGCGTGCTCGACGTGGTGCGGCTCGACTACGTGACCACGGCGCGCAGCAAGGGGCTGGCCGAGCGTGTCGTGATCAACAAGCACGTGGTGCGCAACGCGCTGATCCCGGTCGTGACGCTGGTGGCACTGCAGATGCCGGCGGTCTTCGGCGGCGCCATCGTCACCGAGCAGATCTTCCGCATCCCCGGCATTGGCAGCCTGCTCATCGATGCCATCCTGCGCAACGACACCCCGGTGATCATGGCCGTGACCTTCGTCTTCGCGGCCCTCGTGATCGTCTTCAACCTGATCGCCGACATCCTGTATGGCTGGCTCGACCCCCGCATCAGTTATCGGTGAGCCCCCAGGCTCCCTCTGGTCGCCACCCCCCGGGGGGGCTCATGCAGCGGACCGGCAGAGCCGGATCCGCGCATGGGTCTTGGCTGGATGCCCATGAGCGCCATCGTGAATCCGCCCGCGGTCAGCCGTCCCCGCACCGGCACCTCGCCCTGGGCCGAGGCCTGGCGGCGCTTCAAGCGCCACCGCCTGGCCTACTGGAGCCTGTGGATCCTGGGCGCGCTGGTGCTGACGGTGCTGGTCG
>Ga0105090_10000697_pt1 | contig 17108 bp, 15 predicted proteins | sample PPLLak3March2015_FD_79110 | JGI IMG/M metagenome (GOLD analysis project Ga0105090, IMG submission 79110) | Freshwater sediment microbial communities from Prairie Pothole Lake near Jamestown, North Dakota, USA - PPLs Lake P7 Core (1) Depth... | ecosystem: Environmental > Aquatic > Freshwater >... | reverse complement strand
CAACGCATGCACCTCATCGCCGACCGCGTCGAAGCCGGCCTGCCCGCGCATCCGCCGGAGCTGTTTTCCATCCTCGCGAAAACCCTCGCCACCGACGAGGCGGACACCCGCGGCCTGCGCGGTTTCCTCGTCTGGCCGCTCACGGAAATCGTCGCCCGCCGCGGTCTGGCACCGGAACACTTCGCTGATGCGATGCAGTTATTTAGCAAAATGACTAAGTGTTTCACCGCGGAGTTTGCGATCCGGCCGTTTTTGCGGGCGCACCGGGAGCGGACGTTGGTGCAGCTGCATGCTTGGTGCGGGCATCCGGACGAGCATGTGCGGCGGCTTGTCTCGGAAGGCAGCCGGCCGTTGCTGCCGTGGGGTGGAAATCTGCCGGAACTGCTGGAATCGCCGCATCCGACGTTGAAGCTGCTGGAAAAACTCCACCGCGATCCGAGCGACTACGTGCGGCTCTCGGTCTCGAATCATCTCAACGATTTCAGCAAGCACCACCCGGAGCTGGTCATCGAGACGCTCACCCGCTGGCAAAAGGCGAACCCGGACGATCCGCGCCTGGCAAAACTCGCCCGCCACGCGTGCCGCACGCTGTTGAAGGCCGGGCATCCAGGCGCGTTGGAATTCCACGGCTACGGCTCGGCAAAATCGCTCGAACTCGAAGCCATCGAACTCGCGGAAACAACGGTGAAATCCGGCGGCAGCCTCGGCTATCGCCTGATGGTCCGCAATGCCACGCGGCGGCCGTTGAAAGTGATGTTCGACTATGCCATCCACCACCGCAAAGCCAACGGCAGCCTCAGTCCGAAAGTCTTCAAAGGCCGCGTCCGGGAACTCGCGTCGGGCGAAGTCTGGGAAATCGCCGGACGCCATTCCTTCAAGCCCGTCACCACCCGCGTCTATCATCCCGGCATCCATCACTTCGAGCCGAGGATCAACGGGAAGGCGTTTCCGGTGAGGAAGTTTGTGCTGGAGATGTGAACGGATGCGAAAAATCCGGCTTCGCCTTTCCCTGCGGACCTGATTTCCTCCCGGCCGGACCATGGCCGCCTTCATTGCAAACTCCGATTACGAGGAACGCGACAGCGATCCGATCCGCTTGCGGCCCGGCGACGAGGTGCGCGTGGGTCCGGCGGACCGCGCGTGGCCGGGCTGGGTCTGGGCGCAGGATGCCGCAGGCAACGACGGCTATGTGCCGGAGGAAATCCTCACGCCGTCCGGCGGTGATCGTTTCACCGCGCTTAAAGCTTTCGATCCCGCCGTGCTGACGATCCGCCGCGGCGATCATCTGGAATCCGTGCGCCAGATCCACGGCTGGCATTGGTGCCGCAACGACCGCGGCGAGGAAGGCTGGGTGGCCGGCTACCTGCTGCGGCCGGTCTGAGCCTGAAATTTTCCCCACTCTCATGAATTACGACCCCGCAGACATCGCTCGCATCATTCAGGACGTGCTGGCCACGACCGGCCAGGCGACCGCGGCCGGCGCGGCCATTCCCACATCGGCCCGCGCGGCGGTGTTGGTGGAAAAGGAACGCCTCGAGCTGAAACAATTTCCGCTGCGCCCGATCCGCGAGGACGAGATCCTGGTGCGCGTGGAAGCCTGCGGCATTTGCGGCACCGATGTGCATTGTTTCAAAAACGATCCCTTCAAGCTGATTCCCGTGGTGCTCGGCCACGAGGGCACCGGCGAGGTGGTGCAGGTCGGCGGCGCGGTGAAAATGGACAGCGTGGGAAAACCGGTGCGCGTGGGCGACAAGATCGTCACCAGCACGCTGGAAACCAGCGAGGCCTGCATGATCGCCAAATACGATCCGTCCAAGGCCAACCTCTGCGACGACCTGCGCATCTACGGCCTGCTGCCGGACGAGCCGAACAACCATTTCAATGGCTACTTCGGCGAGTATCTCATCATCCGGCCGGGCTCGTCGTTTTTCGTGGTCAATGACATGAGCCTCGACCTCCGCGTGCTCATCGAGCCGGCCGCCGTAGCGGCGCACGCGCTGGAGCGGGCGAAGCAGACCGGGCTGATCAACTTCCGCAGTCGCGTGGTCGTCCAAGGCTGCGGGCCCATCGGCCTGATGCTCATCGCCATCATCCGCACCGCCGGTGTGAACAACATCATCGCCATCGATGGCAACGACGGCCGCCTCGCCCTGGCCCGCGAGATGGGCGCGGACCACACGATCAACTTCCGCGGTTTTCCCTCAGCCGAAACCCTCGCGGGCGAGGTGCTGAACGTGACCAAGGGCATGGGCGCGCACTTCGCGTTTTCCGTCACCGGCGTGCCGCAGGCGGCGAGCTCGATCTTCAAGCTCGTCCGGCGCGGCGGCGGCGTTTGCGAAGTGGGCTTCTTCGTGGACAACGGCCTGGCCTCGATCAATCCGCACGAGGATTTTTGCAAAAAGGAAATCACACTGGTTGGCACCTGGGCCTACAACAGTTGGGAATATCCGAACGCCTATCATTTCCTGCAGCGCGCGGCACGCATCGGCATCCCGGTGGAAAAACTCATCACCCACCGCTTCCCGCTGGATCAGATCAGCGAGGCCTTCCAGACCAACCTCCGCCAGGAAGGCATCAAGATCGTCGTCGAGGCGCGTTAGGCCGCTGCGCATTTTCATCCAGCCACTTGCCCGGAGACACGTTGCGCTGCGGCCTGGCGGCCGTGGTTTCACCGGGCCCGGGAGGGCGGGGACTTGCGGGCGGAGGCGATTTCCACGATCAGGCGGTGGAGGATGAGGCGGTGGTCGAGGCCGGTGGTGACCAGCGCCTGATCCGCCTTGAGGGTGGCTTCCAGCACGTCTTGCAGTGCATCCAGCTCGAAATGGGCGGCTTGTGCGGCGGCGAGAAAGATCGGATAGACATTCACGCCGCTGCCGTCCTTTTTCTGAGGCAGCCACGCGCGGTCGGCCTCGGGCAGGCGGTTGAGCACGCCGGAGAAGGCGTTGTAGTTGCCGGTGGGGGCTTTGAATTTCTCGATGATGAGCCGGGCCATGTAGAGATTGCGCACGGTGCCGATGATCGAGGCGCGCATGATGCCGATAGCGGATTCGTCGGCCTCGAGTTGTTGGTCGATGAGCTGGATGGCGCGGGCGGCGTTGCCCTGCTGGATGGCCTTGCCGATCTCAAAAACCACCGCGGCGCGGCTGAGCGGGACGAGGCGGTTGACGTCGTCCTCGGTGATGGTGCGGCGTTCGGGGCCGAGGTAGAGGTCGAGCTTTTCGAGTTCGTTGCCGATCTGCTGCGTTTGCTCGCCGGCGAGCATGACGAAGATTTCCAGCGCGTCCTTTTCAAAATCCAGGCCGAGCTCCGCGGCGCGTTTGGTGACGAGCGCGGCCACCTGGTCCTGCCAATCGTCGCGGCTGGTGTCGATGCGGTCGTGGCTCTGCACCTCCGCCGCCTTCTCGATGAATTTCCAGAACGAGCGGCGCTTGTCCACGCCTTGGGCTGTTAGAAGGAATTTCACGCCATCCGGCACGCCGGCTTCGAGGGTGGCGCGGAGGCGGTCCACGCCGGCCTCGGTGCGCTGGGAGCGGCCGGTGACGTTGTCGCCGAGGAAATTCGCGTTGCGCAGCCAGACGACCTTGTCGCCGCCGAACATGGGAAGGGTTTGCAGGGCCTCGACGGTGGAAGAGCAGATCTCGAAGGCGGAGTCCGAGTTGTCCGCGATGCCGTCGATGGTTTCGTGGGTGAAGCCGTCGTCGCTGCCGCCGGTGAGCTGGTTGTAGAGCTCGAGGGCTTTTTCCCGGACCAGGCCGTCATCGCTGCCGATCACCGCGAAAAAATTTCCGGCGCCCGGGGATGAGGGTTTTGCTTTCGCGGCCACGGCTGGGTGTTAACCGGGCGCGGCGCGGACTGCAAGCGCAGGGAAGGAGGAGCGGAACCGCAGAGTCGCGACTTGGTGGTTCAATTTTCTGAATCCGTCATTTCATTGGAGGCCCCGCGCTCCAGTTTTTTCCGCTCCCGGGCTTCGCGGAAAAAGCTCTGGAGAAGCTGGAGGCAGTCCTCGCCGAGCACGCCGGAGGTGACGTCGCAGCGGTGGTTGAGCGGTGGGTTGGCCTCGAGCAGGTTGATCCAGCCGCCGGCCGCGCCGCCTTTCGGGTCCGGACAACCGAAGACCACGCGTTCCGGCCGGCAGTGGACGATGGCGCCGGCGCACATCGGGCACGGCTCCTTGGTCACGTAGAGCGTGCATTTTTCCAGCCGCCAGTCACCGAGCGAGACCTGCGCGGCGGTGAGCGCGAGCATTTCCGCATGGGCGGTGGCGTCCTTGAGGGTTTCCACCTGGTTCCATGCGCGGGAAATGATCCGTCCCTCGCGCACGACCACCGCGCCGACCGGCACCTCGCCCGCCGCATAGGCCTTGTGCGCCTCCCGCAGGGCCTGGCTCATGAAATGGGCGTCGCTGTGCAAATCGATGATCGGTTCCTCGTGGTCCACGCGCGAGGGGTAATGGATGGCGGCGGGCGATGCACGCGAAGTTTTTCCGTGTCTTGCCGGGCGCTTCGTGGTTCGAATCGCGCCCGTGATTCCAAAAATGACATTTCGCGACAGGGTCATCGCTCCCTCGCTGCTGGCTGCTGATTTTTCGAAAACCGGCGATGAAGTGCGCCGCGCCGTGGCCGCCGGGGCGGACTGGATGCACCTCGATGTGATGGACGGCCACTTCGTGGACAACATTTCCTTCGGCCCCGCCATCGTGGAAACCGTCAACAAGGCGAGCGACATTTTCCTCGATGTGCACCTGATGATTTCCCGGCCGGATCATTATCTCCAGCGCTTCATCGATGCGGGCTCGGATCTGATCACCGTGCACGTGGAGGCCGGGCACGATGTCGCGGAAACCCTGCGCCGGATCCGCGCGGCGGGCTTGAAAGCCGGTCTCGCGCTCAACCCCGCCACGCCGATCGGTGCGGTGGAGTCGTTTCTCGGCCAGATCGACCTGCTGCTCTGCATGACGGTGGTGCCGGGCTTCGGCGGTCAGGCATTCATGCCGGAAGTGCTGGAAAAAATCGCCGCCGCCGCGCGGTTGCGGGATTCCAACAAACATTCGTTCCACATTGAAGTGGATGGCGGCATCGATGCCGCCACCGCGCCGCGGTGTTATGCCGCCGGTGCGAATGTGATGGTCGCAGGTTCATCCACCTTCCGCGCGCCTGACATGGCCGCGGCCATCGCCGCCATCCGTGGTGCATGATGCCGTCATTTCATGCTGGCAATTTCTAGCAGAATTTTCAGTTTATTGTGGCCATGAGCACCGGACAGGAACCATTCAACACCGCGGTATTCTATGATATTGAAAACCTGCTGGGCGGCTACAATTTCAACGCCCAACTGGTGGCGGATTTGTCACTCAAGGAAATCCGCAGCCGCATTCAGGCCACCGGGCTCACCGGCAGAATCGCCGTGCAGCGCGCCTATGCCAACTGGAGCGATCCCAGGCTGGGAATCCTCCGCAATGAAATCAACGAACTCGGTATCGATCCTATCCAAGTGTTCGGTTTCTCGCGCGATGCCAAGAGAAACGCCGCCGACATCCAGCTTGCCATCGATGCCGTTGATCTTGCCCACCTGCGGCCCGCCATCACCAACTTCGTGATCGTTTCCGGCGATGGAGGATTTGCCTCGCTTGCGAAAAAGCTCCACGAATACGGCCGCACGGTGATCGGCGCGGCTTATCGCAAGGCCACGAACCAGACGCTTCGCGCGGTTTGCGACGATTTCGTCTGGATCGAAGCCCCGGATTATGAAGAGGAGCCACCCAAGGAGACGAAAACCGCCAAAGCCAAGCCGGTTGCCGTGCCTGCAAGCGCGCCAGTGAGTTCCGCCGAGGAGGCGATAGCCGCTATTCCGAAGATTTCCATGAAATCAGGCCGCGACGCGATACTTGCAACCGCCCGCAAGGTGATCGAACACATCGCAAAGGCCCCGTCATTCCAGCGCCAGCTCGATCAGGACGGCATCCCCTCAACCGTGCTCGGCCAGGCACTCCGCTCGCGGGTGGAGGAGATGGACTATTCCGTCCTCGGGTTTCCAAAACTCACGGATTTGCTCCGTTATCTGTGCACCGGCACAAACTGGCAGATCGCGCGCCGCATGAGTGGCGACAACGCAAACTATCTGATCCGGCGCAAGCATCTCAAAACCCTCACGGGATGGGAGTCCTTCCCGGATCTGACCGAGACGGAGATCCACGGAGAGGAGTATTACCGGAGCATCCTTTCACACGGAATGCCGATCATTCGCATCGATGATCCTTACGGTCTGAGAGGTCTGTTGAATTATGTGAGCGAGCAAGCTCCGAGCGCGATCACCCTTGCCACCGCCATCGAATCCGGCGCCGAGGCACTGCAAGGCAGGGTTCCGGCGGAACAAGTGCGCCAAGGATTTCTCATCCTGGTGAATGTTGGCGCCTTTCTCCGCGAACCGCAGGACGTGCCGCTTGCCGAACAGAAGCTCACCCTGCGCGAGGATTGGGGCGATCCGGAGAACGCGCGCAGCCGCATCGTCAATGCCGCCCGGGGAAAAATCATCCGCCTGCTGGGTAAAGTTGACGAGAGCATCCTCGGCCGGATTCTTTGAACAGCGTGAAATTGATTTCTGGTTTTTTCGGTTGGCTGCCGCCAAGTTCCGTGCGCCATGCCTGCCGCTATGGCAGATGAATCATCATGATTGGCATCCTGCTCATCCTTCTTCTCCTGCTCGGTAACGGCGTTTTCGCCATGACCGAGATCGCGCTGGTTTCCGCCCGCAAGGGCAGGCTCAAGCAATTGGCGGATGAAGGCAGCACGGGAGCGGCCGTGGCGCTCAAACTGCTGGAAAATCCCGAGCGTTTCCTCAGTTCGGTGCAGATCGGCATCACCTTGGTGGGTGTGCTTTCCGGCGCCTTTGGCGGCGTGGCGCTGGCTGGCGGTCTCGCGCCGTGGATTGCGAAGGCCCCCTTGCTCGCAGACTGGGCGCCGCAAATCGCCTTCGGCATCGTGGTGACCGGCATCACTTATCTTTCGCTGGTGATCGGCGAGCTGGTGCCGAAGGGGATCGCCCTGCGCCATGCGGAAAAAATCGCCGTGGTGATGTCCCGGCCGATGGCCATGTTGTCACGGGTGGCGGGGCCGTTGGTTTCGCTGTTAGAGCTGAGCACCCGGCTGGTGATGCGGCTGCTGGGCGACACCGCCGCGGCTCCGACGGGGCCGACGCGCGAGGAGGTGCAGGTGCTGGTGCGGGAGGGGATCATCACCGGCATGATGGATGAGAGCGAATCCAGCATGGTGGAGGGCGTGTTTGACCTGCGCGAGGTGCTTGCCGAGGAAATCATGCGGCCCAAGCCCAAGGTTCTTTTCCTGCGGGCCAACGAGACCATCGAGCAAATCTGGCCGCGCGTGGCGGCCAGCCGGCAAACGGTTTTCCCGGTGCACGAGGGCACTTCACGCGATGAAATCTGCGGGCTGGTCTCGCTGCACGCTCTTTTCGCAAGCGCGGCCAGTGGCAAATCCCGGCCGCTGACGGAGCTGTTCAGCCCGCCCATTTTCGTGGCGGAAAACCAACCGGCGCTCAGCCTGATGAACACGCTGCGCGCCTCGCCGCTGGGCGCGGCGCTCGTCACCGATGAGTTCGGCACCATCCGCGGCCTGATCACATTGGAGGACCTGGTGGAGGAAATCGTCGGCGAGCTGCGGCCGCGCGATCCGAAGCACGACCATGCGGCGCTGCGCCCGTCCGGCCAGGACGCGTGGATCGTGGACGGCTTGATGGAAGTCGATGAAGTCATCGAGCGACTGCCGGAGCTGGAGGCCATCATCGAGAAGGAGCGCGAGCCGTTCCAGACGCTCGCCGGCTTCATCGTGCACCGGCTCGACCGCTTGCCGGCGGAGGGTGAAACCTTCATTGCCGGCGGCTTTGAATTCGAAGTGGTGGACATGGACCGCCAGCGCATCGACAAGGTGATGATCCGCCGGCTTCCCGCCGTGGATCAGGACGCCGCCATCTGAAAGCCAGCCGTGCCAAGGCGGGGTTTGACAAGGTTTCTCCCGTCCAATAACCAAGCGGCATGAATGCACTGCCTCAGGACGCATGGTTTTTCACGCGGGAAGGCGAACAAGTGGGACCGGTGACCTTTTCTGAACTGCGGGTGAAGGCGCAGGAAGGGACGCTCAATCCGCGCCTCGACATGGTTTGGACGCAGGGCATGGCGGATTGGCAAGCGGCCGGGGAGATCGAGGACTTGTTTGAAAAACGCTCCACCGCGCCAAGCCTGCCGCCGCCGGATCTGGCGAAAGCGGCGGCGAATCCCTATACGCCGCCACAACCAAGCGAGGCCGCCGCCATGCTGGGCCAGGAAGGCGGCTGGCCGGGTGCGCGGCGGCGGAGTTTCTATCTGATGACGATCCTGTTCCCGGTTTTTTGGAACATTGGTTTCGCCGCGGGGCTTCCGTTTTTGAGTCAGCAATTCGGCCCGGAAATCATGGGCGTGGCGACCATCGGCGCGGCGCTTGTGCCGTTGGTGGTGGCGCTTTATTTCGGCCTGCAGCGCCTGGCAAACGTCGGCATGAGCCGTTGGTGGTATCTCGGAAACCTGGTGCCGATCCTCAACCTCTGGGTTTCCTACCGGATGTATGTCTGCCCGGCGGGCTATGCCTACCACAAGAAGCTCGATGGCGCGGGCGTGGTGCTCGCCATCCTTTACTGGCTGATGATCCTGCTCGCGGTGCTCATGCTCGCCTCCATCCTTGCCGTGATGTTCGGAGCGCTCGGCAGCCCCGAGCTGCGGCAACAGGTCGAGGAAGCCTTGCGCAACCTGCAGCAGGAATTCGCCAAGCCGTGATCCAGTGCTCCAAAGTGGCCGACGAGCGCCGCGAGGCGGGCGCGATGGAATGTTGGCTGCTGCACGGCGCGGTGGGCATGGCGGCGGATTGGCGCGGTTTTGCGAAACTGCTGGCCGCCGCGAAAACCGGCACGCGGGCGGTGGACTTGTGGCGCTTTCTGGAGTGCCAGCCGCTGCCGCTGGCGGACTTCGGCGCGGCGCTTAATGCGGATGCCGGCGGAGAGGCTCCGCGCGGCGTCGGGCGGGCGCTGTTAGGATATTCGATGGGCGGGCGGCTGGCGTTGCATGCGTTGTTGGAGAAAAACCATCCGTGGCAGGCGGCGGTGATCGTTTCCGCGCATCCGGGCCTGGAAGACCCGCACGAGTGTGAGGCCCGGCGCGCCGCGGATGCCGTGTGGGCGGGCAAGGCGCTCACCGGAAACTGGCAGGATTTTCTAACCGATTGGAACGCTCAGCCGGCGCTCGGCTCCGCCATGCCGCGCGAGCCGCAGGCATCCGGCAGCCTGGCGATGCGCCGCCGGGAAATCGCCCGGAGTTTTGTCGATTGGTCGCTCGGCGCGCAGCAGGCGCTGTGGCGGCGGCTTGATGAGATCGCCATCCCCGTGCTGTGGGTGGCCGGGGAAAACGATGCGAAGTTCCGCGCGCTGGCCGGGCGCGCCGTGGACAAACTTCCGCACGGCAGGCTGGCCATCGCTCCGGCGGCCGGCCACCGCGTGCCGTGGGAGGCGGCGGAATGGCTGGCCGCGGAGGTGGCCGGATTCCTCCGCGCCGGAAGATGATTTTCACGGGATGCTTGATGGCGCGGCATCCGGACGCTATCACCGCGGCGTGTTGATTTGCCGCCGGCTTGATGAACTCGCCTCGCTCGGACAACCGCTGCATTTGGCGCTGGGGGTCTTCGATGGCGTGCATGCCGGCCATCAGGCGGTGATCGCGCGGGCGGTGGCGGCGGCTCAAAACGACGGCGGGCTGGCCGGCTTGCTGACATTCGATCCGCACCCGATCCAGGTGATCGCGCCGGCCAAGGCTCCGGCATCTCTGTTAGAAACACTGGAGCACAAGGCGCAGGTGGTGGCCGGCCTGGGGGTGGAACTTTTCATCGCGCTGCATTTCGACGCCGCGATGGCGGCGATGGCGGCGGAGGAGTTTGTCCGGCGGCTGGCAGCGGCGCCGGTGCGGACCATCGCGGTGGGCGAGGACTGGCGCTTCGGCCACCGGCGCGCGGGCGATGTGCCGCTGTTGATGCGCGAGGCGGCGAAATTCGGCTTCCGGCTGGAAGCCGTGCCGCCGGTGATGTTCGAGGGCGACCGCATCAGCAGCACCCGCATCCGCCAGGCGATTCACGATGGCAACCTCGCTGAGGCGGCGCGCATGCTCGGCAGGCGCTACTCGGTGAGCGGCCCGGTGGTGCGGGGCGAGCAGCTCGGCCGCCAACTCGGATTCCCCACCGCCAACATCGCCACCGGCAACCTGCAACTGCCACCGGACGGCGTGTGGGCGGTGCGCGTCTGCGAGGCCGGCGGCGCGTCGTGGAATGGCGTGGCCAACCTCGGCCTGCGCCCGACCGTCGGCGGGGACAAGCGCCTGCTGGAAGTCCATTTGCCCGGGTTTTCCGGCGATCTCTATGGGAAAAATCTCGAAGTCCGCTTTGAAAAGCACCTGCGGCCGGAGATGAAGTTTCTCTCGCTGGAAGCGCTGCGGGAGCAGATCTCACGCGATGTGCGGGCCGCGATGGAAAGCCTCGCTTGACATGATAAAGTGTTCATGAAAACACTCTTCTCATGAACATCATCCGCCCGTGGTTTGAGAGGATCCGCCCGCTGCTTGAGGAGAAATTTCCGGCATGCTTCCGGCGCAGGTCCGGGCGGGCGCGCCGGATGGAGATCCAACTGGAATTTCCGTGGGCGGCGAAAAGATGAATTTTACGGATTTTGCGCTTACGCTCGCGGCCGGAACGCTCTACACAACGCCGCAAGCATCCGCATGGAGAGATTCAGACCCAGTTTCCCGATCCGCGGCCGGGCCGCCTTGATGGCCGCCGCATGGCTGTGCGGCATCATGACCGCCAGTTCCAGCGTGGAGGAGGCGCAGGAACTGCTCCGCATGGGCGACGCCGCCTATCAGGCCGGCCGCTACTCCGAGGCCGTGGAAGCCTACGCCGGAGCTCGCGAAATGATTCCGGACTCCGCAGTTTCAGCCGAACTCCGCAAGGCCGCCACCGAGCGCTACGCCCAGGCATCCGTCGAGCACGCCAGGGGCCTCGCGCGCAAGGGCGACGTGGCCGCCGCCAAGACCGCCGTGGACAAGGTGCTCGCCGAGGGCGTGGCACCCAATGATCCGGGCGCACTCAATTTCCGCGCGCAACTCGACGATCCGATCCGCACCAACCCCGCGCTCACCGCCGGGCACGCCAAGGACGTGGATGAAGTGCGCCGCCTGCTCTACACGGCGGAAGGAGCGTTCAATCTCGGGAAACTCGACGAGGCCCAAAAGCATTACGAAGAGGTGCTGCGCATCGATCCCACCAACACCGCGGCCCGCCGCGGCATGGAGACGGTGGCCGCCGCCAAGAGCGGATACCAGGCCGCCGCCTACGATCAGGCCCGCGCGGAAATGCTCAGCCAGGTGGATGCCGCGTGGGAAACGCAGATTTCCGCGCCGGACTTGGGTGTGGGGCCGTTTGATCCCGGTGACCCCAACGGGGATTCCTACGAGGCCACGGTTTTATCCAAGCTCAAGCGCATCATCATTCCTCAGCTTGCGCTGGATCAGGCCTCGCTGGCGGAAGCCGTGGATTTCATCCGCGTGAAAGCCGCGCAAAGCGACAACGTGGAATTGGATCCCGCCCGCAAGGGAGTGAACATCACCGTCAACCTCGGCCCGCCGGAATCCGAGACCGCCAAGCGCATCAGTGACCTGCGTTTCGACCTGCGGCTTGCCCAAGTGCCGCTCGCGACCGTCCTGAAATACCTCACGGACATCACCGGCACGGCGTTCACCACGGATGATTTCTCCGTGATCATCCGGCCGGTGGGCTCCGCTTCGGACGAATTGCTCACCCGCAGCTTCCGCGTGCCGCCGGATTTCCTCACCAACCTGGGCGCTGGCAGCGCCGCAGGGGCTGAGGATCCGTTTGGGGATGCCCCCGCCGGCGGTGGGCTGCTCACCACCCGCCTCAGCGCGCAGGAAGCGCTGGCCAAACAAGGCATCGCATTCCCCGAGGGGGCCTCCGCCACTTACAACGCCGCCACCAACACGCTGCGTGTCGTCAACACCCCCACCAACCTGGATTTCATTTCCCAAATCGTGGACGCCGTCAGCCAGACGGAACCGGTGTTGGTCTCGGTGAATGTGACCATGATCCGCACGGAGCAGACGAACTTGAAGGAGCTCGGCTTTGACTGGCTGGTCAATCCCTTCGCGCTCAACTCCGAGGGCTCGGTCTTTGGCTCGGGCGGCACCGTCGGCAACACGCCCGGCCGCACCGGTGGCGATTTCACCGGTCCGATGCCCGGCCTGCCGGCAAACCCGGAAGCCGTGGTCAATCCCGGCGTCGTCACCAACGGCCTGCGCTCCGGTGACCAGGCGATCAATGGCAACAGCATCGACGGACTGATCCGCAATCCGGACCGCTCGGCGCAAAGCGGAGCCGTGGCACCCGGCATCATGTCACTCACCGGCCTGTTCACCGATGGCGAGGTGAGCATGATCATGCGCGGACTGGATCGGAAAAAGGGCGTGGACATCATGGCCCAGCCTTCCACGGTGACCCGCAGCGGCCAGGCATCCAACATCGCCATCGTCCGCGAGTTCATCTATCCCACCGAATACGAGCCGCCGGAACTACCCACACAGGTCGGCAGTGGCGGCGCAAGTCCCGTCACCCCGGCCACGCCCACGGCCTTTGAGAAAAGGGACGTCGGCATCACGCTCGATGTGCTGCCCGTGGCAGATGCCAACAAGCGCTATGTCGATATCACCCTGGCACCGTCGTTCATCGAGTTTGACGGCTTCGTCAACTATGGCAGCCCGATCAACACCTCCGCATCCGGCGGACTTGCTGGCGCTGTCTTGGGCGGCGGCACGGTGGAGTTGACCAAGAACGCGATTCTGATGCCTATTTTCAGCAGCCAGAAAACCAACACCCAGCTCACCGTGGCGGACGGCGCGACCATTGCCATCGGCGGCTTGATGAGCGACCGCATTCAAAACGTGGAGGACAAGGTGCCGGTCTTGGGAGACCTGCCGTGGGTCGGGCGATTGTTCACCACCACTGCCAGACAGCCGATTTCCACTGCCATCGTTTTCCTCGTCCGCGTGGAACTTCTCGATCCCACCGGCCGCCCGTATCGCGACCGCTGAAGTGGCCTGCAACCTGCTTTTCCCGCTCATTTCATGCCTCAGCCCAGCGACCAGGAAAAATTCTCCATCGATGAAATCATCGATCGCCTGAAAAATCCGCCCGACGAGCAGCCGCTCAGCGAGGGCGAGCTGGTCACCCGCGCGGATGGCACCCAGGCGATCCGGGTGCGCAAGCGCAAGCGCCGCTCGCAGCAACCGCAAATGACCGAAGTCAAGCGCGCGCGCCGCGCCCGCATGGTCCAGGTGGCGGCCGTGCTCGCGCTTGTGGTGATGGTCTTGTTCGCAGCGGGCTCGGCCGTCATCTATGCCAACAGCGCGCCATTCCGGGAAAAAGTCGTCCGCATGATCGCTACCAGCAGCGGTGCGGAAGTGAAGCTCGAGCAATTCCGCGTCAACCCCACGCGCGCCGTGGCCGGGCGGCTGATCCTAAGCTGGCCGCAAGGCAATGCGCTGCGCGAACTCGACGTGAGGGGCGCTTCCGCCGATATCTCACCCGCATCGTTTTTAGGGAAATCCCTCATCGGCGATGAGGTCAACTCGGACCAAGGCATCCTCACGCTGGGCAGCCCGCAGGCCGGCGAGCCGCTGCGCGCCACCGCAGCTGGCAGTGGACCGCGGCAGGTGCGCTTCCGGCGCCATGCGATTCCGAGGTTGCAGGTGCGGCTTGGCGATCCGGCACAGCCGCTTGTTTCGCTCCGGGATTCGGAAGGCTCGTTCCAGCCGGACAATGCCAATGGCCGTCCCCAACTTCTGCTCAATCGCGGCTTCATCACCGCGCGCGGCTGGCCTGCAGCCCGGCTCGACCGCTCGCACATCGAATTCCGCGGCACGGAGATTGATATCGTCGGTATGCGCCTGCTCGATGAAAGCGACAACCGTGGCATCTTGGAGCTGGATGGCACGGTCTTGCCATATGCCTCGGACCGCGCTTCCAGTCTGGCCGTCAGGCTGGATTCCTTCCTGCTCTCCGGCATCACCGGTCCGGAGCTGGGACGCCTGATATCCGGCAGGATCAGCAGCGTGCCGACGCCACAGTCCAATTTCCTCACCTTCACGCCCGGCCCGGAGTCGGCCGCCGCGCTCGAAATTTCATTCCGCAATGCCACCTCGTGGCCCGTCGAAATCCATGGTTTCCCCTTCCTTTCCACTCTCGCCCGGGTGCTGGAGGACAACTGGTTCGAGCGGCCCGTCTTCGAGGTCGATGCAATCGGCACGCTTCGCCGCACGGTTGATGGTGTGACCCTGGATGGCCTCAACTTCCAAAACAAGGGCCGCCTGGCCATCCGCGGCAGCCTCACCATGGAGGCGAACCGCCGGCTGAGCGGAAATCTCGAGGTCGGGATCGCCCAAGCCATGGTGGAAACCAGCTCCAACCGCCGGCTCGATGCCATCACCGGCCCGCCCAAGGACGGCTTCCGCTGGCTCACCGTCAAGATCGGTGGCAATGCCAACACGCCCAGCGATGATTTCCTGCTGCAGCTCGACGCCGCCAAGCTGCCGGAGACCAAAAGACCCGCCGCTGCCGGCGATGGGGCTCCCAGTTTCGAGGAGCTCACCGCGCCGGAATGAAGTCCGCGCCCGCAGTGACCGCCGCGCAAACCATGCGGAAATTTTTTTAAAGAACAACGTGGCGTTTGCTCCGCTTTTCGTTCACAGTGCAAGACGGATAGGGCAGGTGAAACTGCCATCCATTCACCCAAACCAAACGATAAAATTATGCAAACCGCCAACGTCAACCTGCCGATCACCGTCACCGTGAGGCACGAACAAGTGACCGATGCACTCCGCGAGCACGCGCACCGGAAAATCGAGGGTCTTCATCTCGATTACCCGAGGATCATCGAAGCCAAGGCCATTCTCGATGTTCAGAAAAACCGGCATGTCGCCGAGATCATTCTTTTCTGCGCCAACCACATCACCATCGAGGCCCACACCGAAGGCAAGGACATGTATGCCGCGCTCGACGAGACGATCGAAAAAATCGCCCGCCGCATGCGCAAGCACAAGACGCGCCTGCTCAAGAAGAACCGGCCGCACCGCAATGAATCGATCCGCCATCTCGAAGAGCGCTTCTTCACCGAGGATGTGATCGACCACCCCGCGGATTCGGAACATGATCCCGTCCCCTACATCATCCATCCGGACAACTATTCGATCCGCACGATGTTCAAGGAGGACGCCATCATGCAGCTTGAGCTCTCGGACCGCCCGTTCGTGCTCTACAAGAGTGCCCGCCGCGGCTGCCTGTCCATCGTTTACCGCCGCAAGGACGGGGATTACGCCGCCATCGACATCAAGGAAGGCGACCTCTGATCGCAGTCATGCCAATCCAGGCCGGGCGGGTTTTCCCGTCCGGCCTTTTTTTCACAAGCTGCCGAGCAGCCATGAGGCGTAGCTTTCAGCCACGGCGGCGGGTTCCAGTGCGATGATTTCCGGCACTTCGTAGGGGTGCAGTGCGGTGAGTTCCTTTTCCAGCGCCGGAAAAACCGCCGCGCTCGTCTTGATGACGGCCAGCACTTCCGCGGCGTTTTCCACCTTGCCTTGCCAGCGGTAAATCGACTCCACGGCGGGAATCAAATTCACGCAGGCAGCCAGTTGCTTTTCCACCAGGACTGTGCCAATTTGTCGCGCCCCCTCAGCGGAGGGGAAGGTGCAAAGGACGATGCAAATCGTTTCCATGCCCCTTCCTGAACACTGAAAACCGAAAACTGGCAAACTCTGCGTGAAATCCGGCTTCCTCGAAAAATTGGTCGCAAGGCTCGACCGCGTCGAACCCGGCGAGGTCCAGCAGATCGTCACCCGGCTGATCCACGAGAAGGGCTTTCTCGAAAAAGTCTTCGAGGCGATGCAGGAGGGGGTGATCCTGCTTGATCCTCAGGGCGTGATCGGTTTCGTGAATCGCGCCGCGAGCGGATTTTTCGGGCTGGATCCTGACAAGGCGGTGGGGCAGCCGCTTTCCTCGCAGGTGCGCGGACTGGACTGGCAGAGCCTTGGCAAAGGCCGCACGGTCAGCCGCGATCTGGAGCTGTTCTATCCGGAGAACCGTTTCCTCAACTTCTATCTCGCGCCCATCGATGGCGGCGAGGGTTCCGGGGAAACGCTCGGCTATGTGATGCTGGTGCGGGATCTCACCAGCAGCCGCGCCGAGGCCGAGGAAACGCTGGAGTCAGAGCGGCTCAACGCGCTCACCCTGCTGGCCGCAGGCGTCGCCCATGAGATCGGCAATCCACTCAACTCGCTGGACATCCACCTGCAGTTGTTAGGCCGCAAGCTGCGCAAGCTGCCGCCCGGCGAGCGCAAGCCGCTGGAAGAGCACCTCGCCACCGCGCGCGGCGAAATCCAGCGGCTGGACGGCATCCTCAAGCAGTTCCTCCAGGCCGTGCGCCCCACGCTGCCGCGGCGCGAGCGCCAGGACCTCCACGCGCTGCTGCATGAAACGCTGCGCTTGCTCGAGCCCGAGCTTGAGGCGCGCAAGATCCAGGTGGAACTGGCCCTTGCCGAATCCCTGCCGCCGGCCGAGGTCGATGGCGGCCAGTTCCAACAGGTTTTCTACAATCTTCTGCGCAATGCCTATCAGGCGCTGCCCGCCACCGGCGGCCGCATCGCCATCCGCAGCCGGGTGAACGACTACGAATATGTCATCTCCATCGAGGACAACGGCATCGGCATTTCCCCGGAGCACATGGGCGCTATCTTCGAGCCCTACCGCACCACCAAGTCCTCCGGCTCCGGACTCGGACTGCTCATCGTGCGCCGCATCATCCGCGAGCACGGCGGCGAGATCGCCATCGAAAGCGAGGAAGGGCAGGGAACCCGCGTCATCATCCACCTGCCGCGCGCCGAGCGCACCGTCAGGCTGTTAGGCAGCCCCGAGCCGATGATCGAAGTCGGTTGATTTCAGCATTTCAGTTTTCAAAATTTCAGCTTT
>Ga0105090_10000696_pt1 | contig 17109 bp, 8 predicted proteins | sample PPLLak3March2015_FD_79110 | JGI IMG/M metagenome (GOLD analysis project Ga0105090, IMG submission 79110) | Freshwater sediment microbial communities from Prairie Pothole Lake near Jamestown, North Dakota, USA - PPLs Lake P7 Core (1) Depth... | ecosystem: Environmental > Aquatic > Freshwater >... | reverse complement strand
TGGGCGAGGACCTCGACAAGATCTGGCCGCTGATCTACGACGGGCAGTCCGACTCGGCGTCGTTCGACAATGCGCTCGAGCTGCTGCTGATGGGCGGCTATTCGCTCGCCCACGCGATGATGCTGATGATTCCCGAGGCGTGGGCCGGCAATCCGCTGATGGACGAGGACCGCCGCGCGTTCTACGAGTACCACGCGGCGCTGATGGAACCCTGGGACGGGCCCGCCGCGATGGCGTTCACCGACGGGCGGCAGATCGGCGCGACGCTCGATCGCAACGGCCTGCGCCCCGCGCGCTTCATCGTCACCGACGACGACTACATCGTGATGGCCTCCGAGGTTGGCGTGCTCGACATTCCGGAACGCCGGATCGTCAAGAAGTGGCGCCTGCAGCCCGGCAAGATGCTGCTCGTGGACACCGAGCAGGGCCGCATCATCGACGACGCCGAGTTGAAGCGCACGCTCGCCACCGCGAAGCCGTATCGCAACTGGATCGCGCGCTCGCGGATCGCGCTCGACGATCTGCCGCAGCCCGCCCCCCCGCACCCCACGGCGGTGCCGTTGCTCGACCGCCAGCAGGCGTTCGGCTACACGCAGGAGGACCTCAGGGTCATCCTCGCCCCGATGGCGCGTTCCGGCGAGGAAGCGACCGGGTCGATGGGCAACGACGCCGCGCTGCCGGTGTTGTCCGGGCGGCCGAAAGTGCTCTACAGCTACTTCAAGCAACTGTTCGCGCAGGTGACGAATCCGCCGATCGATCCGATTCGCGAAGAACTCGTGATGTCGCTCGTCACGTTCATCGGGCCGCGACCGAACCTGCTCGCCGTCGACGTCCCGGCGGACGCCACCGACCTGCCGATGCGGCTCGAGGCGCAGCAGCCGATCCTGACGAACGACGCGATGGAAAAGATCCGCCACGTCGCGCTCTTCACGGGCGGCGCGTTCAAGGCCTTCGAGCTCGACATCTGCTATCCGGCGGCCTGGGGCGCGAACGGCATGGAGGCGGCGCTGGCATCGCTGTCGGCGGCGGCCGAGGACGCCATTCACCTGGGCTACAACATCCTGATCGTGTCCGACCGCAAGGTGTCGGCCGAGCGGCTGCCGATCCCCGCGCTGCTCGCGACCGCGGCGGTGCACCAGCACCTGGTCCGCAAGGGCCTGCGCACGAGCACCGGGCTCGTGGTCGAGACCGGCTCGGCGCGCGAGGTCCATCACTTCGCGCTGCTCGCCGGCTACGGCGCCGAGGCGATCCACCCGTATCTCGCGCTGGAGACGCTCGCCACGCTGCCCGACGCGGACCCCGCCGTGTCGGCGCAGGAACTGGCGTACCGCTTCATCAAGGCGATCTCGAAGGGGCTCTACAAGGTGATGTCGAAGATGGGCATCTCCACGTACCAGTCGTACTGCGGTGCGCAGATCTTCGAGGCGGTGGGGCTGCAGCGCGAATTCGTCGCCAAGTACTTCACGGGCACTGCGAGCAACGTGGAAGGCATCGGTCTGTTCGAGGTCGCCGCGGAAGCGCAGCGGCTGCACGGCGCGGCTTTCGGCAGCGACCCGCTGCTCGCCGCCGCGCTCGATGCGGGCGGCGAGTACCTCTACCGCAGCCGCGGCGAAGAGCACATGTGGACCCCGGATTCGATCGCCAAGCTGCAGCACGCGGCGCGTACCGGCAGTGCGCAGACGTACCGGGAGTACGCCGCGCTGATCAACGATCAGACGAAGCGGATGCTGACGCTGCGCGGGCTGTTCGAGTTCCGGTACGCGGCAACGCCGGTGCCGCTCGCGGAAGTCGAGCCTGCCGCCGAGATCGTGCGCCGCTTCGCCACCGGCGCGATGAGCCTGGGTTCGATCTCCACGGAGGCGCACGCGACGCTCGCCGTCGCGATGAACCGCATCGGCGGCAAATCGAACACCGGCGAGGGCGGCGAGGACGCCCAGCGCTATCTGCCGGTGAAGGCCGGGGAAACGCTCAAGTCGCGGATAGCGAGCGTCGTCGGCAACATCCCGCTCAGGGAAGGGGATTCGCTGCGCTCGAAGATCAAGCAGGTGGCCTCGGCCCGGTTCGGCGTGACCGCCGAATACCTCGTGAACGCGGATCAGCTCCAGATCAAGATCGCGCAGGGCGCCAAGCCCGGCGAAGGCGGCCAGCTGCCGGGCCACAAGGTCTCCGAGTACATCGCGCAGCTTCGGTTCGCGGTGCCCGGCGTCGGGCTCATTTCGCCGCCGCCGCACCACGACATCTACTCGATCGAGGATCTGGCGCAGCTGATCCACGACCTCAAGAATGCCAATTCGCGGGCATCGATTTCGGTGAAGCTGGTGTCCGAGGTCGGCGTGGGCACGGTTGCGGCGGGCGTGGCGAAGGCGAAGGCGGACCACGTGACGATCGCCGGCCACGACGGCGGCACGGGCGCGTCGCCGCAATCGTCGATCAAGCACGCGGGCACGCCGTGGGAGCTGGGCCTCGCCGAAACGCAGCAGACGCTGGTGCTGAACCGTCTGCGCGGCCGGATCGCCGTGCAGGTCGACGGCCAGTTGAAGACCGGTCGCGACGTCGTCATCGGTGCGCTGCTGGGCGCCGACGAGTTCGGCTTCTCGACGGCGCCGCTCGTCGTCGAGGGCTGCATCATGATGCGCAAGTGCCACCTCAACACCTGCCCGGTCGGCATCGCGACGCAGGATCCCGAGCTGCGCCGGAAATTCACCGGGCAGCCGGAACACGTCGTCAACTATTTCTTCTTCGTCGCCGAAGAGGCGCGCGCGTTGATGGCGCAACTCGGCATCCGCAAGTTCGAGGACCTGATCGGCCGCTCCGATCTGCTCGACATGCGGCAGGGCATCGAGCACTGGAAGGCGAGCGGACTCGACTTCTCGCGCATCTTTTACCAGCCGGCGATGCCGGCGGACGTCGCGCGCCACCACTGCGAGGCGCAGGATCACGCCCTCGCGGGCGCGCTCGACCACCAGCTGATCGCGGCGGCCGCCCCGGCGCTGGAGAAGAAGGGGCCGGTGCGGCTCGCCTACCGGATCCGCAATGCGAACCGTTCGGTCGGCGCGATGCTGTCGGGCGTCGTCGCCCGGAAGTACGGGCATGCGGGGCTCGCCGACGACTCGATCCACGTTGCGTTCGACGGCACCGCCGGGCAGAGTTTCGGCGCCTTTCTTGCCCACGGGATCACCTTCGAGCTGCAGGGCGCCACCAACGACTATGTGGGCAAGGGCCTGTCCGGCGGACGTATCGTCGTCTACCCGGATCCGGCGTGCCCGGCGAAACCCGAGGCCAACATCGTCATCGGCAACACGGTGATGTACGGCGCCATCGCCGGCGAAGCGTATTTCCGCGGCGTTGCCGGCGAGCGCTTCTGCGTCCGCAATTCGGGTGCGTCGGCGGTGGTCGAAGGGACGGGTGATCACGGCTGCGAATACATGACCGGCGGCACGGTCGTGGTGCTCGGCCACACGGGGCGCAATTTCGCGGCCGGCATGAGCGGCGGCATCGCCTACGTCTACGACGACGGCACGTTCGCCACGCGCTGCAACACGGCGATGGTCGCGCTGGAGCCGGTGCTGACCGAGGCCGAGCAGGGAAAGGCCGAAAAGGATCTCGCCGCCGCCGGCATGGGTCGTCTGCCGCACGCCGGCCGGTCCGACGAGGCGCTGTTGCGCGAGCTGGTCGAGCGGCACCTGCGTTACACCGGAAGCACGCTGGCGCTCGCGATCCTCGAGGACTGGGAGTCGGCGCGCCGGAAATTCGTCAAGGTCTTCCCGGCCGAATACAAGCGTGCGCTGACCGAGATGCACGCGAAGCGGACGGCGGCGAAACCCGCCCCGGTCGTGCGCACGAAGGCTGCCGCCTGATATGAACAGCTCCCAAACTCACGCGGTTCGCCGCTCCCCGGGCGGGCACTGACATGGGCAAGATCACCGGTTTCATGGAACTCGCGCGCATCGAGGAGGTGGCGCTGCCGCCGCAGGAGCGCGTGCAGAATTATCGCGAGTTCGTGCTGGCGCTGACCGATGACGCGGCGTCGAAGCAGGGCGCGCGCTGCATGGACTGCGGCATCCCGTTCTGCCAGAGCGGCTGTCCGGTCAACAACGTCATTCCCGACTGGAACGATCTCGTCTATCGGCAGCAGTGGCGCGCCGCGCTCGACGTGCTGCACTCGACCAACAATTTTCCGGAGTTCACGGGCCGCATCTGTCCCGCGCCCTGCGAGGCCGCGTGCACGCTGAACATCAACAACGATGCGGTGGGCATCAAGTCGATCGAGCACTTCATCATCGACCGTGGCTGGAACGAGGGCTGGGTCGTGCCGTTGCCGCCGGCAACCAAGACGGGCAAGCGCGTCGCGGTGGTCGGCTCCGGACCGGCCGGCCTTGCCTGCGCGCAGCAGCTCGCCCGGGCCGGGCACGATGTCGTGCTCTACGAGAAGTCCGATCGCATCGGCGGCCTGCTTCGCTACGGCATTCCCGACTTCAAGCTCGAACGGCACCTGGTCGACCGGCGCATGGCGCAGATGTCCATCGAGGGCGTCGAATTCCGGCCGGGCGTGGACGTCGGCAAGGATGTTGCAGCGGAAGCGCTGCTCGCGGAGTACGCCGCGGTGGTCCTGGCGGGCGGGGCCGGAGAGCCGCGCGGCCTTCCGGTGCCTGGCCGCGACCTCGCCGGCGTCCACTATGCGATGGAGTTCCTGCCGCAGCAGAATCGCGTGGTCGCCGGCGACAAGGTAACCGAGCAGATCCTGGCGACGGGCAAGCACGTCGTCGTGATCGGCGGCGGCGACACGGGATCCGACTGCGTCGGCACGTCGAATCGCCAGCGCGCGAAGTCCGTCACGCAATTCGAGCTGTTGCCGCAGCCGCCGGAGCACGAGGACAAGCCGCTGGTCTGGCCGTATTGGCCGGTCAAGCTGCGCACGTCGTCGTCGCACCAGGAAGGCTGCGCGCGCGACTGGGCGGTGGCCACCAAGCGGTTCGAAGGCCGCAACGGGCGGGTCGAGAAGCTCGTCGCCGCCCGTGTCGAGTGGCAGAAGGACGCCGCGGGGCAGCTGAAGATGGTCGAGTTGCCCGGCACCGAGTTCGAGATGAAGGCCGATCTCGTGCTGCTGGCGATGGGCTTCCTCGGTCCTGCGCACGACGGCCTGCTCGCGCAGTTCGGTGTCGAACGCGACGCGCGCAGCAACGTGCGGGCCGACACCGACGATTATCGGACGTCGGTGCCCAGGGTTTTCGCGGCGGGCGACATGCGCCGCGGCCAGTCGCTCGTGGTCTGGGCGATCCGCGAAGGGCGGCAGTGCGCGCGCGCGGTCGACCTGTTCCTGATGGGCAGCACCGAACTGCCCCGCTGATTCGCGCGGCCGCTTCGCCGAGCGCGATTCCGGCCTTGCCGGATGCGGGCCGCGCGCGCTACGCTCCCCCGATGCCCACACTGGAAAACGACGTCTTCCTCCGCGCGCTGCGCCGCGAACCGACGCCCTACACGCCCGTATGGCTGATGCGCCAGGCCGGGCGCTACCTGCCCGAGTACAACGCGACGCGCGCGAAGGCGGGGAGCTTTCTCGCGCTCGCGAAGACGCCATCGCTCGCCACGGAAGTGACGCTGCAGCCGCTCGCGCGGTTTCCGCTCGACGCAGCGATACTGTTCTCCGACATCCTGACCGTGCCCGACGCGATGGGTCTCGGACTCTATTTCGCCGATGGCGAAGGGCCCCGTTTCGAGCGCACCACGGCCGACGAGGGCTCGATCGCGCGGCTCGAGGTGCCGGACATGGCCCGGCTTCGCTACGTGTTCGAGGCAGTGGGCGAAATCAAGCGCGCGCTCGCGGGTCGCGTGCCGCTGATCGGCTTCGCCGGCAGCCCGTTCACGCTCGCGTGCTACATGATCGAAGGCGCGGGGAGTTCCGACTACGCGTCGGTGCGCCGCATGGCCCATGCCCGGCCGGACCTGCTGCAGCGCCTCGTCGCGGTGAACGCGCGGGCGGTGGCGGCCTACCTCAACGAGCAGATCGCGGCGGGGGCCGACGCGGTGATGCTCTTCGATACCTGGGGCGGGTTGCTGACGACTGACGCCTACCGCTCGTTCTCGCTCGCCTCGATGCGTTCCGTGCTCGCCGCGCTGCGCCCGGCGCCGGACGGACGGCGCATCCCCACGATCGTGTTCACGAAGGGCGGGGGGCAGTGGCTCGACGCGATCGCGGCCTGCGGCGCCGACTGCATAGGTCTCGACTGGACCGTCGATCTCGCCGATGCCCGTCGCCGCGTCGGCGCCCGCGTCGCGTTGCAGGGCAACCTCGATCCACTGGTGCTCCTGACCGACGCGGCGGTCGTCGCGCGGGAGGCTGCCGCCGTCGTCCGGGCTGCCGGACCCGCGCCTGGCCATGTTTTCAATCTCGGGCATGGAATCGTACCGGCGACGCCACCCGATAATGTCGCGGCCCTGGTGGAGACGGTGCACCGCGAATCGCGTGCAGCCCGCGCCGGTGCTTGATCCCGGCGCCGGTTCCCTCGGAAAAGTGGCGGCGAGCCGCGCCGCTGCTGGATCTGCGGGGGCTTGACAAAGGCCGAAATCCCCGTTCCGTCTACGTTACTTATGCACACGTGATCGCCCACTTCGCCGTGTTTTGCCGCTCCGCGGAGCGGGAGCGGGATGCCGTTTCCATCTTGTTGAAAATAAAGCAGAAAAAAATCTCCTTCAGACTGGGCTCGCCGGACGCCGGAGTTGGCGCCTGTTGGTCGGAAAATGCGGGCGAGCACTTACGCACAAGATTATCCACAGGCCTTGTGCGCCGTCTTTTGCCGTCGTTATAAACCAAGGACTTGCCGACAGTTGCTGTGGCGCGTGTTGAGCATTCCGACCTCCGCGATTCGAACCGCCGCGACGTTCTGCCGCGGCGGGTGCGCACTCGTCGCCGGTTGATCCCGTGGCCATCGCCCGCGTTGTCCTCCCCGTCGCGGCCATCGCCGCGTTCGACTACTGGATTCCCGATGGCCTTGTCGTCGGCCGCGGCGCCATTGTCCATGTCCGGCTGGCGGGCCGTGCGCTGGCGGGCGTGGTCGTCGATGTCGTACCGACGTCAGCCATCGCGCGCGAAAAATTGCAGCCGCTGGCGCAGGTGCGGGACGACCTCCCGGCAATGCCGCAGGACCTGCTCGGTCTCGCCGAATTCGTGGCCAGGTATTACCAGGAGCCGCTCGGACTCGTCCTGGCGCAGATGCTGCCGCCGCTCGTGGCGCTGCCGCCGCGAGCGGCGCCTTTGCGCCGCGCGGCGACGGCTCTGCGCCTGACCGAGCCCGGAAGAAGCGCGCTCGCCGTTGCGCTCGCGCGTGCACCGCGTGGGCGTGCGTTGTACGACGAGTGGAAGGCAGCGCCGGAATCGATCCTGGCCGCGAGCGCATTCGCGGCGCTGGCACCGCATCTCAAGAACGCGGTGCGGCGCTGGGAAGCGGCCGGTTGGGTCGAGACCGTTGTGCCGGCGCCCGATGCCGCCGCCACCGGTGGCGGCCGGCGGGCAACCTCCGCGCCGCTCAACCCCGACCAAGTGCGCGCCGTAACCGCCGTGGTCGACGCTGCGGGAACCTTCGCGCCGTTCCTGCTCCAGGGAATCACCGGCAGCGGCAAGACCGAGGTCTACCTCGCGGCCGCCGCCGCATGCATCGCCGCGGGCGGGCAGGCGCTGATCCTGGTGCCGGAAATCAACCTGACGCCGCAGTTCCTGCAGCGGATCAACGCTGCATCGCCGACCTTCAGGACAGTGACTCTGCACAGCCGTCTGCCGGCCGGCGAACGCCTGCGCAACTGGTGCCGCGCGGCGCGAGGTGACGTCGACCTGGTCCTCGGCACCCGGCTCGCCATTTTTGCGCCGCTGCCGCGACTCGGCCTCATCGTCGTCGACGAAGAGCACGACCCGTCGTTCAAGCAGCAGGACGGTGTGCGCTATCACGGGCGCGATGTTGCGGTATGGCGCGCGCGGCAGCGGGCCGTCCCCGTGGTGCTCGGCAGCGCGACACCGTCGCTCGAAACGCTTGTCCACGCGCAGCGGGCACGGTACCGCTGGCTCAAGTTGCCGCTGCGCGCGGTCGGCCCCGCGCGTTTGCCTTCGTTCACTTTCGCGCCGAGCCGCGATCCCGCCGCGCTCGAGGGGATCGGCGCGCCGCTGGTGGCGGCGCTCGCGGCGAGGCTCGAGCGCGGCGAGCAGTCCCTCGTGTTCATCAACCGGCGCGGCTTTGCGCTGTCGCTTCTGTGCTCCGCGTGCGGCTGGCAGGCCGGCTGCCCGCGGTGCAGCGCCAGGCTCGTCGTCCACCGCGAGACCCTGGATCTGCGGTGTCATCACTGCGGCCACGTCGAGCGGCTGACGCGAAGCTGTCCCGAGTGCGGCAACGTCGACCTCCTGCCGCTCGGCCACGGCACGCAGCGGCTGGAGCGCGCGCTCGCCGGTCGCTTTCCCGAGGCGCGAATCGCGCGGATCGATCGCGACAGCACACGGCGCAAGGGCGCCTTCGCCGCCATTCGCGATCGGGTGCACGGGGGTGACGTCGACATACTCGTCGGCACCCAGATGCTCGCCAAGGGCCACGACTTTCCGCGCCTCACGCTGGTGGGCATCCTGGGCGCCGACAATGCGCTGTACAGCGGCGACTTCCGCGCCACGGAGCGGCTCGCCGCGCTGTTGTTCCAGGTGTCCGGGCGCGCGGGGCGCGCCGACCTGCCGGGCGAAGTGATCGTGCAGACGGATTTTCCCGCGCATCCGCTGGCGCGCGCGCTGGCCGCCCACGACTACGAGAGTTTCGCCGAAGCGCTGCTGGCGGAGCGCCGCGCCGCGTCGCTGCCGCCGTTCGCGCACCTCGCGCTGCTCGTCGCCGAAGCACCGCGCCGCGAAGCGGTCGACGCGTTCCTGGCCGCCGCGAGCGCGGCGGGCCGGGCGGCGGCGCGGGCCGTGCCGGCAGCGGTCGAAGTGTTTCTGCCGGTGCCGGCGAGCCTGTCGCGCCGCGCCGGGCTGGAGCGCGGCCAGGTGCTCGCGCAGGCGATCGATCGCAGCGCGATGCAGCAGTTTCTGCCGCACTGGCGCGACGCCGTAGAGGCGCTGCCCGGCCGGCGCGTGCGGTGGGCGCTCGATGTCGACCCGCTCGGGTTCTCGTGATGCCGCGGGCGTGGAAGGAGAGGGTCCTGCGTCTATAATCCGTCATTGCGCCGCCGGATCGGCGGCGCAACGACTCCGCGAATTGAAGCGGCGCGTGCCGCGCCCCTCAAATCGCGGGCGCCGCGCCTGTTCGCCGACGGTCGCTCTTGCCTGGCGGCCACGTTATGACCGACCTACGTTCACAACTCGAATCCCGGCTCGCGCTCGGCCTTGCCGGAACAGCGGCCACTCAATGACCGACCTGCGCGCACAACTCGAATCCTGGCTTGCCGAGGGCCTCGCGGCCGTCGCACCGGAGCGCGTCGGCGCCCCGGTCGAGCTGGACCGTCCGAAACAGCCGGAGCACGGCGATTTCGCGTCCAACGTCGCGCTGCAGCACGCGAAGGCGCTGCAAAGAAACCCCCGCGAATTCGCGCAGGCGCTGGTCGCCGCGCTCCCGCAGTCGGATCTGGTCCAGAAGATCGACATCGCCGGCGCCGGGTTCATCAACATCTTCGTGACCGCGGCCGCACGCCAGGCGGTGGTCGCGCGGATCCTGACCGAAGGCGACCGGTACGGCTGCGCCGCCGCCCGGCGCGGCGAGCGCGTGCTGGTCGAGTTCGTCTCGGCCAATCCGACCGGGCCGCTGCACGTAGGTCATGGACGCCAGGCGGCGCTGGGCGACGCGCTCGCGCGCCTGCTCGAGTGGCAAGGGGCGGCGGTGACGCGCGAGTTCTACTACAACGACGCGGGCCAGCAGATCCAGAATCTCGCCGTTTCGGTACGGGTGCGCGCGCAGGAGCTGCTGGGCGAGCACGCGACGCTCCCCGAGGACGGGTATCGCGGCGAATACATCCGCGAGATCGCGCAGCGGTATCTCGACGAGGTCGGCCATGAGCTCGGCGACATCGAGCCGATCCGCCGCTTCGCCGTGGCCGAGCTGCGGCAGGAGCAGGACCGCGACCTGCAGGCGTTCGGCGTGCATTTCGATCACTTTTACCTGGAGAGCTCGCTCTACTCCGATGGCCGCGTGGATGCGACCATCGAGCGCCTGGTCGCGTCGGGGAAGACGTACGACGGGGATGGCGCGCTGTGGCTGAAGACCACCGACTACGGCGACGACAAGGACCGGGTGATGAAGAAGTCGGACGGCGGGTACACGTACTTCGTGCCCGACGTCGCGTACCATGTCACGAAGTGGGAGCGCGGCTTCACGACGGCGATCAACGTGCAGGGGTCCGACCACCACAGCACCGTCACGCGCGTTCGCGCCGGATTGCAGGCCACGGGTCTCGGGATTCCGGCGGGCTACCCGGACTACGTGCTGCACAAGATGGTCACCGTGCTGAAGGGCGGCGAGGAGATGAAGATCAGCAAGCGCGCCGGGAGCTACGTCACGCTGCGCGAGCTCATCGACGAAGTCGGCCGCGACGCGGTCCGGTTCTTCCTGGTGTCGCGCAAGGCCGAGAGCGAATTCACGTTCGACATCGATCTCGCCCGGTCGCAGACGCTGGACAATCCCGTCTACTACGTGCAGTACGCCCACGCGCGCGTCGCGTCCGTGATGCGGCAGGCGGGTCTCGCGCCCGCAGAGACGTCCGGCGCCTTGCGCGACGCCGAGCTCGCGCCGCTCGTGAGCCCGTTCGAGCACGCGCTGTTGCGCCGCCTGGCGGCTTTTCCGGACGAACTCGCGCTTGCGGCGCGCGAGCTCGCGCCCCATCTCGTGACCACCTATCTCAAGGAATTGGCCGCGGAGTTCCACAGCTACTACAATGCCGAGCGATTCCTGGTCGCAGACCCGGTGACGCAGCGCGCGCGCCTCGCGCTCGCCGCGGCGACGGGCCTGGTCGTGAAGAACGGGCTCGCCGTGCTGGGCATCGGCGCGCCGGATCAGATGTGACGCCACCCGCCACACCCCACGGCACCGCTCCATGACATCCCGCACCGACCGCCACGCGTCCCCCGCCGCGACCGGCAAGCGCCGCGCCGGCCCGTCGCGCCGGTCCGGCTTCGGCGGTACGCTGCTCGGCATGTTCGTCGGCGTCGCGCTGGGACTCGCGCTGGCTGCCGGCGTAGCGTTCTACCTGATGAAGACGGGCAACCCCTACCAGTCCGCCGGTCCGGCGCGGGAGACTCCGCGCGAGGCGGCGAAGGACCCGGCCCGGCCCGGCCCGGCCGAAACCGGCGCGGCGGAGAAGCCGCGGTTCGATTTCTACAAGATCCTGCCGGGCGTGGAGGAGCCGAAGGTCCAGCCGAAGAGCGCCGACCGCGGCACGGCGGACAAGGCGACCGCCGATCGCGCCGCCTCGCCGGACAAGGCCGGGGCGAAAGGCGACGATCGCCCGGCGCCGCCCCCGGCCGACAGGACGGCGAAGGGCGCCGATCGATTCTGGCTGCAGGCCGGCTCGTTCGCGACCGAGGCCGATGCGGAGAATCTGAAGGCGAGGCTCGCGTTCGCGGGATGGGAAGCCGCGATCCAGTCCGCGAGCCTGCCGGACAAGGGCGTGCGTTACCGCGTTCGCCTCGGCCCCTACGACAATACCGACGAGCTCGCGCGGATAAAGGGCGAGCTTGCGAAGCGTGGCTTCGAGGTCGCCGTGATCAAGTTCTGATCCGTGCGCCGAGACGCTTCGCCCGACAGCAGCACAGAATGGGGCCCTGCCCGGGAACTCGTGTCGTCGCCGGCAGCCCAATGAACGTTAACCGCCGATGGAGAACAGGAACATGCGATTGCTGCAAGAACTGATGCGCCGTCTGCTGCCGCTGCTGGCGGTGTTCGCCGTGACCCTGCCGCTGTCTGCCCTGGCGCAGACGGCTGCGCTGCAGGAGGGCAACCAGTACATCCGGCTCAAGAGTCCGCAACCCGTCGAAACTGGGAAGAAGATCGAGGTCATCGAGTTCTTCTCCTATGGCTGCTCGCACTGCGGCGAGCTGGAGCCGTTCCTGCAGGGCTGGCTCAAGACGATGCCCGCCGACGTGCAGTTCCGCCGCATCCCGGTGATGTTCCAGGACCGCTGGATACCGCTCGCGAAGATCCATTACACCCTCGAGGCGCTCGGCGAGGAAGCGCGACTGGCGCCGGAGGTGTTCACCGCGCTGCATGGCAAGGGCTTGAGTCTCTGGCAGGACAAGACGTTTTTCGACTGGGCCGCGAGTCAGGGCCTCGACCGGAAGAAAGTCGAGGACATGTACAACTCGTTCGGAATCGGCGGCAAGGTCAACCGGGCGCGGCTGGCCGCACAGGCGTACCAGGTTCAATCGGTGCCGCTGATCGTCGTCGACGGCAAGTTCCAGACCAACCGCATCGGCTCGCACGGCGCAATGCCGGCAGCGATCGACGCGCTGGTCGCAAAGGCGCGCGCCGAGCGCCCGAAGGGGTGAGCGCGCGCGAGGGGACCGACCCCCTCCCCTGTGCGCGAGACCCGCGCCGTGGCGCATCGTAGCGTGATGCGGGGTCGGGCCCCGGAACGAAATACGCGTGCCGCGCCCTCTTAACGTCTTCATCACCGGCGCCTCCAGCGGGATCGGCGCGGCGCTCGCCCGACAATATGGTGCCGGAGGCGCGGCGGTCGGGCTGTTCGCGCGACGGCAAGCCATGCTCGACACGCTGGTCGCCGCATTGCCGGCTGGGCGCGCCGCGGCGTATGCGGGCGACGTCTGTGACTCCGGCGCGTTGGCCGGCGCCGCCGCCGATTTCATCGCGCGGTTCGGACCGCCGGATGTCGTCATCGCCAATGCGGGCATCTCGCGCGGCGTGCTCACCGGGGAAGGCGATGACCTGCCGGCGTTCCGCGCGGTCTTCGACACCAATGTCCTCGGGCTGGTCCACACGTTCGCGCCGTTTCTCGCCGCGATGAATGGCGCGGGGCAGGGTGCGCTCGTCGGCATTGCCAGCGTCGCCGGGTTTCGCGGGTTGCCGGGATCGGGGGCCTATTCGTCGTCGAAGGCCGCCGCGATCTCGTATCTGGAGAGCCTTCGCGTCGAGCAGCGCGGCACCGGGGTGGCGGTCCTCACCGTCTGCCCCGGCTATATCGCGACGCCGATGACCGAGCAGAATCCCTACCCGATGCCGTTCCTGCTCGACGTGGACGAGGCGGCACGGCGCATCGTCCGCGCCATCGACCGGCGCAAGCCCTTCTACGTCCTGCCGTGGCAGATGGCGGTCGTCGGGAGGCTGTTGCGTAATCTGCCGCGGCCGATCTACGACGCGCTGTTCGCGCACGCGCCGCGCAAGCCGCGGCAATCCGGGCAATCGGGGTCAGATACCTAACGCAGTTCAGATCGTGGGGCGACCCACACCCTGGCCAGGTTACGTATCTGACCCCGATTGCCGCAATGCCGCGGCGACGTACGAACAAAGGGCCGCTTCGCAGCGGCCCCTTGCACGCCTTCTGGCGCGCTACAGCGGCATCCGGAGCCCGACCGTCACGGCCCAAAAGTTGCCGTCGCCGCGCCCGGCCGTTCCGGACCCGGAAAGGAACCCGGTGACGCCCCCGAATTCCGTGCTGGCCCCGACGTTGAACAGGGCGTAGCTGTTGTCGGGCTTCGCGACGGGAACGCTGTAGTTCCCGCCCAGCGTAACCGAGGACGCCCCGACGCTGCGTTCCTGATCCCTCGCATCGTATTCCCACGTCACCCGCGCATAAGGACGAATCGCGCCCAAGCTTCCCGCCACCTGCCAGCCCGCGCTCCACAGCAGCTGGTAGCGGTTTTGCTCGTCGTAGTAGAGCGCCGTGCTGTCCGTCGACGTTTCCGAGAACGAATTGACGGAGGCCTTAGTCCACGTCACGCGCGCGTACGGGCCGTGCAACAGGTCCTTCATCGCGTACCAGTAGCCGCCGAGCAGCCGACCGGTGTACTCGGTGCCGCGAGCCTCGGCACTCTCGGTGCGGACCGCCGCGCCGAGCGGAATGGCGCGATTGATGTCCGTGTAGTCGAGGCTGCCGACGCCCACCGTCGCGCCGATGTACCACGGGCCGTCGCCATAGCCGGCGTAAATCGTGCCGATCGGCGCCTTCATCGTGTAGCCGCCGCCGGCACCGCCGAAATCGCCCTTGCTCTCGGCGAAGGTGCCCATGAGGCCGACCAGCATCCGCTCCGAGACCTTCATGTCGCCGCCGACCGCGAGCGAGTTCGTGCGGGCGCTGCCGTTGTTGGGACCGGCCAGCACGTCGCTGTGCCCGTAGTCGTAGGCGGCCCATCCATTGAGCTTCGCCTGGCTGCCCGGCGCATTGAGGCTCGACCACATGCGGTTGTCGAGGGCGCGGAAGCTTGCCTGCTCTACCGCGAGCGGGGCCTCGGCGAGCACCGCCATCTGCTGCGGGCCGTCGATGAAGGAAATCGCGTAGTCGGCAAAGATCTGGTGTCCGGCGGTCGTCGGATGGGAGCCGTTTGCGAAGAAGTACGTGTTCGGCGCGTCGGGCGAGACGAGCGTCGACGATTTGCAGAGAGCGATGGTGTCATCCGGCGGAACCGTGCAGGCGATCCCCGTCACGTTCTTCAGCCCGAACGCGGCCGGGTTCTTCAGCACTTCATTTTGTATAAGGCCACTATTGAGGCGAATCGACCGGACGCCGAGGGTGTCCAGCGCCCCGCCGAGCGTCGAATTGAAGAAGTTGGACAGGGCTGTCAGGGTGGGTCCTTGCCCCGTTGCGGCCCCATCGAGGCTCGTCCCCACGTCGGGGACGTACCAGACCATGAGGTTGCGCGCTCCCGTGGCCTTGAGGAGGGCCGCCTGTGTCGCGAGCTGGCCCGCGGCCGTCCCCAATGCGGCCTGTACCTGTGCCGGCGTCGCGGCGCCGGCAGCTAGCAGCCCAAACTGAATGAAAAAATCGTTGCCGCCGCCCGAAACCGAATAGAGCGCATTCGGATCGGCGGGGCCTTTGGCTAGATACTGTTGCACCTGCGTCGCGACCGGCACGGCGGCGTTCGGCGAGAGCGGGTTACCTACGAAGCCCGGCAATAGCGCCACCCGCGCGCCGCCGTACGCGTAGTTGTTGCCGCCCGGTTGCGTCGAGGGGATTGCGGTGAAGCCGAAACGCTGCGCGATCACCTGCGACATGACCGGACCCGGATTGGTCGTGAAGAGCCCGGTTCCCGGCGGCAGGATCGACTCGTAGTTGCCCGAATCGATCAAGCTGTCGCCAAAAAAATATACGTTGCTGTACTGTGCCGCAGCATTGCCGGACGCGGCGAGCGCGAGCGCGATGGAGGTCGAAACAAGAGAATGTTGCAAAGGTCGCATGGTTGGGGTCTCGCGGATTGCGTAGCTGCTGGGGCAGAGAAAGGAACGAGCGTCGAGCAGAGATCGCGGAGTGTAATCCAAACGGCGCATCCTGAGCGCGCCGCATGGCTTCCGTGATGCGGTGCAGGTCGGGGGTCAACGCCGTTGCGCCGTTGCACGTTGATGGCAGCAAGGAGGACTAACCATGCCGTTCCGCACGTTTGCCCGGTGGCCCGGTTTCCTCGCCGCGATCGATTCCCGCGGCGTCCACAGGGGGATCGCCTGGCTTGTCGCGCTGCTGCTTGCCGTTCTGCCGTTCGCGGCCCGCGCTCAGGACGACGATCTGCCGGGGCGTGTCGGTCGCATTGCGGATTTTGCCGGCCAGCTGGTCCTGTCGCCGCAGGACCGCCCGACGGAATGGGAACCGATCGGCATCAACTACCCGATCACCTCGGGGGACAACCTGTGGGTTTCGAGTGACGGCCGCGCCGAGGTCGATTTCGGCGGCGGGCGGTTCCGGATCGCCGGCGACACCAGCGTGCACGTGTCGCGGCTGGACGATCGGCAGCTCGCGCTTTTCATGGCTCAGGGGCGCCTGATCGTCCGCGTGCGCTCGCTGGATCCTGGCGATGCGATGCGCGTCGACACGCCGAACACCCAGGTCACGCTGACGCGCCCGGGCCTCTATCGCATCGAGGTCGCGCCGGACCGGGAGGAAACCTTGCTCGCGGTGCGCGAGGGCGAGGCGCAGGTCGCGCTCGCCTACGGCGTGCAGCAGGCGCTCCCCGGCCAGACCGTCACGGTGGTCGGCACCCAAGCGGTCAACGCCGACATCCGCAACAGCGTCGGCATCGACGGCTTCGACACGTGGAGCGCCGATCGCGACCGGAGCTACGAACGCGGCCGGTCGACTGCGTACGTGTCGCGGGAGATGGTCGGGTACGCGGACCTCGACGAGCACGGTTCGTGGCAAACGTATCCGGAGTATGGGGCGGTATGGTTCCCGACCACGGTTGCGCCCGGCTGGGCCCCCTACAGCGACGGCTACTGGACGGAAGTCGGCGGATGGGGCCCCACCTGGGTCGACCGCGCGCCGTGGGGCTACGCGCCATTCCACTACGGGCGCTGGGCCTGGATTGGTGGCCGTTGGGGCTGGTGTCCTGGCGGCTACGTGCGTCGTCCCGTCTGGGCGCCTGCGCTGGTCGCGTGGGTCGGTGGCCCCGGCTGGGGCCTCTCGGTGCGTCAAGGCGCCCCGGTCTACGGCTGGGTGCCGCTCGGCTGGGGCGATGTCTACCATCCCCACTGGCGCCGCTGCTCGCACAACTGCTGGGTGCATTTCAACCGCCCCTATGCGGTCAACGTGACCGTGCGTCCGACCGCGCCACCTGCGCGCTATGCGAACGTCGCCGTACCGGGCGCGCTTTCGGCCGTCGCCGCGCCAGTGCTCGCGGGCCGAAAGCCGGTGGGGACGAACCTCGTCAACGTGCCCGCGTCGCTCGCGACCTCAGCCCCGGTGATGGCGAGCGCGCCGCCCGTGGTGCTGGAGCGGCGGCCTTCCCCGCGCGCCGGCGCCGGCAACGCCAGCCCGCCGTCCGGCGCTTCGGCGCACGTGCGTGCCCCGCGCCCGGACCCGACGTCTCCTGGGGCCGTTTCCCGGTCGGCGCCGCCAGTTCCAGAGGCGGCGCCCGGCACGCCGGCGGCGGCTGCGGCCCCGGGCGGCACTCCGACTTCTTCGGCGCCGGTGGCGCGACCCGGCCAGGGACATGCTCCG
>Ga0105090_10000695_pt1 | contig 17120 bp, 15 predicted proteins | sample PPLLak3March2015_FD_79110 | JGI IMG/M metagenome (GOLD analysis project Ga0105090, IMG submission 79110) | Freshwater sediment microbial communities from Prairie Pothole Lake near Jamestown, North Dakota, USA - PPLs Lake P7 Core (1) Depth... | ecosystem: Environmental > Aquatic > Freshwater >... | reverse complement strand
TGGCCGACAGCCGCCGGTAGGTCACGATTCTCGAATGGCGGCTATTCCTATTCGGGGCTTCGCAGTCGGCCGCCCGAGTGGGCGAAGAAGGACGGGGCTCCGTCCTCATGCAACCGCCGCTGATGCAGAGCAGCGCTGCTACCGCCTGTTTGATCAGGACGCGATCTCGGCGTGTCACACGCCGAGGAAACCCGTCAAGACCTCGTGCCGCACGGTCCGCGCCGGACCTTCCGGCGACACGCGCTCCTTCTGCAGCACGACGACGCGATCCGACTCTGCGGCCATGCGCCGATAGTCGCGGTTGACGACCGCGGGCCGCGCCAGCCGGTCGAGGCGCGCGGTCCTAGGCGGATCCTGCCAGCGTGGCGAGCGCCACGGCGATGCCGGAAAGGCACACGGTGAAGGCGGCGTCGTCGAGCCTGGTGCGGATGGAGTTGGCGACGGCCCTGAGGGTCTTCATGGCGTCCTCCGAAGCGTTGACGAGAACTACGGCACCAGCATCCACCCTGCCATCCCCTCCGTCCTTTGGCGGCGCTGAAATCTGCCTGAGCCGCGCCTGAAACGTGATGAAGGCGCAGCCGCATGTCCGGTCGGCGGGCCGGCGGCGGCGCAGCGGTGCTCGCTCGCGGGTGGGACTAGACTTATGGTCAGCCGGACCCGGCATGAACAGGCGCATGACAGTGACTGCCTCCTCTCCCGAGTACCGCTTCGGGCGCTTCGTCCTGCAGCCCGCCGCCCAGCGATTGCTCGCGGACGGCGAACCCGTGGCGCTCGGACAGCGCGCATTCGACCTGCTCGCCGCGCTCGTCGAGCGGGCCGGACAGCTGGTGCCGAAGGCCGAGCTGCTCGACCGTGCATGGCCGGGCCTCGTCGTCGAGGAGAACAACCTGCAGGTCCAGGTGTCCGCGCTGCGCAAGATCATCGGCGCCGCGGCGATCGCGACGGTGCCGGGCCGGGGTTATCGCTTCGACCTGCCATTGGACGCTGCTGCCGCCTCGTCCTCGTCCACTCCGCCGCCGCTTGCGCGCGGCGCCACGCGCACGCCGTCCGTCGCCGTGCTGCCCTTCGTCAACATGAGCGACGAAGCCGCGAACGAGTACTTCGCCGACGGCCTCTCGGACGAGCTGATCAACGTCCTGTCGAAGATACGCGGGCTGCGTGTCCCCTCGCGAACGTCCGCGTTCAGCTTCAAGGGCGCGAAGGCCGACATCCCGACGGTCGCGCAGAAGCTCGACGTGGCGACCGTGCTCGAGGGAAGCGTCCGCAAGTCGGGGTCGCGAGTGCGCGTGACGGTCCAGCTCGTCGACGTCGCCACGGACTCCCACCTCTGGTCGCAGACCTACGACCGCGAGCTCGAGGACATCTTCGCGGTCCAGGACGACATTGCGCAGTCCGTCGTCAACGAAATCCGCACGCCCCTGATGGGCGGGTACGGCACGCAACCGGGCAACGCGGAGGTCAGTGCCGAAGTGACGGCCGCGGCGCAGGGCCGCAGCAGCAACGCCGAGGCGTACCGGCTCTACCTCGAGGGGACCTTCTACCTGAACCGCTACACCGACGAGGATACGAAGAAGGCGATCGACTGCCTCCGGCGCGCGCTGGAGCTCGATCCAAAGTACGCCACTGCCTGGGCCGCGCTGTCGTTCTGCTACATGCGCCAAGAGGTTAATGCGTGGGCCCCGATCGCCGAAGGCGCGCAGCGCGCTCGCGACGCGGCGAAGCGCGCGCTCACGGTAGGGCCCGGCGTCGCGGCAGGCCACTGGGCGCTCGGCGCGGTTCTCCTGTGGCACGACTGGGACTGGCGGGGCGCGGAAGCGTCCATCCGTCGCGCGCTCGAGTTGGCGCCGGAGGATTCGCAACTGCTGAACCTCGCCGCTCTCCTGCTCGAGAACCTCGGCCAGTTCGAGGAAGCCAGGGCGCTGGTCGGCAGGGCGGTCGAGCTCGATCCGTTGAACGACGAGGCCCGCGTGACGTCCGGCCTGCTGTTCCTCTACACAGACCGGCTGGACGAGGCCGAGCGAGCGTTCCGCAAGGCGATCGAGTTGAGCCGCCCGCAGCGCGCGCGGATCCACTACCTGCTGGGCCGCGTCCTCCTGGCGCGCGGCCGGGCGGACGGCGCCCTGCTCGAGGTCGAGCTCGAGGCGCACGAGACGTTCGTCCTGCTCGGCCGGGTGCTCGCGCAGCATGCGCGCGGCAGCAAGCGCGACTCCACGGCGGCGATGCGCGAGCTAACGCGCAAGTACGCGCAGGGCGCCGCGTATCAGATCGCACAGGCCCACGCGTACCGGGGCGAGGCGAACCAGGCTTTCGATTGGCTCCAGCGTGCGCACCGGCAGCGCGACGCGGGCCTGGCTTCGATGAAGGTCGATCCGCTGCTGCGCGGCCTCCACGACGATTCTCGCTGGCTGCCGTGGCTCGCGAGGATGCGGCTCGCGGACTGAGCCCAGCTCGCGCGGCTCACCACAGCTTCGGGGAGAGTGCGCCGTCGCGGCGCACGCCCTCGCGAGTGGCGCGCGCGATCTCGGCGTGTCAAACGCCGAGGAAACCCGCCAATTCCTCGTGCCGCACGGTCCGCGCCGGACCTTCCAGCACCACGCGTCCCTTCTGCAGCACGACGACACGGTCGGACTCGGCCGCCACGCGTCGGTAGTCGCGATCGACCACCATCGTGGCGATGCCCGCGGCGCGGATCGAGCCGACCACGCGCCATATCTCCCGCACGATCAGCGGCGCCAGTCCCTCGGTCGCCTCGTCGAGGATGATCGCGTCGGGGTTGGTGGCGAGCGCCCGGCCGATCGACAGCATCTGCTGCTCGCCGCCGGAGAGCTGCCCGCCGAAGTGGCCGAGCCGCTGGCCGAGCCGCGGGAACGTCTCGATGACGCGATCGAACGTCCAGTCGCGGCAGCCACTGCGCGAAGGACGCGCCGTCATCACGAGGTTCTCGCGCACCGTGAGGTTGGGGAAGATGCCACGGCCCTCGGGGACGTAGGCCACGCCGAGCTTCGCCACCTCGTGCGGTCGCGCCTTCGACACGTCGCGCCCGGCGACGTGAATGCGTCCGGCGCGCTCGCGCACGTGGCCGAGGAGCGTGCGGATCAGCGTCGACTTGCCCATGCCGTTGCGCCCGAGCAGGCCGACGGTCTCGCCACGGCCCAGCGTCAGGTCGACGCCATGCAGCACGTGGCTCGAGCCGTACCAGGCGTGCACGCCGGTTGCGCTGATCAGCGCGTCGTTGGTGGCGTTCACGCGGCCGCCTCCTTGGACGGTTTCGTACGAACGCGGCGCGCGTGTCGGCGGCTGCACGCGATTCGCATTGCCGTCGATCCCCGTGCGCTCCGCGTCACGGGGCCCCTCGCCGGGTAGCTCACGCGTGCCCCCCGAGGTACGCCGCCTGCACTTCCGCGTTGGCGCGGACCGCGCCGGGCACGTCAGAGGCAATCACCGCGCCGTTCACCATCACCGTGATGCGATCGGCGATGCGGAACACCGCGTCCATGTCGTGCTCGACCAGCAGGATCGCGTGCCCTTCGCGCAACTCGGCGAGCAGGTCCAGCATCCGGTCGGTCTCCTCCGCACCCATGCCGGCGAGCGGCTCGTCGAGCAGGAGCACCTCGGGGTCGGAGGCGAGGCACATCGCGATCTCGAGCTGGCGCTTGCCGCCGTGCGAGAGCAACCCTGCAGGCCGGTCGGACTCGGCGGCGAGCCCTGCCTTCCCCGCGGCGCGCCGCGCGGAATCGGTCGCCATCGCGCAGCGGTCCGCGCGCTCCCACCACGCCCACGGACGCTGGCGGCGCGCCTGCGCGGCGAGGCGGCAGTTCTCGAACACGGTGAATTGCGGGAAGATCGTCGTGCGCTGGTAGCTGCGCCCGAGCCCCGCCCGCGCGCGCGCCGGCTGCGTCCACCCGGTCACGTCCTGTCCCTTGAGTTCCACGCGGCCGGAACTGGGCGGGATCTCGCCGGACAGCAGGTTGATCAGCGTCGACTTGCCGGCGCCGTTGGTGCCGATGACCGCGTGCACGCTGCCGCGCTCGAGGGCGAGCGACACCTCGTCGACGGCGGTCAGGCCGCCCCAGCGGCGCGTCAGCCGCTCGCCGCGCATCAGCACGTCAGACGCCGGCACCGGCGGTCCTCGCGCTCTTGCGCGCCATGCGGCGCTGCCACTCGGCAGGCAGCCCGGCGAGCCCCTCGGGCAGCAACGCGACCATGGCGATGATCGTGAGTCCCAGACCGAGCAGCCAGTGCTTGGAGAACACTCCAAAAATCGCGCTGGACTGGAAGAACTCCTGCAGCAGCGCGTAGGCGAATGCGCCGATGACCGCGCCGGACAGGCGGCCAAGGCCCCCAAGGATGATCATCACCAGCACCGACCCGGACAGGTGCCACGCGAGCAGCTCGGGGTTGACGAAACCGTCCTTGACGGCGAACAGCGCGCCGGCGAAGCCCGCGATCGCGCCCGACAGCGTGAACGCGGCGAGCTTGTACGCGTAGGTCGAGAAGCCGGCGGCGCGCATGCGCTGCTCGTTGGCCTTGATGCCGGCAAGCGCGCGTCCGAAGCGCGAGCGCAGCAGCACGGCGAGGAACGCGAACGTCAGCGCCGCGGCGCCCAGCACCACGTAGTAGAACGACACGGGCTTGTCGAGGTTGACCAGCGCCACGCCGAACAGCTCGGCGGCCGGCTTGACGTAAAGGTAGATGCCGTCCGTGCCGCGGCCGAGCGGCGTATCGTGGAACACGTAGTAGGCCATCTGCGCGAACGCGAGCGTGACCATGATGAAGTAGATGCCGCGCGTGCGCAGCGAAAGTGCGCCGACGAAGAGCGCGTACAGCGCGGCAAACAGCACCGCGAGCGGCGCGAGCCAGAAGATCGACACCGCCTCGTACTGCGGCGACATCAGCACGACCACGTAGGCGCCGATGCCGAAGAACGCGGCCTGCCCGAAGCACACGAGCCCCGTCTGCCCGACCAGCAACTCGAGCGACAGCGCGAAGATCGCGTAGATCATGATCTTCGTGACGAGGTCGATGCCGAACTTCCCGGCGACGAACGGAAACAGCGCCAGCGCCAGCAAGGCGACGGCGAGCGCAACGGCGTTGCGCGCATTCCCCGTGGCCACGCTCTAGCCCGCCTTGAACAGCCCGTCGGGCTTCCACAGCAGGATCAGCGCCATCATCACGTAGACGAGGACGCCGGCTGCGTGGGGGAACACGACCTTGCCGAACGTGTCGACCAGCCCGATCAGCAGCGCCGCGAACAACGCGCCACGCACGGAGCCGATGCCGCCGATGACCACGACGACGAAGCAGATGATCAGCACCTGGCTGCCCATGCCCGGGTACACCGAGGAGATGGGCGCAGCGATCATGCCGGCGAACACCGCAAGCGCGACCCCGGCGGCAAACACGACGCGATAGAGGAACTGGATGTCGATGCCCAGCGACTGCACCATCTCGCGGTTCGTTGCCCCGGCCCGGATCATCATGCCGAGCCGGGTGCGCGTGAGCACGAAGTACATGCCGGCCGCGAGCGCCACGCACACGGCGGAGATGAACAGCCGGTAGACCGGATAGGTCATCAGGTCGCCGAGCGGGATGCTGCCGGCGAGCCAGTCGGGCGCCTTGACGCCGTGCACGTCGTCGCCGACGAGGATGCTGCGCAGCTCCTCGAACACGAGGATCAGGCCGTAGGTCATCAGCACCTGCTGCAGGTGCTCGCGCTCGTAGAGGAACGAGTAGAAGGCCCACTCGAGAAGGTAGCCGAGCGCGACCGACAGCACGAGGCCGAACAGGAGCGTCGTGAAGAAGCCGCCGCCCACCGTCTTGGCGACGAACGGGGCGAGCGCGTACGCCATGTACGCGCCGATCATGTAGAAGCTGCCGTGCGCGAGGTTGATCACGCCCATGATGCCGAAGATGAGCGTGAGGCCGCTCGCGACCAGGAACAGCAGGAGCCCGTACTGCAGTGCGTTGAGGCACTGCACCAGGAAGGTGCCGAGCTCCATGCGGTCCGCCTAGGCTCTGCGGTCGTCGTCCCCGCGAAAGCGGGGACCCAGCGTCGCTGAAACCCGGAGACGCTGGATTCCCGCCTGCGCGGGAATGACGACGCGGTGGAACGCGACGCGACGCACGAGCGGGTATCCCTGCGCCTCCGCCGCAGTTACAGCTTGCAGCCTCGCGACGGGTCGGTCAGCCCCTTCGAGGCGATGCCGACCACGCGGTTCTCCTTGCCCTTCACCTCGCGCAGGTACATGTCCTGCACCGGGTTGCCGGACTTGGACAGCGTGAACTTGCCGCGCGGCGAGTCGATCGTGACCTTCTGCATGGCCGCATGGATCGCGTCGTGCTTGGTCGCATCGCCCTTCGTGGCGGTGAGCGCGATGGCCAGCATCTGCCCGGCGTCGTAGCCCTGCACCGCGTAGACGTCCGGCGCCGGTGCGTTCGGGAACGTCTTCGCGTAGCCGGCACGAAACGCCTTCTCCTTCGGGTTATCGATGCCGTCGGCGTAGTGCAGCGTGGTGAGCAGCCCCTGGGCGGAGTCGCCCTGCGCTTCGAGCGTGCCGTCGGTGAGGAAGCCCGCGCCGTACAGCGGGATCGTTTTGCGCAGGCCCGCCGCGTCGTAGTCCTTGACGAACTTGACCGCGCCCCCGCCGGCGAAGAACGTGTACACCGCGTCCGGCTTGAGCGAGGCGATCTCGGTCAGCAGCGCCTGGAACTCGACGTTGGGGAAGGGGAGGCTCAGCTCCCTGACGATCTTGCCGCCGCCCTTCTCGAAGGCTTCGCGGAAGCCGCCGACGGACTCATCGCCAGCCGCGTACTTCCACGTGATGGTGACGACGTTCTTGTGACCGCGCTTGGCGACCACCTCACCCATCGCGTAGCCGGGCTGCCAGTTCGAGAACGAGCTGCGGTAGATGTTCGTCCCGCACATCGGGCCGGTCACCGCGCCGGCACCGGCGTTGGGCACGATCAGCAGCACGTTGTTGTCCTTCGCCGCCTTGGCGAGGCCCATCGCCACGCCCGAGTGGACGGTGCCGACGAGCACGTCGACCTGGTCGCGCTTGATCAGCTTGTTCGCGTTGTCGGTGGCCTTGGCCGGGTCGGACTCGTCGTCGACCTTGAAGTACTCGACGTCGCGGCCGCCGAGCTTGTTGCCGTTCTCGGCGACGGCCAGGCGGAAGCCGTTCTCGATCGCGTTGCCGAGCGCGGCAAACGTTCCGGTGTACGGGAGCATCAGGCCGACCTTGAGCTTCTGCTGGGCAGCGGCGTCCGGGGCTGCGGCCAGCCCGACGGCGAGCCCGACGGCAGCCGCGACCAGCAGGCGCGGAAGCCGGGGAACGGTGTTCGAATTCATGTTTCCTCCTGGCAACGTGAAGTGACGGCGACAGCGGAAGTTCCGAGGAGCCGGCGCGCTTCAGGCGCCCGGACTGGCGAAGAAGCGCGCCACCTCCTCGACGAGGCGCGCCGGTTGATCCTTGTGCGGCGAATGGCCGCAGTCGTCGAGCACGATCACACGGGTCCCGGGCACCGCCTGCGCGACGCCCTCGACCTGCGCCAGCGTGCCGTATTCGTCGTCGCGTCCCTGCACAGCCAGCACCGGAGCGCGCAGCGTAACGAGTTCGTCCTCGATGTTCCAGTTGCGGAACGGCGGGTGCAGCCAGATGTCGTTCCACCCCCAGAACGCCGAATCGACGTCGCGATGGTACCGCGCGAGACGCTCCCTGAGGTCCGTGGTCTGATACGTCTGCCGGGCGGCCTCGATGCTCGCGAGCCCGACGGGCTCGACGAAGACGTGCGGCGCCAGCGCGACCAGGCCGGCGACCCGGTCGGGGAAGCGGGCGGCGTACAGCAGCGCGATGGACGCGCCGTCGGAATGCCCGAACAGCCACGGCGGCGCGGCTGCCGGGCCGACCCCGACGGCGGCAAGGAACGCCGGCAGCACCTCGTGCGCCTGCCGGTGCATGAAGTCCGCGTCCCAGCGTTCGTCGGGGCCGCGGGGGGTGGAAGCGCCGTACCCGGGGCGCGAATAGACCAGCCCGCGCACCCCCAGCGCGTCGCACAGCACGCGCGGGAAGTCCTTCCACATGGCGAGCGAACCCAGTCCCTCGTGCAGGAAGACGAACAGCGCTCGCCCGGTGCGCTCGCGGGCGATCCAGGCGTGCTCGATGGCAACCGTCCGGCCGGCCCAGTCGACGTCCACCAGCCCGGGGCGCCATCCGGCAGCATCACGGCGGCGTCAGCGGTGCCCGGCTTCGCGCTCACGCAGGCGGAAGCGCTGGATCTTGCCGGTCGCCGTCTTCGGCAGCTCGGCGATGAATTCGATCGCGCGCGGGTACTTGTGCGGCGCGAGCCGCTCCTTGACGAAGGCCTTGAGTGCCGCCTCGGTCTGGGGATCGCCTTCCTTCCCGCCCTTCAGCACGACGTAGGCCTTGGTGCGCGTGAGCCCGTGCTCGTCGGACACGCCGATCACGGCGGCCTCCAGCACGGCCGGGTGCTGCACCAGCGTCGCTTCGACCTCGAACGGCGAGACGTACTGGCCGGAGACCTTCAGCATGTCGTCGGTGCGGCCGCAGTAGGTGTAGTAGCCGTCGGCGTCGCGGATGTACTTGTCGCCGGTGCGCGTCCAGGCGCCGCGGAACGTGTCGCGCGTCTTCTCGCGGTTGCCCCAGTACATCAGTGCCGCGCTGGGGCCGTTGACGAACAGGTCGCCGACTTCGCCGACGTCGACCAGGCGGCCGTCCTCGCCGCGCAGCTCCACCGCGTAGCCTTCCACCGGCTTGCCCGACGTGCCGTAGCGGATGTCGTCAGGGCGATTGGAGATGAAAACGTGCAGCATCTCGGTCGAGCCGATGCCGTCGACGATGGCCACGCCGTAGCGCTCGGTGAAGCGCTCGCCGATCTCGCGCGGCAGCGCCTCGCCCGCCGACGAACACATGCGCAGCTTCACCTGCGCGCGGTCCGGCGCGTTCGGCGCGGCCAGCATCCCCGCGTAGCCGGTGGGCGCGCCGAAGAACACCGTCGGCTTGCGTTCGAGCCAGCGCTTGAAAACCGCGTCAGGCGTGGGGCGCTCGGCCATGAGGATCGTCGTCGCCCCGATGGTGAGCGGGAACGTGAGCGCGTTGCCGAGCCCGTAGGCGAAGAACAGCTTCGCCGCCGAGAACAGCACGTCGTCCTCGCGAAGGCCGAGCAGGCCCACGTTGGCCACCGCGGTCCAGTAGGGGTTCGCGTGCGTGTGCACCGTGCCCTTCGGACGGCCGGTGGAGCCGGACGAGTACAGCCAGAAGCCCACGTCGTCGGGCCCGGTGGCGGCAGGCGCGGCGGCCGGCCGGGCCGCGGCGATCCAGCGGTCGAACGCCTGCCAGCCCGCGGGCGGCGCGGCTTGCGGGCGCGACACGATCACCTGGCGCACCTCGTGGCCACCCCGGGCGAGCGCGTTCTCGAGCTGCGGGCGCAGCGCGTCGGACACGATCACGGCCTGCGCGCGGCTGTGCTTCAGCATGTAGGCATAGTCGTCGGCGGTGAGCAGCGTATTGACCGCCACCGGCACGATGCCCGCGTGCATCGCACCGAGGAATGCGACGGGCCAGTCGGTGCAGTCGTGCATGACGAGGAACACGCGCTCCTCGCGCCGCACGTCGAGCGCGGCGAGCGCTGCGGCGACGCGGCGGATGCCGTCGGCGAGCTGGCCGTAGGACAGCGTGCCGGCGTCGTCGACGTAGGCGATGCGCGACTCGCGGCCGCGATTCATCTCGATCAGGTGCGCGGCGAAGTTGAACGTCTCGCCGGGCGGGGCAGCGGGTGCGGGCATGGCGTGGCTCCTCGCGGCCGTCACGGCCGCGTGAACTCGATGCGTCCTTCGGGCAGCAGGTACAGGACCAGCGCGCGGCCCCCGGTCACCGTGGGGTGGTGCGCGCTGCCCGGCGGGTAGACGAGCCAGCCGGCGCGCCTTCCATCGAAGCGCGCGTCGCCCTCGAGAGGCATCACCAGGTCGATCTCGCCGGCGGGGTGCGAGTGGTGCGGTCCCACGACGTCGCGCATGTCGACGACGTCGACGGAGAAGCGGTCGAGGGCGTCGCTCGGCTTTTCCACGCGTCCGTAGCGGATGCCGCCGGCCTCGCGAGCGCACATCCAGCCTGCGGCGACGCCGCCCACGCAGGCGTCGCGCAGCGCGGCGTAGGTCGCGGTGTCGGGGCCGAGGTGCGCGTTCAGCCAGTCGCCCAGCGCGGCGTCGAGCGGGCGCGTGCCGATCGCGGCCGTGACAGTGCCGACGAGCGCGCGAAAGGCCTCCTGGGACATCCCGGTCTCCTCGCTCGAGAGGGAAGCGCTTGCATGAGCGCCACGTTATGCATTATTGTGCTTGTCGCGGCAAGATACGGTCGAGCTAAGATCGTGTCAAGCACTATATTGCATACCGCGCCATGCGCGCCCCAGGTTGGAGTTAGTTTGGCCAACACCACGGCACCGCTCCACTCACCCGCCGCGGCGGAAGGGGACAAGAACCCGTTCCTCGTCGCGCTGGGCGAGCGCGTGCGCGACGCCCGCGCGCGTAGGGGCCTCACGCGCAAGGCCGTGGCTGCTGCTGCCGGTGTATCCGAGCGGCACCTCGCGAATCTCGAGTACGGCATCGGCAATGCGTCGATACTCGTCCTCCACCAGGTGGCGAGCGCGCTTCACTGCCCCCTCGCGGAGCTGCTCGGCGACGTGACCACGAGCACGCCGGAGTGGCTGAGCGTGCGCGAGTTGCTCGCGGGACGCAGCGAGGCGGAGTTGCGCCGCGCGCGCAGCGCCATCGGCGATCTGCTCGGCGGCGAGGGCGAGGACCCCACGCGGCGTGGCCGCATCGCGCTTGTCGGCTTGCGCGGCGCGGGCAAGTCGACGCTCGGGCGCATGCTCGCCGACGACCTCGGCGTGCCATTCGTCGAGGTGTCGCGCGAGATCGAGAAGCTCGCCGGCTGCAGCACGCCGGAGGTGCACGCGCTGTACGGCGCCAATGCCTACCGGCGCTACGAGCGGCGCGCGCTGGAAGAGGCGATCGGGCGGCACGCGGAAGTCGTCATTGCAACGCCCGGCGGCCTCGTCTCCGACGTCGCGGCGTTCGACCTGCTGCTCGCGCGGTGCTTCACTGTGTGGCTGCAGGCCGCGCCCGAGGACCACATGAAGCGCGTTGCCGCGCAGGGCGACACGCGCCCGATGGCGGCGAGCCGCGAGGCCATGGACGACCTGCGCCGCATTCTCGCGGGACGCGCCGCGTTCTACTCTCGCGCCGATGCCGCGGTGGACACCAGTGCCCAGCCGCTGGATGCGACGTTCGCCGAGTTGCGCGAACGTGTCCGCCAGGGTCGCGGGCAGCCCGCCTGATCCGTCACCCCCGGCGCTTCGCGCGTGGCCTCCGGGTCGCGCTTGACACAGTTCCGTCATAGGCACTATGATGCATATCAAGGAAATCACAGCAGGCACTATTGTTCCTCATGCCCTCTGACCAGAACGCTGCAGCGGCCCACCACCGCGTCGATTTCCAGACCGACCCATCGCGTTACCGCCACTGGAAGCTCCGCTGCGACGGGACCGTCGCGACGCTGGCGCTGGACGTCGCCGAGGACGGGGGCCTGCGTCCCGGCTACAAGCTCAAGCTCAACAGCTACGACCTCGGCGTCGACATCGAGCTTGCCGATGCGCTGAACCGCATCCGCTTCGAGCATCCGCAGGTGCGCGCGGTGGTTGTCACCAGCGCGAGGGACCGCGTGTTCTGCTCGGGCGCGAACATCTTCATGCTCGGCGTCTCCGGCCACGCGTGGAAGGTGAACTTTTGCAAGTTCACCAACGAGACGCGCAACGGCATCGAGGACACCAGCGCGCACTCCGGCATCGGCTTCGTCGCTGCGGTCAACGGCTCCTGCGCCGGCGGCGGCTACGAGCTGGCGCTCGCCTGCGACGAGATCGTGCTGGTCGACGATCGCAGCTCGTCGGTGTCGCTGCCGGAGGTGCCGCTGCTCGGCGTGCTGCCCGGCACCGGCGGTCTCACGCGCCTGACCGACAAGCGCAAGGTGCGCCACGATCACGCCGACATCTTCTGCACCACGACCGAAGGCGTGCGCGGCAAGCGTGCGCTGGAGTGGCGGCTGGTCGATGCGATCGCGAAGCCCGCGGACTTCGACCGTGTGGTGGGGGAGCGCGCCGCGGCGTTGGCGCAACGCTGCGACCGTCCGGCCAACGCGAAGGGCATCGCGCTGCCGCCACTGCAGCGCAGGATCGAGCCGGACCGGATGGTGTACTCGCACCTCACCGTCGACATCGACCGCGCGAAGCGCGCGGCGACATTCGTCGTGCGCGCGCCGCAGGGCCCGCAGCCGGCCGATGTTGCCGCGATCGAGGCCGCGGGGGCGGCGTGGTGGCCGCTCGCCATGGCGCGCGAGCTCGACGACGCGATCCTGTCGATGCGCGCCAACGAGCTCGACGTCGGCATGTGGCTGCTGAAGACCGGGGGCGATGCATCCGCAGTGATCGCCGCCGACGAGGCGATGCGCCGTCACGCCGGACACTGGTTCGTCCGCGAGACGATCGGCTTCCTGCGCCGCACGCTCTCGCGGCTGGACGTGTCGTCGCGCACGCTGTTCGCGCTGGTCGAGCCGGGCTCGTGCTTCGCCGGCACGCTCGCCGAGCTCGCGTTCGCCGCCGACCGCACCTACATGCTGTCGCTGCCCGACGATCCGGCGCGCGCGCCTGCGCTCACGCTTTCGGCGGCGAACTTCGGGACCTACCCGATGGCGAACGGCCGCTCGCGCCTCGCGCAGCGCTTCTACGACGAGGCCGGGCCGCTGGCGGCCGTGCGCGCCGTCATCGGGCAGCCGCTCTCCGGCCCCGATGCGCTCTCGCTCGGGCTCGTCACCGCGGCGCCCGACGACATCGACTGGGCCGACGAGATCCGCATCGCGCTGGAAGAGCGCGCGAGCCTGTCGCCCGACGCGCTGACCGGCCTGGAGGCGAACCTGCGCTTCGGCGGCACGGAGACGATGGCCACGCGCATCTTCGGGCGGCTCACCGCGTGGCAGAACTGGATCTTCATCCGCCCCAACGCCGTCGGCGACAAGGGCGCGCTGAAGGTCTACGGCACGGGCGAGAAGGCCCGCTTCGACTTCAACCGGATCTAGCCGCGAAAAGTGAAACCCTACTTTTCGCGGATCTGACTTCGCAGGAACCGCGGGCGGAGCCCGTCGGTTCCTGCCGGAAACGGCCACGCAAATGCGCCTGCGGGCCGAATGCCCGCTCCGAGGAAACGCAATGAGCACGATCGACTACAGCGAGAAGATCCCCAACAACGTCAACCTGTCGCAGGATCGCACGCTGCAGCGCGCGCTCGAGCAATGGCAGCCCAACTACCTCGCCTGGTGGCAGGACATGGGCCCGGAGGGATCGCGGGACTTCGACGTGTACCTGCGTACCGCGGTCTCCGTCGACCCGTCGGGCTGGGCGCAGTTCGGCTACGTCAAGATGCCGGACTACCGCTGGGGCATCTTCCTCCATCCCGGCGACGCGGACCGCAAGATCCACTTCGGCGACCACATCGGCGAACCGGCGTGGCAGGACGTGCCCGGCGAGCACCGCGCCAACCTGCGCCGCATCATCGTCACGCAGGGCGACACCGAGCCCGCCTCCGTCGAGCAGCAGCGCCACCTCGGCCTCACCGCGCCGTCGCAGTACGACCTGCGCAACCTCTTCCAGGTGAACGTCGAGGAAGGACGCCACCTGTGGGCGATGGTCTACCTGCTGCATCGCCACTTCGGCCGCGACGGCCGCGAGGAGGCCGAGGCGCTGCTCGAACGGCGCTCGGGCGACCGCGACAACCCGCGCATCCTCGGCGCGTTCAACGAGAAGACGCCCGACTGGCTCGCGTTCTTCATGTTCACCTACTTCACCGACCGCGACGGCAAGTTCCAGTTGTGCGCGCTCGCCGAGAGCGGCTTCGACCCGCTCGCGCGCACGACGAAGTTCATGCTGACCGAGGAGGCGCACCACATGTTCGTGGGCGAGTCCGGCGTGTCGCGCGTGATCCAGCGCACCTGCGAGGCGATGAAGGAGCTGCGCACCGACGACCCGGGTGAGCTGCGCGCCGCCGGAGTGATCGACCTGCCCACGATCCAGCGCTACCTCAACTTCCACTTCAGCGTCACCATCGACCTCTTCGGCGCCGACCAGTCGAGCAACGCGGCTACGTTCTACAGCACGGGCCTCAAGGGCCGCTACGAGGAAGGCAAGCGCGCCGACGACCACCTGCTCAAGGGCGAGCACTACAAGGTGCTCGAAGTCGCCGGCGGGCGCGTGGTCGAGAAGGAGGTGCCGATGCTCAATGCGCTGAACGAGGTGCTGCGCGACGACTACATCAGGGACTCCGTCGGCGGCGTCAACCGCTGGAACAGGGTGATCGAGAAGGCGGGGCTGCCGTTCCGGCTCGCGGTGCCGCACAAGGCGTTCCACCGCCGCATCGGCGCGCTCGCCGGCGCGCGGATCGCGCCCGACGGCCGCGTGGTGAGCGAGGCGGAGTGGAACGCGAAGGTCGGCGAATGGCTGCCCACGGAGGCCGACCGCGCGTTCGTCGCCTCGCTGATGGGGCGCGTGGTCGAGCCGGGGAAGTTCGCCAACTGGATCGCGCCGCCGGCGGTCGGCATCAACAAGCAGCCGGTCGATTTCGAGTACGTGCGCTTCAACTGACGAACTCCGTGCCAATGGCTGCCACTCCGTCGTCGTCCCCGCGAAGGCGGGGACCCAGTGTCGTTCTAGCGGAAGACGCTGGGCGCCCGCTTGCGCGGGAGCGACGCCGCGTGGGCTGCGGCGACCCCATCGGGACGAGCGTTGGGATCCGCTAGCGCCATGGACACGTTGGCCGCGACGACGATCAGGCAGCACCTGATCGACCCGGAGATCTGCATCCGCTGCAACACCTGCGAGGCGACCTGCCCGGTCGGCGCGATCACGCACGACGAGCGCAACTACGTCGTGCGGGCCGACGTCTGCAAGCCGTGCAATGCGTGCATCGCGCCATGCCCGACGGGCGCCATCGACAACTGGCGGCTGATGCCGGTGGCGCGCGCGTACACGATCGAAGAGCAGCTCGGCTGGGATGTCCTGCCTGCCGAACTCACCCATGACGAGCTGGCTGCCGCGGGCGTGCCGGAGATCGTCATCGACGCCGTCGCGCCGCTGCCCGCGCCCAGCGTCGCGGCCGAAGGCGCCGGCGAGGGCGTGCCGCTCGACGCCGCGCACTTCAGCTCGCCGCTGCCGCCGTGGTCGGCCGCGCACGCGTACACCGCGCTCTACGGCCCGAAGGCGCCGACGATCGCCACCGTGACGGGCAACTTCCGCGTCACCGATGCCGGGTTCGCCAACGACACGCACCACGTCGTGCTCGACTTCGGCACGCTGCCGTTCCCGGTGCTGGAGGGCCAGTCGATCGGCATCGTCCCGCCCGGCGCGGACGCCGCGGGGCGTCCGCACCACGCACGGCAGTACTCGGTGGCGAGCCCGCGCAACGGCGAGCGGCCGGGCTACAACAACGTCTCGCTGACAGTGAAGCGAGTGACGGCCGACCACCAGGGACGCGCCGTCAAGGGCGTGGCCTCGAACTACGTCTGCGACCTCAAGGTCGGCGACAAGGTGCAGGTCATCGGGCCGTACGGCACGTCGTTCCTGATGCCAAACCACCCGCGCTCGAACGTCGTGATGATCTGCACCGGCACCGGCAGCGCGCCGATGCGCGCGATGACCGAGTGGCGGCGCCGGCTGCGGCTGAGCGGCAAGTTCGAGGGCGGCAAGCTGATGCTCTTCTTCGGCGCGCGCACGCGCGAGGAGCTGCCTTACTTCGGGCCCCTGACGAGCCTGCCGAAGGACTTCATCGACATCAACCTCGCGTTCTCGCGCACGGCCGGTCAGCCGAAGCGCTACGTGCAGGACCTGATGCGCGAGCGCAGCGCCGACCTCGCGGCGCTGCTGCGCGAGGCGGACACTTACGTCTACGTCTGCGGCCTTCGTGCGATGGAGGAGGGCGTGCTGCTGGCGCTGCGCGACGCGGCCGTCGCCGGCGGGCTTGCGTGGGAGGCGCTGGCCGAGGCGATGCGGCGCGAGGGGCGGCTGCACCTCGAGACCTACTGATGAAGTGGGCCGACTTCGCGCCCGGGCAGGTGCTCGAGGCCGGTCCGCTCATGCTGAGCGAGGACGAGATCGTCGCCTTCGCGCGCGACTTCGACCCGCAGTGGTTCCACGTCGATCCCGCGCGTTCCGCCACAGGGCGCCACGGCGGTCTCATCGCCAGCGGCTGGCACACCTGCGCGGTCGCCATGCGCCTCGCCGTCGACACGTTCCTGCACGACTCCGAGTCGTTCGCCTCTCCGGGTCTCGCCTACCTCAAGTGGATGCACCCGGTGCGCCCCGGCGACAGCCTGCGGCTGCGCGCCGACGTGATCGAGACGCGCGTGGCGCGCAGCAATCCGCGACTAGGGATCCTGCGCTGGCGCTGGCGGCTCGCCAACCAGGATGGGCGTGACGTGCTGGACATGGAGGCGACGTCGTTGTTCGAGTTGGCGTGAACGCCTTCTTGTCGGAATCGCGCAACGAATGGCCGGCTCACTACGCTGGAGGGTGACCCGCCATCCATCGGGCGGCACTTCCACGTTCCACAGCAAGCCGTTCCCGACCCTGGCCGGCGCGCGTCAAGGTAGTTGTCGCCTCGGTCATGCAGCCAACGCGGTTCCTGATTAGCGATGAAGCTCAGCAGCCGTGTTCTGCAGCGCCCCCTCACCCCAGCCCTCTCCCCCGTTGCCGGGGGCCGGAGAGTGGCTCCCTCTCCAGCTTGCGGGAGAGGTCCGGAAGTGTGCCGAATTTGCCGCGAATTCCCCTGCTGAGCTTCATCGCCAGTCAGGTTTGAGCAAGTGCGGCGCGCATTCGCTGCGGAATCCGGCCGGGAACTAACCGAACGGAAATTCGTCCACGTTAAAGAAACTTGCGACAGGCCGTCGTCTAATGGACCCGACGAGGCATCCCGTCCAATGGGAGGTGCGCCATGGCAGCCAGTAGCTCCGTCAGGACGCGAAAATCCGCGGCAAACGGAACCGTGAACACCGGTCCCGCAACGAACG
>Ga0105090_10000694_pt1 | contig 17126 bp, 10 predicted proteins | sample PPLLak3March2015_FD_79110 | JGI IMG/M metagenome (GOLD analysis project Ga0105090, IMG submission 79110) | Freshwater sediment microbial communities from Prairie Pothole Lake near Jamestown, North Dakota, USA - PPLs Lake P7 Core (1) Depth... | ecosystem: Environmental > Aquatic > Freshwater >... | reverse complement strand
CTTCGGGCCCGGGCTCGCCATGAGGATCTCGGTGCCGTAGAACACCTGCGGGATGCCGCGCATGGTGAGGAAAAACGCGATCGCCATGCGCTGCAGGTCGGCCCGCTCGCCCAGCACCGTGAACATGCGGCTGACGTCGTGGTTGTCGGCGAATACGACGAGGTTGTATGGATCGGGGTAGAGCGCGTCGGCGGCGAGCACGCGGTAGATGCGCCGCATGCCCGTGCCCCAGTCTTCCTTCTCCTGCAGCCCCTGCAGCACGGCTTCGTGCAGCGGGAAATCGAACAGGCTCGGCAGGTATGAGACGTAGCCGTCGGCGGGATTGCGGCCGCGCTGCCAGTACGAAACAGTCACGGGGCTGCCGCTCCACTCCTCGCCGACCACGTTGATGTTCGGGTATTCCTGCATCACGCGCCGCGACCACTCGGTGAGGAACCCTCGATCGGAGTACGGGTACGTGTCGATGCGCAGGCCAGTCAGGTCGGCGTACTCGATCCACCACAGCGTGTTCTGGATCAAGTAGGTGGCGAGGTACGGGTTGCGCTGGTTCATGTCCGGCATCGTCTCGACGAACCAGCCGTCCGTGAAATCGACGCGGTCGGTCTCGGCGGCGTGCGGGTCCTGCAGCGCCTCGCGGACGTGGTGCGTCGGCACGAACTTGCCGCCCATGTTGAACCAGTCCGGCGTGGGCGGATCCCTCATCCACCAGTGCTCGGACCCGCAGTGGTTCAGCACCACGTCCTTGATCAGGCCGATGCCGCGCTTGCGCGCCTCGGCGGAGAGTTGCCGGTAGCTCTCGTTGGAGCCGAGGCGCGGGTCGACCTTGTAGAAATCGGTGATGGCGTAGCCGTGGTAGGTGATGGAGGACTGCGCGTTCTCGAGCACCGGGTTGAGCCAGAGCTGCGTGAAGCCCATGCCCGCGACGTAGTCGAGGTGGTTGACGATGCCCTGCAGGTCGCCGCCGTGGCGGCCGAACGGCTCGCTGCGATCGAGGCCGTCGCGCAGGCCGTTCACCGTGTCGTTCGACGCATCGCCGTTCGCGAAGCGGTCGGGCATCACGAGATAGATGACGTCTTGCGCGCCGAATCCCTTGCGCTCCGCCGAGCCAGGCTCGCGCGCCGAGAGCGGGTAATTGCGCGTCGCGATGGTGCGCCCCTTGCGACGGAAATCGATGCGCACGGTGCCGAGGCGCGTGTCCGGCGCGACCGTCAGGTTAACGAAGAGGTAGTTGGGATTCGCGACGCGCTCGACGCTCGTGATCGCCACGCCGGGGTAGTCGATCGCGGGCTCGAGCTCGGCCACCTTCGGCCCGTGGACGAGCAGCTGCAGCCGCGGGTCCTTCATGCCGACCCACCACGACGCGGGCTCGACCCGCTCGATGCGCTCGGCAGCCGGGGCCTGCAGTGCAAAGAGGGCGACGAGCACGGCGGCCAGCCACTTCTTGAACATTTCGTTCTCCTCCGATGAGCGCGGGAGTGAAACATTCGCAGGGCCACGGCGACAAGGCTCTGAATACGTTTGCAGCACGCCGCCAGCCCAGCGCCCGCTTCCTGTCGCGTTGCTAGACTCCCGACTGTTCGGACACCCGGAGATCCCAGATGAGCTTCGCGCCATGCTGTGCCGGTCTGCTGCTCACGATGCTGTCGGCCGCGGCGGCGCAAGGCGCCGTCGTGCGGTCGCCGGACGGGCGCATCGAAGTCACGGTGGACGTCGGCGAGCGGGGTGCGCCGCAGTACTCCGCGAGTTACCGGGGCGTCGAGATCATGCCGGCGGGCGCGCTCGGGCTCCGCTTCCGCACGCAGCCGGCGTTCGACCGGGGTTTCCGCGTGACCGGCAGCTCCAGTTCGAGCCACGATTCCGCCTGGGAGCAACCGTGGGGGGAGCGGCGGCTCATGCGCGACCGTCACAACGAGCTCGTCGTGCAGTTCGCCTCCGCCGAGGGACCGACGCGCCGCTTCGACCTGCGGTTGCGGGTGTTCGATGACGGCTTCGGCTTTCGCTACGAGGTGCCGGCGCAGCCCGGCTACGACGCCGTCGACATCATGGAGGAGCTCACCGAGTTCCGCCTCGAGGATGACCCGAAGACGATGGCGTGGTGGATACCGGGCCGGCGCTGGAACCGCTACGAATATCTCTACAACACGACCGGCCTCGACGCGATCCAGATGGCGCATACGCCGATGACGGTGCGCCTCGCCTCGGGCGTGCACCTGAGCCTGCACGAGGCAGCGCTCGTGGAATATGCCGCCTACGTGCTCGATCACCGGCGGCCCGGTGTTTTCCGCACCAGCCTCACGCCGTGGTCGGACGGCATCCGCGTCAAGACCCGTGCGCCGTTCAAGACGCCGTGGCGCACCGTGCAGGTCGCGCCCAACGCCGCTTCGCTCATCGACTCGACCCTGATCCTGAACCTGAACGAGCCCAACGTGCTCGGCGACGTGTCCTGGGTCGAGCCCGGCAAGTACGTCGGCATCTGGTGGGCGATGCACATCGGCCAAGCCACCTGGGAGTCCGGGCCGAAGCACGGTGCCACGACGGCCGAGACGAAGCGCTACATCGACTTCGCCGGCGCGAACGGCTTCAAGGGCGTGCTGGCCGAGGGCTGGAACGTCGGCTGGGACGGCGACTGGTTTCACAATGGCAGCCAGTTCCGCTTCACCGAGCCGTACCCCGATTTCGACCTGAAGGCGGTGTCGCGTTACGCGCTCGACCACGGCACCCGTCTCGTCGGCCACCACGAGACCTCCGCCGACGTCGGCAACTACGAGGCGCAGATGGAGGCCGCGTTCGATCTCTACGAGTCACTCGGTGTCCGCCAGGTGAAGACGGGCTACGTCGGAGACGCGGGTGACATCCGCCGGCCGGACGCGAGCGGCGTCGTGCTGAACGAGTGGCACGACGGCCAGTTCATGGTGGGCCACCACATCCGCGTGCTGCAGGAAGCGGCGAAGCGCAAGATCAGCATCAATACGCACGAGCCTGTGAAGGACACGGGCCTGCGCCGCACCTACCCGAACTGGCTCACCCGCGAAGGTGCGCGCGGGCAGGAGTACAACGCCTGGGGCAAGCCCGTGAACCCGCCCGAGCACGTCGCGATCCTGCCCTTCACCCGCATGCTGGCCGGGCCGATGGACTACACGCCCGGCATCGTCGACCTCGCGTTCGAAGGCCTCGACGGCAAGCACCGCGTGCCGCACACGCTGGCCAAGGAGCTGTCGCTGTACGTCGTGCTCTACAGCCCCGTGCAGATGGCGGCGGACCTGCCGGAGAACTACGAAAAGCACCCGCAGGCCTTCCAGTTCATCAAGGACGTGCCGGTTGATTGGGACGAAAGCGTGGCGCTGACCGGCGAAGTCGGTGACTTCGTGGCCATCGCACGCAAGCAGCGGGGCACGTCCGACTGGTTCGTGGGTGCGCTCACCGACGAACACCCGCGGCAACTCACGGTGAAGCTCGACTTCCTCGACCCGAAAGCGAGCTACGTCGCGGAGATCTACCGCGATGGCCCTGAGGCCGACTGGAAGACGCGTCCCTACGATCTCGTCGTCGAGCGGCGCCCGGTCACCTCGGCCGATACGCTCGACTTGCGCCTCGCCGCGAGCGGCGGCGCGGCCATCCGCATCCAGCGGACGCACTGAGTGGAGCCCGGCCCACTGGAGTCCGCGATGAAGGCCCGCATCCTGCTGGTGGTGGCGTCGCTGGTCGCCAGCGTGCTGATCGGGCTGGCGCTCGCATCCCGCGGCCCGGGTGCGGACGACCCGCGTGACGATGGCATCGTCATCGGCCTGTCGCTCGACACGCTCAAGGAAGCGCGCTGGCAGGCAGACCGCGACATGTTCGTGAAGCGCGCTGAGGAACTCGGTGCACGCGTGCTCGTGCTCGCCGCCAATAGCGACGACACCGTGCAGATCGGCGACGTCGAGAAACTGATCACGAACAAGGTGGACGTGCTGGTGATCGTGCCACACGACGGCACGGCGATGGCGAAGGGCGTCCGGCTCGCGCACGAGGCAGGCATCCCCGTGATCGCCTACGACCGCATCATCCGCGACAGCGACCTCGACCTTTACGTGAGCTTCGACAACGAGCGGGTCGGCGAGCTGCAGGCGCGCTACCTGGTCGAGCACTTGCCGACGCCGGGCAAGGGACGCATCGTGCGCATTTACGGCGCGAAGACCGACAACAACGCGGCGCAGTTCAAGCGCGGCCAGGACCGTGTGCTCGAGCCGTACATCGCGCGCGGCGAGATCGTCGTCGTCCACGAGGACTGGGCCGAAGACTGGAAGCCGGAGAACGCCAAGCGGATCGTCAACGCCGCGATCACTGCGAGCGGTCCGGACATCGATGCCGTGCTCGCAAGCAACGACGGCACCGCCGGAGGCGCCATCCAGGCGCTGAGCGAGGAGGGTCTCGCGGGGAAGGTGCTGGTCACCGGCCAGGATGCGGAGACCGTGGCACTACAGCGCATCGCCGCCGGCACTCAGGCCATGACGATCTACAAGCCGCTGCAGACCCTCGCGCGTGGCGCAGCGGAGCTGGCGGTGCAGGTTGCGGCGCGTCGCATCGTCGTCGCGCCGCAGACCGTGGACAACGGTCACGGTCCGGTGCCCGCCGTGCTCCACGACGTGGTCACGGTCACCCGCGACAACATCGTCGATACCGTCATTCGTGACGGCCAGGCGAGCTACGACGACGTGTACCGCGGCGTTGCGGACGGCGAGCGGCCGCTGCGCCCATGACCCAGGCAGTGCTCGAAGCCCGCGATATCGTGAAGCGCTTCGGTGCAATCACGGCGCTCAGTGGCGTGAGCTTCGACGTGCGGCCAGGCGAGGTGCATGCGCTGTGCGGCGAGAACGGCGCCGGCAAGTCGACCCTGATCAAACTGCTGGCCGGCGTTCACCCTCACGGCAGCTACGAGGGCGAGATCCTGATGGATGGCCACCCCGCTGCCTTCGGTTCGACGCGGGATGCGGAGCGTGCCGGCATTGCCATCATCCACCAGGAACTGGCGCTGTTCCCGGAGATGTCGGTCGGCGAGAACCTGTTCCTCGGCGCGCTGCCGCAACGTCGCGGCCGGATCGACTGGGATCGGGTGTATGCGCAGGCAGCAGCCACGCTCGCCGAGTGTGGAATCGCGCTCGACCCGGCGACGCGGGTGGGTGACCTCGGCGTCGGTCACCAGCAACTGATCGAGATCGCGCGGGCCGTCGCACGCAGGCCGCGTGTCCTCGTGCTCGACGAGCCGACCGCGGCTCTGGCGCAACACGAGATCGGCACCCTGCTGCAGTTGGTGCGGCGGCTGCGTGACAGCGGCGTGGCCTGCGTGTTCATCTCGCACAAGCTCGACGAAGTGTTCGCGGTGGCGGACCGCATCACCGTGCTGCGCGACGGCACCGGGCAGGGCACGCTCGAGGCGGCCGCGACGGACGCCGGTGAAATCATTCGCCGCATGGTTGGCCGCCAGATCGAGGACTACTACCCGCGCCGCCAGGTGGAGCCGGGCCGCACGCTGCTCGCGGTGCACGGACTCGCCGTCGCGCCCCCGCGGACCGGGGGCCTGCAATTGCAGGACGTGAGCTTCGAAGTTCGTGCCGGCGAGGTGCTCGGCATCGGCGGCCTCATGGGTGCCGGTCGTAGCGAGCTGTTGATGCACCTGCTCGGACTGTGGGGGACGCGCCGCGCCGGCACGGTAGGCCTGGACGGCGAAGACCTGTCGGTGCGCAATCCCCGCGAGGCGCTGGCCCGTGGGCTGGCGCTCGTGACCGAGGATCGCAAGCGCTACGGACTGATTCCGGAGCAGGGCGTTGCGTTCAACGTCTCGCTGTCCTCGCTGCCCACCCTGCGGCGTGGGGCACTCATCGACCGGAACGACGAGGTGCAGCGGGTCCAGGCCGCGGTGGACGACTTGCGCATCAAGGTGCGTGACCTCGAGCAGCCAGCCGCCACGCTGTCCGGTGGCAACCAGCAGAAGGTCGTGCTCGGCAAGGTGCTGCTGACGAAGCCGAAGGTGTTGTTGCTCGACGAACCCACGCGCGGCATCGACGTCGGCGCCAAGCTCGAGGTGTACGAGCTCGTCAACCGTCTCACGGCGGCCGGCCAGGCGATCGTGCTGGTCTCCAGCGAGCTCGGCGAGCTGATGGGAATGGCCGATCGCATCGTGATGTTGTGCGAGGGCCGCATCGGGGGCGTGTTCGGCCGCGGCGAAGCGACGCAGGAGCGGCTGCTGGCGGCCGCGATGGGACGCCTGGGGCGGGCGGCGTGAGACACGGCGCATGAACCGCATCGCGACCCGCGAGCTCTCGATGGTGATCGCGCTGGCGGCGATCTGGGCGTTCTTCGCGTGGCAGGAACCCGTGTTCCTGTCCTCACGCAACCTGTCGCTGCTCTCGGTCGAGCTGGCCGTCACCGCCGTGCTCGCCCTCGGCATGCTGGTCGTGCTGCTGCCCGGACAGATCGACCTGTCCGCCGGCAGCGGCGTGGGTCTCGCGGGGGCAGTCGCGGCAGTGCTCGTGTTCTGGCACGGCGTGCCGGCGCCGTTCGCACTGCTGCTGGCGGCCGTGGGTGCGGTGCTGGTGTGGTCGGCGATGGGCGCGCTGATTGCCATCGAGCGCATCCCGGCGTTCATCATGACGCTCGGCGGCCTGCTGGTGTTCCGCGGCCTGCACTGGCTCGTGATCGAGAACCAGACGGTGCCGGTGGTCGAGGGCGGCAGCCAGAACATCTACTCGCTGCTCACCACCTATTACCTCCCGCCGGTCGCGGGCTACGCGCTCGCCGGGCTGACAGTCGCGGCGATGGTGGCATCCACCCTGAACGCCCGGGCGAGGCGCAGGTCGTACGGGTTTGTGGTGGATGACGGCGAGCTCACGTTCCTCAAGCTGTTCGTGCTTGCACAGCTCGTGTTCCTGGCGGTGATCGTCACCAACGGCTATCGCGGCGTGCCGGTCGCGCTCGTGATCCTCGGGCTCGTGGCCGTGCTGGTGCACCAGCTGATCACCCACACGCCGTTCGGCCGCTACCTCTACGCGATCGGCGGCAACGAGGATGCGGCTACGGTGTCCGGCGTGCCGGTGCGGGCCACGATCATCGGTGCCTATGCACTGATGGGCGGCATCGTCGCACTCACCGGCTTCATGCAGACCGCCTATTCGGGCGCATCCACGTCGACCGTCGGCTCGCTGATGGAGCTCGACGCGGTGGCCGCGTGCGTGATCGGTGGCACCAGCTTGCGGGGCGGACGCGGCTCCGTGCTCGGCGTGCTGTTCGGCGCCCTGATCATGGCGAGCCTCCTCAACGGGATGACGCTGATGGCGGTCTCGCCCGAGGCCAAGTACATTGCGCGCGGCACCGTGCTGGCGCTCGCCGTCTGGCTCGACCTGCGCATGGGGCAGGGCGGCCGGTGACCGGCATTCTCGAACCAGGATGACCCGCATGCAGAACAAGCAGCCCGCCCTGAGCTTCTGGCAGATCTGGAACATGTGCTTCGGGTTCCTGGGCATCCAGTTCGGTTTCGCGCTGCAGAACGCGAACGTGAGTCGCATCTTCCAGTCGCTCGGCGCCTCGATCGACGACCTGCCGCTGCTCTGGCTCGCCGCACCCGTCACCGGCCTGATCGTGCAACCGATCATCGGCTACATGAGCGACCGCACCTGGGGCCGCTTCGGGCGGCGCCGCCCCTACTTCCTGATCGGAGCGCTGCTCGCCACGGCCGCGCTGGTGATCATGCCGAACAGTCCGTACCTGTGGATCGCGGCCGGCATGCTGTGGATCCTCGATGCGTCGATCAACGTCTCGATGGAACCGTTCCGCGCGCTGGTGGGCGACATGCTGCCCGACCGGCAGCGCTCGCTCGGTTACTCGATGCAGAGCTGGTTCATCGGCGTGGGCGCCGTGGTCGCGTCCGCGCTGCCGTGGCTGCTCGCGAACGTGTTCGACGTGAGCAACGTCGCGGAGCCCGGGCAACTGCCCGACTCGGTCAAGTTCGCGTTCTATCTGGGCGCGGCGGCGTTCCTCGGGGCGGTGCTGTGGACGGTGTTCAGGACGCGTGAGTACTCGCCGGAGGAGATCGCTGCGTTCACGGGTCATGATGCCGCAGGGGTCCAGGCACAGGAGCTCGCGCGCACGCCGCAGCAGTACCGCAAGTCGGGCTCGGTCTGGTTGGCCGTCGGCCTCGGATTCGCGGCGCTCGTCGCGGCGCTCGGCTGGGACAAGCAGCTCTACGTGCTCGGCTTCGGCCTCGCGGCGTTCGGCGTGCTGCAGTTCGTGGCCGCCTCCCGGCAGGAGGGCGGCCGGACCGACGGCATGCTGCACAACGTCGTGAACGACCTGTACCTGATGCCCTGCGTGATGAAGCAGCTGGCGGTGGTGCAGTTCCTCTCGTGGTTCGCACTGTTCGCGATGTGGATCTACACGACGGCGGCGGTCACCGAGCACCACTACGGCACCGCCGACGCGGCCTCTGCGCTCTACAACGAGGGCGCCAACTGGGTGGGCGTGCTGTTCGCGGCCTACAACGGCTTCGCGGCGCTCGCGGCACTGGTGATCCCGAAGCTCGCGGCCACGCTCGGCCGCCGCGGTGCCCACCTGGTCGGCCTGTGGTGCGGTGCGCTCGGGCTCGTGTCGATCCGCTTCATCGACGACCCGGCGCTGCTGATCGTCTCGATGGTGGGCGTGGGCGTGGCGTGGGCGTCGATCCTGTCGCTGCCGTACGCGATGCTTTCGCAGGCGGTGCCGCCGCGGAAGATGGGCATCTACATGGGGATCTTCAACTTCTTCATCGTGATCCCGCAGATCCTCGCGGCGAGCGTGCTCGGCATCTTCGTACGGGTGCTGTTCGACGGCCACAGCATCCACGCGCTCGCGCTCGGCGGAGCGTTGCTGTTCCTGGCGGGCCTCGCGACCTTGCGCGTGGACGACCGCGAGGAGCGCTGACGTCTCAGCGGCTGGCTTCGCGGCTGCCGCAGGAAGCGCGCACGACGAGCGTCGGCTCGATCAGCGCCGATTCCGCTGTCTCGCCCGCGATCAGCCGCAGCAGGTTGTCGACGAGCATCTCGCCTCCGCGCTCGGTGTCCTGCTGCACCGTGGTGAGCGGCGGATTGAAGTATGCGGCCGCGGCGATGTCGTCGAAGCCCACGACCGCCACGTCCTGCGGCACGCTTCGGCCGCGATCGCGCAGGGCGCCGATGATGCCGATGGCGATGCGGTCACTTGCGGCGAACACTGCGTCGAAGCCGGCGCCTGAGTCGAGCAGCGCGACGCCTGCTGCATGGCCGGCGGCTTCGCTCGACTGTGCCTCGACCAGCAGGCGCGGGTCGGGCTCGATGCCGGCCTCGCGCAACGCCTGCGCGTAGCCGGCGTGGCGCAGCTGGAACTCCGGCCACTGGTCCGAGGCGCTGCCCGCGTATGCGATCCTGCGCCGGCCCAGCGACAGCAGGTGGTGCACGGCCAGTTCCGCTCCCGCGCGGTTGTCGCTGCAGACGTAGTGCCCGGGCATTCCGGCGACGATGGGTCCCCAGATGACGAAGCATGCATCGCTCTCGGCGAGCTTGCGCAGCCGTGGCGCCGACGTGAGGTAGTCGCCGTAGCCGAGCAGGATCAGTCCGTCCGCCCGGTTGCTGACCTGGTAGTCGGTGTGCCAGTCGTCGCTCAGCTGCTGGAAGGAAACCAGGACGTCGAGGCCGCGTCGCGAGGCGGCACGCGTGATGTGGCCCAGCATCGAAAGGAAGAAAGGGTTGATCGGGGCGTCGTCGGACGCCTCCTCGAAGAGCAGCAGGGCGAGCGTGTTGCTGCGCCGGGTGCGCAGGCCGGCGGCGCGACGGTCCACGCGGTAGCCGAGCTCGCGTGCCACTGATACGACTCGGTCGCGCGTCTCCGGGTTGACCAGCGGGCTGTTGCGCAATGCGCGCGACACGGTGGCCTGGGAGACCTGCGCAATTCGCGCAATGTCCTTCGACGTCGACCGTGACCCCTTCATCGCGTGCTCCGAGGCGTGACTGACGCTAGCACGGGGGCTGTGTGGCGACAATTGCCACACGACGGTGCGCAGTCGTACACGTCCTGCATCATCTTGATGCGCCGCATCAAATAGGGCCAGTCGAGGCCCCGGGCGTTGCGGCAGAACAACAAAGTAGGCGGGCCAGTTGGTTCAGGCATGCCACGGTCCGGCCTTCTTTCGGCGAAATATCCATGAAATCGAATACATATATTGCACCAAGTTGTTTCGCTGAATAGGATCCCGTGCCCAATGCCGGCCGTCGCTGGCGAACCACACGCAGGGAGAGTCAATTCCATGTCCAAGCGCATGCAGCGGGAACTCATCGATCGCCCAGGTCGTCTCGCGCGCCGGCATACGCCGCTGTCACTGGCGATTGCAACCGCACTCGCCCTGCCCGGTCTCGCTGCTGCTCAGGATGCGGCGCCTGCCGCAGGTGCGGACGAGGAGTTGGAAGAGATCGTCGTCACTGGCTTCCGCCAGGCGCTGCAGTCGTCCATCGAGATCAAGCGCGAGGCGACGTCGATCGTCCAGGCCGTCTCGGCCGAGGACATCGGCAAGCTGCCCGACACCAGCATCGCCGAGTCGCTGGCGCGCCTGCCCGGCATCGCCGGCCAGCGCGTCAACGGCCGCACGAGCGCGATCGCGATCCGCGGCTTCGGTGAGGACTTCACCGCGGCCTCCATGAACGGCCGCGAACTGCTCGGCATGGGCGACAACCGCGGCGTCGAGTTCGACCTCTATCCGTCCGAGATCCTGTCGGGCGTGACCGTGTACAAGACCCCGACTGCGACGCTGATGACGCAGGGCGTCGCCGGCACTGTGGACCTGAAGACCTTGCGGCCGCTCGAAGCGGACCGGGTGATCAACCTTCAGGGCAGCTACGAGATGAACGAGTACGACGCCCTCAACCCGGACATGGACGACACCGGATACCGCTTCGCGGGTTCGTACGTCGACCAGTTCCTGGGCGACACGCTCGGCGTGGCCCTCACGATCGCCAGCCTCGAGTCGCCAAGCCAGGAAGAGTGGTTCGGCGCCTGGGGCTATCCGGACTCGCGGTCCGGCAACAAGATCCTCGGCGGCATCAAGCCGTACGCGCGATCGGCGACGCTGAATCGCGATTCGTACGCCGGCGTGCTCGAGTGGCAGCCGAACGAGAAGCTGCACATCACGGCCGACGCGCTCTACATCGATTACCTGGATGAGCAGGTCAAGCGCGGCCTCGAAACCCCGGGCGCGGTCTGGGGCATCGGCAACAACTACACCGAGGGCACCGTCAGCGACGGCCTCGTCACGTCCGGCACCTGGCGCGGCGTGGCGCCGCAGATCCGCAACGATTCGTTCGAGCAGGATGCCGACCTGCAGGTGTTCGGCATCAACGTCGGCTACCAGCTCACCGACACCTGGTCGCTGATGTTCGACGGCGCCTACAACAAGGTCGACAAGACGCTGACCGACATCGAGATCTACTCCTCGGTGGGCGGCCGCGCAGGCTCGCCCGGTCAGCAGTTCGACACGGTCGGCTTCCAGATGACCGGCCGTGGCGCGACTATGAGCTACGGCCTGCCGTACGACGACTACAACCGCGTGTACCTGGCCGGCTCGCAGTTCTGGGGTGGCGGCAACCCGTTCAACCCGAACAGTGGCGACGACCAGGACGGCTTCACGAACGTGGCCGACTTCGAGGAAGACCTGACCACGCTGCGCCTCCAGGCCGAGAAGGAGTTCGGCGGCGACGCGTTCACGAGCCTGCAGTTCGGTGTCAACTACTCGGACCGCGAGAAGTCGAAGGTCAACAACGGCTACTTCCTGGTCAGCCCGGCCTACCCGGGTGCCCAGCTCGTGCCGGAGAATTTCCGCCGCGGCACCGTGGCGCTCGACTTCCTCGGCGGCCAGCGCATGATCGCCATCAACGGCCGTGGGCTGTACAACAGCGGTTACTACCAGACCGTGAGCGAAGGCGAGACCAAGGCTGACCGCGCTGCCGACACTTACACGATCACCGAGGAAGTGATCACCGGCTACGCGCAGCTCAACTACGACTACGACTACGACGGCGTCCGGATCTCGGGCAACCTCGGCCTGCAGTACGTCCATTCCGACCAGCAGGCGGACGGCTTCGGCGCGCAGGGCAGCTCGACCGGTGTGGTCGCGATCCCGGTGTCAGAGAGCTACAGCTATGACGACCTGTTGCCGAGCTTCAACATGGGCATCGGGCTCACGGACGACGTGACGGTGCGCATCGGCGCGTCGCGCACCATGACCCGCACCCGCCTCGACCGCCTGAAGCCCGGCAGCTCGATCGTCTTCAATTATGGCAACAACATCCCCGGCGCCGACATCGAGCGGTCGCCGTGGTCGGCGAATTCGGGCAACCCGTACCTCGAGCCGATCAAGGTCGACCAGTTCGACCTGGCGCTGGAATACTACTTTGCCCCCGAGGGCTACGTGGCGGCGAGCCTGTTCAAGAAGGACCTCAAGAACTGGCAGACCAGCGGCTCGGTGCCGATGGATTTCACGCAGTTCTACTATCCGGGCCTGATTCCGGCCAACGACCCGGCGCGGCAGGCCTGCCCGCCGCTGGGCGTCTGCACGTTTGACGGCTTCAGCAACACCACCATCGAGACGCAGGGCGGCACGATCGACGGCATCGAGTTCCAGGCGGCGCTGCCGTTCAACGTCTTCACCGACGTCCTCGACGGGTTCGGCCTGCTGGGTTACTACACGACCATCGACAACAAGCTGACGATCAACGGCCAGCAGGCCGCGATCATCGGCCTGTCCGACCGGTCGTGGGGCCTGACGGGCTACTTCGAGAAGTGGGGCTTCCAGGCCCGTGTCAGCACCAGCTACCGCTCGGACTACACGGCGGAGGTGCGCGGCCTCAGCAATACGCTGCAGACCGACCGCGTGCTCGAGACCGAGTTGCTCGACGCCCAGGTCAGCTACGACTTCGGCCAGGGCGGCTTCGACGGCTGGCTCGGCGGGCTGATGATCTTTGCCTCGGGCCAGAACCTGACGGACGAGCCGTACGTCCAGTTCACGAACAACGACTCGCGGCAGATCACCCGGTACTCGAGCTACGGTGCCACCTACATGGTGGGTGCCCGCTACCGGTTCTGACGGCTCGCGACGGTTTGTTATCCTCGACCCGCCGGCGCAAGCCGGCGGGTTTTTTCTTTCTGGAGTAAGCGCATGGGCCCGGTGATCCGCAACGTGGTGGTGGTCGGCGGCGGCACGTCTGGCTGGATCAGTGCCGCGCTGCTCGCGAAGGTGCTCGGCAAGGCCGTCGACATCACGCTGGTCGAGTCGGACGACATCGGCACCATCGGCGTGGGCGAGGCGACCATCCCGCCCATCCTCACGCTCAACAAGGTGCTCGGCCTCGACGAAGCCGACTTCATGCGCCGCACCCAGGCGACGATCAAGCTCGGCATCCAGTTCGAGGGCTGGGGTTCGGTCGGCAACGTGTACATGCACGCGTTCGGCACGCTCGGCAAGGACTTCGCCTTCTGCCCCTTCCAGCACTTCTGGCTGCGCGCCCTCCGGGCGGGCCTGAGCCACGACCTTTGGGAGTACTCGCTCAACCTGCAGGCCGCGCGGCAGGGGAAATTCGCTTTCGTGAAGCAGCAGCAGGACATGCCTGCGCTCACCTACGCCTATCACTTCGATGCCGGCCTGTACGCCCGGTACCTGCGCGAGGTGAGCGAGAAGGCCGGCGTGAAGCGGATCGAGGGCATGATCGCCGGGGTGCGCCTCGATCCCGAGAGTGGCTTCGTCGCGTCGCTGCAGCTGAAGGACGGGCGCGAAGTGAGCGGCGACCTGTTCATCGACTGCTCGGGGTTCCGCGGCCTGTTAATCCAGGAAGCGCTCAACACCGGCTACGAGGACTGGACGCACTGGCTGCCGTGCGACCGCGCGGTGGCCGTGCCTTCCGACTCCTTCGAGCGCATCGTGCCGTACACGCGCTCGATCGCGCACGGCGCCGGCTGGCAGTGGCAGATTCCGCTGCAGCACCGCAACGGCAACGGCCTCGTCTACTCGAGCCAGCACTGCAGCGACGACGAGGCGAGCGCCCTCCTGCTCCGCAGCCTCGGGTCCACGCCACGTGCCGAACCACGCGTCATCCGCTTCAAGACCGGGCGCCGCATCCAGCAGTGGAACCGCAACGTCGTCGCCGTCGGCCTCTCGAGCGGGTTCCTCGAACCGCTCGAGTCGACCAGCATCCACCTGATCCAGTCCGCGGTGACGCGCCTGATGAAGCACTTCCCGTTCCACGGCATCAAGGACAGCGAAGTGCAGGAGTTCAACCGGCAATCGCGGATCGAGTTCGAGCACATCCGCGACTTCATCATCGCCCACTACCACCTGAACGACCGCACGGACACGGAGTTCTGGAAGCAGTGCCGGCGCATGAGCATTCCCGACAGCCTCCGCGACCGCATCGAGCTGTTCCGCGACACTGGCAAGGTCTATCGTGAGCAGGACGAGCTGTTCGCGGAGGTGGCCTGGGTGCAGATCATGATCGGCCAGGGCGTCCTGCCCGCCGACTACCACCCGATGGCGGCCGTGCCGCCGGACGCTAGCTTTGCCGAGATGATGGGCCACGTGCGGACGATCGTGCAGAAGCCGCTGCCACACATCGGTACGCACGAGGATTTCCTGCGACAGTACTGCGCCGCGGGACGGCCGTGATGGAAGCGGGACGGCCGCCGCTGCACCTCGTCATCGTCGGCGGCGGCACGGCCGGCTGGATGGCGGCCAACCTGTTCGCCGCGGCGTGGCCGCGCAACCGGGTGCGCATCACGCTGGTCGAGTCGCCGGACATCGGCATCATCGGCGTCGGTGAGGGTTCGACCCCGCTGCTGCGCAAGTTCTTCGCCGACCTCGGCATCGAGGAGCGCGATTGGATGCCACGCTGCAACGCGACCTACAAGCTCAACATCCGTTTCCGCGGGTGGTCGGGCAAGCCCGGCTGCGCCAGCTATTCGCACCCGTTCCCGACGCAGCTGGACGTGCACACGTCGCGGGCGTTCTACGTCAATTGCCTGACGCGGCGCCTCGGCCTGGACGTCGAGACGTCGCCCGACCTGTTCAACCTCAACGCGGTGCTTGCGGCCGCACGCAAGGGGCCGCATGCGGCCGAGAACTTTCCGTTCACGGTGCAGTACGGTTACCACTTCGATTCCGGCCTGCTCGGCGCCTTCCTGCGCGAGCGTGCCTGCGGCAACGGCGTGGTCCACGAGCAGGCGCTGGTCGAGCGCGTGGAACGGGCGGAGAACGGCGATCTCCGCGCACTGCACACGCGTTGTGGCCGGGTCGTCGCCGGTGACTTCTTCGTCGACTGCACGGGCTTTGCGTCGCTGCTCGCGCAGCAGGCGCTCGGCGTCGGCTTCCGGCCCTTCGCCGAGAATCTCTTCAATGACCGCGCGGTCGTGATGCCGACGCCGCACGCCGAACCATTTCGTCCCGAGACGCGCGCGGTTGCGCTGAGCGCGGGCTGGTGCTGGCACATCCCGCTCACGAGCCGGATGGGCAACGGTTACGTCTACAGCTCGAGCTACCTGGGCCCCGATGCAGCGGAGACCGAGTTGCGTCGTCAACTCGGCATGCTGGAGAGCGAGGTGCCGGTGCGCCACCTGGCGATGCGGGTGGGACAGGTCGAGCGCCACTGGTCGCACAACTGCCTGGCGCTGGGCCTGTCGGGAGGGTTCATCGAGCCGCTCGAGGCGACGGCGTTGCACCTCGTGCAGGTCGGCATCGAGTCCTTCATCAGCCACTTCGACCAGGGCGGCTTCTCCGCCGACCGGCGCGAAGCCTACAACCAGTTCATGTCCAACTGGTTCGAGCGGGTGCGCGACTACATCGTCGCGCATTATCGGATGAACACCCGGGGCGACACCGAGTACTGGCGTGTAAATGCCAGCAACGACCGGCTTTCAGATGCACTGCGCCAGCTGCTCGCGGTGTGGTTCCAGCGCGGTGACCTTGCTGCCGAACTCGAGCGGCAGAAGGCCGGCACCCACTTCGGTGTGATGTCGTGGCACTGCCTGCTTGCGGGCTACGGCTCGTTTCCCGAGCTTGCTCCGAACCAGCCGGGAAGCCACAAGGGGGATCGCTACCACGAGCTCGGGCTCCAGGACTTCCTGCGCCGCTGTGCCATGAACTTCAAGCCGCTGGAAGAGTGCCTGCCCACGGCCGTGACCGCGACTGACGTCGCCTGACGCGTGATCCGCGGCGACTCAGCGCCGCCCGAGCTGCACTTCCGGCGACAGGCTCCAGGTGCCGTCCGGCGCGGGGCACGCGACCGTCCGGCCTTCGCTCAGGCCGAAGCCGCCCGTCGCGACGAGCCGGAACTTGCGGCAACCGCTCGTGCCCTCGGTCTTGTCCGCCGGCGTGAGCTTGTAGGAGACGCCGCTGTCCGGGTTCGTCCAGCCGACCGTCTGACCGGGTCCCGCCAGCTCGAGCGCGTGACCGACGCACGACCGGTCGGCTTTGTCCATGCGGCGGCCGATCTCGGCTCCGATGGCCGCGCCGATCACCGTGCCGACCACGATCGCCACGGCACGCTGGTCGCCCTTGCCGGCCTCGGCGCCGATCACGCCCCCGGCCACGCCGCCGAGCACGGCGCCGACCTCGGCGCGGTCGCAGCGGCCGGACCGGATCCCGTAGTCATCGTTCCAGCTGCGCCCGCTGTAGCCGGCGTAGGTGGGATCGTTCTTCTTGCGCCACCCGTGGGCCGGCGCCCAGGACGGCGGCGTCGCCAGCGCGATGCACGGTAACGCGATCAGCAGCACCAGCAGGGAGCGCGCGATGACGCGCCGCGCGCGAGGCGACAGTGCCGGCAACGAGGGCGCGGACAGAGCGTGGGGATTCGCGTTCATGTCGTCCTCCGATTTCCGGGCAGGGCAACCGACTGCCCGCCGATGCCTGGAGACGCTACTGCCGCGGGCGCGTGCCCGGGGGTGGACGGTTGCATTGCGTGAACCGCATCACGCGGGAGGCGGCTGTTAAGTCAAAAAGCGGTAAGCTCCGGACGTTGCGATCGGGAGGTGGCGGCCATGAGCATCGCGAGCACGATCGTGATCGGGGGCGACCTTACGGTGAACCGTCTCGGCTTCGGCGCGATGCG
>Ga0105090_10000693_pt1 | contig 17133 bp, 13 predicted proteins | sample PPLLak3March2015_FD_79110 | JGI IMG/M metagenome (GOLD analysis project Ga0105090, IMG submission 79110) | Freshwater sediment microbial communities from Prairie Pothole Lake near Jamestown, North Dakota, USA - PPLs Lake P7 Core (1) Depth... | ecosystem: Environmental > Aquatic > Freshwater >... | reverse complement strand
TTTGTCTTCGGAACTTACGGGACAGCAATCGAGGGGACCGGCACATGAGACTCGAGACAGGCATTCGATCTCGGCGTCATTCCCGCGAAGGCGGGAATCCAGCGTCGTCGACAGACGCTGGGTCCCCGCCTTCGCGGGGACGACGATGAGTTGTGCCCATGCCGGCACGATTCGTCAATTGCAGGTCGCCGTACTAGGTTGTTCCCTTGAAGGATGCGCGAGCGCATGACCGAAGCGCGTGCGTTGTATGCGAGCGTCGGCTTCCGGTCCTGCCCGGCCTACTATCGCAACACGCTCGGGGATACCATCTGCATGGTGCTCGACCTGGGCGCGGCGCAACGCTGAGGCCAGGCAGCAGGGGAGAGGCGGCGTGGACGTAATCGGAAGCGACGAGGCCAAGGCGATCGAGCGCGACATCGCCGCGGTGGAAGCGGCGACGGGCGCGGAGATCGTCGCGGCCATCGTGCCGCGCGCCGACGACTATCCCGAGGCGCAGTGGCGGGCGTTCTCGCTCGCCGCCGCGCTCGCAGCACTCGTGGTCTGGGCGGTCGACGTCGGCCGCCCCGACTGGGTGACGCCCGCGGCCCTGCTCGCGCAGGCGCTGGCGATTCTCGCTGCCGGCGCCTTGGCCGCCATCGCCGCCCGCTACGTGCCGGCGTGCCGGCGGCTGTTCGTGCGCGAAGGGCGCATGCGCGGCGAGGTCCGGCAGTGCGCCGAGGTGATGTTCCTGTCGCGCGAGCTTTTCGCCACCCCGCACCGCGACGCGGTGCTGATCCTCGTCGCCGAACTCGAACGGGTCGTGGTGATCGTCCCGGACGTCGCCTATCGCGGGCGCGTGTCCGCCGCCGAGTGGCAGGGCATTGTCGAGCGCATGACGCCGCGGCTCGCGGCGGGCCGCGTGCGCGAAGCTTTCGGCGAGGGGCTTGCGGCGCTGCAGGCGCTGCTCGTCGCGAAGGGCTTTGCGCCCGAAGACGGCGCCAGCCATCTGCCCGACCGCTTCGTGCGCGGGGAGGCGCCATGAGCGCATTGGCGCTGCGCCGGTTGGCTCTGGTCGCGTTCGTCGCCGCCGGGGCTGCGTTCGCGATCGACGTTCCGTTTCTCACCGGCCGCGTCGTCGACAATGCCGAGATCCTGAAGCCGGCCACGCGCGCGAAGCTCACGGCCGACCTCAAGGCGCTGGAAGAGCGCACGACGCATCAGGTGGCCGTGCTCACCGTGCCCACGCTCGGCGGCGAGAGCGTGGAGGACTTCGCGGTGCGCGTCTTCGAGGCGTGGAAGCTGGGACAGAAGGGCAAGGACAACGGCGTGCTCGTCGTCGTCGTCCCGCAGGACCGGCGCATGCGCATCGAAGTGGGCTACGGGCTCGAAGGCACGCTGACGGACGCGCAGGCCGCGCGCATCATCCGCGACCGCATGACGCCGGCGTTCAAGGCCGGCGACTACGACCGCGGCGTCGCCGACGGTGTCGCGGCCATCGCCGCCGTGCTCGGGGGCGAGAAGCTGGCGGAGTCGTCGCCGTCGGGCGCGTCGAGTGGATTCGCGTCGGCGTTCGACTCTTTCGAGGAAGACCTGCCGCCGTGGCCGATGCGCATCCTGCTCGGCGCGTTCATCTTCGGCGTCATCGGCCTGTTTACCGTCATCGGCGTGCTGACGCCAGGGATGGGCTGGTTCCTCTACATCTTCCTGATCCCGTTCTGGGCGATGTTCCCGATCATCATCGTCGGGGTGAAGGGGGCGCTGGTGCTGCTGGCGATCTACCTCGTCGGCTTCCCGATCGCGAAGCTGATCGTGGGTCGCAAGCCCGAGTATCGCAAGGCAATCGCGGAACTCAAGCGCACCGGCAAGACGAACTACGGCGGCATGGTGATCACCAGCGGCGGGATGAGCTCCGGCGGCGGCTCGTCGTCGAGCTCGTCGGGCGGCGGTGGTTTCTCCGGCGGCGGCGGCAGTTCGGGCGGCGGCGGCGCGTCGGGGAGCTGGTAGGCGTCAGGTCGCCCTGGCGCTCACGCCGAAGCTGCGCTCGCCGCGCGGCCACGGCGACGGCAGGATCGCGATGTCGTCGTAGCCCGCTGCACCGAGCAGCGTGGCGACTTCGTCCTCGTCGAGCCACGTCATGCTCAACGTCTCGTCCTCGCGCTCCATGGCGGCGCCGCTCGCGCGGCGCTCGTAGCGGTTGCGCATCTCGAGCTGGCGCGAAGGCGCGTCGACGGTCGTCTCGCTGCGCAGCGTGATGCGCGTTCCATCGTCGAGCCGCACCGCGCGCACTTCGACCAGCGGCGCGCCGGGTGGATTGAGCGCAATGTCCGGCACGCCGAGGTCGAGCAGCAGCAGGCCGCGCGGAACGAGGTGCGCGCGGATGCGCTCGAGCGCGCGGCGCATCGCGCCCGGGGCGACGATCAGCTGCAGCGAGCCGGCCGCGACGAACGCCGCGCCGTAGCGGAAAGGCGCGTTCAGCGCGGCGACGTTCTGGCGGAACAGCGGCGTGGCAAGGCTTGCCGCGGCCACGCGCTGCTCGCAGGCCGCAAGCATCGCCGCGGAGTCGTCGGCGCCGTGGACGTGGAAGCCCGCGCGCAGCAGCGGTACGAGGAGGCGCCCCGAGCCGCACATCGCTTCGAGCACCGGTCCCGCGTCGCGCGGCAGGCGCTGCGCGTACCACGCGACTTCCTCCGCGCCGGCGTAGCCCTTGTCGGCGTCGTAGAACTGCCGGCAGAGTTCACCGTATGCAGCCATTGGCTCGCAGCCTTGAGCGGAGACTTGCGCGACTACCGTTGCGCTGCGTTCGGGGCTTCCTGCCTCCGGCGACGATCATGCAACTGCCTGACTTTCTTCGTCGTCCCCGCGAAGGCGGGGACCCAGTGACTTTCGAGCGAACGACGCTGGGCTCCCGCCTTCGCGGGAGCGACGACGGTCTATTGGTACGGCCGGCAACCTGCACGAACCCGACTAGAGTTGCTCCCAGGGCAACCCTTCCTTGCGCCATCCGCCTAGCGTGCCGCGGTGGTGGGTGTCGTCGAGCGGCCCCTCGAAGCCCTCGAGCACGTTGTAGACCTCCTTGAAACCGGCCTCTTCCAGCGCCAGCCCCGCATCGATTGAGCGGTGGCCGCTGCGGCAGATCAGGACGACGGGGCGGTGCATGCTGGCGATCTTCTTGACCTGGCCGACGAAGTGAGGATTGATCTCCCAGTCCGGCCCGTCGTTCCACGCGACATGCTGCGCGCCGACCGGGTGGCCGACGAACAGGTACTCCATCTCGCTGCGGCAGTCGACGAACACGGCCTGAGGGTGTTCCTGCAGCAGTTTCTGCGCTTCGTGGGGTTTGAGGTGCTTCATGGGGGGGCTTCAAGGGATTCGAACCTGGAAACTTAGCACGTCGGGTGCGCATGCCATAGACGCCTGCGTTCGAACCTTATAACCGCGACGTGTCGTCGAGCAGGTCGCGCAGTGCCGCGCAGATCGCGTCGACGTGCGCGCGTGCAGCCGGCACCGCACCCGTCCAGCGCAGGAAGCCGTGGATCATGCCGTCGCAGGCGACCAGCCTCACGGGCACGCCGCCCGCGCGAAGGCGCTCGGCGTAGGCCACGCCTTCGTCGCGCAGCACATCGGCCGCGGCGACCGCGACCACCGCGGGCGCGAGGCCCGCGACGTCGCTCGCGGCGAGCGGCGAGAGCTCCGGATCGTCGAAGCGCCCGTCGGGATCGTAGGCTTGCCAGTACCAGCGCATCATCGCCGCGGTCAGGTTGTGGCCCTGGGCGTAGCGCTCGTACGACGGCGCTCCCGCGCGCCGGTCGACGGTGGGATAGAGCAGCAACTGCGCGGCCGGTTGCGGCAAGCCGCGGCGACGAAGGCGCAGCGCCAGCGCGGCGGCGAGGTTGCCGCCCGAGCTGTCGCCGGCCACGACGAGCCGGCGAGGGTCGGCGCCCAGGGCCGCGGCCTCCCGCTCGAGCCACGACCACGCGACGTGAACGTCGTCGAGCGCGGCCGGATAGCGGTGCTCGGGCGCGCAGGCGTAGTCCACCGAGACGACGAGCGCGCGCAGGCGGTTGGCCAGCTGACGGCACACGCGATCGTGCGAGTCCAGCGAGCCGGTGACCCAGCCGCCGCCGTGTGCGAACAGCACGACCGGGACCGGAGCGCCGTGGTCCGGCCGATAGGCGCGCAGGGCGAGGCTGCCGCGCGCGCCGCCGGAAATCGTCAGGTCGCGGACCTCGTGAACGCGCTCGGGCTCGCCGCCGAGCAGCTTGGGCGCGCTCTCGGCGGCGGCGCGCAGGCCGGCGACGTCGGGTGGCATCGGCGGCGGTGCGGCGAAGACCGTTGCCAGCAGTCGCGAGATGTCGGGATCGAGCATCGGGCAAGGGTTTCGCATGCCGGCGGGCGCTGTCAAGCATGCCGCGCAGCGCAGCGGGGCACTGCACTACACTTGCGCCACAGCGCCGATTTGATTCGCGGCTTCACCGTTGCCGCGCAGCTTGCGGGCGCTCTACAAATGCAGCTAAAGCGGCACGAGGCAACCCGCTCCGCCGCCGGCTGATCGGGTTTTTTTGTGCCCGGAGGAATCCCCATGCAACGCGACCGCACCGCGGAACTGCAGCACCTGATGGACGAGCGCATCCTCGTGCTCGACGGCGCGATGGGGACGATGGTCCAGCAGCTACGCTTGAGCGAGGCCGACTTCCGCGGCCCGGCCGCGTGCGGGCTCGCTCACCACACGCACGACGTCAAGGGCGACAACGACCTCCTGTCGCTGACCAAGCCGGAGGCGATCGCCGCGATCCACGACGCCTACCTTGCCGCGGGCGCGGACGTCATCTCCACGAACACGTTCACCGCGACGTCGATCGCGCAGGCCGACTACGCGCTCTCCGACCGTGTGCGCGAGATGAACCGCGCGGCGGCGGCGATCGCGCGTGCGGCTGCCGACCGCTGGACGGCGCGCACGCCGGGCCAGCCGCGCTTCGTCGCCGGCGCGCTCGGGCCGACGAATCGCACGGCGTCGATCTCGCCGGACGTCAACGATCCCGGCGCGCGCAATACGTCGTTCGACGAGCTGAAGGAGACCTACCGCGAGGCCGCGGAAGGGCTGATCGACGGCGGCGCGGACATCCTGCTCGTCGAGACCGTGTTCGACACGCTGAACGCGAAGGCCGCGTTGTTCGCCATCGAGGAGGCGTTCGACTCGCGCGGAGGCCGGCTGCCGGTCATCGTGTCGGGCACGATCACCGACGCGTCGGGCCGCACGCTGTCGGGGCAGACGCCGACCGCGTTCTGGCACTCCGTGCGCCACGCGAAACCGCTCGCGGTTGGACTCAACTGCGCGCTGGGTGCGGCGCTGATGCGGCCCTACCTCGAAGAGATTTCGCGCATCGCCGACACCTACGTGAGCTGCTACCCGAACGCCGGCCTGCCGAACCCGATGTCGGAGACGGGCTACGACGAGACGCCGCAGGAAACCGCGCGCTTCGCCGCGGAGTTCGCGCGCAGCGGCTACGTCAACCTGATCGGCGGCTGCTGCGGCACGACGCCCGAGCACATCCGCGCGATCGCGGAGGCCGTTCGCGGTGTCGCGCCGCGGCGGATGCGCGCCGAGGCCGAGGCGGCATAGTGTCGCGCCCGATGCTCCTCGCCGGCCTCGAGCCGCTGGCCATCGGCGACGACTCGCTGTTCGTCAACGTCGGCGAGCGCACGAACGTCACCGGCAGCAAGGCCTTCGCCCGGCTGATCCTCGCCGGCGACTACGCCGCGGCGGTCGAGGTGGCGCGTCAGCAGGTGCAAAGCGGCGCGCAGATCATCGACGTCAACATGGACGAGGCGATGCTCGATTCGAAGGCGGCGATGGTTCGCTTCCTGAATCTCATCGCCGTCGAGCCGGACATCGCCCGCGTGCCGACGATGATCGACTCGTCGAAGTGGGAGGTGATCGAGGCGGGGCTCAAGTGCGTCCAGGGCAAGCCCGTCGTCAACTCGATCTCGCTCAAGGAGGGCGAGGAGGCGTTCCTGCGCCAGGCGAGGGCGGCGATGCGCTACGGCGCGGCGGTCGTCGTCATGTGCTTCGACGAGAAGGGCCAGGCCGACACGCTCGCGCGCAAGACGGGGATCGCGAAGCGCAGCTACGACCTCCTCGTCGGCATGGGCTTCCCGCCTGAGGACGTCGTCGTCGACCCCAACGTGTTCGCGATCGCCACCGGCATCGACGAGCACGCCAACTACGCTGTCGACTTCATCGATGCAACCCGCTGGATCCGCGCCAACCTGCCGCATGCGAAGGTTTCCGGCGGCATCTCCAACGTGTCGTTCAGCTTCCGCGGCAACGAGCCGGTGCGCGAGGCGATCCACACGGTGTTCCTCTACCACGCGATCCGCGCGGGGCTCACGATGGGCATCGTCAACGCCGGGCAGCTCGGCGTCTACGACGAGCTCGACCCGGAACTGCGGGAGCGTGTCGAGGACGCGGTGCTGAACCGCCGGCCCGACGCCACCGAGCGCCTGGTGACATTCGCCGAGGGCTACAAGGCGGTCGGCAAGAAGTCCGAGGAAGATCTCGCGTGGCGCGAAGGGCCCGTGGAGAAGCGCCTCGAGCACGCGCTGGTCCGGGGTGTCGCGACGTACGTCGTCGAGGACGCAGAGGAGGCGCGTGTCGCCGTGGCCGCGCGCGGCGGAAGGCCCATCGAGGTGATCGAGGGGCCGCTGATGGCCGGCATGAACGTCGTCGGCGACCTGTTCGGCGCCGGGAAGATGTTCCTGCCGCAGGTGGTCAAGAGCGCACGCGTCATGAAGCAGGCGGTGGCGCACCTCATCCCCTACATCGAGGCAGAGAAGAAGGCAGCCGGCGACGCCGCGCGCTCCAAGGGCACGATCGTGATGGCGACGGTCAAGGGCGACGTGCACGACATCGGCAAGAACATCGTCGGCGTCGTCCTCCAGTGCAACAACTTCGACGTCATCGACCTCGGCGTCATGGTGCCGGCGCAGAAGATCCTCGCCGCGGCGCGCGAGCACAAGGCGGACGCGATTGGGCTCTCCGGCCTCATCACGCCCTCGCTCGAGGAGATGGCGCACGTCGCCGGCGAGATGCAGCGCGAGGGCATGACGCTGCCGCTGCTGATCGGCGGTGCGACGACCTCGCGCGTGCACACCGCGGTGAAGATCGCGCCGCACTACGCCGGCCCCACGGTCTACGTGCCCGACGCGTCGCGCGCCGTCGCCGTCACCACGCAGCTCACCTCGCGCGACGCCCGCGCGCCATTCGTCGCAGAGGTGGCGACGGACTACGAGCGCATCCGCGAGCAGCACGCGCGGAAGAAGGGCCCGGCGCTGGTGTCGCTCGAGGCCGCGCGCGCGAACGCCTTTCGCGCCGACTGGACGGCGTACGCGCCGCGGCGGCCGTCGTTCACCGGTCGCCGCGAATTCCGCAACGTCGATCTGGCGCAGGTCGCCGAGTTGATCGACTGGGCGCCTTTCTTCCAGACCTGGGAGCTGTCGGGGCCGTATCCCGCGATCCTCGACGATCCCATCGTGGGCGAGCACGCGCGCGCCGTGCTGGCGGACGGCAAGGCGATGCTGAAGCGCATCGTGGAGGAGCGCTGGCTCGCCGCGAACGGCGTGGTCGGCTTCTGGCCCGCGAATTCGCGCGACGAGGACGTCGTGCTCTGGCAGGACGATGCGCGCGCGACGGCTGCGCTGGTGTGGCACGGCCTGCGCCAGCAGGGCGCGCGTCCCGACGGCAAGCCCCACTACGCGCTCGCCGATTTCGTCGCGCCTGACGACGGGCCGGCGGACTGGGTGGGCGCGTTCGCCGTCACCGCGGGGCTGGGCATCGAGCGCAAGCTCGCCGAGTTCGAGCGGGCGAAGGACGACTACTCCTCGCTGATGCTGAAGGCGCTCGCCGACCGCCTTGCCGAGGCCTTCGCGGAGTGGCTGCACCGCAAGGTGCGCCGCGAGCTGTGGGGTTACGCGCGCGACGAGTCGCTCGACGCTGACGCGCTGGTGCGCGAGGAGTACCGCGGCATCCGCCCCGCACCCGGTTATCCGGCCTGCCCCGACCACGCGGTGAAGGCGCCGCTGTTCGACCTGCTCGGCGCGCAGGCGCTGGGCCTGTCGGTCACCGAGAGCTACGCGATGCTGCCCGCGTCGTCGGTGTCGGGCTTCTACCTCGCGCACCCGCAGGCGCGCTACTTCGCGGTGGGGAAGATCGGCGACGACCAGCTCGCGGACTTCGCGCGGCGCGCGGGGCTGACGCTCGACGCCGCCCGCAGGCGCCTGGCGCCGAACCTGTCCTAGTACAGCGACCTGCAATGGACGAAACGTGCTGGCATGGGCACAACCCATTGTCGTCCCCGCGAAGGCGGGGACCCAGTGTCTCTCGACGACGCTGGATTCCCGCCTTTGCGGGAATGACGCCGGAAATGAATGCACGTTTCGAAATGTGTGAGTCGGTCAACTAGCGCGGCCGCCCGAGCACGCCGTCGACAATCTGTAGCCCACTGGACGACGCGTCGATGTTCGGGCACGAAGAATGCGTGCCCAAAGCGCATGGAACCGGAGAACAAGCGCGCCGCTTCGCCACAGCTCGAACTCGTCGACTATGTGCCGACCAACGTCACCCGCGCGCCGGTGGATTGCGCGAATGACGCGATCGACGTCGGCTTGCCGGAGGTCACAGTAGGGCACATCGATCCTCATTTCGCGGTGGCGGCGCGTGAGCATTCGCGTGGCGTGGTCGACCCCGCTTTGTGGGAACGCGCGGTGTCGCTGGCCAACGGCGACGAGGCCGCTGCCGTCGCGCCGTACGTGCGGGCGCGGGCGACGATGCTCAAGCTCGCGCAGCGGCGCCGGGCTTCCGCGCCTCCCCCGTCGCCGCCGCCGCCACCGGAATCCCCGAATCCCGGAAGCGAGTCCGTATCGGCCGGGGCAGCCGCGTGGTCCTTGCTCGAGCCGCGGCGCCGCGTCTTGCTGCTCGCTTGCGCGTGCGTCGCCGTCGTGGCGCTCGTCGTGACGGCGTGGACTTGGCCCGGGCGAGACGCGCCGCACGTCGCAGCGGTGCCCGTGAAGACCAACGCCGCGCCAAGGGCGCCGGCGCCCGCTCCCGTCGCCATGGTGGCGTCGCCCTCGAGCACGGACTTCGCTGCAAAGGTCGAGGACCTGCGCAACGCCGGCAACTGGAACGTGCTTGTCCTGCACGCTGCCGAGTGGACGCGCAAGGAGCCGGGGAACGCCGCCGGTTGGGCGGCGCTCAGCGCCGGCTACGCGAAGCTCGGCCAGATCGACGAGTCGTTCGAGGCTGCGAAACAGGCCGTCGTGCTCGACGGCGCCAACCCGGCGTACTTGCGGCGCCTCGCAGACGTCTACATCGAACTTGACCGGCCGGCGGATGCGCTGGTCCAGCTCGAGAAGCTGCTTGGGCTCGACGAGCGCGACGTGGACGTGCTCGCGCAGGCAGGCACGCTCCACCTCGCGCTCGGCAGACTGCCGGACGCGCGCAACGCATTCGATCGCGCGCTGTCGCTCGATCCGTCGGGCCGCGTACCGGCCTGCGGCGCGATCGAGGTTGCGCGCCGCCAGGGGCGCACGAAGGACGCCGATGTCCTCGTGAAGGCCCTGAAGGGTTCCGACTGCGGCACGGCTCCGTCAGGGCGGGCCGAGTCGGTCCCGGTGCCCGCGCGCGCGTTGACGTCTGCGGCGCGCCGCTGATTCGGTTGCACGCGGCACGCTGACTGCTTGCGGTAGTGCGGCTCGCAAAGAGCTGCACCGGGAACCCGCCCGGCACCCTGAGGCAGGCGACGAGCCCGTAGCCGTGGTCCTCGATGCCTTGAAGGATGGGCAACTCAGCCAACCGGGTTGCTGATCCAGGCAAACACGTCCGCGATCGCCTGTTCGGACGGCAACGCCGCCCCTGCCGCAACGGCGGCCGCTGCTGCACCTTCTCCCAGCGCCTCACGGCATGTCGCGATGATCGCGTCGTATTGCTCCCGCGTATCGTGCGTTCGTGGCGTGGCGATGGCGTGGCGCAAGGCGTCGGCGGCGCCGCACAGACGGGCCGCTTTCTCGTGCGACGCCTGCCGTGTCATCAGTGCCGCCACGGCTTCGAGGCAAAGCACGACTTCGTGCTGATTGCCGATCTCCTTGCTGGTTGCGAGAGCGCTGTGGAAGTGCGTGCGGGCCAGTGCGAGGTCACCCTGGGCGAGGGCGATCTCGCCCAGGTGTCGCACCAATTCCAGTTCGAATTCGCGGACACCGAACTCTCGTGCCGTCGCCAGCGCCCGCTCGTGCAGCATCCGTGCTTGCGCAAACTCGCCGCTGTGCTGCGCCAGGAAACCAAGGTGACTCAACGACGTCGCTTCCTCCATCGGATTGTCGAGCGCGCGGCTGAGCTTGAGGGAGCGTTCCGCCGCTGACTGGGCCTCGAGGAATCGTCCACGCGTCACGGCGAGTGCGGCGAGGTTGTTGAGCACGCGAGCTTCCATGCCGCGGTTGCCTGTGGCCTGGTGAATTGCTACTGCCTGCTCGAGAAAGGCCTGGGCACTGACGTCGTCGGCCTGGTGGATCGCCACACCGCCCAGGTTGCTGAGCACGCGGCCTTCTCCCGTGCGGTCCCCAAGTTCACGGCTAAGTGCCAGCGCGGCCTCCAGCTGGGACCTGGCAGCGATGATGTCGCCGAGTCGCCAGGCAAGCGTGCCGGATGCGTGCAACGCCTTCAGGTACGCGGAGGTACTGGACTGGCTGGCGGCGTGGGCCAGTGCGGCAAGGCACCACCGACGACCCTCGCGCGCGTGGCCGCGGTGCGCCCAGAACCGATAGAGCGCCCCGCAAAGGCGCAAGCCGGTCTCGTCGTCGTCAGTCTCGTCGATACTGAACTCGAGCGCCGCGCGCAGGTTGTCGTGCTCGACATCGAGTCGCGCCATCCAGCCCGGCTGCTCTTGCCCGCCCTCCAGGTACGGCTCCGCCGTTTCGGCAAGCTTCAGGAAGCAGCCGAGGTGTCGCATGCGGACGGCATGACGCACGTCCAGCTTGTCGAGGCGATCTCGCGCGTACTCGCGGATGGTCTCCAGCATGCGGTAGCGCGCCCCGTCGCCGTCCGGCACCACGAGGGACTTCTGGGTCAGGCCGACCAGGAGCTCAAGCACGTCGTCCTGTGCAAGATCCTGATCTGCACACACGGCTTCTGCAGCCGGCAATGTCCAGCCGCCCGCGAACACCGAGAGCCGGTCGAACAGCATCTTCTCGCCGGCGCCGAGGAGGTCGTAGCTCCAGTCGATCAACGCCCGCAGCGTTTGCTGGCGTGGAAGCGCGCTGCGGGCGCCTCCAGTCAGCAGGCGAAAACGGTCGTCGAGGCGCCCGCAGATTGTCGCCACGCTGAGCACGCCTACGCGGGCCGCGGCCAGCTCCAGCGCCAGCGGTATGCCGTCCAGCCGGGCACAGATCTGCGCGACCAAGCGCACGTTGCCCTCGCTCAGCGCGAACTCCGGCTGTCGGAGCCGGGCTCGCTCGACGAAGAGTCGGCCGGCGTCGGAACGCGCCGCGTCCTCGGCACCCGACTCGGGACCCGGCAGTGCAAGCGGCGGCAACGGATACGTCTGCTCGCCGGAAACATTGAGCGGCTCGCGGCTGCTCACGAGGATGCGGACATGGGGTGCAGCGTGCAGCATCGCGTCGACCAACATGGCGCAGGCGCCGACCAGATGCTCGCAATTGTCGAGAACGACGAGCAACCGGCGTGTAGCGAGATGCTCACACACGGTCTCGACAACGGACGTGCCCGCGGCCTCCTGCAGGCCCAGCACCTGCGCCACCGCAGTCGGCACCAGCGTGGCGTCGACGATCACCGCGAGTTCGACCAGCCAGGCGCCATCAGGATAGGAGTCGAGGAGGTCGGCGGCGACCTGCAGCGACAGGCGGGTCTTGCCGATGCCGCCCGGTCCGACGATGGTCAACAGGCGCGCGCCCCCGAGCAGCGCCCGAGCCTGGGCAAGTTCCCGCTCGCGACCGATGAATGAAGTCACCTGCTGGGGCAGGTTGTGCGGAATCGCCTCGAGCGAGCGCAGGGGTGGGAATTCCCGCCGCAGATCTTGGTGCACCACCTGATAGGCGCGGGCTGGCGCGGCCAAACCACGAAGCCGGATCAACCCAAGGTCGCTGAGCGTGACCCCCGTCGGTTCGCGATCCCTGAGAAGTTCGGCCGCGCTTTGCGAAAGCAGCACCTGCCCGCCGTGCGCTGCACCCATGATGCGCGCTGCCTGGTTGACTGCCGTGCCGAAGTAGTCGCCATCACGGTGCTCGACGGCACCGACGTGCACCGCACAGCGAACCCTGATGGGTATGCCGGAGGTTGCTGCAGGATCGGCCAACGCCCGCTGGATCGCCAGTGTTGCTTGCAGCCCGTTGAGCGGATCGTCGAAGGCGGCAAAGATGCCGTCCCCTGTCGATTTCAGTATCGTGCCGAGGTTGGACTCCACCGCTGCGCGCAACAACGCATCGTGGCGTGCCAACGCGTCCCGCATCCGAACCGGCTCCTTCGCCCACAGGCCGGTGCTTCCCTCGATGTCGGTGAAGAGCAAGGCCCTGACCACGGATGCGTCGTGCACGCGGCAGCTCCTTTCAAGGGCCGGCGCCGAATGACCAAGGATAGGCAATTCAACCGCACCGAGTTTCAGCAAATCAGGCTATCACGGGTTGACGCGGGCGAGCCGACGGGGACATGGAGTGGTTGTGCGTCGCCATGGGGGTGTCTTTGCGCGTTGCGCGGGTGGCCCGGGCCGGCCGAGGTGCGCGCGGGTTGCACATGACGGCCGCAGGCGCGGCGGGCCACGGGTCGGCCCTGCGGTGGGTGGCGTGATCGGCTCACCGGGGTGGACGAGGATGTCGCGCACGCGAAGGCAGGCCCCGGTGCCGCCGCCAGTCGCAGACCGCGTTGGCCACGAATCGCGGCCATGAGTGACATCGATCAACACGCGTCCCGCTGCGAGGTGCAACGTTGTGATGGACAGTTGCGCCAGCACGGCATGCGGCGGCGCAACATGAGCGCGACATGGGGTCCAAGGCAGGCTTGACTGAGACTCTTCCGGCTGCGGTGGTCAGGGCGCCGGTTCATGCGACGCGACCCGCCAACGTGGCCCGCGGCAACGTTCGGGGCGGAGTGCTGCTGTTCCTTCTTGCATGGGCGGTGGCATGCGCCGTCGCCTTCGCGGAGGTCGGCAAGGGCCCGGTGCTCGTGCTCCGCGTCGACGGAGTGATCGGCCCCGCAACCAGCGACTTCGTCCACCGCGGCCTCGAGAAGGCCCGCGCAAGCCGCGCCCGCCTCGTCGTGCTGCAACTCGATACGCCTGGCGGGCTGGACACCGCGATGCGGGCGATCATCAAGGACATCCTGGCCTCGCCCGTTCCTGTCGCGGCGTTCGTCGCGCCGGAAGGCGCCCGCGCCGCGAGCGCCGGAACGTACATTCTCTACGCGAGCCACGTCGCCGCCATGGCGCCGGCAACGAACCTCGGCGCGGCAACGCCCGTGGCTATCGGCGTGCCCTCCGCGCCTGCGCCCCGGCCCTCGGCCACGAAGGACCGTCGCGGCGAACCCGCGGGCCCGGAAGCGGCGAAGGACTCGGCGCCCGAGGACGACGCGGGACCGGCAGACCCCATGAAGGCCAAGGCGGTGAACGACGCTGCTGCCTACATCCGCAGCCTCGCCCAACTGCATGGGCGCAACGCGGACTTCGCCGAGAAGGCCGTGCGCCGGGCGAGCAGCCTGTCGGCGAAGGAGGCGATGGACAGCGGCGTGATCGATGCGATCGCAGTGGACGTTCCCGACCTGCTTGCGCAGATCGACGCTCGCGAGGTAAAGCTCGCCCATGCGAAGGCTCGGCTCGACCTGGCAGGAGCGTCGATCGAATGGCTGGACCCCGACTGGCGCAGCAAGCTGCTCGCCCTGCTGTCGAACCCGACGCTGGCGGTCGCGCTGCTGATGATCGGCATCTACGGCCTGTTCTTCGAGTTCACCAGCCCCGGGTTCGGCGTGCCGGGGGTGGCCGGCGCGATCTGCCTGCTGCTCGGCCTGTATGCGCTGCAGCTGCTGCCGGTGAACTGGGTCGGCGTCGGCCTGCTGCTGCTGGGCGCCGCGCTGATGATCGCCGAGGTGTTGTTGCCGAGCTTCGGCGTGCTGGGCGTGGGCGGCATCGTTGCGTTCGTCTTCGGCGGCCTGATGCTGATCGACACCGAGGTCCCGGGCCTCGGGCTTGCGCCGGCCACGCTGGTGGCGATGGCGCTCACCAGCGCGGCGCTCATCATCGGTGTGGGCACGCTCGCGATGAAGGCGCGCCGAAGGAAGATCGTGAGCGGTCGCGAGGAACTCGTGGACGCTGCAGGCACGGTGGAGACCGTGGACGGCGGCGAGGCGTGGGTGCGCGTGTACGGCGAGTCGTGGCGGGCGCGCGATGCCGGTGGTGCGCCGCTCGCCCCCGGCGAGAGGATCAAGGTGCGTTCCGTCGATGGCCTGACCTTGATCGTCGAGCGATTCAACCTCTAGCGAAGCATAGGAGGTCCCGATGCTGCCGTTCGATTGGCCTTTCGGTTTCGGCTTGGTTGCGCTGCTGTTCGTCATCGCCGTGGTCGTCTCTTCGCTGCGCATCCTGCGGGAGTACGAGCGCGGCGTCGTCTTCCTGCTCGGGCGCTTCTGGAAGGTCAAGGGACCCGGGCTGGTCATCGTTGTACCCGGGCTGATGCAGATGGCGAAGGTCGACCTGCGCGTCGTGACGATGGACGTGCCGCCGCAGGACGTGATCTCGCGCGACAACGTGTCGGTCAAGGTCAATGCGGTGGTGTTCTTCCGCGTGATCGATCCGCAGAGGGCGATCATCCAGGTCGAAAACTTTCTGATGGCGACCAGCCAGCTCGCGCAGACCACCTTGCGCGTGGTGCTCGGCAAGCACGAACTGGACGAGATGCTGGCCGAGCGCGAACGGCTGAACCTCGACGTGCAGAGGATTCTCGACTCGCAGACCGACGGCTGGGGCATCAAGGTCACCAACGTCGAGATCAAGCACATCGACCTCAACGAGTCGATGGTGCGCGCCATCGCGCGCCAGGCCGAGGCCGAGCGCGAGCGCCGGGCCAAGGTGATCCACGCGGACGGCGAGAAGCAGGCGGCGGCGGCGCTGCTCGAGGCGGCGCAGATGCTGGCGAAGCAGCCCGAGGCCATGCAGCTCCGCTACATGCAGACGATGACGCAGGTGGCCGGGGACCGCGGCTCGACGATCGTCTTCCCGCTTCCCTTCGACATCCTTCGCGACGCGCTGGGCGGGACTCGCAACGCTTCCGTCCCCAAGCCGGGACCGATCGCGCCCACGCCGTAGCGTCAGCGCCGAGCGGCGGGGCTTCCATGGCGTCCGGCGCTTCCACGCCGGCGCCGCGTCGGCGCGAGGCTGCTACTTGCGGTAGCGCGGCTCGTAGAGCTGCACCTTGAAGCCGCCGGGCACCTTGAAGTAGGTGACGAGCCCGTAGCCGTGGTCCTCGACACCTTGCGTGAACTCCACGCCCTTCGCCTTCAGCGCCGCGACGGTGCCCTCGATGTCGCGGCAGAAGAACGAGATCTCGGCGGTTCCCGACGGCGGTCCGTCCTTGCCGGTCGGGTGCACGCCGAGGTCGGCCTGCGGCGCGTCGAAGATCAGCCACCCCTCGCCGACGTCGGTGCCCTTGAAGCCGAGCTTGTCGCGGATGAACTCGCGCAGAGCCTTCGCCTCGTCCGTGTAGAACATCCCGTGCATGCCTTCGATCACCGCGGCCCTCCTCCGTCGTGGGTTCCCGTCGCGCACGAGCGGCACAGGCACGAGCAGTTGCGCTCCGCTTCCGGCACGCGCGCGAGCGCGGCGGGCTCGACCTTCACGTCGGCGCACCAGCACGGCATGTCGAAGCTCCCTCCGGCCGCGGGCGCGCAGCCGTTGGGTCCCCCGCAGAGCGGGCAGGTCGAGTGCGGGAGCGGTTGCATCCGGTCGAAGGCTGCCGCTTGCCGCGGCGCTCGTCAATGGGTGCGAACGTGGCACCGCAGGTCTGCGCCGCTGCGCCCTGCCGCTCGGCTTGCCCGCAGCCACGACAAGGGCCCGCCTCGCTACTTGGCGGTGTACATCTTCAGCACGTCGCGGCGGGCGAGGATGCCGCGCACGCGCGCGTCGGCGTCGACGACCACCAGCCGCTTCACGCGCTTGTTCTCCATGCGCTCGATCGCAGCCTCGAGCGTGTCGTCCTCGCCGATCGTCACCGGGTGGCCGGTCATCAGGTCGTCGACGACAGTGCCCATCGGCTTGCGGCGCGTCGGATGGCGCACGTCGAGCGCGGACACGAAGTCGCCTTCCGAGAGGAGGCCCACGAGGCGTCCGTCGACGTCCACGACCGGCAGGCCGCTGATCTTGTGCTTCGTGAGCAGCTCGGCGGCTTCGCCGAGCGGGCGGCCCGATCCGATCGTCACCACGTCCTTCGTCATCAGCTGGCCGACCTTCGCCGCATGGGCGCGCCGCACCGGCGGCGCGCGCTTCAAATCCTTGCCGACGAAACTCATCTTTGCCGACAGCAGCGGCACCTTCGACAGCCGGCCCGGCAGCAGCATGTTCCAGTACACCCAGCGGAACGCGAGCTTGCCCCAGTGGTTGACGCGCGACTCGCCGAGCAGCGTCATCGGGCCCAGGGCGGGCAGCGGGAACTTCCCCGGCAGCGGCTCCAGGTCGTAGTTGAAGTCGATCAGCATCGCCTTCCCGAACCCGGTCTCGATGAAGCAGTTCGAGTGGCCGTCGAACGACGGCAGCGGCTTCTCACCGGCCATCTCGCGCAACAGGTTCTCGACCAGTGTCTCCGCCTCGAAGTGCGCGACCGATCCCGCCTTCGACGTCGCGACGTTGGTGTTGTCGCCGATCACGTAGACGTTCGCGGCCTTGCGCGCCTTGAGCGTGCGCGGGTCGGTGAGCGCGTAGCCGCTCTCGTCGGCGAGCTTCGCGTCGACGAGCACTTCGGGACCCAGGTTGGGCGCGATGGCCACGAGCAGGTCGTAGTCGACGCTGCGGCCGTCGAAGGCCTTGATCCTGCGCTTCACGCCGTCCACGCTTGCCAGCACGAAGTTCGGCATCACCTCGATGTTCTTCTCGACGAGGAGGCCGCTCAGCACCT
>Ga0105090_10000692_pt1 | contig 17144 bp, 12 predicted proteins | sample PPLLak3March2015_FD_79110 | JGI IMG/M metagenome (GOLD analysis project Ga0105090, IMG submission 79110) | Freshwater sediment microbial communities from Prairie Pothole Lake near Jamestown, North Dakota, USA - PPLs Lake P7 Core (1) Depth... | ecosystem: Environmental > Aquatic > Freshwater >... | reverse complement strand
GTCCGAGCAAAGGTGCGCGCGGAGGTTTCCGTCAGATGTCAATCCAGAAGAACACTCGCTTCGTTCGCGTGGTCGGCGCGATCTGCACCGGCGTCGCGCTCGTTGCCTGCAGTGCACCGGCCGCAGGCACGGATGCTCGCAACGTCGCGTTTCCCCCCGAACTCCAGAAGATGACGCGCGAAGTGATCGCGGACGCCGCGAGTCGCACGGGCCTCGCGAGCGAGGCGCTCGTGGTCGAGCGTGCGGAAGCCGTGACCTGGCCCGACGGGGCGCTCGGTTGTGGCAAGCCCGGCGTCGTCTACACGCAGGCCCTGGTGCCGGGTTACCGCGTCGTGATCCGCGCGGGCGAGGAACGGCTCAGCTATCACGCGAACCGCAAGGGCTACTGGACGTACTGTCCGTCGCCGTCGATTACGGACGATACGATCAACCCCTCCTACTGACCGCGGCAACGAAAAAGGGCCTCCCTCGTGCGAGGGAGGCCCCGGAGTCACCCGTCGACGCGGGTCAGTTGGCGCGGATCAGCAGCGCCTCGCTCGACTGCACGGCGCCGCCCTGGTTCGAGGTGCGGGCGCTGTTCGTCTGCAGCAGGATCCCGAGTTCCGGCGTGGCGCCCGCCGTCGGCCCGAAGTCGTACACGGCCATCGAGCCGCCCGCCTTGCCGGCGACGTCGTCCGGGATGCCGAGATACCGCTCCGCCCCCGGCGTCACCGCGAGACCCTCGATCAGGTCGCCGGGACCCCCGAAGTAGAAGTCCTGCGCCAGCAACGCCATACCAACGCTGCGGGTCCCGTAGTCCGCGCCGCCGAGACCGATCTGCTCTGCGCACACGGTCAGCACCGTGTTGCCGGTGTTGGTCGCGTGCTCGGCGAAGAAGAACGCGCTCGCGGCTCCCGATGCCAGGTCGACCGCCCAGGCCACCTGTCGCCCGTCGGAGATGGTCTCGAGGCCGGAGGCGTCTCGATTGAGGACGGCGTAGTCGTCGACCCCGTCCCGGTTCGTGTCGAGGAAGACGAGATGCGAGACGGGCAGCAGATGGCTCTGGCGCTCCCAGGTGTTGACCGCGAACTGCCAGACGAACGAGGCGTTCGCCGAGCAGAAGCCCGCCGGCACCGGGAACGACGCGGCACCGAACGCACGAAGGTCCGGCGTCGGCACACCGGCGCCTTCAGCGCCCTGCGGCAGGTTCGGGCTCACCGCGAGCAGCGAGTACGCGGCTGTCTGCGCCGCGCCGACCCCGACGTTCTGCAGCGATACGAGGTCCCGGCCGCCGCGGAACGTGAGCACCTGCCGGCCACGCACGTCCGCCGCCTTGCGCGGCAGCACATGCCAGGGCAGGTGGATCGGGTGCCTGCCGTCGTCGAGGAACAGCTGGCCGTCGAACTCGTTGGCCGTGAGCGCCGCGGGATTCGCGCCGCGTGAGCCGGAGTTCATCTGGTTGTCGGGCAGCAGGTCGCCGCGGATCGTGATCCTGACCGGCAGTATCGCGTCGCTCCTCGGCTGCACCGTGACGCTCGTCGGGCCGCCGACGGTCACGGCGCCCGAGGCCTTCGCCGGGTCGCGGAACGTCGGCTTCACGGCGTACGTGATCGCCTTGTCCGAGTAGTTGCGGACGCGGATCCGCTTCTGCAGCACAACCACGTCCTTGCTGACGTCGACGAAGCCGAAGCTCAGTCCGCCCTGCAGGTTCTCGACGTCCCATGCCGCGGCCGGTGCTTTCAGCGCACGATCCACGCGGACTTCACCGCCGCCGATGCGGCTGACCGGAGCCAGGCCCTTGAACGGCGCCGTCTCGATCATCGTCTCGGCGTTGTTCATCAACCGGGCCTTGACCTCGGCCGGCCGGAGCGACGGGTAGGCGTCGAGCACCAGCGCCGCCGAGCCGGACACCATCGGCGCGGCACCCGAGGTGCCGCCGAAGGCGATCGTGCCCGTGCCGGAACCGGCGACGGCGGAGATCGACGCGCCGGGCGCACCGATCTCGGGCTTGATCAGGCTGTCCGGGTTGCGCGGGCCGCGCGAGGAACTGCCGACCATGGTCATCACGAGCGGCAGCGCGTTCGCGCTGTCGAAGCGGACGACGACGCCGGCCGCGAGACCGCTCTTCAGTCGATTCGAGAGCGCCTGGCTCACCATGTAGCCGGGTACCGTGGCGTCGCCGCCCGAGTAGCCGCCCTCGAACGGGTCACCCGGCGCGACGAGGCCGATGATGCCTGCGCGCGCGCCGCCCGCGGCAATGTTGCTGATCTTGATGCTGAATCCGCAGCTGCCGCGGTCGACGAGCACGACCTTGCCGGCGAGCGAACCCGCGGGGAAAGCCGAGCAGCCGAGCGTGTTGCCGCCCGCGCCGTTGCCGTACTGCAGCGGCGCCTCGATCGGCGCGCCGAGTGGGGTCGACCACGGCTGGAATACCGCGTCGTACAGCCCCGCGATCGAGGCGGGCGCCTTGACCTCCATGCGTGCCTGCAGCGAGCTCGGCACCGCCGTCTGCGCGACGGAGAGGGCCGAAATCGCCGCCGCGGGAGTGCCCGTGATGTAAGGCTTGTCGCTGCCGTTGCCGGCCGAGGCGACCGTCATCACACCGACCGCGCTCGCATTGTTCACGGCGAGCGCGAGGTCGTCGTCGAACGCCTGGCCATAATTGCTGCCGAGCGACATGTTGACGACGTCGATGCGGTCCGAGGTATCGCCGTCTCCGTTCGGATCGACGACGTATTCCATGCCCTGGATCAGCGCGATGCCGCTGCAGGACGAGGACACGGCGCTGCAGACCTTGACTGCGTAGAGGCTGACGCCGGGCGCGACGCCTTTCGCGCCGCCGATGATGTCCGCGACGTGCGTGCCGTGGCCCTCGAGGTCGATCGGGTCAGGGTCGGGAACGAGATCGGCGAACGGCCACAACTCGCCCACGAAGTCGTAGCCCTCGACGACCTTCGCGGTCGGGAAGAGCCCGTCGCGCGTCGTGTTGCGCGAATCCGTGACGTCCGAGCCCCACGCGGCGGCGTAGGCGTCGAGCGTGCCGGGTCCGCCGAACGCGGCGTGCGTGTAGTCGATGCCCGAGTCGAGCACCGCGACCTTCACGCCCTTGCCGTCGAAGCCGAGATTCTGCGCGGCCTTCGCGCCGATGTAGGGCACGGTCTCGGCGAGATCCATCCGGTAGTCGACGACGCGCGAGACGCGCGTGACGTTCGGGTCGGCCGCGAGCCTGCGGACGTCCGCGGCATCGGCCTCGATGAAGACTGCGTTCGCGACCATCTGCACGCGCGTGAGCGTGCGGGCCGACGGAGCGAGCTTCCGGAGTTTTCCGGCGAACGCCTGTTGTTCCGCCCTGAGGACTTCCCGCTGCATCGCCTGCTCGGAGCCCGAGCGGCGGCCGAGCTTCGCGACGCCCGGCGACTTGAGATGCACGATCACCTGGACGCGGCCGGTCGCCGTCGCGAGCGCCGGATCGAAGCGTCCGAAGTCCGTGCTGGTCGCCGACGCAACCTCGGGCAGGCGCAACGCCTCGACGGAGTCCGGCAGCGCCGAGCCGCGCACGGAGGCGCGATCCGCCGCCAGGCTCGCAGGCACCGTGCCCGCGGCAAGGAGCGTGACGCAGCCCGTGGCGGCGCCGAGTTTCCACCCTGTGAATCGATTCATTCGAAACCCTCTGTCGTTGATGTGCAGTCGACTGCCGACAAGGGTGGATGCGATCGCACCGGAAAGAGCACGGGCCGCATCCGCCTTTATTCGTTCTTGTAGTCCAGCCCTCTCGAGAATCCTTCGAGAGCTGTGGCTTTGCGACCCCGCCTCGCGGCGGGTGTGCCCTCAGACCGATGCCGTGGAATGCAAGCTAACCGAGCGCAAGCGTGCAGCACAAGACATGCGTGCGCTTCGGTGCGCGGCGCTTCGACACAAGGTCGTGCGGATGCGCGCCGTCAGCGCGCGAGTTCGTCGAGCCAGTTCCGCGGGCGGAGGAAATCGTCGTAGAGTCGCGCCTCGGGCGTGCCGGGCTCGGGACGCCAGTCGTACTCCCAGCGCACGAGCGGCGGCAGCGACATCAGGATCGATTCGGTGCGTCCGCCGGTCTGCAGGCCGAACAGCGTGCCGCGATCGTACACGAGGTTGAACTCGACGTAGCGCCCGCGCCGGTAGAGCTGGAAATTCCGTTCACGCTCGCCGTACGCCGTGTCGCGGCGGCGCTCGACGATCGGCAGGTAGGCGGGGACGTAGTGGTCGCCGATGCTGCGCATGAAAGCGAAGCAGCGCTCGAAGCCCCACTCGTTCAGGTCGTCGAAGAAGAGCCCGCCCGCGCCGCGCGTCTCGCCGCGATGCTTCAGGTAGAAGTAGCGGTCGCACCAGTCCTTGAACCTCGGGTAGACGTCGTCGCCGTGCGGCGCGCAGGCGGCGCGCGCGGTGCGATGCCAGTGCAGCACGTCCTCGTCGAACGGGTAGTACGGCGTCAGGTCGAAGCCGCCGCCGAACCACCATGCGGCCGGCGCGCCGTCGCGCATCGCGACGAAGTAGCGCACGTTCGCGTGCGACGTGGGCACGTAGGGATTGCGCGGGTGGATCACCAGCGAAACGCCCGTCGCCTCGAAGCTCGCGCCCGCGAGCTCGGGTCGCTGCGCGGTGGCGGACGCAGGCAGCTGGCCGCCCATTACGTGCGAGAAATTGATCCCTGCCTGCTCGAAGACCCGGCCGTCGCGCAGCACCCGGCTCTCGCCGCCGCCGCCTTCCGGCCGCTTCCACGAGTCGCGACGGAAGCGCGCGCCGCCGTCTGCCGCCTCGAGGGCGGCCGTGATCGAGTCGTGCAGCGACCCCAGGTATGCGATGACGGCCGCAGTGGACGGGATCGACTCGGTCATGCGTCCGGTTTCTTCGCCTGCTTCGTCGCGGCCTTGCGGGGCGCCGCGGTCTTCTTCTTCGCCGGGGCCTTCTTCTTCGCCGCGGTCCGCGCTGCCGCCCGCGGCTTCGGCGCGGCGGCGCCCGCGTCGGCAGCCGGTGCGGCCGGGGTCTTCGCGGCGGCCGTCTTGCCGCGGCCCCAGCGTCCCTTGCGCTCCGGCGCCGCAGCGACCAGTGCGCGGCACTCCTCGAGCGTCAACGATTTCGGGTCGCGGTCCTTCGGGATCTTGCCGTTGCGGCGGCCGTCCGTGACGTACGGACCGTAGCGGCCGTTCAGCACCTGGATGGACGCCTCGGGAAAGTCGCGGATCACGCGGTTCGCCTCGAGTTCGCGCTTCTCGCGGATCAGCTCGCGCGCACGATCGAGCGTGATCGTGTACGGGTCGTCGCCCGGCTTGAGCGATGCGTAGCTCTTGGGCCCGAACTGCACGTAGGGCCCGAAGCGCCCGACGGCGACCTTGATCGGCTGGCCGTCCTCGGTCTCGCCGAGCGTGCGCGGCAGCTGGAACAGCTCGAGCGCCTGCTCGAGCGTGAGGCCGTCCATGCGCTGGCCGGGGCGCAGGCTCGCGAAGCGCGGCTTCTCCACGTCGTCGCGCGTGCCGATCTGTGCGAAGGCGCCGTACTTGCCGTAGCGCACGCTGACCGGGCGGCCCGACGCCGGGTCGACGCCGATCTCGCGTGCCATCGCGACGTCCGAACGCGTGACGTTCTCCGAGACGTCGTCGACCTGCTTCTTGAGCCCATCCCAGAAGCGGTCGAGCACCAGGACCCAGTCCTCCTCGCCCCGGGAGATGCAGTCGAGCTCGTCCTCCATCGAGGCGGTGAAGCCGTAGTCGACGTAGTGCTCGAAGTTGCTGGTCAGGAAGCGGTTGACGATCTTGCCGAGGTCCGTCGGCACGAAGCGGCGGTTCACGAGCTCGCAGTACTTCTTGAAGAGCAGCGTCTGGATGATGCTCGCATAGGTCGAGGGCCGGCCGATGCCGTACTCCTCGAGCGCCTTCACGAGGCTCGCCTCGGAGTAGCGGGGTGGTGGCTCGGTGAAGTGCTGCTCGGGCCGTACCGCGACGAGCCCGACGCGGTCGCCGACCTCCATCGCCGGCAGCCGCCGGTTCTCGTCGTCGTCGAGCGCCACGTCGTCGAAGCTCTCGCGGTAGACGGCGAGGAATCCGGGCTTCACGAGCGTCGAGCCCGTCGCGCGGAGGGCGTGGCCCGGGCCGGCCGAGAGATCGACGGCGACCGTGTCGAACACCGCTGCCTCCATCTGGCTCGCGACGGCGCGACGCCAGATGAGCGTGTAGAGCTTGTGCTGGTCCGGCTCGAGCCGGCCGGCGAGCTGCTCCGGCGTGCGCGAGGCCGCCGTGGGCCGGATGCCCTCGTGCGCTTCCTGCGCGTTCTTCGACTTGGTGCGGTAGGCGCGTGGCGCTTCGGGCAGCGCCTCGGCCCCGTAGAGCGAGCCGATGACTCCGCGGATCTCGCGCACGGCCTCGGCCGCGAGGCCGACCGAATCGGTGCGCATGTAGGTGATGAGACCGACGGGCCCCTCGCCGAAGTCGACGCCTTCGTACAGCCTCTGCGCGACCCGCATGGTGCGCTGCGCGCCGAAGCCGAGCTTGCGCGCGGCTTCCTGCTGCAGCGTGGAGGTGGTGAAGGGCGGCGAGGGATTGCGCCGGCGCTGCTTGCGCTCGACGCCCGCGACCGTGAGCGCGCCGCCGGCCGACTGCTCGAGCGTGCGCCTCACCTCGTCGGCGCGTGCGGCCGTCGTGATCGTGAACTGCTCGACCTTCTCGCCGCCGAACTCGGTGAGCCGCGCGGTGAACGGCTGGCCGCCCTTCGTCGCGTCGGCGTCGACGGTCCAGTACTCGCGCGGCACGAACGCCGCGATCTCCTCCTCGCGCTCGCAGATCATCCTGAGCGCGGGGCTCTGCACGCGCCCTGCCGACGCCCCCGAGAGGCCGGCCTTCTTCCACAGCAGCGGCGAGAGGTTGAAGCCGACGAGGTAGTCGAGGGCGCGGCGCGCGAGATAGGCCTTCACGAGCTCGTCGGCGATCTCGCGCGGCTGGTCGATCGCCTCCTGCACGGCGTTTCGCGTTATCTCGTAGAACACGCTGCGGTGGACGGTCTTGCCGTCGAGCGCGCCTGCTTCGCGCAGCATCTCGTGCAGGTGCCACGAGATCGCCTCGCCCTCGCGGTCGGGGTCGGTCGAGAGGTACAGGGCATCGGCCTTCTTCACGGCGCGAGCGATCGCGTCGACGTGCTTGCGATTCTTGTCGATGACCTCCCAGCGCATGGCGAACTGCCGGGACGGGTCGACGGCGCCTTCCTTGGGGACGAGATCGCGCACGTGGCCGTACGACGCCATCACCTCGAAGTCCTTGCCGAGGTACTTCTTGATGGTCTTCGCCTTGGCGGGCGACTCGACGATGACGAGGTTCCTGCTCATGGTCTCCGTGCGCAAAAAAAATCCGTGCCCCATAAACGATCATGCCGCGGGGGGGGCCGCGGCATCCCGGCGCCCGCCGCCCGGCGGGGCGTCAGTGCACCGCGGTCGGGTGCTCCTCGAACACCAGGTCCTCCATGCGGGAGTAGGCCGACTCCTGCCCGGGCTGGCTGAACAGCACCATCAGCACGACCCACTTCAGCTTCTCGAGATCGATCTCGTCGCCCTCGAGGGCCATGAGCCGGTCGATGACCAGCTCGCGCTGCGTCGGCGAGAGGATGCCGACGTTCTCCAGGTGCACGAGATAGCCGCGGCACTCGCGGTCGAGCCTCGATTGCTCAACCGCCGCGAACACCCGGATCGCCCGGGCGGTGGGTGCCGGTCCGGACCGCGACGGATCGGCCGCGAGATCCTCGAGCCAGCACAACGCACGCTCGACCTCGCCCGTGGGGAAGCCGGCTCGCTCGAGTTCCTGTTTGAGGGTGTCGCGGTCGGGCTCGTCGCCCTCGTCCAGCTCGCCGTCGAAGTAGTTCTCGAACAGGTATATCAGGATGTCGAGAACGCCTTCCTTCATTCCTTAGTCCCCGGCAGTCTCCGGCAGTACGCCCCGCCGTGCTGTAGCGCCACCCGCCCCTCGAGTTCGAGGATGAGCAGCATGGATGCGACCGCGTCGGCCTTGATCCCGGTGCGCGCGACCAGCGTGTCGATCCGGGCCGGCGCGAAGCCGAGGGCATCTAACAGGATTTCGTATTCCTTGTCCAACGGCCGCCCGGAAAAGGCTTGTGCGTCAGGAACTTTGCCCTTGTCTTCGCGCTGGAGCCGCCCGAGCAGCGATCCGAGCTCGGAAAAGACGTCCTCGGCGCTCTCGACGAGCTTCGCTCCCTGGCGGATCAGGCGGTGACAGCCGCGCGACATCGGGTTGTGGATGGAACCCGGGATCGCGAACACCTCGCGGCCCTGTTCCGCGGCCAGCCGGGCTGTGATCAGCGAGCCGCTCCGGAGCGCCGCCTCGACGACGAGCGTGCCGACCGATAGCCCGGCGATGATGCGGTTGCGCCGCGGGAAGTGCTGCTTCAGTGGCGGCGTGCCGGGCGGGAGGTCCGAGACGAGCGCGCCGCCGCCGGCCGCGATCCGGCGGGCGAGCGGGCCATTTTCGCGGGGATACACCGCGTCGAGGCCGCAGCCCAGCACCGCGACCGTCCGGCCGCCGCCTGCCAGCGCTCCCTCGTGGGCGGCGGCGTCGATGCCGAGCGCGAGCCCGCTCGTGATCGCGAGCCCGCCACCCCCGAAGTGACGCGCGAACTGCGCCGCCGTGTCGCGTCCAAGTGCCGTCGGATTGCGGCTGCCCACGATCGCGAGCTGGGGCAGCGAGAGCACGCCCACCTCGCCCTCGACGAAGAGCACGAGCGGCGCGTCCGACACCGTCGCGAGCAGGGGAGGATAGTCGGGCGAGCCCCAGTGGCAGAGGCAGCGGCCTGGGCCTGTGAGCCACCGCGCGTCGCGCTCGACCGCGCCGGCGTCCGGCTGGCGCAGCGCCTCGATCATCGCGGCCGTGCAGCCCGACGACTCGAGCGTTGCGCGCGAGGCGGCGAGCAGATCGGGGGCGGCGCGGGCCTGCCCGTCGAGGCCCGCGAGGTGGCCGGCGTGGAGTCCCGGCACGCGGGCGAGCGTTAGCCAGGGTTTCGGATCGTCCATGGACGAGGAGCCTACCGGGTTCGCACCCGGCAGGCCCCTCGAAAAAGACCGCGATCGCGCAGAACCAGCGCGTGCGGCGGGACGGTCAGCGCATGAAGTCGCGCGTCCCGATGTCCCGGTGGCCGTACTGCGGGTGCGCCACGAAGTCGCCGCGGCGGATCGCCTGCGTCGATTCGACGATGAGCCCGTAGCTCATCCGGTCGTAGACGCGGAAGAGCACCATCGTCGCGCTGCGCTCATCGGGCAGGCGCACGGTCTCCCGGCTCGACCCGACCCACGACCAGTTCACGCGCTCGAAGCGATCGCGCACGACTTCGCCACGGTAGAAGATTCCGAGCGCGTTGCCCGGCGCCAGCCCGTGGCGCTTGCCACGGTTGACCGCGACCACCTGGTAGCGGCCCGCGACGTGCACGCCGTCCACGATCGCGATGATCTGCCCGAGTATCTCCGGGTTCCCCGGCGCCGAGATCACGAAGTCGTCGCCGACGTCGACCTCGGCCGGGAACAGCCGGTCGCCCTGGAGGATCTCGCGGTTGGTATCGAGGACGCGCAGGTGGGCCAGGTCCTCCTCGCGCCGCATCTTGAAGATCGACTCGGAGCCCGGCACCACCGCGCCGGTGCTCTGGATCACCTCGCTCGTGCCGGCGAAGTGGGCCATGAAGCCGAGTACGTTGCCGTCGTCCGGGTCGACGAGCTCCTGGCCGACGTTGATCACGTTGTAGCGGGAGCCGGGCGCGGGCTGGCCCATGCCGCGCCCGTAGATCTCGTTGTGCTCGGAGCCGACGATGTGGCGGTCGCGCATGCCGACGACGTGGGGCACGCCCCGGATCTCGCGACGTTCGAGCAGGCTCGGACGGCCGACGAAGTCCATCAGGACGTCGTACGGGATCGCGCGGATCGCGCCCGAGAGCGGCTCGGTGCGGACCTCGGGCGAGAGGCGCATCGCGCTCGAGGGCTGCATCGTGACGCGCGGCCGGCCGTCGACGTACGTGAGGTACAGCTCGTCGCCGGGGTAGATGAGGTGCGGGTTCGCGATCTCGGGGTTGACGTACCAGATCTCGGGCCAGTACCACGGATCCCGCAGGAACACGCCCGCGATGTCCCAGAGCGTGTCGCCCTTCTTGACGACATAACGCTCGGGCGCCGACGGGTCGAGCGGGACGGACATCGACGTGCCCGACACCTGGGCGATCGCCGGGCTCGGCAGGGTCGTTCCGAGCGCGATGCCGGCACCGGCCACCGCGAGGGCGAGCCCGGCGGCACGGATCCACGGGCGCGGTCCAGCCGAACCAGGGTTTGCAGGGCGCAGCTTACGATCCATCCCTTTCTCCATCGGGTGTCGGGTTGGCGACCGTCGCCTTATAATCCGCCCCGCCACGGGCCGGCTGCCGACCACGTCTCACTCGGGAACAAACGCAGGACGGCGACGATGTCCCGCGCCCCGTGCGGCGCTGGCTAAATTCAAGTCTCTCTTAACTTTAGCAGCAATTTCGAACGAATGGCGAAGCTCACCATCCTCGAATATCCGGATCCGCGGCTCCGCACGCGTGCCGTTCCCGTCGTCGCCGTCGATGACCGGATCCGCCGCCTCATCGACGACATGTTCGAGACCATGTACGAGGCCCCGGGCGTGGGCCTCGCTGCAACGCAGGTCAACGTGCACGAGCGCGTCCTCGTCGTCGACGTGAGCCCCGAGCAGGACCAGCCGATCGCCTTCGTGAACCCCGAGATCATCGAGCGCGACGGCAAGACCGAGGCCGAGGAAGGCTGCCTGTCCGTGCCGGGCATCTTCGACAAGCTCGCGACCCGCTCGGCGCACGTCCGCGTGCGCGCGCTCGACCGCGACGGCAAGCCGTTCGAGATCGATGCCGACGGGCTCCTCGCCGTCTGCATCCAGCACGAGATGGATCACCTCGAGGGCAGGCTCTTCGTCGACTACCTCTCGGACCTCAAGCGGACCCGCATCCGGAGCCGGCTCGAGAAGGAGCGCCGCGAGCGCGGCACCCGTGCCGCGTCGCGCGAGCGCTCCAAGGTCCCGGCGATCTGACCGTCCTGCGCACCGCTCCATGAATGACCGGCTGAGGCTCGTCTTCGCCGGCACGCCGGACTTTGCCGTGCCGGCACTCGATGCCCTGCACGCGGCGGGCCACGGGATCCGTGCCGTCTACACCCAGCCCGACCGGCCGGCCGGCCGCGGCCAGGCGCTCGCGCAGAGTCCGGTCAAGCGCAGGGCGACGGAGCTCGGGCTCGTCGTCGAGCAGCCCGCGACGCTCAGGAGCGACGCGGCGGCGGAGGGCGTGCGGGCCCACGGAGCGGACCTCATGGTCGTCGTCGCGTACGGCCTGATCCTGCCGCCTGCCGTGCTCGCGGCGACGCGCCTCGGCTGCTGGAACATCCACGCGTCGCTGCTGCCGCGCTGGCGCGGCGCCGCGCCGATCCAGCGCGCCATCCTCGCAGGCGACACGGAGACGGGCATCACGATCATGCAGATGGACGCAGGTCTCGACACGGGCCCGATCCTGCTCGAACGCGCTGTCGCGATCGGGCCGCGCGATACCGGCGGCACGCTCCACGACCGGCTCGCGTCGCTCGGCGCTGCGGCCATCGTCGAGGCGATCGACGCGTGGCAGGGCGGAGGACTCTCGCCCCGGCCCCAGCCCGCGGAGGGTGCGACCTACGCGCCCAAGCTCCACAAGGACGAGGCGCGCATCGACTGGAACGACTCCGCCGCGGCGATCGAGCGGCGCGTGCGTGCGTTCGACCCCTGGCCGGTCGCCGAGACGCTCTGGCGCGGGCAGCAGCTCCGGATCTGGCAGGCGGAGGTCGACGAGGCCGAGACGGCCGGCTCGGTGCCCGGCACCGTGCTCGACCGCACCCCCGGCCGGATCCTGGTCGCCACGGGGTGCGGCGCGCTGTCGCTCGGCCGCGTGCAGCTCGCCGGCCGACGCGCGGTCACGGCTGTCGAGTTCCTGAATGCCCACCCGCTGGCCGGGGCCCGGCTCGGGTGACGGTCAGGGCCCCCACTGCCGCCCGCGTGCGCGCCGACGCGGCCGTCCTCGTCGCGACCGTCGTGGACGAGGGACGCTCGCTCGACGAGCTCCTCGCAGCCGACCGGGACGAGGGTTCCGCGCGTGGCCTCAAGCGTTCGCTGGCCTACGGCACGCTGCGCTGGCATTACCGGCTCGCGGCCCTGCTGCAGCGCCTGTCCAGCCGCTCGCCGGCCCGGCTCGATCCGCGGCTGCGTGCGCTGCTCGAGGTCGGGCTCTTCCAGCTCGTCTCGGGCGAGACGGCGCCGCATGCCGCCGTGGCCGAGACAGTCGAGGCCGCCCGGGTGCTGGGGCACCCCCACGCTGCCGGGTTCGTGAATGCCGTCCTGCGCCGGTACCAGCGGGAACACGCGGGCCTCGCCGCCGCGGTCGATGCCGATCTCGCGACGCGGACCGCGCATCCGCCGTGGTTCGTCGAGGCGTTGCGCCGCGACCGTCCGGACGACTTTGTCGCCGTGCTCGAGGCCAACAACGGCCATCCGCCCCTCTGGCTGCGGGTCAACCGGATGCGAGCGACCGTCGACGAATACGCCGCCGAACTCGGCGCCGCGGGATTTCAGGTGCACCGCCACCCGGTGGCCCGCGAGGCGCTGCGCATCGAGCCGGCGGTCGACGTGCGCGAGCTGCCCGGCTTCGCGGAGGGCCGCGTGTCCGTGCAGGACGCGACGGCCCAGCTTGCCGCCGAACTGCTCGACGCACGGCCCGGCGATCGCGTGCTGGATGCGTGTGCCGCGCCGGGCGGCAAGACCTGCCACCTGCTCGAGCGGACCGACGGGGCATGCCACGTCACGGCGCTCGACGTGTCGGAAGGCCGCCTCGAGCGCGTCCGCCAGAATCTCCGGCGCCTCGGCCTCGAGGCCGACGTGCGGGCCGGCGACGCCGCGGATCCTGCCGGCTGGTGGGACGGCCGGCCCTATGACCGGATCCTGCTCGACGTGCCCTGCTCGGCCACGGGCGTGATCCGCCGCCACCCGGACATCAAGGTCCTGAGGCGGGCCGGCGACGTACCGGAGCTCGCGCAGCGGCAGCGCAGGCTGCTCGACGCGGCGTGGCGGCTGCTCGTTCCCGGCGGGACGCTGGTCTATGCGAGCTGCTCGGTACTGCGTGCGGAGAACGAGGCGGTGATCGAGGGTTTCCTCGCCGCGACGCCCTCGGCGAGCGACCGGACGGCCGAGCGGACCGGCGCCTGGCCGGGCGTGGCGGATGCGGGCCCGGGCCGCCCCGTGCTGCCGGGAGCAGCCGACGGGGACGGCTTCTATTATGCTTGCCTCGTTCGCACGGACTGATTGTTGGAAATGAGCCACAACACCACCGCCGCGTCGCCAGCAGGGCTTATGGCCCAAGCGTCGCGCGTTGCATGGCTGGTTTGCTTTCTCGCAACGATGGCTGCCGGAACGGTCCACGCCGACTCACGGGTCCGCGTGCGCGAAGCCTCCGTCGCCAACGTCGACGGGCTCTACGAGCTCGATGCCGCCATCACCGTGCGCGTCCCCGACGACGCGCGGCGCGCCATCGAGTCCGGCCTCACGATGAGGCTCGACTACGAGATCGAGATCGCGCGCGTGCGCCGCTACGCTCCGGATGCCGAAGTGGCCACGCTGGTGCAGAGTTACGAGCTCGGCTACCACGCGTTGAGCCAGCGGTACCTCGTGCGCAACCTCAATACCGGCGAGCAGCAGGACTTCGGCACGTTCCAGGCCGCGCTCGACCGCGTGTCCGAAGTGCGCGGCCTGCCGCTCATCGACTCCTCGCTGCTCGATCCCGAACCGACGTACGAACTGCGCGTGCGCGCGCTCCTCGACCTGCGCACGACGCCCGACGCGCTCGCGTGGCTGCTCTTCTGGGCAGACGACTGGAGCGTCGCGAGCGATTGGTTCTCATGGACGCTCCGTCCCTGAATCGGGCCGCCTCGGCGGCCGTCATGGGCGTCGGCGGGCTGCTGTGGCTATCCGCGCTGCTCTTCATGGCCCAGACCGCGCAGAACTCGGAGCAGTTCAGCCGGCTGCACCCGTGGATCCTGATGGTGAACGTGGCCGGCCTCGTCGTGCTGGTCGGCCTGCTCGCCACGAAGCTCGCGCAGCTCGTGCGCGACTGGCGAGGCCACGTGATCGGCTCGCGGCTCAAGGCCCGGATGGTGTGGATCTTCGGCGTGCTCGCGACGCTGCCGATCCTGCTCGTCTATTTCTTCGCGGTGCAGTTCCTGAGCCGCGGCATCGACAGCTGGTTCAACCTCGAGATCCGCCAGAGCCTCGACGACGCGCTGGTGCTCTCGCGCTCGGCGCTCGAGACGCGCATGCGCGAGCACCTGAACGCGACGGAGGCGATCGCCGAAGCGCTGATGCAGGGCAGCACGGCGCAGCTGCCCGGGCGGCTCGAGAGGCTGCGGCAGCAGTCCGGCGCGCTCGAGATCACGGTGGCGACCGAGGGCGGCGCCGTGATCGCCGTGAGCAAGGGCCTTTCGCACGACGTCGTGCCCGACGAGCTGCCGGGCGAGGTGCTGCTGCAGGTGCGCCAGGGCAGCCCGTTCGTGAGCCTCGAGCCCCAGGCCGAGGGCGGCTACCTGATCCGCACCGCCGTGCCGATCGGCAGCGCGCTGCCCGGCAGCTCGGGCCTCGTGCTGCAGGCGATCTATCCGGTGCCGGAGCGGCTCGGCGCGCTCGCCGACACGGTGCAGGCGGCCTACCAGCAGTTCGGCGAGAAGGACTACCTCCGGCGCCCGCTCAAGGCGAGCTTCATCCTCACGCTGACCGTGGTGCTGCTGCTGTCGCTGCTCGCCGCCTGGTACGGCGCGATCTTCACGGCCCAGCGGCTCGTGCAGCCGATCCAGGACCTCGTGAAGGGCACGCGCGCGGTGGCGCAGGGCGACCTCGATACGCGCCTGCCGCTCACCTCGCACGACGAGATGGGCTTCCTCGTGCACTCGTTCAACGACATGACCAAGCGCCTGCGGCGCGCGCGCGAGGCGCAGCAGCGCGCCCAGCAGGCCGCGGAGACGGAGCGCGCGAACCTCGCGGTGATCCTCGCGCGCCTCTCGACGGGCGTCGTCTCGCTCGAGCCCGACCTGCGCGTGCGCACGGCGAACCGAGCGGCGAGCATGATCCTCGGCGAGGATCTCGAGGCCGGCGTCGGCCAGGTGTTCGGCGAGGCGGGTGCCGTGGACGGCATGCTGCGCGAGTTCACCGAGGCCTGCCGCTCGCGGCTCGCCGCAGGCGACGTCGAGTGGCGCGAACAGTTCACGTTCCAGTCGGGCGGGGGGCGGCGGGTCATCATGTGCGCCTGCACGCCGCTGCCGGGCGAGGACGGCACGCCGGCCGGCTACGTGCTCGTCTTCGACGACATCACCGTCATGTTGCAGGCGCAGCGCGAGGCCGCGTGGGGCGAGGTGGCGCGGCGGCTCGCGCACGAGATCAAGAACCCGTTGACGCCGATCCGCCTGTCCGCGGAGCGCATGCGCCACAAGCTGCTCCCGTCGATGAACGAGAAGGACGCGCAGCTCCTCGACCGCGGCACCGAGACCATCGTGCAGCAGGTCGAGGCGATGAAGGAGATGGTGAACGCGTTCAGCGAGTACGCGCGCGCTCCGCGCTTCGAGATGGCCGACGTGCACCTGAACCGGCTGGTCACGGAGGCCACCGACCTCTACCGGGCCCAGGTCACGAACCGTGGCGTCACGCTGGACGTGAGACTCGACCCCTCGCTCGAGAGTATCGTTGCGGACCGGGGCCGGCTGCGCCAGTTGCTCAACAACCTGCTCACGAACGCCGTCGAGGCGCTCGAGGGGCAGGCGGGCGGTGAGATCCGCGTGACGACCCGGCGCAGCGTCCGCGCCGGCGAGGATGTCGCCGAGATCGCGGTGGAGGACAATGGGCCGGGGTTCCAGCGCGAGGTGATGGGGCAGGTCTTCGATCCCTACATCACGACGAAGACGCGGGGAACCGGACTCGGCCTGGCGATCGTGCGGAAGATCGTCGAGGAGCACGGCGGGCACGTCGAGGCGGAGAACCAGCCCGGGGGCGGTGCGCGGGTCCGCATCGAGCTGCCCGTCAGCGAACACAATCGGGGTCCGGCGCTGCAGCGCGACGCGCGCCGGCCTGAACCCAGGAGGGAGCGTGCATGAGCAATGCGCGGATACTGGTGGTCGACGACGAGGCGGACATCCGCGAGCTCGTGCAGGAGATCCTGAGCGAGGAAGGCTACGTCGTCGAAGGAGCGGCCAACGCCGCCGAGGCGCGCGCCTCGTGCGCCCGGCAGGCTCCGGACCTCGTGCTGCTCGACATCTGGATGCCTGACACGGACGGCATCAGCCTGCTCCGCGAGTGGCAGACGACCCAGGCCCTCACGGCCCCGGTCGTGATGATGTCGGGCCACGGCACCGTCGAGACGGCGGTCGAGGCAACGCGCCTCGGCGCGGTCGACTACGTCGAGAAGCCGCTGTCGCTTGCGAAGCTGCTGCGCACGGTGCGCACCGCGCTCGAGGAGGGCCGCCTGCGCCGGCAGTCGACCCGCAACCTGCTCCCGCCGCTGCTCGCGCCCGTCGGGCGCAGCCGCCTCATGCGCGACCTGCGCGAGCAGGTGAAGCAGATCGCGCCGCACGAGGCCCCGGTGCTCGTGGTCGGCGAGCCCGGCACGGGGCGCGAGGCATTCGCACGCTATATCCACTCGCTCAGTTCGCGCGCGTCCGGGCCTTTCATCGCGACCGCGGCGGCGGCGATCACCGAGACCGGCGCCGAGGCGACCCTGTACGGGTCCGAGTCGGGCGGCACGGTGCGCAAGGGGCTGCTCGAGCAGGCGGCGGGCGGCGTGCTGTTCGTCAACGAGCTCGGGGACCTCGTCCCGGCGGCGCAGCGGCTGCTCTTCGCCGCGCTCGATACCAGCGGCTTCGTGCGGCAGGGCGGCACGACGCGCGTACCGATCGACGTGCGGACGATCTGCTCGGCGCAGCCGGGTTTCGAGTCGCGGGGGGGCGAGCCGTTCCGCACCGACCTGCTTTCCCACCTCGACGTGCTGACGCTCTCCGTCCCGCCGCTGCGCGACTACGCGGAAGACGTGCCCGAGCTGCTGCGCTACTACGTCGACCGCCT
>Ga0105090_10000691_pt1 | contig 17155 bp, 14 predicted proteins | sample PPLLak3March2015_FD_79110 | JGI IMG/M metagenome (GOLD analysis project Ga0105090, IMG submission 79110) | Freshwater sediment microbial communities from Prairie Pothole Lake near Jamestown, North Dakota, USA - PPLs Lake P7 Core (1) Depth... | ecosystem: Environmental > Aquatic > Freshwater >... | reverse complement strand
TCGCTGCACCTCAATTTCCTGCAGCCCATGCCGGGCGGCATCAAGGAGATCCTGCAGCGCTTCAAGCAGGTGGTCACGATCGAGGGCAACTGGTCGGATCATCCGGAGGACCCGCTGATCGACGACTCGAACCGCCGCTACTCGGCGCTCGCGATGCTGTTGCGCGCGCGTTACCTGGTGGACGTCGACTGCTGGACCGAGGTCCGCGGCCGTCCGATCAAGCCCGGCTCGATCTGCGCCGAGCTGCGCAAGCGCCTGGCCCGCGAGGAGTACCGGCCATGAGCACCGCATCCGTTTGCCTGCACCATCTCGTCGAGGAGCGCCACGCGATCGAGGACTACCAGGCCGGCGTGCCGCGCTGGTGCAAGGGCTGCGGCGACAACGCCATCCTCGCGGCGGTGCAGCGCCTGTGTCGCGACGAGGGCCTGCGCCCCGAGAGGACCGTGTTCGTGTCGGGCATCGGGTGCTCGAGCCGCCTGCCGCACTACATGCGCACCTACGGGTTCCACGGCATCCACGGCCGCGCGCTGCCGATCGCCGAGGGCGTCAAGATGGCGCGCCCGGACCTGCACGTGTTCGTGAACACCGGCGACGGTGACTGCTGCAGCATCGGCGCGGCGCACTGGATCCACGCGATCCGCTACAACATGAACATCACCGTGCTGCTGCACGACAACCACATCTACGGCCTGACCAAGAAGCAGGCCTCGCCGACCTCGCCGCTCGGCACCAAGAGCAACACCACGCCGCGGGGTTCGTACCTCGATGCGTTGAACCCGCTCACCGTCACCCTGGGCGTGCAGAACGTGTCGTTCGTGGCCCAGGCAGTCGACTGGATACCCGAGTCGCTGTTCCAGATCGTCACTGCGGCGTTCCGCCACCGTGGCTTCTCGTTCGTGCGCATCCTGCAGCGCTGCCCCGAGTTCGTCGGCAACATGTACGAACATTGGGTGCACGACCCGCAGAGCATGCTGATGCTCACCCACGAGAACGGCGTCAAGCTGAGCCCGGCACTGCAGAAGATCTACCAGAACCGGCTCGAGCACGATCCGATGGACATGAACCGGGCCCGCGAGATCGCCTCGAGCGAGGACCCGATCCCGGTCGGCATCATGTACCGCAACCCCGAGGTGCCTTGCTACGAGGACCTGCGGCGGGCGGGCATGCTGCGCACTGCGGATTCGATCCGGACCTCGCTCGACGCCGAATTCGACAAGTTCACCGTCTGGCCGTAAAGACCATGGACAAGCAGCTCAAGGCCCAGGTCGTCTTCCACCTCACCGGTCGCCATGCGCAGGGCGATGCGGCCGTCGGCAGCATGCGCCCGGCGCTGCTGGCCGCGTACCGCGACCTCGACGCGCTGCGCTACGACTTCCCGGTGGTGCTCACACAGGGTGACCGCAACTGCGTGCAGTCGCTGTCGTCGATCGTGGATGCCGCGCTGCGCGAGGTTGCGCCGCCCGGCGTGCCGGGCGAGGCGCTGAGGCGGCGCGGGCTGCAGGTCGAACGCCAGGTCCGCAGGCTGGTGTCGGCCGGCGAGCGCGGCACGCTCGGCGAACTGTGGGGCCGTGCGGTGCAGGCGCTGGCGGCATCTGCGGACGGTGCCTTCCTGCACGACGTGTCCAAGGTTCGCAATGCGCTCGTGGCCGATGGCGAGGTCGCCGACTGCAACGGGTTGTTGCCGGCGCGATTCCTGCGCCACGCCTGGTCGGCGGTGCAGAAGGAGAAGGCGCGGGCCGCACAGGAACGCATCGGGAAGCTGTTGATCCGCCTCGACAACATCCTGCGTGCCGATTACGCGCGTTCGGAGGCGGCCCTGGCCGAGCCGGTGCTGCAGGCGTCGTTCGGCGCGGCGCACCACAAGATGTTCAACTTCGACTCCATGTCCAAGCTGCTGTCGCGGGTCGGCCCGCGCGGCGGGCTCGGCGAGCGCCGGCGGCGGCGGGTCGAGGAGTCCATGGCGGCACTCAGGTCGCAGCGCTTCTTCGCCGGTCCCGACACGCCCGACGTGCACCGGTTCGAGTTCGAGACCGCCGACGCCGCGCTGGCGGCATTCCGCGAGCGGCTGCCGGAGCTGGCCAGGCTGCTCAAGGCGCTGCAGGTCGCGGAACTCGAGGTCGAGGGTGCTTACGTCGAGAACGTGCACGACGCGGTGTTCGCCGATTTCGACGCGCAGTCCGTGACGCCGCAGGACCTGGAGTTCTTTCCCGACTACCTCGTGTGCCTCGAGGCCGGCAAGCCCGGCGCACAGGGCAGTCTCGCCGAGGCGCTCTCGACCGGCGTGCCACTCAAGATCGTCGTGCACGTCGCAGACGTGCTCGAGGAAGCCGGGCTGGGACAGGGGCAGTTCGCCTTCGGCATGCGTGGCACCCAGCTCGCGAGCGCGGCCTTGAGCCTCGACGACGTGTTCGTGCTGCAGACCGCTGCCTCGAACCTGCTCCAGCTGCTGGAGCGAGTCGACCGCGGCCTGCGCTACAGCGGCCCGGCGCTCTTCAGCGTCTACGCGGCCCCGGAGGGTGGTGCACTGCCCGTTTACCTGCAGGCGGCCACGGCGATGCAGAGCCGCGCGTTCCCTGCATTCAGCTACGACCCCGGCGCGGGCACGGACCTCGCGGCGCGCTTCTCGCTGGAGAACAACGCACAGCCCGAGCTGGACTGGCCGGTCGAGCGGCTCGACTACGCCGACCAGGACCTGCAGGCGGTGAGCGAGGACGTCGCGTTCACGTTCGCCGACTTCGCGTTGTGCGACGCGCGCTACCTGGATCATTTCGAGCCCGCTCCGCGCGCGGCGTGGGGCGAGGGCATGCTGACGGCGCAGGACTGGATGGCGCGGCCGCTGCGCGACCCGGTCCTGGGCGTGCCGTACGTGCTGGCCGTGGACGAGGCCGACCTGCTCTGCCGCCTGGTCGTCGACGAGCGGCTTATGCGCGCGGCGTTGCGCTGTCGCGAGGCCTGGCACCGGCTGCAGGCGCTCGGCGGCATCAACGATTCGCGCGCGGAAAGGATGCTGGCTCGAGAGCGACAGGCCTGGGAGGAGGCGCACCAGCGGGAGGTCGCCGCGGCCGTGCCCTCGCCGGCAGCGCCGGCGAGCGTGGCAGGCAGTGACGCGCCAGCCGCCACCTCGCCTGCCACCCCGGCAGCCGCGCCCGCGGTGGCGCAAGCCGAGCCTGCGCGCAACCCGGACGAACCCTACATCGAGACCATCCGCTGCTCGACCTGCAACGAGTGCACGCAGGTGAACCCGCGCATGTTCGCGTACAACGAGAACAAGCAAGCCTACATCGCCGACCTGAAGGCGGGCACCTACAAGCAACTCGTCGAGGCCGCGGAGAGCTGCCAGCTCTCGATCATCCACCCCGGCAAGCCTTGGGACTCGAGCGAGCCGGGGCTCGAGGAACTGCTGGAGCGAGCCAAGCCGTTCCTGTGAACGTGAAGGGGTGCCGCGAACAGGTGCCTCGATGCAGATCACCCGCCTGTCGACCGCCGAAGCCCTGGCGAGTCTCCGCACCTCGGTGCAGGGGCTCGACGGCGCGGAAGCGCTGAAGCGGCTGCAGGAGTTCGGTCCCAACCGCATCGAGGAACTGGCGGCAACGCCGCGCTGGCAGCTGTTCCTGCGCGAGTTCACGCATTTCTTCGCCGTGATCCTGTGGGTCGCAGCCGCGCTCGCATTCTTCGCCGAGTCACGGGACCCCGCTGCGGGCATGTGGCAACTCGGCACGGCGATCGTGGTCGTGATCTTCGTCAACGGCGTGTTCTCGTTCCTGCAGGAGTACCGCGCCGAGCGCGCGATTGCGGCGCTGCGACAGCTGCTGCCGGCACGAGTGAACGTCATGCGCGACGGCGTGCTCCAGTCGCTCGCGGTCGACGCGCTGGTGCCGGGCGACGTGGTGCTCCTCGAAGGGGGCGACACCGTCCCGGCCGATTGCCGCGTGGTCGAGGCGTCGGGCCTGCGCGTCAACCTCGCCAACCTGACCGGCGAGTCGCTGGCCAAGTCGCGCACCGCAGAGGGCACGGCCGGCGGCGAGCCGCTGCAGGCGAAGAACCTGCTGCTCGCCGGCACGTCGCTGGTCTCCGGCGACGCGCGTGCCGTCGTGTACGCGACCGGAATGCACACGGAGTTCGGGAGGATCGCGCACCTGACGCAGACGGTGGGCGAGACCGGGTCGCCGCTGCAGCGGGAGATCGCCCGGCTGTCGCGACTGGTCGCGGTGTTTGCCGCGACACTGGGCGTGCTGTTCTTTGCCGTCGGGACTGCGCTCGGTCTGCCGTTCTGGGCCAACGCCATGTTCGCGATCGGCATCATCGTCGCCAACGTGCCCGAGGGGCTGCTGCCGACGGTGACGCTGTCGCTGGCCATGGCCACGCAGCGCATGGCGAAGCGCAACGCGCTGGTGCGCCACCTGCCCGCCGTCGAGACGCTCGGCTCGACGACCGTGATCTGCAGCGACAAGACCGGCACGCTGACCCTCAACTGCATGTCGGTCAAGGAAGTGTTCCCGGTCTCCGCCGCATCGAGTTCCGGGCACCTGCTGCGCAATGCGCGCCACTGCCACTCCCTCAAGCGCGTCCGTCGAGACGGGCACGACGCCTGGGTCGGCGACCCGATGGAGGCCGCGCTCGTGGAGTTCGGTGGTCGCGGCGCGGCGGGTGACGGCGCGCGCCAGGTCGGGGAGATTCCCTTCGACGCGGATCGGCGCCGCATGTCCGTGATGGTGGAGCAGGACGGACATCGCTGGCTGCACTGCAAGGGCGCGCCGGAAGTCGTGCTCGGGCTGTGCGACCGCGTCGCGGTCGAGGGCGAGGCGGTCGCGCTGGACGAAGCGACGCGCAAGCAGATGGCGTCGGCGCAGGACGAAATGGCGCACCGGGGCCTGCGGGTGCTCGGTTTCGCGCATCGCGAGCTGTCCGGGACCGGGATCGCGAGCGAGCAGGACATGGTCTTTGACGGGCTGGTCGGCCTGCGCGACCCGCCGCGGCCCGAGGTGCCGGAGGCCGTCGCGCGCTGCCACACGGCGGGCATCAGGATCATCATGGTGACCGGCGACCACCCGCACACCGCCGCCGCGATCGCACGCGAGATCGGTATGGTGCGGTCCGCGGATCCGCTGGTCATCCACGGGGACAGCCTGCGCCGGATGACCTCGGCGCAGTTGCAGCTTGCGCTCGACAGCCCGGAGATCCTGTTCACGCGCGTGAGCGCCGAGCAGAAGATGCGGGTCGTCGAGGCGCTGAAGGGCAAGGGCCACGTCGTGGCGGTCACCGGAGACGGGGTGAACGACGCGCCGGCGCTCAAGGCGGCCCACATCGGCATCGCCATGGGCATCGCGGGCACCGACGTCGCCAAGGAAGCGGCCGACATGGTGCTGCTCGACGACAACTTCGCGAGCATCGTGAACGCGATCGAGGAAGGACGGGCGGTGTTCGAGAACATCCGCAAGTTCCTGACCTACATCCTGACGTCCAACATCCCGGAACTGGTGCCGTACCTGGCCTTCATGTTGTTCAGGATCCCGCTGCCGCTGACCATCATCCAGATCCTCGCCGTCGACCTGGGCACCGACATGCTGCCGGCGCTGGCGCTCGGCGCCGAGCGGCCGCATCGTGCACTGATGCGGCAGCCACCCCGCGCGCCGGGCGAGCGACTGTTGTCGTGGCCGTTGCTCGCGCGCGCCTACCTGTGGCTCGGCTTGCTGGAGGCCGCCGTGGCGATGACCGCCTACTTCTTCGTGCTGCGCCAGGGCGGCTGGCAGTACGGCGAGTCGCTCGGCGCAGCCGATCCGCTCTACCTGCAGGCAACGACCGCATGCCTCGCGGCCATCGTCGTGGCGCAGGTGGTCAACGTCTTCAACTGTCGACATCCGCGGGTCTCGGCGTGGCGCTTCCGCCTCGGGTCGAATCCGCTGTTGCTCGCCGGCATCGCTGCCGAGATCGTGTTGATCATGGCCATCGTCTACACGCCGTTCGGCAACGCGGCTTTCGGAACGGCGCCGTTGCCCGCCGCGGTTTGGACGGTGGCCATCGCGCTAGGCATCGCGTTCTGGCTGCTGGAGGAACTGCGCAAGTGGCTGCTGCGGCGGTACGGGCACCCCCAGGAACGATGAATGCAGGGTGCCCGGGCCACAGGCCCTGCACGTCGGTGCAGGCCACCGGAATTCCGGTGGCGCCGGCTCAGCGCTCGAGGACCTTCAGCGCGTGCTGCGTCGCCTCGAGCAACGCGGCGGGCCCGACCGGGGCGCTCGTCGCGCGCTGCATCCACAAGTCCGGCGTCAGCCGGCCCTGCCTGCTCATGCGCTCGAACTCGCCGCCGAAGTCGCCCGCACGGCGCATCTGCTGCTTGATCTGCAGGGCGATCATGCTGCCAATCGGGTAATCGGGCAGGTACAGGCCCGCGTCGATCATGTGCGAGTAAATCGCAAGGAGCACCACGTCGCGCCGGCCGAAGACCTCGGCGTAATACTGGTTCCAGACGTCGCGCGCGATCTGCAGGGTCGCCTCGCGCAGCTCGGCCGGCGTCGCCTGCGGATGGGCGTACATCCAGCGCCACACGCGCATGTCCACCAGCGCGACGCCCGCGATCTCGAACGCGCCCCAGAAGTCGTCCAGCGTGGCGAGCGCGTCGCTCGTGGCATCCGGCCTGGCGAGCCCAAGCAGTTCGAGGTCGCGGTCCTGGAACACGAACGCGAGTGCCTCGGTGAATGCCGTGTTGGGCACGCCGTTGATGGAGTACCAGGGCACGTCGTACAGCGAGAAGGTCTGCTCGACGTTGTGGCCGAACTCGTGGACGGCGATGTTGTAACCCTTGTAGTCCATGCCGTCCGCGCCGACCCGTGTGCGCAGCCGGGCCTTGTCGCCACGCCGCGCGGCACCCCACGCATGGCCGGCGCCCCGCGACGGGTCAACCTCGACGCGGTCCGCGAGGTAGCGTGCCCGCTCGGGAGTGAAGCCGAGGCCCGTCAGGATGTTGGGCATGTCCGCGGCGAACGCGGCCGCGGTCGGGTACTTGCGCCGCGTGATCTCGTCGAGCTGCGCCTCTGTGTAGGTGCCGCGCGGCTTGAAGCCGTTGTACCAGATGTCGAACGGCTCGAGCGGGCGGCCGAGCCGCGCCTCGATGAACTTGCCGACGCGGGGCACAAGTGGCGAGGACAGCACTTCCACCAGCATCTTCTCGACACGCGCTTCCGGCAGTTCGCGGTCCTCCTCGAAGCGTCGCGCGATGTGCGTCGGGGCGGTGGGCGAGTAGGGGTCGGCGAGGCGGACCGCCTGGTAGATGCCGAGCAGGCGCGCGTAGCGCGTGTCGGGCTCGCGAGCGTCGCTGACCTTGCGATCCGCCGGTGCCGGACGGTCGCTGTCCTGCACGCCGGCCGGTGCCACCGTGTTGGCAAACGGTGCCCAGTCGACGTGCGGGTTGTCCACGACCACGGCGGGGATCGTCTGCGTGACGATGCGCTCCATGACCTGGGCGATCATGCGCTGGCGCGGCAGGCCGTCCGGCGCCGAATACTGCGCCTTGAGTTCGTCGCGCAGGTTCCAGTGTGTGATCAGCCGCTGCCCGGCCGGGAACAGGCGGCGCCCCTGCTCGTCGAGCAGGTGGTGCATCCAGACGTTGTAGCTCGAGATGTAGCTGTCCGCGGCGGAGTACGCCGCCGAGATCTGCTGCGACACCGAGGCCGGGATGCGTCGCGCATAACGGTCGGCCAGTCGCGCCTCCGCCCACTGCCGCGCAGTCCACTGCGGGCCGTCGCGCAGCTTTTCCTCGAGGGTCGTCAGCGGGAAATTGAGCAGCACGACAAAGGCGATCTTGTTGGCGAAGAAATCATCGTTCAGGTGCGCGGCCGGGCTGTAGCCGGCGAACAGTTCGTCGTACGGCTCGATCGGACCGAGGTCGAGGTCGGTCTGCCAGCGCAACCTGAGCAGCATGTTGAGCATCGAGCCGTCGATCTGCTCGTGCATGGCGTCCATGCGCCCGAACATGGTGTCGAGCCGTGCCTGGTCGGGCGCGAACTGCTCGCGCACGAAGGCCTCGAACGCGGACGCGTCGCCGTCCTCGGGCCGCCACAGGCTCGCCACCTGCCGCACGCCGCGCTCGGCACGGGCGCGTACCGCCTCGCCGTGTTTCGCAACGAGTTCGGCGGTCACCTTCGGGGCCGTGGCGTCGAGCCAGGCAGGCCTGGCGGTGGTGGCTGCCGAGGGGTCGGCGGCGGCTGCCGGGACGGGTGCAGGCAGGACCGCGCTCAGCGCGACCAAGGCGAAGGCAGCAGTACGCATGGGCATGGTCCGGCTCATCCCGCGGGGAAATGGGAGGCGCATCATAGCGGCTCGTGCGCGCCGCCGGGGGGCCAGTGCCCGGCTTCTGCTATTGCGGATTGTGCGGTGACCACTACGGACTAGACTGGTTTGGCCGGGCCATGCCTCGGCCCGCGATCACGAGGATCCTGGTGCGGGTTGCGCCCCATGGAGCAAAGCACCCTTGCAGAGATCCTCGGCGTCGAAAAGGAGATCCGCGTCCAACTCGATGCCGAGCGTGAGCAGGCGAGTCGCTGGCTCGAGGATGCGCGGCGGGAGATCGAGCGGGAGCACGAGGCTGCGCTGACGCAACTGCAGGCGGAGGCAGAGCAACGCCGCGTCGCCGCCTTGGAGGCTGCGCGTCGGCGGGCCGCCGCAGTCGTCGGGGATGCGGAGCGTGCCGCCGCCGCACAGGCGGTGGTGAGCGACGACGAATTGCGCGCGCTGGTCCGTCGCCGCCTCGCGAGCCTCGTCCCGGAGTCCGCCCGGTGATCATCCGCATGTCCAAGGTCGAGATCGCCGGGCCGCGCGACCTGCTGCTGCCGGCGCTCGAGACCATCGAGCAGCTGGGCGTCCTGCAGATCGACGCGTCGCTCCGGGAGCCGGCCCATGAGGGTGCCGCGCACGGCATCCGGCCCCTGGCCCTGGACGGCAGGACCCTGGCCGAGCGCCTGTTTCTCGAGGACCTGAAGATCAAGGTCGAGCGACTGCTCGAGTTGCTGCCCGAGGTCGAGGCGCGCGAGTCCTACCTCAGCCCGTCGCGCGCGATCAGCTCCGTGGCGGCGCTCGTCGCGAAGCACCTCGAGGCGGCCGAGGCGCAGGCCCGCCGGCGGGATGCGCTGCAGGCCGAACTCGCCGGCCTCGACCGCTATCTCGTGTTCCTGTCCACGGTGGAGTCGCTCGCGCCGCACGAGGCCGAGCGGGCCGGGCTCGAATACATCGGCGTCGAGGTGCGCGATCCGGCGGCGCTGGAGCAGCTGACCCGGGTCGCCGGCAGCGTGCTGCTCGGTGCCGAGGTGCGCACGGCGCGGGCCGCGGATGGCTCGTGGTTCGGCCTGCTGACGACCGAGAAGGAGCTTGCCGAGAAGCTGAAGGAAGGGCTGCGCGGCAACCACATCCCGGAGGTCGCGCTGCCCGACTACCTGGCGGGACTGCCGCTGTCCGGCAAGCTCGACGCGGCGCGTGCGCGCCACGACAAGCTGGCCGCCGAGCTTTCGGCCATCGACGCCGAGGCCCGCGCGCTCGCCGTGGCGTGGCGCGGCATGTACGCCAACGTGCTCGGCTGGTTGCGTCACCGGCTCACGCTGCTGCGCACCAGCGCCTCGGTCTACGAGACGGACCGGTGCTTCGTGCTGTTCGGCTGGATGCCGGCGGCGGGCGTGGGCGCCCTGCGCAGGGCCCTCGTCGAGCGGCACGGCGACGCCATGGTGGTCGAGGAAAAGGAGATCCTGCAACAGGAGCTCGAGGACGTGCCCGTCACGCTGCGCAATCCGCCGTACTTCCGGCCGTTCGAGCTGCTCGTGCGACTGTTGCCCACGCCACGCTACACCTCGATCGATCCCACGCCGTTCATCGGGATCTTCTTCCCGCTGTTCTTCGGCATGATCCTCGGCGACGTGGGCTACGGCCTGCTGCTGCTGCTGGCAGCCGCGGCCGTCGTCCTGTTCGCGAAGCAGCGGCGCACGCTGCGCCAGGCAGGGCAGATCCTGCTGGTGTCGTCGCTCTACACCATCGTGTTCGGCGTCGTGTATGGCGAGTTCTTCGGAGACCTCGGTGAGCGCTTGTTCGGTTTCGAGCCGCCGTGGCTCGATCGGCGCACCGCCATCCTGCCGATGTTGTATTTCGCGCTGGCGGTGGGTGCCGTGCACGTCATGCTCGGCCTCGCGCTCGGCCTTGCCTCGTCGCTAAAGGGGCACCGCAGGCGCGAGGCAGCCGCGCGGCTGCTCACCATGCTGGCGATGCTGTGCATCGCCGGGGTGCTGGCCTCGTACTTCGCGCCAGTGGCCGAGCTGATGCGCAAGCCACTGCTCATGGCCCTGCTGGTGATCGCGCCGGTGCTGCTGCTTGCCGGCGGCCTGCTCGCGCCGTTCGAGCTGCTGCGGCACGTGGGCAACATCGTGTCCTACGCCCGCATCATGGCCGTGGGCCTCGCCTCGGTGCTGCTCGCATACGTCGCCAATCGCATGGCCGGCGCAGCCGGCAGCGTGTGGGTCGGCGTCTTCGTGGCCGTGCTGCTGCATGCGTTCAACATCGTGCTCGGCGTGTTCGCGCCGACCATCCACGCGCTGCGCCTGCACTACGTGGAGTTCTTCAGCAAGTTCGTCGAAACCGGTGGCCCGCGCTACCAACCGCTCGGCAAGGCCGACTGAGGAGGTTTTTCATGGATGCCGTGCTGAACTGGGACAAGGTCCTGATGGCCTTTGCCGCCGCGCTGGCGCTCGGGGTAAGCGCGCTCGCCACCGCCTGGGTCCAGTCGCGGATCGGGGCGTCGGGCGCGGGCGCGCTCGCGGAGAAGCCGGAACTCACCGCGACGATCATCATCCTGCTCGCCATCCCCGAGACCATCGTCATCCTCGGGTTCGTGATCGCCGCGATGATCCTGCTCGGGTGAGCGATGGCCCGCCCGGCGTTGATCGAGTCGCTGCGCAGCCAGGCCGCCCGCGACCTGGAGGCGATCCGCGCGGGAGCCCGTGCCGACGCGGAGCGCTACCGGGCCGAGCTGGCTGCCCGGCTCGAGGAGGAGAGGGCGCGCCTGGACCAGTTCACGGCGGCAGAGGTGCGTCGCCTCGAGGCTGACGGTACGGCGGCAGCGGAGCGCAAGGCCCGTGAATTGCGGGCCGTGGCTACGGTGACGCTTGCGGACCGATTGCTCGGCCTGGCGGGCAGCGACCTGCCGCTGTTGCGCGGCACGACTCCCGCCCGCCTGTTCGAGGCGCTGGCGCGCGAACTCCCGGAGCGTGACTGGCAGCGGGTGCGCGTGAATCCGGCGGACGTGGCCGACGCCGGGCGACGCTTTCCGGGCGCGAGCATCGAGGGTGCCCCGGCGATCGCCGGTGGCATGGAACTCGAGTGCGCCGATGGGCGCATACGCGTCAGCAACACCCTGGAAACAAGACTTGCGATCGCCTGGCCGGACCTCCTGCCGGAGTTGATCGCGCAAGTCGCGGCGCGGAGCCCTGCGGATGGAACTGCTGCGTGACATTCCCTCTGACGGCTACCCGACCGACTACCTCGTGGCCCGAGTGCGCAGCCGGCGTGCCGAGCTGCTTGGCCGCAGGTCGCGCGCCGCGGCGCCGCGGCAGCCGGAGCCGACGTCCGACGAGTCCATCTGGAACGAGTTGCTGGCCGAATTCGACTGGCTGCGCACCCAGATGAACCCCGGCCTGCGCCGGTGCCTGGCACCGGTGTTCACCCTGTTCGCCATCAAGACGCTGGTGCTGTGCCTGCGCAACAAGGCGGCGGAACGGCACGGGACGGTCGGTCGGCTGCTGGGGCACGACCTGTTCGCCGACGAACTGCGCGACGCACTCACGGCCGCGCCGGACGTCGGTTCGGCGGTGGCACTGGTCGCGACGGTGTTCGGCACGGTTCCCGGCGACGCCCGAGGGCTCGGGTCCGCCTATGCCGCCGGCGGCCTGAAGGAGGTCGAGGCACGCCTGATGCGCGACTTCCTGGCTCACGCCGTCGTTGCGCCAGCGCATCCGGCGGTGCACCGTTTCTTCGTCGCGTTCATCGACCAGCGCAACGTCATGACGCTCTACAAGCAGCTGCGCTGGGGATTCCGGGATGCGTCGGCCTTCGTGGCCGGCGGAACGCTGGAGACCTCGAGGCTGGTGGACGGAGCGGGACGCGGCGACACAGCGTGTCTCGACGCCTGCGTGCGCGAGGAGGCGGGAGATGCGGCGCCGGCCGTGTCGGCGACCGAGGTGGCGCTCGAGAGTCGCCTCCTGTCGTCCCTGACGCGGGCGCTGCGCCGCGGCGCGCGGGAGGGCGATGCGGTCGAGCTGGTCCTCGACTACGTCTGGGAGGTCTACGCGAACGCGCGCAACTCCGCGTTGCGGCTGCATGCGGGCAACGTGGATGAGGTCGTGCTGGAGCAGGAGCTGATCGCGTGAAGAGCGTGATCGTCGTGACCCCCGCGGACGCGCGACCGGGCTTCGCCCTCGCCGGCGTGACGCAGCTGACGCCCGGGCCGGGGCGGCTCCCGCAGGAGTTGCGCCTGTTGCTCGAGGATCCGGACGTCGGGCTGGTGGTCGTGGACGAACGGCTGGCCGGGGGCGAGCTGCAGGCGTCGCTGCGCGAGCTGGAGCGGCGGTCGCCGGGCATGGTCGTGCTCCTGCCGGCCCCGGCCGCAGGTGCGCCGCTAGAGGAGGACTACGTGCTGCGCCTGATCCGCCGCGCGATCGGCTACCAGGTGAGGCTGGGCACATGAGCGGCCGCATCGTCGGCATCTCGGGACCGACCGTGAGCGTCGAGCTCGCGGGACTGCAGCTCTACGAGCGGGTCCGGGTCGGCCACGTCGGGCTGCTCGGCGAAGTCGTCCGGCTGGAGAGGGACCGGGCGATAGTGCAGGTGTACGAGAGCACGCGCGGGCTGTGCGTCGGGGAGCCGGTCGAAGGCACGGGCGCGCAGCTCACGGTGCACCTCGGTCCCGGGCTGCTTGGCCAGATGTTCGACGGCCTGCAAAGGCCGCTGGCGGCGGTGCTCGAGGCGCAGGGGCCGTTCATCCAGCCGGGAGGCGGGCACGGGCTGTCGCCGTGCGCGTCCCCGCTGCGCTTCGTGCCGGCCCGCCAGGCCGGCGATGCGATCGCCGGCGGAGAGATCCTCGGCGTCGCGGAAGAGGGTGCGTTTCGGCACGCGATCCGGGCGACGGGGGGCGCCGGTGTGCTGCGCTCGATCGCCAGCGGCGAATGCGCCGGGGATGCGCCGCTCGCCGTGTTCGAGGACGGCCGCGAGGTCACGGCCTGGCACGAGTGGCCGGTGCGCGTGCCGCGCCCATACCGGCGCAAGCTCGCGCAGTTCGAGCCGCTGGTGACAGGGCAGCGCTGCATCGACTTCCTGTTCCCGCTGGCACGCGGCGGCAGCGCCATCTTTCCCGGCGGCTTCGGCACCGGCAAGACCCTGCTCGAGCAGTCGATCGCCAAGTTCGCCGACGTGGACATCGTGATCTACGTGGGCTGCGGCGAGCGCGGCAACGAGATGGCCGAGATGCTCGACGACTTCGCGGCGCTCGACGACCCGTGGAGCCGTCGTCCGCTGATGAGCCGCACCGTGGTCGTGGTCAACACCTCGAACATGCCGGTCGCGGCCCGCGAGGCGTCGATCTACACGGCCGTCACCCTGGCCGAGTACTACCGCGACCAGGGCTGCCACGTGCTGCTGCTCGCCGACAGCCTGTCGCGCTGGGCCGAGGCGTTGCGCGAGATTTCGTCGGCCCTGGAGGAAATGCCGGGCGAGGAAGGCTACCCGACCTACCTCGCCTCGCGAATGGCCGAGTTCTTCGCCCGCGCCGGCGTGGTCGAGACGCTCGACGGCAAGGTCGGTTCGCTCACGGTGCTGCTGTCGATCTCCCCGCCCGGCGGCGACTTCACCGAGCCGGTCACGCAGGCCTGCCTGCGCAACACCGGCGCATTCTTCATGCTCGATACTGCGCTCGCGCACCGGCGGCACTTCCCGGCCATCCACTGGTTCCAGAGCTTCTCCCTCTACGAGGCGGAGGTTGCCGCGCATCTCGACCGCAAGGTCGCGCCCGACTGGAGCGCCCTGCGGCAGGAGACGCGTGCCCTGCTGCAGCGCGAGGAGAGCCTGCGCGAGGTGGCCGAGATCGTCGGCACCGAGGGACTGCAGGATGCAGACCGGCTGCTGATGCGCACGGCCGAGCGCATCCGGCGCGAGTTCCTGGCGCAGAACGCGTACACGGACGACGCGTTTTCCTCGCCGCAACGGACCCACGAGAGGATCAGCGCGATCCTCGGCGGGCATCGCGAGGCCGCGGCTCGGCTCGCCCGGGGCGAGCGCCTCGAGGACGTCGGCGTGCTGCAGGCCGTCGCGCCAGGCAAGACGGGCTAGGTCGACCATGCGCCTCAGCCGCCACAGTTACTCGACGCTGCGCAGCATCCAGGGCCCGCTGGTGTTCGTGGACAGGGTGATGGAGGCCCGAATGGGCGAGGTCGTGTCGATCATCTTCCCGGACGGCCGCGAGACGGAAGGCGAGGTGCTGCGGATCGAGCGCGACACCGTGCTGATACAGGTGGTGGGAGACAGCCGTGGCCTCGACATGGACCGGACGCGTGTCGTATTCACGGACGCCGTGAAGCGCGCTCCCTTGTCGCTGGCCGTGCTCGATCGCGTGTTCAGCGGGTCGTTCCGGCCGCTCGACGGGCTGCCGATGTTCGTGCCCGAGCAGTGGGCGCCCGTGGCCGGCCTGCCGATGAACCCGGTGGCGCGGGCGCGTCCGCAGGAGATGATCGAGACGGGGTTCTCGACCATCGACGGCCTGAACACGCTGGTGAAGGGCCAGAAGCTGCCGATCTTCTCCTGCGCCGGGCTGCCCTCGCGCGAGGTCGCGGCCGGCATCCTCGAGCACGCACGCAGCACGGCCGCGGCGTCCGGTGCCGCGGCGACCTCCGTGGTGGTCTTCGTCGCGCTCGGCCTCGCCCACCACGAGTACGCCTACTACCGCCAGTCGCTCGAGCGCATGCAGGGCGAGTTCGTGGCGTTTATCAACCTCGCGCAGGACCCGGTCGTGGAACGGCTGCTGGCGCCGCGTTACGGCCTGACGGTGGCCGAGCACCTCGCGTTCGCGCACGGGCGCGACGTGCTCGTCGTGATCACCGACATGACCAACTACTGCGACGCCCTGCGTGAAGTCTCCACGGCGCGCGAGGAGCTGCCGGGGCGGCGTGGCTACCCGGGCTACCTGTACTCCGACCTGGCGTCGTTGTACGAGCGCGCGGGACGCATCAAGGGGCGCCCGGGCTCGGTGACGCTCCTGCCGGTGGTCACCATGCCGGAGGACGACATCACCCACCCGATCCCGGACCTGACCGGTTACATCACCGAGGGGCAGGTGGTGCTGAGCCGCGAGCTGCACCAGCGCGGCATCTTCCCGCCGGTTGACGTGTTGCCGAGCCTGTCGCGGCTGATGCAGCAGGGCATCGGCCGGGGACGGACGCGCGAGGACCATCGCGCGATCGCCAACGCCCTGTACATGCACTACGCCAGCGGCCGCGACCTGCGGCGGCTCGAGGCCATCGTCGGGCGCGAGGGCATGGGCGAAGGCGACCGGCACATGCTCGATTTCGCCGACGCGTTCGAGCGCGAGATCGTCCACCAGGGCGACGTGCGACGGAGCATCGGCGAGACGCTGGACCTGAGCCGGGCGCTGCTCGAACGTTTCGGCCTGGCCCTGCCATGATCCACCCGACGCGCACCAACCTGCTGCAGTTGCGGGACCGCGCGGCCTCGATCGGCAACAGCGTGGCGATCCTCAAGGCGCGCCGCCAGGCACTGATCCGCCGCTTCCTCGACTCGGTGCAACCCTTCGTCCGCTCGCGCGATGCGATCCGCCGCGACTACGGGCGGGCACTGCTGGAGCTGCGGCTCGGGACCGGCCACGAAGGCGCTGCCGCGATCGAGTCCCTGGCAGCCACCGCGCAGCGACCGGTCGGCGTGGAGGTCACGGATCGCAGCGTCATGGGCCTGCGTTACCGGGAACTGGTGGCCTACGGGCCGTTCGAGCGATCGCCGGCCGAACGTGGCTACGACTACACGGTGACGACGCCACACCTGGAGGAAGCCATCCACGGCTTCGAGAAGGTGCTCGCCTCCGTGCTCGAGGGCGCGGCGTTCGAGAGCCGCCTCAAGGTCCTCGGCGAGGAGATCGTCGGTGTCACGCGCCGGATCCGCGTGCTCGAGGAGCGGGTCCTGCCGCGACTGCGCAGCCAGGTCCGCACCATCGCGCAGTACCTCGGGGAGCGGGACCGGGAAGCCCACTACCGCCTGAAGCGCTTCAAGTCCCGCCGGGCGACGGGCGCAGGGTCGGTGTCGCCCGCGTGAGGCGGCGCGGGACGCTCAGCGCGCGGCGATCATCATCGCGATGAAGGCTGCGAGTGCTGTCGCGATGCCGAATACGACGGGCCGCCAGTTCACGGCGAACATCGGTTCCAGGGGCAGCCGGCGCACCTCCGGTGCACGCGACTCGAGGGGATGCGCGGCGGCCGCACCCGCCATTGCATCCTGCAGCCCGCGCACGAGCTTGCGGCGAAATTCCTCCCGTTCCATGCGGTGCATGAACAATCGGTGCGTGCCGCCGATGCTGAGCTTGAGGCCGGGCGTGAGCGTCACCGGGGAAATCTCGACCGGTACGATCGGACGGCCGCACTCCAGCGCGAAATGCACTTCGTCGAGGCAGTAGCGCGAGCTGACGGATCGCGGGCTGAGGAAGTACAGGAATGCGGCACAGCCGTCGACCGCGCGGGCCAGGTCGTCGCTCCAGCGACTGCCGGCTTCGATCGCTTCGTCGTACCAGATCTGGAAACCCTGGCCGCGCAGCCACTCGGCCACTTCCAGCACGACGTCGCGCTCGTCGTGCGCGTAACAGACGAACACGTACGGCGACGTCGGCGTGGCGAGCGTTGCGGCGTGGTCCGTCACCCGGCGATGGCCTCGTTGGCAGCCACGGGGAGCGCTTTGCTCCCCCGGAAGAACCGAGCATAGAATGGCCGCGGCCGAAAGCAAGCTGCAACGACAAGGATGGCGCTCGTGGCAACAGGGTCCGGGGTAATCGCTGCCGCCCGCGGCAGGGGGGCCGGGCGTGCTGCGGGCAGCTATGTCCTGGCGCTCCTGCTGCTGGTGGCCCTCTCCTGGCTGG
>Ga0105090_10000690_pt1 | contig 17163 bp, 16 predicted proteins | sample PPLLak3March2015_FD_79110 | JGI IMG/M metagenome (GOLD analysis project Ga0105090, IMG submission 79110) | Freshwater sediment microbial communities from Prairie Pothole Lake near Jamestown, North Dakota, USA - PPLs Lake P7 Core (1) Depth... | ecosystem: Environmental > Aquatic > Freshwater >... | reverse complement strand
GGTACGTGTGCGTCACATCAGGGTCGGTGTACGCGGTGATGATGCTCGTGGTGCCGTCGCCCCACACCACTGTTGCGTCGTACGTGCCAGTGGCTAGGAGCGGCAGCTGAAACTCGGTGGCCCCCGTACTCCCCACGCTCACATTGTCGGTCTTCACAGTGAACTGAAAATAAGTGTTGTTACTGTCGATAAGCAAGCCGTCCACAAAGTTTAGGCCCAGTGTGGTGAAGGGCAGGAACATGTCGATGAACTGTGTCTCGCCCGTGACACTCGACACTTCGCCTGTAGCTGCACTTGTTGTCAGTACATGGTCTGTCATGCCCACGCGCACGGGCGCGATGACAGTGCTGCTCGCATTCACCACGGGCAGGGGTGTACCGGTCGCGTTGACGACAATGCTGTGTGCAGGCTGGTTGACGGACGCGGCGACATTGCCAAGGGCAACGCTGTGCTCGCCTTGGTTGGTACCGCCCGCATTGTTACCGACGCGCACCCCACCACCAAGGAAGGCCAGAGAGTTAACGGTTGTTTCCTCCGTGGTCAAGTGCATTGTTTTGACATTTCTTACGTACAAGTTACTTGCACCCAGAAAATTCTCGTGGCGCGTTATCATCAATTTGCTTTATGAAACGAAATTAGCACAACACATACCCCCCAAGTGTTGACAACGTCTTTGAGGCATCAATTTTATTGTTCTTGCACTGAACAAAAAGATGCGTTACCCTGTGTTTGTGGCGGCAACAGTTGCGCTCAGCGTCTCCCTGGCTTCTGTGCTGACGGCATGGCTTATCGTGGCGACAAAGGGTGTGAAACCACGCGTCCAACCTAAAGTGGCGCTGGTGGGCGGCGGCGCGCGCATGCCCGTCATCTTTCTGGGGTCTCCCACACAGGGGGCGCACCTGCCGCTGCCTCCCACCACCCACTTCATCCCCACGCGTACCGCCGCTGCTGTGATGCGCGTCAAGTGGCTGTCTGCGTTTGGCACCGGCAGCGGCCACGTGTTGATTGTGCAGCCTGGTGTGCACCCCTCCACCCTCGCCCGCTTCCTCTCCTGCCCGGGTGGACGCGGGAGGGAGGACATTGTGTACATGCCTCAACCCGCAACAAACTTGTTTGCCCAGGTGACCGGGAGCAAGCACCGGCGCGTGAAACAGTGGAGCGCGTTCTTGCGGGAAAACGTGCACCCCGCGTGGTGGCCCTCCCTGTTGTGCCCCGACACGCGCATCCTGTTGCGTCGCGCCAGCCCCGCGCACATGACACCGGCGTGTCGGGACAAGTGTACAACCATGCTAAAATTTATGCGTGAGTATAAGCTGTGGAATGACACGTTCATGTTTGGCTACTTCTTTTCGCCGCTTGAATCCGCCATCGCGCCTATTTGTCTCGGCAACCTGGATGTAAACACGTAGTGGGGCCTGCTTGACTTGCCGCACTTCTCTACACATGACGCGCTTACTAATTCAGCCAGTTCAGCCCGCGTTGGTTGACCCCCGGTTTAACCTTGTCTACCCGTGGTATCAACCCGTCCGCATGAGCGTTGCGGTTGAGCCTCCCCCTGACCATTTGTACAATGACTTGCACCAGCGCGTGATGCAATTAGAGCAAGATGTGCAGCTCTGGCGTTCCTTGTGTTTGAAGCTGTGTGGCATGGTAGAGCGCGGCACCGCGACCTTGACGTCGCTGGCATGCCCGGTGGCCAACGCGGATGTGGTGACGGGTGTGGTGATGCTGCAGAACGACTTTTCATACTACTGCCGCCGGTGTCGCGTGCCGCTCTCCCACGACATGGTCTCCGCACACTGTGTTTCGGTGGAGCACACACAAGGGTGTCAAGTCGTGACGCCGCTGTCTCCCAAGAGTTTGTACACCGACGACGAAGCCGAGTCATTTTTAAAAACATGCTTACCCGATAATTTCTAGGCTGGTTAATAAAAACCCGCTTGCCATGTCTGTTCCCGGTAATTCCTACTACTACGACCCTGTGTATGACGCGTGTGAGCCGTGTCTGAGTCCGACGCTGGGGGGCAACCAGTGCGTTTTTACTGCGCCGTACGACCCGCGCAACCAGGACTGGATCATTGATGATAACGACATCTACCCGGACGACTCGGGCATGCAGGAGCGGTGTGCGTCCAGCAACCAGACGTATGATGTGTTGTTGGCACAGTGTCGTGACTTGTGCCCGGGTGAGGGGGCGGGGGGGCAGGAGTATGTGTACGCGGGTGACACGCACTTTGGCGGCAACTGCGCGTGCCCCCCGGATACCATGTTTGACCCGACGTCCAGCATGTGCACTGCCGCGCCGCCGCCCGCGTCCCTCGGGCTCAAGGGCTCCCTCATGGGCGTCAGTCCGGGTGACCCGTTTGCCGCGTGTGACATGGAGAAGAACCAGTATGTGAACTGCTACTTCCCGAGCAGAGACACATGCATGTCTGTCGTTACAGGCGGCGGTCAGGAGCCGCAACTGGGTGGCGCACGGCGCAACACGCGCGGCATACCAGCCAGCTCGCAGCAAGCGTGCCCGTTCTACCTGTGTGATGGCAGCAGCGGTCTTACCGTGCCGCGCAACGCGTGCGTGTGCGTCTCCTCCAAGCTGGGGAACCGCATTAAACAGGCGGGGTTAATCAAGAAGACGAAAGCTAAGAGGGCTTGAGGACGCACGTGTTTGTCACCACCAAGTGATTGTTGGACCAGTGTGTCTTTTTGGAGTGCTCTACTTCAAGCCGCACTTGTGTGTCCGACACGCGGTCTACCACACGCCACGGACACATTGCCCCCTTGTACCCCTTGGAGTACAGCAACCGACTGTATACGGGCGTGAAATAAACCGTGTCGCCAACTTCCAGCATTCTTTAAAGCTTTATTTGATTAAATCCCCTTTTTGCCCCTGTTCCGCGTGACGCCGACGCCAACGCCAATCGCGATGGCGGCTGCAACCAGCACCGATCCTGAGATGACCAAGGCTAGGAACGTGGTGCGCTGGTGGCCACACTCCGCCAAACAGCTTTCCTCGCTGCTATACTTGCCCGAGCCGTTACTTACCGCATGACACTGCCCCTTCACATAGTCACACTGAAATGACACGTTTTGCGCGCCCGCGTGTGCGTCTATGCAGGCATCCAGTGATTCATACGTCGCACTGTCACTGTCTGTGGCGGGCACACACTGGTTGGCGGCAGGGTCGAAAGTGTACGGGCGAATTGCACCCACCGGTTTTTTGCCACCGCCGGGTGGTGCCGCCCTGGCTACAGCAGGCTCAAACGCGGTGGTGCCACCAAGTTGGCCAGGGGACGCCATGTCCAAGTTCACCATGACATTAATATTCCGCCTCGCATCCGTCCACGCAATCTTAAAGTACCCAGGCAACTTGACCTTGCCGTTGTTCACGGTGCACCCGGTGTTCCACTGCGCGCCCCACGAGTTGCGCACAATCCAGTATGGCAGGTCAAACTTGCGGCCGGGCATGGTCCAGTCATCCACATCCCGCTCCACCCCCCACCCAACAACCGCAACCGCGTGATATCCCTGCAGCTGCGACTCGGTGTTGGCGTACGACGTCCCATCGTACGGCTTGGCGCCGCCGCGAAACCCGCCCCCCTGTACGTTGCAGTACACATTCTTGGTGGGCGCCCAATTCCCGCTGCCTGGCGAGGTGCCCGCCTGAAAGTCGTAGTACACAGCCATGGCGCCCACCACCGGGCCATTGGCGAGGATCTCACGCTGAATGTCCTGCACCCCTGTAATGGACAACGCGGCGGAGGTCTCGGGGTTGATTTCACGCGCTGTGAACCCGCCTGACGCCATGACGGGTGCGCTGAGGGCGGCGAGCTGGGGTCTGGCGGTCACGGTGTAAAACTTGGCCTTGTACCGCATGGGATTGGAACAGGAGCGCTGTTTGGTGCAGCGGGGGATGAGGTTGTTGAGGTAGTCCCCCCCGCCGCCCACGCTTGCCTGCTGTCCCGCGCACACCCTGTTGTTGTCACACCAGCCATAAGAGAGGCACTCCCCGCTCACCACGCCCATCCGTGCAAACAGCGCGGCCGCGCCCGCGGGGATGCCACCGTTGCACCCGTCACAGTTTTGGAAGGGCACAACCGCGGTGCCTGAGCTGTAGCCGCTTTTCATGGAGACGCACGAGAGAATGTCGGTGGGTGAGAGGTTGGGGTTTTTGTCTTGGGTGAAAATGGCCCAGCGGTCGGAGAAGACGCCGGCACTGGCAACAGCCCAGCAGGAGCCGCACGTGTGCTGGTTAAACACGGGTGAGGTGTAGGGGCCGAGGGAGGCTGGCCGCTTGCCCCACCCCTTGACGTCTGCAACAATGTTTGCATCCGCCCAGCAAAAGTAGGGGGGCAGCACAGGCGCAGCAGCCGCGGCCTGCATCAAGTGGCGCTGTGGCGGTGGGGGGGCAACAATGGTGGGGTCCAGCGTGTTGGGCGGGAAGAACGTGACACCCGTAACGGCCTCCCGCGGCTGCGCACCGGCTGCGCGGAACAGCGCCGGGGGCACCTTGCCCGGGTTGAGGCGTGCGAGCGTGCTGGCAATGTCGGCGACCTGCGTGACCTGGGAAAAGTGAGGCTGTGGACGAAACTCCATGTTTACTTTTGATGCTGTGTTTTTTTGTGCGCGATAGTTATAAAACAGAATGTCGCTGTCGTATTACACATCCTACCCCTACCCGGTGCCACAGTACGCGCAGTCGAACGCGGTCATGGGCGCGTTCACCCAGCCGCTGGGCCCGTACCCCCAGCTCAGTGCGGGAGGCTACGGCGACCCTGCGGGCTACAAGGTGGGCGCGCTGGGTAACCCGGCGCTCGCGACGCAGCAGGGCATGGTCATGCTACACGACATGGCGCCCAATCACCCCGCCCAGCTGTGGAACTTTCAAACCCCGCTCACCACCCCCCTGTCACTGGACGAGGCGCAGAAGATGCATGATTATTTGGCCAAGCAGAGCTACATGCAGGCTGCGAAGGGGCCCAGCCGGCTGCACAGCTCCACGTTTGGCAACGTGGCCATGGATGACAGCGGCTTTGTCTCGTACGCGGGCATGAACCAGCACATCCCGTCGTATGGGCACTACAGCCGCGCGTAAGTGTCAAACACGCGCTGCTCGTCAGTGTCCTCTGAAATAAACCAGTGGACGTGTACGTCCCTCGTCTGCCCTAACCTGTTCACGCGACCCACCGCTTGGTCCACCATGTTCTTTCTGTACGCGTGTCCCACGTTCACCAGTGCGTGCGCAAAAATGATGTGGTTGGCCTCTACCAAGTTGAGCCCCGCGGTGCTCGTCTCCAGCGACAGCATGAGCACATCCGCTTCACCCCCCTGGAATTTGTGTAGCGCCGCGTTCACCATGTTCATGTTGCCAAACACGCCACATGCTTGTACGCCGCCGTCCACCAGGATGCGCTTGACAACGCGCATCAGCGTCGTCCACTGAAAAAACATGATGGCCTTCTCCCCCCTCCCCTTGATCTCGCGGAGGAGGCGCACCATCGCGGCCAGCTTGCTGCCGTACTGCTGCTCCAAGTCCAGCACGCTCGCGCCTCCACTTGGCGGCACCTCCACCACTGCTCTAGACGCCACCTCAATGTACTCCCGCCGGTCCAAATCGTGCTTACACACCGGGCACGGTTTAGAGCCGTCCCCGGTGCGAAAGTAAGAGTTGATGCACTGCTTGCAAAACCAGTGGCCGCACTCGGTGACCACATTCGCGCCATCCTCAAAACAAATGGGGCAGTTGCTGGTCTCCGCCTGTCTCTGCACCAGTTGACTGTGAAAGAACTGGCGCTGCTGCTCCAACCCTTGCAGCTCCGCCTCCTTCTTCTCCAGCCGCCGCCTGCACAGCTTCAGCTGGCGTTGCAACAGACGCGCCAACCCCGTGTGTGTCTCCCCCTCCCCCGCTGCCGCGTCCTCCCCGCCCGCCTGCAACAAGTGCTGCATCAAGCCTTGCAGCTGGTCACGCAGCGGCGTCAGCTCTTGTCGCGCGTTCCCCAGCTCCACATCGTGTTTCGCCACCATGACGCGCGCCACCTCCTCAAATGTCATGGTAACCACAACTTCATCTTCTTCAGCAGACGCGCCAAATAAGGCGACGACGTTGAAGCACGTGGTCAACTGAATCAGCGCCTCCAGCCCCCTGTTTCGGTACGCCTCCAGCATGGCGCGTTCACGGTCCAGCAGCGGCACCACATGGTTGACGGCAATGATGGGTGTCTTGGCTTCTGTGGGTTGTGGCGTGCGCCGCACAGCATGGCGCATCAACTGAACGTCGTACAGCGGAAACAGGCTGATGTGCGTGGGGTCGAGGTGAAAGATAAAGTTGTTGCGCTGCAGCGAGGGGGTGGCGGTAATGCCCCAGTAGACCTCGGCTTTAAGTCCTTGCAGCAGGTGGGCCAGGGTGCGCGTCACCACCAGCTCGTGCTGCTCATCAAAAATGACCCGGCGCCACAGGAACGCTTGGAAGAAGACAGGGTGCACCTCACTCAACGTCCCGCTCCGTCCGTGCGCGCCGTAGTACCGGTGCAACATGGACACATCGTTCTCGGCGAGGTACTTGCGGTACACCGGGCCGTTCAAGAAGTGCAGCGTGGTAATGACAACATCCGCGTCCTGCAACGCCTTCATATGCGTGGCGTCAAAGTCGCGCTTGTTGAACACGCGCACCACTTTCAACGCGCCGGGCATGACAAACTTCTCCACCTCGTTCACCCACTGCTTGCACAGGTTGTTGGGCACGATGATGAGGGAGGCGTGGGTGGGCACGTGTGATGCAACGTCCATCCAGCCGCGTGTACACGTGAGCTGCCTGCTGCTCGAACCCGTGAGCTGCGCGGTCCACCCGTTGAGCCACTGGAGGTCGGAAAGGCGGCGTGGTGTCGCCACCACGAGTGCAAGAATGACCGCGGTCTTGCCCGTGCCCACCGGGTCGGCGAGGATGCCCCCCGCAAACGGGATGCGCGACCACCCTGCAGTTGCTGTGATCACGCCCGTGGGCACCACGGCGTTGGTAAAAAAGCAGTAGTTGTAGGAGGTGCCGGGAAGCTGCATGCTCAACGGGCACTCGACGTGATTGCCCTGGCTCTGCTGCATGGCCTCAAAGCACTGCATCCACAGCAGCGACTCTTGCTGGGCGGGCAGCAGCGGCAGCTTCCACACGCTTTCCAGTGGCAGGATTGCGTGGGTGGCATCCATCGCGTCGCCATTCACGTACTCACCAACCGGGTCAAACAGGCACTGCAGCGCGCGCGGCCCCAGTTCGCCCAGGCATTTGCACAGCGTGGCAAAGCCGGGGAAGGGGCGGTAGGATGTCATGGCGGCGTCAAAGTTGGGGCCGTGTAGCTGCATCTGGAGTCGCAGGAAGGAGACGGTGCCATCGGCCGCGGCGGCGCATGTGATGCACAGCCGGATGACCTGCGCATCCGCGTCTACCATGCTTTGCAGCACCGTGCGCACCCACGGCGTGACGTTGCCGGCGTCCAAGCGGTACATGTGCTTCAACACATGGATGGGGGGTCGTGGCGGCTGGAAGGCGAGCTTGGCTGCCACCATGGGCACGTCTTGTGCGCCTGGGCGCCAGCAGCGCCGCCAGTCCTTCTCCCCCTCCATCATCGCGATGCCAAACACTGTGTGCCACGCCTCCGCCATCTGTGCGCCACCCCACGCACTTATTGATTGCCAGAATGACATTATTTTGGAGTGGAAGCGGACGCGCGGAAAAAAAAGAAGGCGTTATCGTAAAGAGTGCAATGACCAAGTTAAGCATTCGGAAGTTTGATCCGTCAACCATGCAGCCACACTGTGTCATCCTGATGATTGGCAGGCGTGGGTCAGGCAAGTCGACGCTGATCCGAGACGTGATGTTTCACATGCGCGGCAAGCTGGACTTTGGGGTGGCCATGAGCCCCACGGAAGAGTCCAACCAGGCGTTCTCCTCGTACGTGCCGAACTCGTGCATTTACGCGGACTACACGCCTGGCGTGCTAGACGTGCTCATCAAGACGCAGCGCACACAAGTGAAGAAGGGCAAGTACAGGAACGTGTACCTGCTCATGGACGACTGCGCGTTTGACCGCAAAGTGTTGCTCAGCACCACGATGAAGCAGTTGATGTACAACGGGCGGCACTCCAAGATCACGTTTTGTTACTCGGTGCAGTACCTGGTGGACTTCCCCGCCGCGCTACGCTCCCAAGTCGACTACGTGTTCTGCCTCAAGGACAACGTGATGACGAGCAAGGAGAAGCTGTGGAAGTTCTTTTTTGGCATGTTTGGCGACTTTCGTGACTTCAACAAGACGTTTAGTGCGTGCACCGAGGGCTTTGACTGCATCGTGCTGGACAACAACGCGAAGAGCAACAATGTTGCGGACTGTGTGTTTTGGTACCGCGCGGAGCCGAGTCTGCCCGCGTTCCGCCTGGGTCGCAGCGTCTACTGGGACCTGGACCGCCGCTTTTACCGCGAAGATGAGAACGAGTCGGAGTGCGACACATTGAATCAAGGTAAAAAGGGTTGTGTGGTTAGGCGTGTCCGGTAACGGCTAGTACCTGGTTGTACTTGGCCGCGACCCTCTGCCTCACAACTGAAGACAACTCAAGTCATGGTGGAGTGTATGATCTGCTTGACCCGCGTCCCCCGAAAGGAGCGGTATGAGAACCCGATTCCGTGCAACCACGCCGCCGTTCACGCCTCGTGTTTGCGCGCGTGGTACGCCATCACCCCATCCTGCCCCCTGTGCAAGTGCGTCAACACTTGGCATGTCCAGGCGGAGGAACAGGCAGCGTCACGTGCGCGGCGGCGGCGACACATGGACGCGGGTCTCGGGGGGTGGGGAGCAGAAGAGGAAGACGTGGCTGTTGCCCTCGAGCTGAGCATGTTTTGTGAGCGAGACAATAAATGACGTCGCTTAACACTGGTGATTTATTACGCTTCCAAGGCGCGCTGGGCTTTCACGCCCTCTACCACTACGGCGTGGCGGTGGACAATGGGCGCGTGCTGCACATGTGGGCAACGCTCGACCAGCCCAAGAGTGAAGCAAGCGTGACGATTGTGCCAACCTCTGCGTTTTTCGCGCTCGCACGTGAGAGGGGGTATCCAGTGGAAGTGGTGCGGTTAAAGGACACGGTGTCACCTGTCCAGGTGCAACAGCGATGTATGGAAATGGAGGGGAAAAAAGGGTATCATGTGTTGTACAACAACTGCGAGCACGTGGCGCGCTACTGTGCCACCGGCCAGGCCATGTCCACGCAGTTGGATGCGGTGTTTAAAACACGTAATCCCCCCCACCCCCCTCCTCCTCATCGCCTTGCTCCAGCCACGCGTTCAACAGCGCGGCCTTAGCCTTACCATCGCAGCCCATCCACTCGTCTCGCAACACATGCGAGTCGTCCGCAATGAACAGGTCCAGCACATTCATAAACTTGTACAGCGCGGGCACAATCTCCACCGACCACATGACCACGTCGCGTTGGATGACGGTGCTGCGTTGCTGTCCATTCAGCTGCTGCACAAACACGGTTTCGTCCTTGTTCAGTAGAGCCATGTAGGTTTGCACCTGCACCATTTCGTACTCGGGGGTGGTGGGGAAAAAGCGGCGGGTCCTGTTTTTGATCTCCACCACCCGCCCCTGGTCATCCACGCCGTCCACGCGCCCGCCCACACCCCATTTGGTGCCCGACGCAGTCAACGGGTACTCCATCCACATGATGTGAAACTTGTTGTCCTTGGTCACCTCCGCCACGCTCTGCTCGCGTGACGCCACCATTTGCTCGCGTGACGCATCCTCCCGGCACGTGCCAAACACGCACTGCACGTCGCTCTTCACCTTCTTCTGGAGAGTGGCACGCGCGTCTAGCAGTTGCGCACTTTCCCGTAGCCTCGCCTTGACATCCCCCTCCATGTCGTCGCGTATGAGTCCACGTACCTCCGCTGCCGACGTGGTGGCCAACACACTTTGCGTCACGGTCGCACACTCCGCGCCATTCCACACGTTCTCCAGCTGCGCGTCAATCAAGCGCGCCACTTTGTTTGACGCAGCATCCACCAGTGTGTGCACTTGCTCCACCCGGGTCGCGCGTGCCGCCCCCGCAGTTTCCACCGCAGTCACCTGTTCGACTTGAGCCACCAGTGTCTGCAGCCGCTCATGCCCCCCTGTACTGTGCGCCTGGACCTGTTCAGGCCTCAGACGGCGCCACATGGACTCCAGCGTTTCCCATGGGAGCTTGTACTTGTTCTTGCCCACCGCGGCGGCAACATCGGATGCGTAGATGAGCATGTGCGTGTCTTGCACTTGGGGTAAGAATTGTTTTGATTTTGTGGTGGGAGCGCGAAAAAAACGCCTACGACTTGTTGCAACTTTTGCACCCTTTTCCAGACCGTTCCATGGCTTCCTGGGCAAGGCGCCGCCACCCGCGTTTTTGAGCGTTGGGGTGTGTCACAGGGGGCGTGGAAGCGGGGGAAGCGGTGGGGAACAAGGGAAGCCGGCGTTGTTGTCGAGTCGTTGTTGCCGTCTGGCTTGGGGGCGGGGGTGCGAGTGCCGGGTCAAGGGGGGTGGGGGGTGGTGGACGCGCTGACCGACCCTGCTCCCTCACGCGCTTCTGCACTTGACTGTCAATCATGCCTGTTTACCTGCTATTTTTATTTAACAGCGTGGACACATGTTGTGCGTAAGGTGACATGGCGCCGTGGACGGGCTTGTTGAGCCGCACATTCACGATGTTGTGCACGTCTGAGACAAACTGGTCACACTTTTCGCAGTACGACGGTGTGAGTATGTCCAGCACCTGAGTCAAGTGGTTCCTGCACTGAGGACAAGGCAGCAGGTGTTTGCAGGCTTGCAAAATGCTGTACATTTCGTCGGGCGTGAAGAAGCGGGTGCTGTGGTGAAGGAGGCGCCAGAGCTTGTGCCCCCACTCCTCCTTGGGGACGCCTTGCACCAAGTATTTCTGCACCAGTTCATCGCCCTGAAATGACTCCGGCGCGACCCACTCGTGGATGGTGGCCACCGGCTCAAACGGGCACACATCGTGGGGCACACAAATGGGCTGGCCCCACTCCGCTTCTGCATCCACCAACGACGGGCACAGCCAGGCGAAGGCGCGTATGAATGTGTTGAACGCCTGGGCTACCGCCGGGTCCACTGGCTGCTGCATGCCACCACAAAACGCGTACAGCGTGTCGAAGTAATCCTGTAATGTGCTCATTTATTTTGTTTACGCCAAAAATTGTGCTAGGCCAGCACTGACCGCTTGGTTGGGTTGGACGCGAAAATTGGGTTTTACCACTTTCACGTCACTCGCGCCATCCTTGCCGCACAGCAGGCGTTCCAGTTCTTTGGTTTTCTTGGCTTGAATGAGCTGCACCCAGTCCTCAATCGAGTCGGCGGTGAGGAGGCGCAGCACGTGAGTCACCTTCTGCTGCCCGATGCGGTGGAGGCGGTCGATGGCTTGCTGCTCGGCCGCGCAGTTCCAGTACGGTTCCATGAGGATGACATGGTTGGCAAAGATGAGGTTGAGTCCCTCACCGCCGGCGCCCAGCGACGTCAACAGGATGTGACACCCCTCCTCCTCCCTGAACTGGTTGATGATGTCACCCCGTTCGTCCAGGCTGTTCACGCGCCCGTCAAACCGCGCGTAGCGGACGCCCATGCAGTCGAGCATGAGCGCGAGCATGTCCAGGCACGTGGTCCACTGCGAAAAGAGCACCACCTTACTCTCCTCATCCTCCTCGATGGTGGCGCGCAAGTAGTTCCACAGCTCCAGCGTCTTGCCGCTGTGTCGCCAGGTGCGGCCGGTGGGGCACACGGTGGGGGGCAACTGCTCGGCGATGCAGCACGGGCAGACAAACATGTCCTGCGCACACGCGTCACACAGTGCATGCGCCTCACACAGCTGCGCGGGCCGGTGCGCCTCCCCCTGGCACGCATCACACTGGGCGGCGAGTGTGGGTATGCACGTGCTGGTGAGCAGGTGGGTCATGGCGGCCATGGAGTTGGCGAGCATTAGCGGGTGGTTCGCCGCCTGTCGCAACCTCATGATTTTTAGCAGCTCATGCTCCTGCTGCTTGTCCACCTCCAAATCCTCCAGCTGGGCAAGTGGCACCAGCCGCTGCAGTTGGTGCGTCACCTCCCGCTCCACCGCAAATTGGCGAGCGTACGTGGTGATGAGCTGCACCTCCGGCAGCGCAAGGACGGTCTTGTCCTGCAGGTGCAGAAAGTTGTTGCGCCACTCGCGCATCTTGTGCCTGTTCTGGCTGTGACACCGCCACCATGTGGAGTTGCAGTAGGGGGGCACCATGAGAAACTTGGAGAGCGCGACCAAGTCGGTGACGCCGTTCTTGAAAGGCGTGCCGGTGACACACCACCGGTTCTTGGCTTTGAGCGACCGGATGGCTTTGGCGGTCTTGGAGCTTTGTTCACAAATGCGGTGTGCTTCATCCAGGATAATGCGGTCCCAGTGGTGGTGGTGCAGCGTGGACGTCGCGCTGCCGCTCTGCTTGCAGTCCAGACGCACAATGTCAAACGTGGTGAGGACGAGGCGGTGGTGGGGGTCACTCTGGGCCAGCGCGGCCAAGCGCGTGGTTCCGTGATACAGGACAATGTCGTGGAACTGCAGGTGCAGCACTTTCATGGCTTCATCGCGCCACTGGTGAAGCACCGACTTGGGGCAGACAACAATGGTGGAGTGCAGCCCCTGTGCCGCCATGAGGGACAGCATAGTGCGCGTCTTGCCCAGCCCCATGGCGTGTGCGAGAATGCCGCCGTGTGGTTGCTCAGCCACCAGCCGCGGACGTTGCTCGGTGCGCTGCATCCACTGCACCGCTTCCAGTTGGTGCGGGAACAGGGGTGACTCCACAATTGTGTTTGCAGGCATGGTCGCTCTTACTGAATGCAAGAGGCAAAGTAAATTTTGGTGGTGGTGAACACACACAAATTTATTCTGCATTTACTCCAGCTCGTCGTCATCATCCTCGTCTTCATTGTCTTCCCACTGCTCGGTTGAGGACGTGGTAAATTCTTCTGCAAGTTGAGCTCTGTCCTCTGCCGTCAAATCTTCCAGCATCAGCTCCGCGTACTCTTCGTCGACATACCTGGTAGGCGCTCTGCCCTTGGTGCTGCGTGTGGACCGCCGCACGCCTTCTTGAGTCATGACGGTGCCCAGCCGCTCCATCTCGGTTGTGTATTGCGCACTGATCGCCACATCCGGGTCTTCCTCTGTCTCATCCTCTTCCCTCTGTTCTGCGTCATCATCCGCATCGTCCTCATCCTCATCGTTCTCAGCGTCGTCCTCGTTGTATGACTCGTCTCCCTGTGCAGCATCAAGCTCATCACTGTCATGCTCAATAAAGTCAGCCAAACTACCTTCGCTGCCGGTTTCTTCGCTTTCGCCGTCTGTGCCGCTGCTGCCATGGCCCTGAGCTTGGCACCACGTGCATGAAAAGCGGTCGCAGTTGGAGTCGCACTCAGTCTGTCGGTGCGGCGCCTTTCGTTGATTGTAATGCGTCCGAATACGTACCATGGCAGCTCAAAGGAGTTTCCACTTGGGGTCTAAAACTTTGAGGTGGCCGCAGAACGCGGCCTCTGGTGGGGGGGTGCGTTCCAGGGGGGGGTAGAGGTGCTGAGTGCGCACAACTTTTTTTTCTCTTCTATCAATAAAACCAACCCCTACCCAACTAACAATGTCCGCTTGTCTTGGTGGCGCGCTTAACCAAATGGTGTCTCTCGGTCTGGCCGATGGTGTCCTGACCGCAAAGCCGGTGATTACGTACTGGCGTCACGTGATCAAGCGGTATACGAACTTTGCGCTGGAGTCGCATGACCTGGATTTTAACCAGGGTAACGCGCAGTTCGGCAGCAACCCCAGCTGCAACCTGGACCGCATTGGTGACCTGGTGTACTGGATGTATGTGCGTGTGCTGCTCCCCGGTATCGGTCTGCCGTACAGCGGCAGCATCCCCAACAAGGGCATTTACGGCAGCAACACGTGCACGCCGGATGCGGGCGAGCCGTACTGGACGTACGATGTGGGTCAGGCGCTGATTGAGAAGACCAACTTCTTCATTGGTGGCCAGTGCATTGACGAGATTCTGAGCGAGTTCCTCTTCATCTGGGAGGAGCTGTCGGGCGCGCCGGGTAAGCGCCTGATCGAGATGGTGGGCAAGTACGAGGTGGTGCAGTCGCTGCAGCTGGTCTCCCGCCAGTCCCGCGTCCTGTACATCCCGCTGTACTTCTGGTTCACCATGAACTCCGGCCTGGCGCTGCCGCTCGTCTCCCTGCAGTTCCACTCTGTCAAGGTCAGCGTCAAGTTCCGCAGCCACCTGGAGCTGCTCAAGCTGACGTGCGCCGGCCAGAATGGTGATCTTGTCGGTGGCCTCGCCGCGGGCAACACGCCGTCCTCCATCCAAAAGCGCGCGGACTACAAGATTGCGAACTACAGCGATTTCTGCTGCGACCCGCCTGTCGAGTATCAGCCCGAGTCTGGCCTCACCCAGCTCGTCTCGTCCGACCTGCAGGCGCAGATCATGGTGACGTACGTGTACCTGGACCAGAACGAGCGCGCCAAGTTCGCGGAGGGCGCGTTTGAGTCTGTCATCCCGCAGCACCAGTTCCAGACGCAGTCGGTGGACCAGCAGATCTCCACCCCGGGTGGCCTGGGCAATGACCGCCCCATCTCCATTGACCTCAACTTTAACCACACTGTGATGGAGCTGTTCTGGGTCATCCGTCTCAAGGTGCACGAGGGCTACATCTCCCCGGTCGTCCCCTGCCCCGACGTGTGCGCGCAGTCTGGCTGCCCCATCCAGGACAACGGCGAGGGTGGCCCGCTCTACAACGAGTGGTTCAACTTCTCCGGCCCCACCTGGTCCGTCACCCGCCTCTCCATCGACCCCTGCATCGGCGCCAACCTGCTGCTCAACAACGCCAACCGCTGGGACGCCAAGGAGGGCCGCTACTTCCGCCTCGTCCAGCCCTACCAGCACCACACCAACATCCCCCTCAAGTTCATCTACGTCTACTCCTTCGCCCTCCAGCCCCAGGACATCCAGCCCAGCGGTACCTGCAACTTCTCCCGCATCGACTCCACCAAGCTGGAGCTGGTCATCGACGGACGCTGCTTCTACGGACCCGCCAAGGATGTGCAGGGCGCCAACAACGGTAACTCCGCCGTCTCCGTCCTTGTCTTCGCCACCAACTGGAATGTGCTGCGTTTTAAGTACGGGTTGGGTGGCTTGCGCTTTGCCAATTAGGCATGAAGCTAGTAAGTGTTGTGAGTGGGTTGGTGAGTGCTTCAAACCCTGTCCTCCTAATTCACATATGGATACAAACCATCGATTACTACCATCAAATAAAAATTTATTGATACACCCACTCCTAAATTTCCTGTTCATTGTTTTAACTTTATGTTTCAGTGCCCCGAACCCAACTGCCTGTACGTTCACGAGCACAAAGCCAACGTGCAACAACACGTCAAGGAAGTGCATGACAACGTCAGACCCTACAAGTGCACCATTTGTGGGCACGCTTTCAAGCGTTCATCACACTTGCGTACGCACATGATTACGCATGAGGAGCGAGAAGTGTTCCAGTGCACCCACATGGCGTGTTTCTTCAAGACCTACCACCAGCACAAGTTTGATGAGCACGTCAAGACTCACACAACGTCAGGTCCGGACAACTCGTTGGAGGCGCAAGTGCTGGCGTACTTTCAACCCAAGTACACGTGTATGACTAACAAGGTGGACTGCACCGCCGTCAGCGATGCGTACACGTATGTGCTGGTGGACTGTGTGATGGTTGTGAGCACTACACTTGTGTTGCTGGAGTGCGATGAGAAGCAACACAAGGACCACACGAAGTATCAAGTTGGTAACGAGGTGCTGCGCATGAAAGCGGCGTCAGCAGCGTTAAGCCGTCAGTACCCTCATATGCCACTTCTGTGGGTTCGCTTTAACCCGCACGGCTACAAGCTGGACGGACGCAAGCAGCACTCTGCGTTGCCTCTACGACTTGCGGAGTTGGACCAGTTCTTGAAGACTTATCAACCAGTCCAGCCTGTTGCGGTCCTCTACGCCGGATACGATCGCCTGTCTTGCACCACCACCACCACCTGTACTTGGGTCGTTGCGGTCACGCGCCACCCCGACTACGACCCAGAGTTAGCAGCAACGTCGCTGTACCTAGCATTTGAGGGCGAAGACGCAGCCGCGGCTGCAACAGTCGGTAGTGCCGTGCGTGTCCAGGTGGAGCGTGCGACGCGAGGGGAGCAGGAGGAAGAAAAGGTGGAGGACGCGACTGAGGACCAGTTCAAGTGCACATTTTGCAACTCTATCTTTACGCATCGTCATCACATGCAGCGACACGTACGTGAGGTGCACATGGGTCAGTCAAGGACCGACAAAAACGTGTTTGCGTGCCCTCACGACGGGTGCGACAAGGTGTACACACAGGGGCACAGCTTGCGCACGCACATCAAGGCGGCGCACGATGGCGCTGGGCGTGTGGAGTGTCCTGAGTGTCATACGTGGCAATCCACCCAAAGCAACTTACAAACGCACATGCGTCTGAAGCACGGTGGACAGACAAAGTTGCAGTGTCCGCACTGTCCGTTTACGACAGTGTACACACAGTCGCTGACTAAACACATAGGTCGCAAACACAGTGAAAGTGAATAAAAACTGGTTTATTCTTGTTTTGTCGTGATAAGACGGGTTGCCACTAGCAAAAAACGACGAGGTTTATTTACGCATTAGCTGGGGTTATAATACGTAACCAGTGCTTCTTCACACGCTTGTGAATGAGGATGGCCGCGTTTGTGATGACAATGTCGCCAACGCTGTGTGTCCCCGGGTCTGTCACCGTCCGCTCAATCTTTGCAGGGTCAACGCAATGATCCTTGACTTCCTGGGTGCCGTTCAGGTGCTGAGCGAGGTTACACGTAAAGTAGTGGATATCGTCACGCATGGACACAGTGTTCTCCACGATGTAGACGCCGCCATCGTGAAGCAGGGGGAAGAGTGCGTTGAACGAGGCGATCCTGTCTAGACGCTGGTCACTGCCGTCATCCACCACAATGTCAAACGGGCCATGCTCTTGGTGCACGGCCCTTAAAAACGCAAAGTCTCTTTGGTTGCCTGTGAACACATGAATGCCAGCGCTCACGTCCGCGTGT
>Ga0105090_10000688_pt1 | contig 17185 bp, 14 predicted proteins | sample PPLLak3March2015_FD_79110 | JGI IMG/M metagenome (GOLD analysis project Ga0105090, IMG submission 79110) | Freshwater sediment microbial communities from Prairie Pothole Lake near Jamestown, North Dakota, USA - PPLs Lake P7 Core (1) Depth... | ecosystem: Environmental > Aquatic > Freshwater >... | reverse complement strand
CTCGGCCTCTCGGCCGACGAGATCGACATCCGCGCCGCGGCGCAGCTGATGCTCGAGCGCATCAAGCACCCGGCCGCGAAGGGCAAGCGCGTCTACGACGTCACTTACGAGAACGTGCAGGCTGGCGAGCGCACCTCGCACTTGTTCAGGCTCGCGAACCTGCACGGCGCGCTCGTGCTCGGCACCGGCGACCTCTCGGAACTCGCGCTGGGCTTCACGACCTACGGCGTCGGCGACCACATGTCGCACTACAACGTGAACGCCTCGGTACCGAAGACGCTCATCCAGCACCTGATCCGCTGGCTGGTGCGCACCGCGCAGTTCGACGACCGAACGACGGCGGTGCTCGACCGCATCGTCAACACGCGCATCTCGCCGGAACTGGTGCCGGGCTCCGGCGAGGAGCCCGCCCAGTCATCCGAGACCGTGGTCGGGCCCTACGAACTGCAGGACTTCAACCTCTATTACCTCAGCCGCTTCGGCTATCGGCCGAGCAAGGTCGCCTTCCTCGCGCACGCGGCCTGGGGAGATCGCAAGACTGGCGCGTGGCCGGACACGGTGCCCGAGTCGGAGCGGCGCGAGTACGACCTCGCCGTGATCCGCCACTGGCTCGAGGTGTTCGTGCAACGGTTCTTCCAAGGCAGCCAGTTCAAGCGTTCGGCGATGCCGAACGGGCCGAAGGTGGGCTCCGGTGGCTCGCTCTCGCCGCGCAGCGACTGGCGTGCGCCGAGTGATTCGCCAGCCACGGTGTGGCTCGACGAATTGCGCGCGAACGTACCCAAGCGGTAAAAGGGGACGCAACCCTTTTCGGTTCGCGAAAAGGGTTGCGTCCCCTTTTACCGCTTGTCAGTGCCGGTGCAGCCGCACCGGCATCCGCTTCGCACCCCACGTCCCGGGCTGGGCCGCAAAAACGCCCGGGATGCTCGTGCCGCAATTCGCGCAACAGCCGTCCGGCGTCAGGCCCCAGCGACCGAGTTCGTACCAGTCGCGTTCGATCAGCAGCGCGCCGCAGGCGTGGCACCACGTGCTGCCGCCCGCGCGGTCGTGCACGTTGCCGGTGTACACGTAGTGCAGGCCGTTGCGCATCGCGATGTCCCGTGCTCGCGTGAGCGTCGCCGGTGGCGTCGGCGGGTGATCGTCCATCTTCCAGTCCGGGTGGAACGCCGAGAAATGCAACGGCACGTCAGGCCCGAGGTGTGACGCGATCCACTGCGTCATCGCGTCGAGCTCGGCATCGGAGTCGTTCTCGCCCGGGATGAGCAGCGTCGTGATCTCGAGCCACGTCTGCGTCTCGCGCTTCACGTACTCGAGCGTGTCGAGCACCGGCGCGAGTTCCGCGCCGCAGAGGTTGCGGTAGAAGCGCTCGGTGAAAGCCTTGAGGTCGATGTTGGCGGCATCCATCGCCGCAAAGAACTCCGCGCGCGGTTCCGGGCAGATGTAGCCAGCGGTCACGGCGACCGTGCGCACTCCTTTGGTGCGGCACGCGTGCGCGACGTCGATCGCGTACTCCATGAAAACCGTCGGATCGTTGTAGGTAAAAGCCACGCTGGCACAGCCGAGGCGGCTCGCAGTGAGCGCGAGTTCCTCGGGCGATGCCGAGTCAGCGAGTGTGTCCATCTCGCGCGATTTGCTCATGTCCCAGTTCTGGCAGAACTTGCAGGCGAGATTGCAGCCCGCCGTGCCGAACGACAGCACCGACGATCCGGGCAGGAAATGATTGAGCGGCTTCTTTTCGATCGGGTCGACGCAGAAGCCGCTCGAGCGGCCATAGGTATAAAGCTCTATGCCGTCACGGTCGCGCCCGCGCACGAAGCACAGCCCGCGCTGCCCTTCGTGCAGCCGGCAGTGACGCGGGCAAACGTCGCACTGCACGCGGCCATCCTCGAGGCGCCGCCAGTGGCGCGTAGGAGTGGCAGAAAAATGGGTATTCATACGATTAGCGCCGGTGGTACCCGGGCGGGATATTGGCCAACGTTGGCGCAAGGCCGCATGCGGGAGGAACGTACTCCCATGGAATTCCGATGTTGAGCCTGGGCCGGGACATGTCAAGGGTGCGGCCTCCCGCAGTCGCCGGGTTGTTCTACCCGCAGGACGCCACGGAGCTGCGCCGCGCCGTCACCGACTACATCGAAGCGTGCCCGCGCAAGGGGCCGGCCCGCCAACCCAAGGCCCTCATCGTGCCGCACGCGGGATATCCGTATTCGGGCCTGGTCGCAGGTTGTGCGTACCGGCTGCTGCGCGACTCGCGCGCGCACATCCGCCACGTGGTGATGCTGGGCCCGAGCCATCGCGTGCCGATGCGCGGCCTGGCCGTGCCTTCGGTCGAGTGCTTCGCCACGCCGCTCGGCGAAGTGCCCGTCGACGCCACAGCGCGGCAGCGCCTGCGTGAACTCGGCCTCGTCGGCGTGTCCGACGCGCCGCACGCTGCGGAGCATTCGCTCGAGGTGCAGCTGCCGTTCCTGCAGGTCGTGCTGGACGAATTCGACATCCTGCCGATCGCGCTGGGGCTGTCGCCGCCCGAACAGGTGGCGCGCGCGCTCGACGGGGCGTGGAACGGTGCCGACACGCTGGTCATCGTCAGCTCCGACCTGAGCCACTACCACACGTCCGAGGAAGCGCGACAGCTCGACGACCAGTCGACGCACGCCATCCTCGAGCGTCGCAGCGACTTGCCGGACGAGCAGGCCTGCGGTGCACGGGCCATCAACGGACTGATGCAGGTCGCCCGCCGGCGCGGCCTCGCGGTGGAACTGCTCGACCAGCGCAACTCGGGCGACACGGCCGGCGACCGCTCGCGGGTAGTGGGCTATGGCAGCTACGCCATCTACGAGACTTGAGCCCGCGGCACGCCAGACATTGATCGCGACCGCCGCGAAGGCCATCGAATCCAGGCTCGGCCGGTCGATCGCGTCGCCGCCCGACACCCGCCACCTGCCGCAGCCGCTCGGCGAACCGCGCGCGAGCTTCGTGACCATCACCATCGATCACGCATTGCGCGGCTGCTGCGGCACGCTCGAACCGGCGCGGCCGCTGCTGCTCGACGTGTGGCACAACGCGCAGGCCAGCGCGTTCCATGACCCCCGCTTCCCGCCGCTGACCGTCGCCGAATGGCGGCTCGCGCAACTCGAGGTGTCGGTGCTCACGCCGTGCGAACGCGTGGTGGTGGCGAGCGAGCAGGAACTGCTGCTCGGGCTCGTCCCCGGCCGCGACGGACTGGTGCTGGCCCGGCGCGGCATGCGCGCGACGTTCCTGCCCAAGGTGTGGGAGCAGGTCGCGGGCCCGCAGGAATTTCTGCGCCGCCTCAAGCAGAAGGCGGGCTGGCCGGCCGATTTCTGGGCCGCCGACATCGAGGTCTGGCGGTACGAAACCGAGATCATCGGCCCGGCGCGCCCGGCGACGGCAGGGACGCCGACCGCCGCCTGACCGAATCCGCAGCCGGGAGCGCGACGAACCGGCTCGCATGTCCTCGCGCATCCCCCTCTTCGCGCTGTTTGGCGGCATCCTCGTGGCGATGCTGGTCGTCACGGTCACCGCCAGCCTGCACCAGCCGATCTGGGAGTGGGGCGGGCTCGCGGCCGAGCCCGACCGCTGGTGGACCTACGCCACGCTCGCCGATGCGTATTTCGGATTCCTGACGTTCTACGCGTGGGTGTTCTACAAGGAAGCCCGCGCGCTGGCTCGCGCCGGCTGGTTCGTCGCGATCATGCTGCTCGGCAACATCGCCATGGCGGTTTACGTCCTGCTGCAGCTGGCGCGCTTGCGCCCGGGCGAGCCCGTCGCGCAATTGCTGCTTCGCAAAGGGGACAGGGTATAGGGGACAGTCGGAAGCAGTTGCATCGCCGCCGCTGCAAGCCGTAAGTCTCCGACCCTCGTTGCCACTACCCTCAAAGCGCTGCCGCTATCCTACTGTCCCCTGTCCCCTGTCCCCTGTCCCCCATCCCCTATCCCCCATCCCCTTCCCCATGACTTCCCTCCCCTTCCGGCTCCTCGAATCCGACCAGCTGCCCGACCCGCTGATCCGCGCAGGCATCCGCCGCCTGCTCGCCGCACGGCTGCGCGAAGAAGACCAGGGTGATCCGGAGGCGCAGCAGGCCCACTTCATGCGGTTGGTCGAGCAGCTGCGGCAGAGCCCGGTGGCGATCGAGACGCAGGCGGCGAACGAGCAGCACTACGAACTGCCGAGCGAATTCTTCCGCCGGGTGCTGGGCGAGCATCTCAAGTATTCGTCGTGTTACTTCGATCCGGGCGTCACCGCGCTCGACGACGCCGAAGCACGCATGCTCGCCCTGACCTGCGAGCGAGCGCGCCTCACCGACGGCGACCGCATCCTCGAGCTCGGCTGCGGCTGGGGCTCGCTCACGCTGTGGATGGCCGAGCATTACCCCAATGCGCGCATCACCGCAGTCTCGAACTCGCGCAGCCAGAAAGCGTTCATCGACGCGCGTGCTGCCGAACGCGGCCTGCGCAACGTCGAGGTGATCACGCGTGACGCCAACGTGCTCGACTTTCCCGCCGGCCAGCAGTTCGACCGCGTGGTGTCGGTCGAGATGTTCGAGCACATGCGCAACTACCAGGCGCTGCTCGGCCGCATCGCGGGCTGGCTGCGCCCCGGCGGCACGCTGTTCGTGCACATCTTCGCGCACACCCGCTTCGCGTACCCCTTCGAAGTGCGCGACGAATCCGACTGGATGGCGAGGTATTTCTTCACGGGTGGCCTGATGCCGAGCGACCACCTGCTGCTCTACTTCCAGCGCGACCTGCGCTGCATCGAGCACTGGCGTGTGAACGGCACGCACTACCAAAAGACCTCCGAGGCATGGCTCGCCAACATGGACCGCCAGCGCGCGCAGCTGATGCCCGTGCTCGAAGCAACGTACGGCGCCGGCGAGGCCCGGCGCTGGTGGGTGTACTGGCGCGTGTTCTTCATGTCCTGCGCGGAACTGTTCGGGTACCGCGGCGGCAACGAGTGGATCGTGTCGCACTATCTTTTCGAGAAGCCCTGACGCCGCCGGCGGCGATTGCGCGGCGCCGCCGCGCCGTGTCACTGTTGCGCGGCGTGACGACCTTCCAGACACACTGGCGATTGCCGGCCGCCGGCCTCGTGCTCGTCCTGGCGACGGGCGCAGCGTTCGCTGCGGATGCACCGGTTCCGGCAGCTGGCTCGGCGCACACCGCGCCAACCGCGGCCCCGCCTGCGAAGGACGAGCGCGCGCACGCGCACGCCGAATTCAAGCGCCTCTTCGATGCCGGTGAGTATTCCGCCGCCGTCGAGCAGGGCCGCAGGGTGGTCGAGCTGACCGAGCGGGCGGGCGCGCAGCCCGAGGAGCTGCAGGTCGCGTTGATGAACCTCGCGCTCGCACAGCTGCGCGCGGGCGACTACGTGGCCGCCGAGGCGAGCTTCCAGCGCGTGATCGGGCTCATCGAAACCTCGGGCCGCCTGACGAGCCCGCGTCTCGCCCGCGCTTACGCGGGGCTTGGCCTCACGTACCACGCCGCGCGGCGTTACGACCTCGCGGCGGCGAGCCTGGACCGGGCGATCGCGCTCAACCGGCGCGCCGAGGGACTCTTCAACGAGGAACAGCTGCCGCTGCTCGACAAGCAGGCCGCGGCACTCACCGAGATCGGTCGCGTCGAGGACGCGTTGCTCGCCCACCGCTACGCGCTGCGGATCGTCGGCCGCCACCAGGGCGAGCGGAGCCTGCCTTTCGCGCGACAACTCGAGTCGCTCGGGCGCTGGTACACGCGGGTGCGCTCGTTCGAGGCCGGCCGCTCGACGCTGCGGCAGTCTGCCGAGCTGGTGCAGTCGCTCGCCGGTCCCGAGTCGACCGAGCTGGTCGGTCCGCTCACCGGATTCGCGGAGAATGCGCGCCGCTGGCTGACCGATCCGATCATCCGCGAGATGAGTTCCGCAGACGCACAACGCAGCAGCATGTTCCACGACCCGGTGATGCCGACGCTGCCGAGCCTGTCGCCAAGCACCATCGCGGCAGAGGGGCTCAGGGCGCTCGAGCGCGCGGCGACGATCGTCGACGCCAATCCCGATACCGCGCCGGCACTGGTGGCGGACGTGCACTCGCAGCTCGGGGACTGGCATACGGCGCGGCAGCTGCCGGAGCGGGCGAAGCCGAGTTACCAGCGCGCGTGGCGGGCAGCGGGAGCGGCACCGGACGGCGCGAAGCTGCAACAGGCGCTGTTCGGCGCGCCGCTGCTGATCCGCTACACCTTGCCGGAGAACTGGGACCGCTATGCGCGCCGGCCGCCCGAAGAGGTTGAGCGGCGTGACGTCGAACTCGAGCTGACGGTGACGGCCGACGGCAGCATCCGCGATCCGCGCGTGGTGTCGGGCGGCAGCGACCAGCGGCTCGCCACCCAGGCGCTGCGCGCCGTGGAGACGGCGCGTTATCGGCCGCGCCTGGTGGACGGCCAGCCGGTCGAGACCCAGGGCTTGCGGTTCATACAGCCGTTCTACGTGCTGCGCGAGGACACTCCGGCAGAGACGCCGGCAGACAAGCCGACGCAGCCCCCGGCGGAAGACCCGCCGACTGCGCCGGCGCCACCCGCTCAGGGCGGCGGCTGAACCTCGACTTCGACGAGCGGCGCAGACGCGTCGATCAGCCCGCGCACGATCGCCTGCTCGCGAAACTCAACGGCGATCTTGGCGCCCGCGTCGCGCATGGCGAGGCTGGCGGCCTGCTGCAACGCCGTCTTGCCCTGCCCGGGCACCGAGCCGCTCGCCTGCGCGCCGTAGCCCGTGAACGTCCACGAGTCCACGGCCTGGCCGGCAGGCGTATACGCATTGATGCGGTACTTGAGGCTCACGGCGTACAGCGGCGCGCCGGTGTCGCGCGGGGTGACGAACGAGAAATCCTCGAGCACCGGCTCGAACACGCCGCGCACTTCCGGATCGCTGACGGCGCCCGCCTCAATTGCCGCCACGGGCACCACGCGGGTGAACATCGCGTGCAACAGGCGATCGAAGCCGGCCGACTGCGCCTTGCCGATCGCGATCACGTAGTCCGCGCCATCGCGCTTCTCGCGATGCACGGCTTCACGGAACGCCGGCGGAACGTACAGGCCCACCACCACCGGGATGCGCGTGACGAGCGGCTGCGGGATGACCGCCTCGGTTTCGAACTGCGTGGTGACGCAGCCCGCCAGCAGCACGAGCGTCGGCAACGGCAGCCAGTGCGCCCATCCCGCGTGCCGCCGCGCGCGCCTGTGCATTGTCGTGGTGCCGTCCATCACCTGGATCTTCGCACGCAGCGTTCAGCGCCGGTAGCTGCCGGGCTCGTTGAGCCCGACGAACGTGCCGCCGTTGCGGTCGCACAGGATGCGCATCAGCGTCGCGAAGCGCACGCTCGTGTACTGCGGCGCGTCCGGGCGCACCGGGAAGCCGATCGCGTGGATGCGCACGCGCCGCCGGCCGGACTTGTCCTCGCGGTTGATCGTGTCCACCGCGCGCACCACCGAGTCGATGGACGATCCGGTGAACTCGTCGCCCAGCACGTACAGGCTGATGCGCAGGCCGCTCGCGTAGTACGTGCGGATCGCCTCGACGATGCCCTCGACCGGGCTCGAGTTACTGAACGGGAACCAGTTGCGCAGCCGGTCGAGCACGATTTTGCGCTGCGCGGGGGTGTCGGGCAGCCAGCGGCCCCGATACCCGGAGAACATGTAGCCGCCCTCGTCGTTCATCACCTGCCAGCCCTTCACCGTCGGGTGGGCGTCGAGCACTTCCTGCATCTTGGCCAGCATCAGTGGCCAGGCATAGTTGGCCATCGAGCCGGACGTGTCGATGATGAAGATGATGTACTCGCTGTCCACCGGGATGCCGCCGATCGGCGATTCCTCCTTGCGGCGGTACTGCGCGCCGAGCAGCCGCTTCATCTCCTCGCTCAGCTCCTGCTGCGCGGACACGAGCCGGCCCTCGATCTCGTTCGCCACCTCGGCGTCCTTGCGCGACGAGTCGTACTGGCCGCGCAACGAGCTCAAGTCACCGCGCAGGCGCGCGACTTTCTGCTGCTCCTCGGAGAGCTGGATGCGCCGCGTCTTGAGCTCGCGGTTCAGCACCTCGCTGTTGCCGCGGATCTCGAAGAGCTGCTCCTGCAGCTCGAGCACGCGGCCCTCGAGTTCCTCGCGCGACTTCTCGAAAACCACCGGCTCGCCCACCTCGGTAAGCACCAGCAGCAGGATCACTGCCCCGAAGCCGCAGCAGATCGCGTCGAGGAACGACAGGCTGAACACCTCGACGTCGCGCCGGCCGAGCCGCGAGCGCTTCACGGCCAGTCCCTCGCCGGGCTGAGGAACGCGCCGTTGGTGCGGCGCGCGAGCGTCCAGAACGCCCCCGGCGCGAGCGGGTCGCCTTCCATCGGCAACAGGATCACGTTCACCGGCACTCCCGCCGGGAGCCGGTCCAGCGCGCGCTCGAACAGCTTGAGGCGCCCCTCGCCGTCGATCGTCTTGCGAATCGGGGGCGGCGATTCGCCCTGCGTGGGCAGGCCGTCGGTGACCAGGATGATGTTGTCGGGCCTGGGCGAGAGCGCGAGCGCGGCCTTGAACGCGTTCTCGAGGCTGGTGCCGTCCTGCGGCACCGTGCGGCGCAGCTCTCGCAGCGCGTCGTTCAGCGCCTTCGGGTCGCCCGCGTCCAGCCACTTGCCGTCGCTGCCGGGCACGAGCGACCGCGGCTTGGTGTTGAACGCGTAGGCCTGGAACTTCGCCTTGGCGGGCAGCTGCGCGGTGAGCCAGTCCACGGTCGCGACGGTGCGGCGCCACTTCGCCGCGGCCAGGCGGCGCGACTCCGGCATGTTGCGCAGCCGGATCACGTTCACGACCGACTCGTCCATCATGCTCGCGGAGGCGTCGACGAGGATGACGATGCGCTCGCCGCCCACCTTGAGGCCCGTGAGGTACTGGCGGTCGCCGCTGCCGACGAATCCCTTGATGCGCGTGCCCGGCTGGCCCGGGCTCGGCGTGCCCGCGCTCAGGCGGCGCGTGCCTTCCTCGAGCGACTTCAGGTCCTGCTTGAGGCGCTCGATGGTCTCGCGCTTCGAGAGCGTGTCCTGCTCCGCCTCGGCCAGTTGCTGCTTGAGGCGCTCGGTCTCCTCGATGATGCGGGCCGCGAGCCCTTCGGCCGGCACCGCCTCGTCGGTGCTCTCGAGCGAATTGCGCAGCACGACGAGGTTCTTGTAGCCCTCGAGCACTTCCTCCTCGAGGCGATCGACCTCCGCCTGCAGGTCGTCGTTGCGCTTCTCGCGCTGCACGCCCGCCTGCGCGCTGAGGATGGTGTAGAACAGCACGATCGCGCCGAACCCGCACGCGATCACGTCGAGGAACGAGAGGCTGAAGATTTCGGTCTTACGCCGCGCCATGGCCGTCCACCACGCGCACCAGCTCGAGCTCGACCCCCGGGTTGCCGAGCCGCAGGCGATCGCCCGCGCGCAGCGCCACACGCCCGCCCACGCGCGCTCCGTTCAGCAGGGTGCCGTACGTGCTCTGGTCCTCGAGCCAGGCGCCATCGGCATCGGACCCGAGCCGACAGTGCACGCGTGACACGCCCGGGCCGGCCGCGATGGTGAGCGCCCGCTGACCGGCCGGGACGGCGGCACCTACGAGCAAGGCGTCCTGCCCGAGGGGCCACGCGCGGCCGCGATGCACGACGTGGGTCGGCCGGTCCTCCGGAGCGACGCGTGTTGCCGGCGCCGCGGCGCCCGCCGCCGCGCGTGCAAGCGGCACCGGCAGCCGTTGCACGAGCACGAGCTGCGCGGGATCGCGCCGCAGCACACTCTCGAACGCCAGCGCTCCGAGCGCTGCCGCACCACGCGGCAACGGCCGCCACTCACAATCCCGCAGCGCGGCGAGCCGGTCCGCGAACCCGGGCAACCCGGACCAGCGGTGCGACACGCGCACGTGCAGCGGGCCACCCGCCGGCCGCGCCCGTTGCAGCACGTGCACCACCGCGTCGTACAGGCCCTGCGCCGCGGCGGCGAACTCGGCGCGCGCCAGCTCGACCGCCAGCGTGGTGCCGGCCGCCGGAACCTCGATCGTGACCGTGTCGGCGTGCTCGAGCGCCGCGAGCCAGCCGGGCAGTCCGTCCCAGAGCCGCTGCTCGCCGGCGGCCTCGTGCAGCGGATCAAAGCGCGTCTTGCGCACGAACGCCGCCGCGATCACGTCGATCCACGCCTGCTGCATTGCCAGCCAGCCGTGCTGCGGCAACAGCTCATAGCGCGCTCGCCGCAGGTCACCCACGTGCTCGAGCACGGTCACCACCGCACGGTGCAGCGTGAGTTCGAGCTGAACCGCCCCGGCCGGGACCGGCTCGAGGGCCGCGGCGGCGAGACCCGCGTCGACGAGACCCGCTGCAGGCAGGCCCGCCTCCCGCGCGACGCCGAGCAGCACGGAGAGCTGCTCACGCGTGTACCACGCCGGCACGGCGTAGAGCGTGTCGCTGCCGGCCGCGCCCGCTTCGCGCGCCAGTTGCGTGAGCTGCGCGCACGCGACTTCGGCGTAACTACCCGCCGCCGGCGTCTGCCGCTGCAGGGCTGCGGTGCCGAGGTCCTGCCAATAGCGCGTCTCGGCATGGAGCGGCTGCAGGCGGGCGCGCCGCGCGGCGGCCGCGCCGGTCTGCGGTTCGCGCCCGTCGAGCAGCGCGCAGCCCGGCGCCTCGACGACGACCTGCCCGTCGCGGGCGAGCACGAGTCCGGCGTCGTTGATCTCGAGGGCTAGCGTCATCGCCGGTCAGCGCACCTGCATGTGCCGGATGAGGTGCTGGTCGAGGTAAGTCTCGCTGTCGAGCACGAGCCGCTCCTGCGCGAGCTGCAGCTGGTGCAGCAGGAACATCAGCACGATGCTGATGAGCAGCGCGATCAACGTCGAGTTGAACGCCGTGCCGAGCCCCGCAGTGACGCCGGAAACGTCGCCAGTGACGGCCTTGTGGGCCTCGCCGAGCGCATCGCCGATGCCGCGCACCGTGCCGATGAAGCCGATCGCGGGGATCGCCCAGGCCACGTAGCGCAGCATGGAGAGCTCGGAATCGAGGCGGTCCGCCTCGGCCTCGCACACACCACGGGCCGCCTCGGAGACGTCCTGCACGTTGCGCGTGGCGCCGAAGCGGTAGAGCGCGACGAGCAGCGCGCGCGGCAACAGGCACTGCGCCTCCACCGACGGCAGGGCCTCGAGCGTGCGCGCGTGCTCCCGGACATCCTCCGGCAGGATGCGCATGCCCTCCGGCACGAGCACGAAGTCGCGCTCGAGCAACCGCCGCTCGACGTGCGTCTGCCGGGCCTTGTAGCCGATCACTGCGAACGCCCAGAGTGCGAGGATGATCGCCGACTCCTGCTCCCAGTCCTTCAGCACCACGTACACCGAACGAACGGCGACGTAGTTCGGGTCGCTTTTCATCGCTTCCCGCTGCTCGGCGAGCACGGCCTCCGCGCGGGGCCGCACCACCGTGACGTACACGGCGTGCACGGCGATGGTGACGATGATGAACGCGAACAGGCTGTAGAGCAGCTCGTTCGGCGCGCGGGAATTGATTCGGGCCATGCCGCGTCTCTCCGGCTCAGATGTCGATGGGAAAGGACACGTCGAAGTCGGCGCGCACCTTCTCGGTGGGTTCGAAGCGCGCGGGCGACGAGCCCGTGGGCGCGGGTGGATTCGTCGGCTTAGCCGCCGGCGCCGCATCTTTGCCGGCCGCGGCAGGCGACGGCGTGGTCGCTGCCGGCTTCTCCGCCGCCGGAGCCTGCGGGGTCTCCTGCGCGCGCAACACGGTGACGACCGCCAGCACGCCGACGAACAGCAACAGCGCGCGCCGCAGGCTGCGGCTACTGCGCGTAACGCGCGATGCGGAAGCCGAGGTCATTGCGTTTGCCATCTCCGTAATCACGATAGGCCAGCCGCAGCTCGGTCACCGCGGAATGCCGCCAGCTCGAGCCGCGGATCACCCGCAGCGTGCCGGCGCCGCCTGCGGCCGGATCAACGGCCGCGGCGCCCGACGCTGGCTGGACAGTGTAGAGGTCGTGGGTCCACTCGGCGACGTTGCCGCCGAAGTCGAAGAACCCGAGCGAGCTGGGTGCGAAACTGCCGACCGGCGCCGTGGCCGCGTGCCCGTCGTCGTAGTCGGGCAGGATCTGCGACACCAGCGGCTGCGCCCTGGCGTCAGCGAAATTGCCCGTCCCCGCCGGCACCGGCAGTGCGTCGCCCCAGGGGTATTTGCGCAGCGCGCTGCCGCGCGCCACCCATTCCCACTCTGCTTCGGTCGGCAGCCGGTAGCCGCTGGTCGCCGGCACCACGGGCACGAGCCGGCCGCCTTCGCTCTTGTAGGCGGGCTCGAGCCCGTCCTTCGCGCTCAGCCAGTTGCAGTACTCCGCCGCGTCCTGCCACGACACGTTCACGACGGGCTGGCGGTCGAGGTCGAGCGTCTGCTGCAGCACGAAGCCGGAACGGTGCGATGGGCGGAACTGCCGGAATTCGCCGTTGGTCACTTCGCGCAGCGCGACGTAGAACCGACGCTCGAGCTGCACCGCGCGCTGCGCCTCGTTCGCGCGCCTCCCGGCCTCGCGGCGCGGGCTGCCCATGGTGAATGCGCCCGCCGGCACGAGCTTGAGCTCCTGCCCGCCCGCGGTGCGCAACGTCGGCGCGAGCGCCACCACGGCGCCCGCTTCCGCTGCCGTATCGTTGGCTGCGGGCGACGCCGTGCTACCTGCAGCCGCAGGAGCCGATGCGCGCGCAACGCCTTCGAGCAACGCCACCTCGATGCTCTGCGGCAGACCCGGCCGCGGCGTGACCGTGACGCGATGCGTCGCATAGCCGGGCTTGCGGATCTCGACGACGTGCGCTGTCGCCGGCAGCTCGATCGTCTGCCGCGCGACACCGCGCGCTGCCCCGTCCACGTACAGCTGCGCATCCGCCGGCGTGGCGTTCACGATCATCTGGCCGAGAATCGGCTTGAGCAACAACGAAACGGCCTCGCGGCCGCCGGACGCGACACTCACTTCGCGCTGAGTCGGCTCGTAACCGTCGCGCAGCACCGTCACGACCTGCGGGAGGTCCGGCCGCACGTCGATCTCGAGCGGCGTTCGTCCCCGATATGCGCCGCCCACTGACACGGCCGCGCCGGCCGGGGAACTCGTCACCGCGAGACGCCCGTCTGGCAATCCCAAGCGCACCGGCCCGAGTTCGAGCGGCACGTTCGCCTGCACCTGAACGTCGCTCACCCACGGCTTGTACCCCTCGTGCCGCAGCTCGACGCGATGCGAGCCCGCCGTCAACTCGACTCGCAGCGGCGTCCGACCGCGCGCCTCACCGCCGACGAGCACCTCGGCACCGGCGGGCTCCGACGAGATGGCGACCGTGGCCCACGCCGGCGTCAGCTGCGGCGCAAACTCCTGCAGCTTGCCGAGCCCTTCGATCTGCACCTCAGCCTCGAAGTCGAGGTAGCGCTCAGTATCGATGACCACGGTGTGCCGGCCGGCAGGCAGCTCGAACACGCCGGGCACCTTGCCGGCCTCGTGACCGTCGATGCGCGCCACGCCCTCCACCGGCACGACGATCTCGAGCCGCCCGGGCAGTGGAGCGAGCGTGAAGCTCAGCTGGCGATTGCGCTCCCCGGTAATCTCGACCGGAGCTCGCAGCGTCGCGTACCCTTCGCGTTCGGCGACCAGCTCGTACGACCCCGGGCGCAGCAGGTGACTCGATCCGAAGCGCAAGCCGGGCCAGCCACCTTCGAAGGCGAGTCGATCGGGCGTGGGCTCGATCGCCACCTGCACGGGAACCGACGTGAACAGCACGCCCGCCACTGCCGCAAGCACCGCGAGCGCGGCGCCGATCGCGATGCGACGCCACGGCGCCCGGCGCTCACGAGCGGTCGGCGTCGCCGCGCGCGTACGAAAGGCGATCGCCTCGATGCGCTCATCTTCACCGGCACCCACGCCGCCCTGCGTAGCCGCCACCTCCGGCGCCGGCGGCGCCGTGACGTTGTCGGCACCCCCGGCAACGACTTCGACGACGCGACGACCCTCCTCGAGTCGCAGCTTCAGGCGACCGGCGCCGACGTCGAGCACGTCGCCGGGGCGCAGCCAGACCGAGCCCGCGATCGGCGTGCCGTTGTGCAGCACACCGGTCGCCTCGCTCGCGGGTTGCACGAACAACTGGCCGTCGTGGAGCCCGAGCCAAGCGAGTACGCCGGGGGCGGCCGGCAACGTGACGCTCGCGCCCGCGCCGCCCAGCGACAGCGGGAAGTCCGCGGTCCCGAGCTGGCGTTCGCCGAGCGGCTCGCGCAGGATCAGTTCGACGCTCAAATCGGCTCCTCGCAGCGGATCACGACGGCCGGTGCCTCGCGCCCCGGCACGAGGGTGATCTCGCGACGCACGTCGCGAAAGCCCGCACGCACGCCGACCACCGTGTAGCGTCCCGGCAGCAACTCGACATCCTTGCGCTCGAAGCTGCCGAGCCGGCCGACACGGTGGATCGTCACGTCCGTCACGTTGTCGGAGGCGAGCGCGACGCGCAACGGGGTCTCGGCCGCGGCGAGCAGGCGCTCGACCGTCTCGACCTGGCGCGTCAGCACGGGCCCCGGTGCCGACACGGCCCGCGCACGCTGCAGCGTCGCCCGCGCCGCACCGCGGATCTCGGACGAAAACAGTCGCTCGGGCCGCTCGATGACGGCTTCGAACTCGGCATCGAGCATGGCGCGCGGCTCGGCGCGCTCGACGCCCTGGCGAGCCGCGAGCAGGTTGCGATCGACGTCGAGTGCCTTGCGGTACTCGGTCAGTGCCTGCGACCAGCGCTCCGCGCGCTCGGCCTCCTGCGCCGCGACGAGATGCGTGGTGATCGAGCGGCCGGCCAGGCCGCGCTCCACCTGCGCGAGGCCGTCGCTGACCTCGGGCGACCCGGGTCGCAGCCGCCCGGCTCGCTCGAACGCTGCACGGGCGGACTCGAAATCACGGCGTGCGAGGCCCTCGAGGCCCTGCGACATCGCGGCCGCAAACGCGCCGCCAGTCGCCTGCGCCTCGAGGCGAGCGAGTGCGGTACGTGCCGTCTGCGTGTCACGGTCGAGCTGCAGCGCCTTGCGGTAAGCGGTCGCGGCGGCAGCGTCCTGGCCCTGCTCCTCGAGCAGCGCGGCCTCCGCCAGCAGCCTGCGCACCTCGTCCAATGTGCCCGCCCGCTCGAGGCCGCGCTGCGCTGCCGCGTTGCCCGGCTCGATGGCGAGCGCTCGCTCGAACTGACGTCGGGCAGTTGCAGCATCGCCGCCGTCGAGCGCAGCGGCACCGGCCGCCAGCGCAGACCGCAACTGCACCGAGGCCTCACGCTCCGTCGTCGCGAGATCGCTGTCCGCAGTGCGCAGGGCTGCCAGCGCCGCCGCGTACTTGCGCCCGGCGAACGCTGCATCGGCATCGCCGAGCGCACGCTTGCCACGCGCAAACGTCTCGCCGCCCCATTGCCCGGCAGCGCGCTTCTCGAGGGTCTCGAGGCGCGAAGCCACGGTGGGACGCAGTTCCTCGAACGCGCGCTTGGCTTCGGCGAGCTGCTGCAGGTCCGGCGTTTCGGTTCCTGGTTGCTCAGCAGGCACGGCCGGCGGCTGCGGAGCGGGTGCCGGCGCCGCGGCCTGCTCGACCTGGCGCGGCAGCACGAAAAACACGAACACCGCCACCAGCAACAGGAATACCAGGCTCGCCGCGACCAGGCCGCGACGGAATCCCTGCGAACGCCACTGCTGCGGCGTGGGCCCGGGTGCCGTGGCACGCGACCACTGTGGATTGATCGCCCCGTCGGCCGGCGGTGGCGGACTTAGCGTGAAACTCGTCGCGCTCGCCGCGCCAGCCGGGGCCGGCACCGCGGACAGCGCACGCAGTTCAGCGGCGACGTCGGCAGCACACGCCGGTCGCTGCTGCGGTTCCTTCGCGAGGCAGCGCAATACCAGCTGCCCGAGCGCCGCCGGCACACCGAGCCGCGAGGGCAGCGCTGCGGCCGGCTCGCTGCGCACGCGCTCCGCGCATGCATCCGGATAGAACGGCGGATAGCCGCTCAGCAACTCGTATGCGAGCGCGCCGAATGCATAGAGGTCATCGGCCGGCGTCGGCGGCAGTCCGTCGAGGTGCTGCGGACTCATCGAGAACGGCGAGCCACCGCGCGGCGCGCGTGCGTCACCGGCCGCCGCGGCCAACCCGAAGTCCGCGAGCACGGGGACGCCGTCGTCGCCGATCAGCACGTTCGCAGGCTTGAGGTCGCGATGCACGACGCCGCGCTCGTGCAATGCCGCCAGTGCGTCGGCGATGGCGGCGAGCACCGGCACGAGCTGCGACCACGAGCGGCCGCGCAGCGACGCGAGGTCGTCGCGGGCCAGGGGTCCGAGAACGGCGAACGACGGTTCGCCGTCGTGCACGGCTTCACATGCCTGCAGGTTCGGATGCTTGAATTGCTGCTGCAGACGCGCCGCCGCCAGGAACGCTTCTCGCTCTGCAGCGGCATCGGTCGCGAGGATCTTCAGGACGCGGTCGGCCCCGGTCTCGCGATCACGCGCCTGCCACACCTGCGTCGCGTGGCCGGCGGCCAGCTTGCGCAGCAGCACGTATCGCGCAGCGAGAATCTGCCCGCCCTGGAGCATCGCGTCCGTTCCCGCCGCGGCTCAGGGCCGGCCCGGCGGCACGGCGGCGCTGGAGGCGGCCGGCAGCCCGGTCTCGTTCTCGTAGAGCTCGCGCAGCAGCCGGCGCCACTCGGCGTACTGCTCCTCGGCCGAGCCCTTGAGCTGCAGCGTGCGGCCCTCGACGTCCACGACCATCGGCTGCACTTCGGACTGGAATGAGTCGCCGAGCTGCTTGAGCGACTCCGTGTGGATCTTGATCTCGGCGCGCTTGTCGAGCCCGCTCTTGAACGCATACATGCCGCCGATCACTGCAGCGGTCGCCGCCGCCGAGCCGGCACTGCTCGAGGTCTCGGCGCCAGCCATGATGCCGCCGACCACGGCCACGGCGCCGAGCACCTGCCGCGTGAGCGCCTCGCGTTTCGCCTGTGCCTCGGCCTCGAGTTCCTCGTGGGTGTACTTGCGCCATTCCGTGTAGGGCACGGCCATGCTGCCGCCGAAATTCGCGTAGTACTCGTTCAGCGTGTCCACCAGCGCATAGTCGCGTTCGCGCACGCGCTGCATGCGCTGCACCACCGGGTCGTCGTCGGCCGGCAGGCGCGTGACGCT
>Ga0105090_10000687_pt1 | contig 17189 bp, 11 predicted proteins | sample PPLLak3March2015_FD_79110 | JGI IMG/M metagenome (GOLD analysis project Ga0105090, IMG submission 79110) | Freshwater sediment microbial communities from Prairie Pothole Lake near Jamestown, North Dakota, USA - PPLs Lake P7 Core (1) Depth... | ecosystem: Environmental > Aquatic > Freshwater >... | reverse complement strand
GCAGTAACTGCCAGGTGATACATATTTTTTAAATACGCCAAAGAATGTTCTAATGGATAGCCTTCCCAGAATGGATAACAGTTTGCAAGAATAACATCGCAGAGATTACATAAGCGGGGATGATTTACAAATTCAAAATATGCATCTACATATCCCACCGGGACATTGGGAATTTCCATTTTAACTTTTTGAATATGCTTTATAATTTCATCCTCAGTTAAATCACCGCGAAGTAATACTTCGTTACCAACAGCTATTATATCGGCATTGCCTTCTTTAGCTATTTTAATAATGCTTTCAATTTCTTTTTGATTTTTTTCTGCATCGTCTCCCAACCAGGCTCCGACAAGTGTTTTTATGCCATGCTTATGGGCAATTCGTGGAATATGCTCGTTACCATCAACACATGAAAAAGACCTGACCCACTTAACGTAAGGTTTGATAATTTTTATTCTTGTTTCTATTTGCTCTTCAGAAATAATAGAACCCGGACTTTGATTTTCTAAATATGCACTGAAAGAAATACCGTGAATACCTTTATTTAAAATTTTCAGAAAAGCTGAATCCAAATCCGCTCTGCTTAAATCAGAAATATCTATACCGGATAATATGCTATGCTTAGATCCGCTTCGTGACATATTGCCTCTTATTTAAATATTATTAATAACTAAAACCGGCAGCTTAGATCTCTGCAGTACTTTGTTTACGGTGCTTCCAATTGTTGTATTCTTTAAAGTTGCTGTTCCTTTAAAATCGATTACAATCAGATCACATTTTTTCTCTTCAGCAACATTTAATATTATTTTAACGGGACTGCCTCTTTCAACAAGAATATTAATATCCTTTAGAATATCCTTACCGAAGGCACGAGTAATTTTCTTAGTAATCTGTTTATTTATATTAGTTGTATACTCTTTTGCTTCAGTGAATTTTTTGTCGATGCTGGGAAACCTCTCAAGTCCTACATCAAATGTTAATAAATCTATCAATTGAGTGTTCAGTACATAAAGAAAGGTAAGTTTAGCATTGTATTGTTCTGCAATTCCTAGAGCATGATTAAAAACTTCTTTCCAGTTTTCCGCTAATTCTGTTGTGTACAGGATATGTTTATATTTTAATTTAGACATTTTCATTTAACTCCGAATTATTTGCAATTAAAACAATAATTAAGCAGCTGTTAAAAAATTACATTCCTAAATATTTTTCCGGAACATCTTTATAACCCCAGGCTTTTAACTGTCTTGACCAACCACCAAGATTTTCAATAGTTACTGGAATTATTTTAAGTCTGGTGATCTCTTCTACTTTTTTATTGAAATGAATTTTATTGATAACTGTTTCAACTGAAACTTCACCCCATTTGAAAGTTGGTTGTCCTAGCAAAACTTGAGCAAAGTTCTTTTCGATATATTCTAATTGAACTGGCAGAGCATCAACTGCCACTATTTTAATTTTACCTGGTTCTATTTTATTCATTAATTCTTTTCCAAACATTGGCCAGCCGCCAACCATGGCCCAGCCTTTTAAATCCGGATACAAACTTTGAACTCTCAGCATTTCTACAATAGCTTCAGTTTCATTTTCTGGATGATAAAATTCTCCTACCAGCTCAATTCCTTTGTAATCGGCGGCTGCTTTTTTAATCCCTTTAATTCTTTCTTGAAGATTTGGAGCTTCTTTATTTCCTCCCAGAATAGCAATTTTACCTTTACCGCCAATCTGTTTTGCTAATTCATTCATCACAGTTTTACCCATTTCAAGATCATCCGGACCATAAAAAGCAAAACGTTTAGAATCAGGTGCGTCACTGTCAAATGTCATAACTGGGATTCCAGAATCTACTGCTTTATCTATCGCGGAAGTAAGAGAATCGATATCTGAACAGGAAACTATAATAGCATTAGTTCCGTCTTGAATTGCGTTTCGAATTATTCCCGCCTGCTCTGAGGCATTTTCAATTTCAGGGGTTTTCCAATTTACAACTACATCAAGCTTGCCATACTTTTCGGAAATCTTTAATGCTTGAGCTATCGCCCCTGTTTTAGCTGATAGAAAGACAGGGTTAGCTGAACTTTTAGCTATCATTGTAATAAAAATTGTTTTTGCCCCCTTAGAATTTTTACCGTCTTGCTCATCATTATTTTCTTTACAGCCAGATATCAATACTAATATTACAAGAAGTATTTTAACAGCAATTATTTTTTTTATTTTCATTTTGAAAAATGATCTTTCTATTATTTAGATATTTCCGAAAATAAATTTATTAGTTTTGAATTAACGGCTCGGCAGTTTGAATTTTACTGCGGCGCTTTTCCAATTCGCTCCTTATTTCATATGATTTTTCTTCTGTAATTTTATATGAAGCAACAGATAATATTGCTATCAATGATGCAATTGCAGGTATGCCAACGTCAACTATTCGCATCCAAAAAAATGTACTTGATGTTTGAGCACCTCCAAAATCTACTACAAAGCCTGTTGCATTAAGTAAAAAACCGGAGAGACCAAATGCTAAAGCCATTCCAAGTTTAACCATCCACCAATATATTGAACCGAACATACCCTCTCTTCTTTCACCAGTTTCCAATTCATCCAGGTCACAAACATCGGCAATCATAGAGCCCATTAATGTAAACAGCGCACCCATTCCAATAGCTATTAGTGGTGCTGGAATAAGTACTTTCCAAGGTGCCATCGGATCATAACAGAACCACTTTAGGATACTACCGATCATAGTCATTGATGTTGCGATTATAAAGGTTTTTCTTTTACCAATTTTGGAAGAAATCCACGTAACAGCCACTATTGCTGCAAGAGTAGAAATTGTAGTGATCGTTCCGAATAAGCCCATATACTTTGCACCTTGATCAGTATCACCGCCGCAAACATAAAAGATGGTGATATATGAACTGAAGGCACCAACAAGCATAATTCCGTTAAAGAGAAAAAAAGTACCTGAACAAAGCTTTAAAAATTCTACTCTTTTAATAGTTATCATTAGTCCTTTTGAAAACTCAACTATGTTTTTTTTCAAGCCAGCAAAAAATTTAGTTTTAACTTTTACTTCTTTATCATACGCTACAAATCGTTCTCTTGTAAATATTGCAGGCATAATTCCAACCACTGCAACAAAAACACCTATTATAATAGCAAGTGTTCGTGCGCCTTGAACAGAATCTGAGAAGAATCTATCATTTTCCATAAAAGCATAGAACCAAGGCAAAGTTATCCATGCGAACTGACCCATAAAATTCATAACACCCATTAAGAGTGTTCGTTCATGATAATCAGAGGTAAGTTCGTAACCCAGTGCAACCCATGGAGTTGCAAAGATTGTATAGAATAAATAGAAGATGATTGAACCGATAAGAAAGAACCAGAAATAAAACATTTCACTGTATCCTGCAGGCAACTGCCACATTAAGGCAAATGTCAGTCCTACAAAGATTGCCCCAATGAAGATATAAGGTCTTCTTCTTCCATATTTTGAACGGGTGTTATCAGAAATATAGCCCATTATAGGATCTGTTAATGCGTCTGTCAATCGAGGTATTGCTTGTAGTGTACCAACAAGTGCTGGATTTATGCCCAGACCCACATTTAGAACAATGGACATATAACCAATTGCACCACCGAGCAGGTTATTAACAATTGCTCCTAATCCGTAAGCAAACTTCTGACCTTTCGATATTCGATCCTTTTCTGCTGTTTTATGAATTTCTTTACTGCCCATTAACTCTCCTATTTTCCGCTTGAAGGTGAAGAAGCAAGTTTTTAATTATGATATTTCAATATTGCCCGGCATTTTGAAGCCGAAATATTTATGCTTATTGTTCTTTATATACCCTTACATAATCGACTAACATAGTTTGCGGAAACGGAGTTTGGCTTGTTGGAAAGCCAACATAGTTACCACCAACAGCCACATTAAGAATTATGAAAAAAGGTTTATCAAAAACCCAGGGACCCGGCAAATCTTCGGGTTTAATCTCCTGATAAAGAACCTCATCGACATAAAACCTTAAATAATTTTTTCCCCATTCAACTGCGAAGAGATGAAAATCAACATCGAATCTATTATCCGTAAAGCCAAAAGTTTTTGTTATTGCAGCCCCACCTGAATAACCCGGTCCATGAACCGTCCCGTTTATAATATTGGTTTGCTGTCCGCGATATTCCATAATATCAATTTCACCGGTTTGAGGCCAGCCAACGGTTTCAATATCATTACCAAGCATCCAGAAAGCAGGCCAAATGCCCGGTCCCCATGGCATTTTAATTCTTGCTTCAAATCTGCCGTAAGCCTGTTCAAATAAGCCTTGAGTTTTTATTCTAGCTGAGGTAAAAGGCCGACCGCCGAAAGATTCTCTTCTGGCTGTAATTGCTAAATTACCGTCTCCGTCCAGATATACGTTCTCCAGTCGGTCTGTGTAATATTGCAATTCTTGATTGCCCCAACCGTTATTTCCTGTCCCAATATCATAAGTCCAGTTTGCAGAGTTGGGACTCTCTCCGGCGAAACTTTCGAATTCATCCTGCCAAACTAATTGCCAGTTTGGTACTTCAGGATCTAAAGAATTTTCGCAGGAAGGAACAATTAAAAGTATTAGTGCACTAACTAACACTATTATTACTTGATCTTTAATTGTTTTCATAAATTCTCCTATTACTTCTGATCTCTTTAACAAATGATTAAAAAATTATTTCATTACAGCGGGAACTATGTTATTTCTTAAAATTTTAGGGTCACTAAAAGCTTGTTCAATCGCAAGGGTTGCAGCACCTATTGCAATCCCTTTAGGTTCAAGTTCAGATTGTTTTAACTTAGTTTTACTAAGATCTTTTACAAGTGCAGTAGAATTTATTCTCTCCTGTATAGGATTTATTACAAGATCACCCAGCCGCGAAAGACTGCCGCCAAGTATTATCATAGCAGGATTCATAAGATTAACAAGACTTGTAATTGCGCTGGTTAAATAATCAGTTGCTTCCGCAACTACCTGCATAGCTAATGGATCACCATAAAGTGCGGCACTTTCTATATCGATAATACTCGGGTCACCTTCAGCAAGTATGCTCTGCGGGTACAAAACTGAGAGTACATTAACTCTTTCTTTAAGCGCCCAGGCAGATAAAACAGTTGCCAGGCAGCCTCTTAATCCACAGCCGCATAATCTACCATTTGGATCAATCGGCATATGGCTCATCTCACCAGCGATACCCTTTGAACCACGATACAATTTTCCGCCAAGTATATAACCGGCACCAATTCCATTTGATATTTTAATATAAATAAGATCATTAACACCCTTGCCGGCACCCCACCAATGTTCGGCTAATGCACCAAGGTTAGCATCGTTATCTAAGTAAACAGGCACACCATACTTTTCGCGTAATCTTTCCAAACCGCTTTTGCCATGCCAGGCAGGAATTATGGTTTCAGATAAATACTCCGGCCGGATTGGGTCGACAGGACTTGGAACAGATACTCCAATACTTAAAAGCATTTCAGAGCCATGATTCAAGGAAGAAAGGCATTCGTTACAGAGTTCATCTATTAATTTATGCGTACCCTCAGAATCTTCTCTAACCGGAAAATCCCTTTCTTTCCACAAAAGAAGTTTACCGCGCAAATTAGTCATAGCTACAGAAACGTGAGTGGCGCCGATATCAATACCCAGAATTACTTTTGCATCATCCTGAAACTCAAGTAGAATTGGCTTTCTGCCGCCGCTCGATTCACCATTCCCAACCTCAGCAACTAAACCGGTTGGAATAAGCTCTTTAACAATTTCTGTAACTGTTGAACGAGATAAATCTAACTGGCGTGAAATTTCAGCTCTTGAAATTTGATGTTCACGCCAATTTAATCTCAACACAGAATCTTTCAATGAAAGCTCGCTTTGCTGACCTATTTGAGTTTCAGCATTGCTCGTTATTCTATGCATAATTTGTTATCAAGTTAAATGACATTAAAAATTCAATTATTTATGAGATAAATTGTTTTCAAATAATCTGTTTTATTTATAAAAATAAATGTTGTCTGCATAGAAACTTGAAATACGATCATTTACATCAACAAAAATTATTTGAGCAAGATTATTTCTTCTACTTAACCCGGTAAAGCTTGATAAGGGAATATCTAAACTTATCCATTGTTGGGACTGAGAAACTAAAATGTTTGTTGTAAAAGCTCCAGTAACATTACCACCGGTTCCAAAATCAACCATTTCAATTTTAAACTGAGTATTTGCACTAAGGGTATTCGGAATAAAGATATCTAGATGTAAATGCGTCATTGATGTTGCATTTACGGTTGGAGAAGTGAACTGAATACCTACAAAATTAAAATTAGTATAGTTAAGAATGTTGTCTCCATCTACAGTAAAATCCTCAGAAAGTGTAGTTTGAAAAGGTGCCCAGTAACCATTGTAATAATCAACTGGTACATTCGGATATGCTTCGGTATATATTGAAATTACATTCGCTGGATCACGAGTAGGTGTGGGTGCATGTTCAAAAACACCCTTAGATATCACTGTTAACGAACCATTAGCTTCAGTATCTCCCATTGTTGCAGTAATTTCAGCATTACCTGGTCCTCCTACAACTAAGACATTTCCAAATTCATCAACAGTAGCTATTGATTCATTAGAAGATACAAAATTAAAATATGCCGGTGATACATTCACCGTCTGATTTATTCCTGTGGGCAGATTGAAAACCGAAACTAATCCGCCAATTTTTGTTGATACGCCGACAAAAGAAGTCAACACCTGATCTTGACCGTTTAGGATAGATTGCTGTGGATGAGCAATTGTACCAAGTTTTTCAAACTTAACCTCATCAAACCAAATTGTATATCCGCTGTTGTTTTCCGGTCCTTCTGAATAGAAAAACATTCCTCTTTCTGCTTTGAAACGGCTTGGATCAGGTATGGGTATATAATATTTTTTCCAATTAGTATTAACAGCTAAGCCAGTTATAGTAGCTAAGTTTTTAGATTCTCCAAGGTCATTGCCAATTCCCACTATATCGATATTGGCAGGTTGACTTGATTTAGCCCAAAATGTTAGTGCATCAAAGCCGGATAGATTTCTTCCTACACTTGTAAAGTATGCACCCCCAGCGTATGCTCCATTAGGATCCTCAAAATCAGGTACCTCGATACGCATTGAAGAAGTTCCAGAATACTTTATATCATTAACAACATCAAATGCAGTTACCTTCGATCCACCAAAAGCGGCATAATTAAGCCCGGCGCTAAATCCATCAATAAATACTTCCGGATCTACGGGATAATCCGCAGGTTCTAAAACGTTGGGATCTCTTTCACAACTTGTAAAGAATAACGCTGACATCATTGTGAAGGTAGTTATTGTCAAATATAAAACATTTCTTTTTTTCATTTTAAACTCCACTAATTATTTTAATTATATACCAAGGTTGAAGTGTAAATATGTACGTATTTCCCACTCGCTGCCATCTGAATAACCTGGAGCATTAGGATCACAAACAGGTTCACCTAAAACATTAAGATTTGTTGTTGGACAGTATCGGGGAGAGTATTTATCAAGAGAGCGCCACGTTCCAACTATTCCTAATCTGGTTTGAGGTAAGTCGAACCACTGCGGCATACCTAATTGAACAGACATATCAAGAGCTAACTGAAGCGGATAAGTTAAATTAAAATCTCTATGATAATCGTATGGACCCCAATCGTTTACCTTTACCATAGTAATAATTTTAAAGCTGTTGGTAACAAAACGAATATCACCACCATATCTTTCAATAAGTCTATCATCGCTGCCATTTGCCTGACTCAAGCCGCCGTACAGGTTAGCTATCAATCCAAAACTGGGACTCAATTTCGAAACGATACGTGTATGAACTTCCCATAAGTCATGTGCGGGAGGAGCGCCGGGGAAAGCAAAAATTGTTCTGCCGTCAGCTAAAATTCCTATCGATGCATCTCGTGTAGTTGGGTGATGCCTGAAAACGTATCCAGCGTTAAAAGCAAATTTAGCATCCTCTCTCTCGTCGTTATCCCAAGCGTACATCCATGTTGCTGGAGTAGGGTCATAAGTGATGAGGAATTCGCCAGCTGTTGTTTCGCGATTTCCTAATACTGCAAAAGGATCAGATAAAATATTTCTTGGTCTGCCCGGAGGAGGTACATCACCCGGAATCGGTCCTTCAATTGGTCTCTGCCACATAAAGTTTGGCGCGATTTGAAAGTCGCCAAGTGTATAGGCTAATCCTGTAAGGAAATTATAATTGTTGCCGATTCCACTAGCTTTTAACCTCCAGCCTGCAAAAGTAAGAGTTTGATTCACTCCACCATCTGCAACCAATCCTTGCACAGCACCTTCAGCATACCAATTCCATCTACCGCTTGACAAGGTGATTTTTGCCTTACCACCAAATGCATCAGAGTCTATAATTTTATCCTGTACAATTAAATAGCTGCCCTCATCTCCGCTTGCTATTTGGAAAATGTCACCTTCTTTAGTGCTGCCCGACCATATACCACCAACTTCAAAACCGAATATTCCAAATTTGGATGAAATATGTAATGTTGCTCTTCTTGTTGGAGGAACTGGTATTGCAAAGGAACTTACAGGTCGTGTTGCCTGGTCCAAATCTTCATGAAAAATACCCGTTATTTCGACAGGTCCTAACTCATGCTGGTATTTCAATAATATTGCTGGATTTGCACCCCACCAAAGTTCTGGTCCAAACGCGATTTTTAATCCATCAAGAAAATCCTTGCCGGCTATTTCAAAACCGAACGGAGTTAAACCATTATATATATCTATATTAGGTCCATAATTTGCTTCCGGATATAATCCAAAAAAATCACCTTCATAGCCCCAGTGATAATGACCGGTGCGGTAGAATGCATCCAGTTTAAATAATGAGTGATCCCATTCCACGCTTGCTTGATAAACTGCTACTCTCTCAAGTCCGCTTAATGTAATTTCACCCCTTTCTGTTGGGACAGGAACTGTTATAGGCCTTCCGCGATTTTCATAAAATATTTCATTGATTGGATTATCAGGGACATTACCTAATACATTAAATGAAAACTTACCAGTTACATTTGGTAAGGGGTTAGCTTCAAACTCCGCAAAGAATGACTCCATATGGTCGAATCCCAAGAAAGCCGGGAATACTGTGCTTCCTGGTACTTTTTCATCTGGTGTACTTATCTTATCTCCACCGGTGCTGTATGTTTCAAGCTTGAGATACAATCCGCTTAGACGAATCAGACTATTTTTTGATGATTCAAGCGCTGCCTTATCACCTCGGGCAGTTAATAAATATTGCATCGGATCCATTTTATCAATCAAATTTTTAATTACATACGCATCCACTTTTTCATCCAAAGGATTTATTTTATGGATATCCATAAGAGCATAATATGCGGCTCTAGGATATAGATCATAATAACCACTGGCATCAGTAGGACCTTTAGCACATATACCAAACCATTCTTCATTCATATTGTTTTCACCTTCAACATAGTCTTCAGCATATCCTCCGTTGGACCATGATGCATGAGTATCATGCGCATCTAAATTACTATCCTGCAAATATTTCCACCAACCATCACTAAATTGAAAAGTCATTCCTCCGAGTGAAATTCCTGTTTTACCATTACCATAAGCATGCTGATAAATTTCTTTCCAATTTCCAATTTTATATCTGGTTTGCATTAATTGATCTTCACGCATTTCTAAAACATTAAAAGCATCAGCACCAAATTCAGTAAACAATAATGGTGCGTTCAATTTTTCTTTAACTTTATCAAACAAATCAGTAAACGAAACACCTCTATATGCATTCACACCCAGAACATCCATATCAGGGACCTCTTCAGCGATGATGTCGATAAAAAGTAAATCGCCATTACAAATTGAAACAGGATGGTTAGTATCGAATTTTTTAATCTCAAGAATACCATCATTAAAGAGCTTATACATATGTCTTGCTGTTACTGATTCCAAAGTTTCGCCAACAGGAATATCTTCTGTTTCAGCGCCACCCCAGAAGAGTCCGTAATTATTTTCATTCCCAAGAAGCCACATTAAAAGTCCAGGCACATCTTTGAATTCTTGCACTAGGCCGTTTACTTCCTTTAATAGTTGCTCGATGGTTTTGGGATCAGCATAGTCTGTATTTGGCACATAAACACCGTCTATTGTCACTCCATAACGTCCGAAAGAATGATTTAGAACGGTATAGATCCCAAAGTTTTTATAAATGTATTCGATCCATTTAGGCTGAATTCCATTATATACGCGAATTACATTTACTCCCATGTTCCTGAGGAGGGACATTTCTCTATCCAGAGCATTTTTGATAAAACTATCTGGTTGTGTCCAAAGACTGTAAGTATAATTTGTACCTATTGGGAAATAATCCCAATTCATTCCGTTTACTATAAAGTCTTTACCATTGACAATTATTTTTGCACCTTTTTCATCCTTAACAATTTTAACTTGATCTACTTGAGCATTAGCGACTGAAAGAGAAAAAAGGAAAGAAAAAACAAGAAGATTGATCCAGGTTAATTTCAATTGAAATAAGGTCATAATAACCTCCATACAATGTGGTGTGTGTAATTTTTAAAATAAGATAATTGTTTATTAAACTGATTGACAGGAAAATCAATAAAGAAAATTAATATTAGAGAGAAAATTGATGGACGTTGAAAAAACTTTTCAAGATTTGCCCTTAGAATAGCATGTGTTTTAGTTCTGATAAATTGCGAAATTTTCTTAAGCATTTTAAGCTTTCAACTATATCGAAAAATTTTTCAATTAATAAAAACAACTTGGCATTTATTTAAGAAAAAAATACTTTGTTCGTCTTCCGAACAAACATATAATTAATATTTTTCTTTGTCAAGAGGTTGGCTGTAATTAAATTTCAGCCCATAATTATGATCAGATATTAATTAAGTTTAGGTTGGATCATTAACAGAAATAAAATTTATTCAAAAATTCAAAGGGTCTGTTGTGGTAGTATTACCACGTAATTAATATATTAATTAGTAACAAAATGTCATCAAGCATCAAATATGTTCCGAAATCAGCCCCAATTCGTTATAATTTTGTGTGCGAAAAAAGTCCTGCCCTCTATTAGTTAAATGAGATTTTAAGTGATTTAATTTGAAGGACATTTTTATTGAAGGAACTTAATGATTAAAATATTGAATAAACCTTATTTTTTTATACTAATTATTTCTTTAATAATGTTGTGGAGTTGTAAAGAAGAACCCAGCTCACCTAATGATCAACTTCCTTCAGTATCAGAACGAGTTAATTCACTACTTTCTCAAATGTCGCTTGAAGAAAAAATCGGACAGATGACACAGGCAGAACGTGGAGCATTACAAAATATTACCGATATAAAAACATATTATCTTGGTTCACTGCTTAGCGGTGGCGGTTCAGCACCATCAACAAATTCTGCACAAGGCTGGGCAGATATGTATGATTACTTTCAGAACTTTGCTCTTCAGACAAGATTAAAAATCCCACTTATTTATGGAATCGACGCAGTACACGGACACAACAATGTTTACGGTGCAACTATCTTTCCTCATAATATAGGATTAGGCTGTACAAGAAATCCACAGCTTATTGAACAAGCTGCAAGAGTTACTGCTGAAGAAGTTTCCGGAACAGGAATAGATTGGACATTTGCTCCTTGCATTGCAACGGTAAGAGATGAGCGCTGGGGCAGAACTTATGAAGGATTTGGGGAAACCGCAGAACTATCAATTTCGATGGCGGATGCAACAGTTCGTGGTTATCAGGGAATGAATTTATCAGATTACGGAAATATTCTTGCTTGTGCTAAACATTATCTTGGTGATGGCGGAACACAAGGAGGCGATGATCAGGGTAATGTAGTTGCAGATGAACAGACAGTTAGAAATTTGCACTTACAAGGATTTGTTTCTGCAATCAATGCCGGAGTAAAATCCATTATGGTTTCTTACAGCAGTATAAATGGACAAAAAATGCATGGCAGCAGATACTGGATTACAGATGTTTTAAAAGATGAATTGGGATTTAAAGGATTTGTTGTTTCTGATTGGCAAGGAATTGATCAATTACCTGGAGATTATAAAAGTGATATTCAAAATTCTATAAATGCGGGTATAGATATGGTAATGGTCCCCTATAATTTTATAGAATTCATTCAATATCTAAAAGAACTGGTTAATGAAAATAGAGTTTCAATCGAACGAATTGATGATGCAGTAAGAAGAATCCTAACTGTAAAATTTGAGCTTGGACTTTTTGAAAAACCATTCACTGATAGAAGTTTAACCCCAACTATTGGTTCTGCTGCCCACAGATCTGTTGCCAGACAATGTGTTAGAGAATCATTAGTGCTTCTTAAAAATCAGAATAATTTTCTACCACTTTCCAAAAACATAAATCATATACTAGTTGCTGGAAAAAACGGACTTGATATTGGTAATCAATGCGGCGGATGGACGATTTCCTGGCAAGGAAGCAGCGGAGATATAACAACCGGAACCACTGTCTATCAAGGAATAAAAAACGCGGTTCCAAGTTCAACTAATGTTAGCTATTCATTTAATGGAAGCAGTACGCAAGGTGCCGATGTTGCTATTATAGTAGTTGGAGAAACACCTTACGCAGAAGGAAATGGAGATAGAAATGATCTTGCATTATCGCCAGAAGATATTACCACGATTAATAATATTAAAAATGCTGGAATACCTTATGTGATTATTTTAATCTCCGGCAGACCAATGATTATTACAGATGAGCTTGCAGATTGTAATGCTTTTGTTGCAGCTTGGCTCCCCGGAACTGAAGGACAAGGAATTGCAGATGTAATTTTTGGCGATTATAATTTTACAGGAAAGTTATCGCATAGCTGGCCAAGAAACATGAGTCAAATTCCTATTAACTACGGTGATGCAAATTACGATCCTCTTTTTCCTTATGGATTTGGATTATCATATTAAACTAAAACTTAATTATTCTTATATGAGGAATAAATGAAAAAGTACTTTGTTTTTTTATTTTCTATTGTAGTGATAGCACTAAGCGGGTTTGTACAAACTCCGCAAATAAATTCTGAAGAAGATAAACTTTCCGCAAGAGTTGATTCCGTGCTTTCATTAATGACGCTTGATGAAAAGATTGGACAGTTAAATCAGCTTTCTTTTGGAATAGGCTGGGGACCAACTATAAAAGTATCTGTACCTGATGAATATAAGCAAATGATTAAAGAGGGAAAGATCGGTTCGTTCTTTAACGCAATCGGCGCAGAGTTTACTTATGAATTACAGAAAGTTGCTGTTCAGGAATCAAGATTAAAAATTCCATTAATTTTTGGATTAGATGTTATTCATGGCTTTAAAACAACCTTCCCTATTCCATTAGGAGAAGCAGCAACATGGCAGCCTGAATTAATTGAAATGTCTGCTCACTACCAGGCAATCGAAGCAGCGTCTGCAGGAATTCACTGGACATTCTCTCCAATGGTTGATATTGCACGCGATCCCCGCTGGGGAAGAATAATGGAAGGAAGTGGAGAAGATCCTTACCTGGGATCATTGATGGCTGCTGCTCGTGTTCGTGGTTACCAAGGAGATCTTACAGATCTAAACATTATAGCTTGCGTAAAACATTATGCCGGTTATGGCGGAGCAGAAGGTGGAAGAGATTATAACACAGTGGATATATCAGAAAGAACTTTTAGAGATATTTATTTACCGCCTTTCAAAGCGGGTGTTGAAGCAGGCGTTCACACTTTAATGGCTTCATTTAACGAGATTGGCGGAATACCGGCTTCCGGTAGTAAATATTTATTGAATGACATCCTGAGAGAAGAATGGGGATTTAAAGGATTTGTCGTAAGCGATTGGAATTCAATTGGGGAATTGGTTGATCACGGTTTTGCTTCCGATTCAAAGAATGCAGGTGAAATTTCCTTGAATGCTGGATTGGATATGGACATGGAATCACGTTCTTATATCACACATCTTAAAGAACTTGTTGTTGAAGGAAAAGTAAAAGAATCTGTAATTGATAAATCTGTTAAAAGAATTCTTAGAATAAAATTTATGCTTGGATTATTTGATGATCCTTTCCGTTACTGCAATAAAGAGCGTGAGCAAAAAAACATAATGACCAGTGATGCAAAAATTGCATCTCTTGATGTTGCAAAAAGATCATTTGTGTTGTTAAAGAACGATAAAAATATTCTTCCGCTTAAAAAAGATTATAAAAAAATTGCGGTAATTGGTCCGCTTGCAAATAATAGTATCGATCCAATCGGCGGTTGGGGTGGGTTAGGTGATTCTGCAGATGTTACAACAGTTCTTGAAGGATTTATAGACTATGTTGATAATAAAACTGAGATTCTATATTCCGAAGGCTGCAAGATTGATGATACTTCAATAAAAGGATTTAAGGATGCACTAAACATTGCAAAAGAATCTGATGTGATAATCTTATGTGTTGGTGAAAGCCGTGATATGAGCGGTGAAGCTTGCAGTCGTTCTTCTCTAGATCTTCCTGCAGTTCAGGAAGAACTTGCAAAAGAATTACTTAAAACTGGTAAACCAATTATTGTTGTATTGATGAACGGAAGACCACTGTCAATCAATTGGTTAAACGACAATGCAGACGCAATTTTGGAAACCTGGTTTGCCGGTACAATGGCTGGTGATGCAATAGCAAAAGTTTTGTTTGGTGATTATAATCCTTCAGGCAAATTGCCGGTTACTTTTCCAAGAACCGTCGGACAAGTTCCAATTTACTATAATCACAAAAATACCGGAAGACCAGGCGATTTAAAGGATCATTACACATCTAAATATCTTGATCTTCCGCTCACTCCACTCTACCCTTTTGGATATGGATTAAGTTATACAACTTTTGAATATAACGACTTAAATCTCAGCAAGAATAAAATTACTGCTGAAGATTCAATTGTTGTATCAGTAAAAGTTGAAAATACCGGCAAGTATGATGGTGAAGAAGTTGTTCAATTGTATGTTCAGGATTTAGTTGGAAGTGTTACACGTCCTGTAAAAGAATTAAAAGGATTTGAAAAGATTATGCTGAAAAGCGGTGAGGAAAAATCTGTGGATTTTATAATTCATGAAAAAGATTTAAGATTTACAGGTGCTGATATGAAGTTTAAATCAGAACCGGGCTTGTTCAAAGTTTATGTAGGTACAAATTCGGTTGATGTTTTAGAAAACAAATTTGAGTTGGTTGAATAAAATTGATAAATTTAGATGTCATCCTGAGCGAAGCTTGCCTATCGGCAGGCAGATCGAAGGATGAAAGTTACTTCATTAAAATTATGACCACACTTCGACTTCGCTCAGTGTGACAAAGAAAAATAATAGGAACTTATATGAGAAGTAAAATATTAACAAAGATTCTGCTGGTGCAATTTGCAATCATTTCAATTTCATTTGCGAGCTGTAGTAAAGATGATTCAACAACTGCACCAACTAATGGCATTCCAGAAATTCCGGGTTTCACCTTGGTCTGGAATGACGAATTTGATAAAGCAAATATTGATTTAACAAAATGGGAACATGAAGTTAATGGCGATGGGGGTGGTAACAATGAACTGCAATACTATACTGCATTCCCTACCAACTCAGTTATTGAAAATGGTAAGCTGGTTATTAAAGCACTTCACGAAAATTATCAAAACAGAAGTTTTACATCTGCAAGATTGAGAAGTAAAGGTAAAGGTGATTGGCTTTATGGAAGAATTGAAGTGTCTGCAAAATTACCTACCGGTGTTGGAACCTGGCCCGCGATATGGATGCTCTCAACTGATTGGAGTTACGGCGGTTGGCCTGAAAGCGGTGAGATTGACATTATGGAGCACGTTGGTTATGATCAAAATGTAGTTCATGGTTCAATTCATACGTTAGCATATAACCACACAATTGGAACACAAAAAACTTCCAAGCTTACAATACCTACTGCATCAACTGAATTTCACACATATGCTATAGAGTGGTTTGAAGATCACATTGACTTTTATATCGATAAAACAAAGTACTATACATTCACGAATGAAAATAGAGGCTGGCCATATTGGCCATTTGATAAAAGATTTCACTTGATATTAAATATTGCCGTTGGCGGAAATTGGGGTGGTGTGCAAGGGATCGATTTAAATGCTTTTCCAGCTACAATGGAAATTGAATATGTAAGGGTTTATAAAAAAGATTAATTATTTTTCTATTAAATGGCATCATCAACGGATGCCATTTTTATTTTGGAGTTATTATGAAATACTTTTCTACAATTCTGATTTCAATCCTCTTGATTGCATCATCGTTCTCTCAACAAACTGTACATAACTTTAGTAAAGAAATTAAAATTACAGTTTCAGCAGATTATCTTTTATATCTGCCAAAAGAATATTCGGAAAGCGAAAAATATTTTCCGCTCGTACTCTTTCTTCACGGTTCGGGTGAAAGAGGAACTGATATTGAAAAAGTTAAAATACATGGACTCCCAAAATTAATTGCCGAAGGAAAAGAATTTCCTTTCATAGTTGTTTCACCTCAATGCCCGGAAGAAATGTTCTGGAGTACGGATGTTCTTTCTGCCTTGTTAGATGAAATAGAAGCAAATTACAGAGTTGACAAAAATAGAATTTATGTTACTGGTTTAAGCATGGGCGGACATGGAACCTGGTCTCTTGCCCTCGCAGATCCAAATCGTTTTGCAGCAATAGCACCTGTTTGCGGTTGGAGTGTTCCTTCCGTTGCCTGCACAATCAAACATTTACCAATCTGGGTTTTTCATGGAGCAAAAGATAATGTTGTTCCATTAAGCGCATCAGAAGTTATGATTGAAAGATTAAAATCTTGTGATGGTAAAGTGAAGTTTACAGTATATCCTGAAGCTAATCACGATAGTTGGACAGAAACATATAACAATGAAGAATTATATAAATGGTTTCTTGAGCAGTCACTGGGTAATAAGGATAAATGAAAATTCTTAATAAAATATTATCGCTTGTAAAAGAAAATAAATTGATACAAGTTGAAACAATAATACTCTCAGAAAAACAATGTCCTCATTGCTCTAGCAAAGGTATGTTTGTTTTTAATGACTGTTCTAATACTCAAGTAAATTCATCAAAAT
>Ga0105090_10000686_pt1 | contig 17214 bp, 14 predicted proteins | sample PPLLak3March2015_FD_79110 | JGI IMG/M metagenome (GOLD analysis project Ga0105090, IMG submission 79110) | Freshwater sediment microbial communities from Prairie Pothole Lake near Jamestown, North Dakota, USA - PPLs Lake P7 Core (1) Depth... | ecosystem: Environmental > Aquatic > Freshwater >... | reverse complement strand
TGCGGATGCGCGAGATCGACGAGTCCATCCACATGATCCGGCAGCTCGCGGACATGCTGCCCGAAGGCCCGATCAATGTCGACGACCGCCGCTGCACGCTGCCGCCGAAGCCGCTGGTCTACAGCGAGATCGAGTCGCTGATCAACCACTTCAAGCTGATCATGGAAGGGCCGCAGGTGCCGGCCGGCGAGGTCTACGTCGCCCACGAGGGAGCCAACGGCGAGCTTGGCTTCTACCTCGTCAGCGACGGCAGCGGCACGCCGTACAAGGTGCACTGCCGCAGCCCGAGCTTCGTGCACACCGGCGGCACGCACCTGATGCTCGAGGGCTACCAGCTCGCCGACATCGTGCCCACCTTCGGCTCGATCAACATGATCGGCGGGGAGTGCGACCGGTGAACGGCGCGGAGCGACGCAAGTGAACGCGCCCGATCTTCCCTCGATGCGCCATCTGCAGCCCGAGTTCGAGGCGATGAAGGCGCGCTATCCGGCGGGCTTCGAGTCGTCGCTGACGCTGCCCTGCCTGCGCCGCATCCAGGAGGTGCGCGGGTTTGTCGCCGACCAGGACATCGACTGGCTGGTCGAGTACCTCGGCGTGCCGCGGATCCAGGTCGAGGAGGTGCTGAGCTACTACACGCAGTTCCGCCGCGCGCCGGTCGGCCGCTGGCACGTGCAGACCTGCCGCAACGTCTCCTGCTCGATGCGCGGGGCCGAGCGGCTGATCGATTACCTATCCCGCAAGCTCGGCGTCAAGGTCGGCGAAACCACAGCAGACGGCCGTTTCACCTTGTCGGTGGTCGAGTGCCTGGGCTCCTGCGGCACGGCGCCGGTGGTGATGGTGAACGACGCCTACCACGAGACGATGGACGCGGCGAAGCTCGACGCACTCCTCGGGGAGTTGAAGTAATGCGCCCCCACGCTCACTACGTTCGCTGCCCCCCGAGGGGGCGCTCATTGCCCTTCGGGCTGCCGGGCGGGCACTGACATGCCCGGCCGCCAGCTCATCATGGACTTTCCGGTCACGGCGACCTCGCATCTGCTGCCGGACTACCTCGCACGCGGCGGCTACGAGACGCTGAAGAAAGCGCTGTCGACGCTGACCCCCGAGGACGTCACCAAGGAGGTCACCGCATCCGGCGTGCTCGGCCATGGCGGCGCGGCCTTCCCGGTCGGCCGCAAGTGGGCGGTGGTGAAACTGAACGACGGCCAGCCGCACTACCTGTGCGCCAATGCCGACGAAGGTGAGCCCGGCACCTTCAAGGACCGCTGGATCCTCGAGCATTCGCCGCACCTGCTGCTGGAATCGATGCTGCTCGCCTGCTACGCGCTGCAGGTGCGCAACTGCTTCGTCTACATCCGCGGCGAGTTCGACCTGCCCTATCGCCGCCTGCAGGCCGCGGTCGAGGAGGCCTACGCCGGCGGCTGGTTCGGCGAGAACATCCTCGGCACCGCCTTTGCCTGCGACATCGTCGTCTATCGCGGCGCCGGCTCGTATGTCTGCGGCGAGGCATCCGCCCTGATCACCTCGATCGAAGGCAAGAAGGGCTATCCGCGCAATCGGCCGCCGCGGCTCACCGTGCGCGGCCTGTACCAGCGGCCGACGGTGATCAACAACGTCGAGACGCTGTCGAACGTCGCCGTCATCATGCGAATGGGCGCCGAGGAGTTCCGCAAGGTCGGCGTCGCCAAGAGCCCGGGCACGCAACTCGTTTCCATTTCGGGTCACGTCAACAAGCCCGGCGTCTACGAGGTCGAGTACGGCTACCCGCTCGACAAGTTCATCTACGAGGACTGCGGCGGCATCCTTGGGGGCCAGAAGCTCAAGTGCATCATCCCCGGCGGAATCTCGACCAAGGTGATGACGGCCTCCGACATCGTCGGCGTCACCTACGACCACAAGGCGATGGAAAAGGCCGGCTCGCAGGTGGGATCGGGCGGCATGGTGGTGATCGCCGAAGGCACCTGCATGGTGCGGCTGCTGCAGGTGATGCTGCGCTTCTACCACCACGAGTCCTGCGGCCAGTGCACGCCCTGCCGCGAAGGCATGGGCTGGATGCACCGGGTGATCGACCGCATCGTCGCCGGTGACGGGCGGCCCGAGGACATCGACACGCTGATCCGCATTTCCAACGCCAACGACGGCACCACCATCTGCGGCATGGGCGACGCCGCCGGCTACGCGACCGTTGGCATCATCGCCAAGTACCGCGACGAGTTCGAGCACTTCATCGCCAACAAGCGCTCGAAGTGCGGCGGCAGGCTCGAAGTCGAAGAGGCGGCCCATGCCTGACTTCTTCATCAACGGCCAGCCGGTCCACGCCGAGAAGGGCCAGACGGTGCTGCAGGCAGCGCTGGCCGCCGGCTTCTACATCCCGTACTTCTGCTGGCATCCGAACCTGTCGGTGGCGGGCAACTGCCGCGTCTGCGTGGTCGAGGTCGAGGGCGAAAACGGCGGCGAGAACTGGTCCGAAATCGCCTGCAACATGCCGATCTCCGAAGGCATGCGGGTGCTGACCGACTCGGAAGGCGTGCGCGCGCAGCGCAAGCAGACGCTGCAGTTCATCCTGCTCAACCACCCGGTTGACTGCGGCATCTGCGACAAGGCCGGCGAGTGCATGCTGCAGGATCACCACTACGCCTACAACGGCGAGCCGTCGGTGTCGACGGTGCCGAAGGTGAAGGCGACCAAGTATCACGAACTGTCCGAGCGCGTCGTGCTCGACAACGAGCGCTGCATCGTCTGCTCGCGCTGCGTGCGCTTCACGCGCGAGATCTCGAAGTCGCACGGTCTCGGCATCCAGAACCGCGGCGACCATTCGCTGGTGCGCGCCACCGAGGATGGCCGCTTCAACCGGGACGCCTACTCCGACAACGTGGTCGACATCTGCCCGGTCGGGGCGCTTCTGGCGAAGAATTTCCTGCACAAGGCGCGGGTCTGGTACCTGCAGGCCACGCCCTCGGTGTGCCCGGGCTGCGCCCGCGGCTGCACGGTCAACCTCTGGCACCGCAAGCGCGAGTGGAAGCTCAACGCGCTCGACCCGAAGCAGAACACCGAGATCGCCCGCGTGACGCCGCTCGAGAACGCCGAGGTCAACGGGCCGTGGATCTGCAACAAGGGCCGCGACCTGGCGGCGATCTTCGAGCGGCCGCGCGCGCTGCAGCCGCTGCTGAAGGGCCGGCCGGCCAGCCTCGATGAGGCGGCCGGCGCCGCGCGCCGGCTGATCGACGAGGCGAAGCGGCCGGTGGCGCTGGTGTCGAGCTGGGGCTCGAACGAGGAACTCGCCGCCCTCAAGGCGCGGCTGGGCGGTCGCGTCACCAGCTTTGTCAAGGCGGATCACCTGCCGGCGCCTGGCGAGGTGCTGGAAGACGAACTGCTGATCCGCGCCGACAAGAACCCGAACACCGCGACCGCGCAGCAGCTGTTCGGAAGCGCGCCGGTGGCGTTCCCCGACGGCACCGACCTGGTGCTGGTCTGGGGCGAAGGCTTCGATTTCACCCGGCTGCCGCGCGGCGCGAAGCTCATCTACCTGAACTCGTACCTGGCGCCGGAAAACGGCCACGCCGATGTCTTCGTGCCGATCAGTATCCAGACCGAACGCGCCGGCTCGTACACGAACTTCCAGGGGCACAGCAGCCGCTTCGAGCGCTGCTTACCGAAGCCGGCGGGCGTCATCGATGCCGAGATGTTCTTCGCCAACCTCGCGGTCGCAGCGGAGGTTGCATGATCCAGGATCTGGTCATCGCGATCGTCTTCATCACCTACGCGATCAGCGTGCTGATGGGCTTCGGCACCATCCTCACCTGGGTCGAGCGCAAGCAGGCGGCGGTGATGGCCGACCGCATCGGCGCCAACCGCGCCTACCTGCGCATTCCGTTCACGCAGGTGAAGCTCGTCTGGCTGGGCCTGTTCCACGGCATGGCCGACGGCCTGAAGATGCTGCTGAAGGAAGACTTCAAGCCGAAGACCTACGACTGGTACGCCTACATGGTGGCGCCGTGGGTCGTGTTCACGCCCGTGCTGCTGGTGTTCGCGGTGGTGCCCTTCGGCGGCGTGCTGATCCCCGGCGAGCTGATCCCGTGGCTTTCCGGCTGGTTCGGCGATCGCGCCTATCCGATGCAGATCGCCAACCTCGACGCCGGCCTGCTGATCGTGTTCGCCTTCGGCGGCATCTCGATCATCGGCGCGATGCTGGCCGGCTGGTCCTCGGCCAACAAGTTCTCGCTGCTGGGCGCGCTGCGGGCCGGCAGCCAGATGATCAGCTACGAGCTGATCATGGCGATGACGCTGCTGGGCCTGATCCTGGTCTACGGCACGGTCGACCTCGACGAGATGGTCCGGTACCAGTCCGGCATCGTGCTCGGCTTCCTGCCAGCCTGGGGCATCGTGCTGCAGCCGTTCGCGGCGACGCTCTTCCTGACCGCGGCGATCGCCGAGAACAAGCGCATCCCGTTCGACCTGCCGGAGGCGGAGAGTGAACTGATCGCCGGCTACTTCACCGAATACAGCGGCATGAAGATGGGGCTCTTCATGTTTGCCGAGTTCATCGAGATCGCGATCATCGGCGCGCTGTTCACGACGCTCTTCCTCGGCGGCTACAACCTGCCGTTCATGACCGACTCCGGCTTCTCCTTCCCTGGCGGCTACGAGCTGGCGCTGCCGCACGCGGCGGTGGTGCTGATCCAGCTCGCGACCTTCCTCGCCAAGGTGTTCGTGATCTGCAGCTTCCAGATCCTGATCCGCTGGTCGCTGCCGCGTTTCCGCTGGGACCAGGTGCTGCGCTTCGCATGGAAGTTCATGTTCCCGCTGGCACTGGCGAACCTGATCGTCACCGTGTTCTTCGTCTGGGCGCTGCAATGACGAAGAATCCGCACGCGCGCAAGCAGTACGTGCGCAAGCAGTACTGGAACGAGCCCACGATGGGCTGGTACGAGCGCGCCTACCTGCCGGAGATCCTCCGCGGGCTGGCGATCACCAGCCGGGTGTTCCTGCGCAACATGTTCAAGTGGATGACCGGCCGCAAGGGTGCGCTGACCACCTATTACCCCGAGGAGACGCGCTGGGACTACGCCGCCGGCAACCGCGGCAAGCACATCCTGACGCGGCGGCCTGACGGCAGCCCGCAGTGCATCGCCTGCAACATGTGCGCGACCGTGTGCCCGGCCAAGGTGATCGAGATCGACGCCGGTTTCAATCCGGCCGATGCCGCGCACCCGAAGTTCCCGACCCGATTCGAGATCGACTACTCCCGCTGCATCTTCTGCGGGCTGTGCGTCGAGGCCTGCCCCGAGGACGCGATCCGGATGGTCAAGGAAGTGCCGAATCTGCCGAGCGGCGACCGCCGCACCATGTGGATCGCGCGCGAGGAACTGCTGAACTGGCAGCCACGCGACGACGTCGCCAAGCCCTATCCACCACCGCCGTCGCCGGCACCGGCGAGGAGCCAGCCATGATCGAATCGGCACTCGGCCGGCTCGACGACGTCCTGCTGCTGATCTTCGCCGCCGGGGCCCTCGTCGGCGCGCTGCTGATGATCGTGCTGCGCGAGCCGATGCGGGTGGCCACGGCGCTGATCTCGACCATGGTCTTCCTCGGCGGCATCTACGGCCTGCTCGGCGTGCACTTCATCGCCGCCTTCCAGGTGCTGATCTACGTCGGCGCGGTGATGGTGTTCATGGTCTACGTGATCATGATGCTCGACCCGCGAGACCCGGCGATCCAGCAGCCGTTCTCGAAGATGCTGGTTCCGGGAGTGGTCGGCTTCGTGCTGCTGATCTTCGTGCTGGTCGGCGCCACGTGGAAGCAGGCGCCGGCGCCGCTGCCGGGCGTGGCCGAGGGCTTCGGCCTGCAGCAGTTCGCGGTCGCCTTCCTGCGCCAGTACTGGCTGCAGTTCGAGCTGACCTCCGTGCTGCTGGTGGCGGCGATCGTCGCCGCGGTGGCGGTGGTGAAGCTGCACCGGAGAGGCTGATGGACAAGGTCCAGCTGCTGCTGTCGCTGGCGATCGCGCTGTTCTCGATCGGCCTGCTCGGCGTCATCGTCCGGCGCAACCTGCTGGTGATGCTGATGTGCATGGAGCTGATGTTGAATGGCGTCAACCTGAGCCTGGTCACCTTCGCGCACCAGATGGGCGAGATGGTCGGCGCGGTGCTGGTGTTCCTGATCTTCGTCGTCGCCACGGCCGAGATCGCGGTGGCGATCCCGATCGTGCTGCTGCTGGTCAAGCGCAAGCACTCGCTCGATCTTGGCGCCTACATGGACCTGAAGGGCTAATGACCATGGGCGCGCTCTCCTGGATCGTCGTCCTGCCGCTGGTCGGCTTCCTCGTCAACGGGCTGGCGGGCAACCGGCTCGGCAAGCGCTTCGTCTCGGTGGTCGGCTGCGGGCTGCCGATCGCGTCGTTCCTGATCGCCGCGGCCTCGGTCGCGGCGCTGCTCGCCAACGACAGCAAGCCGGTGATCGACGTCGCCTTCACCTGGGCGACCTTCGGACGCCAGTCGTTCGAGATCGCCTTCTACCTAGACCGGCTCTCCGCGGTGATGGTGCTGGTCGTCACCGGCGTCGGCTCGCTGATCCACATCTACTCGACCGGCTACATGCACGAGGACGAGAGCTACGCGCGCTTCTTCGCGTATCTGAACCTGTTCCTGTTCTTCATGCTGCTGCTGGTGCTCGGCCGCTCGATGCTGGTGCTGTTCGTCGGCTGGGAAGGCGTGGGACTCGCCTCCTACCTGCTGATCGGCTTCTGGTTCGAGGATCCGGAGAAGGCCGCCGCGGGCAAGAAGGCGTTCATCACCAACCGCATCGGCGACGCCGGCTTCCTGCTCGGCATGTTCCTGGTGTTCTTCGCCTGCGGCACGCTCGACATGGACCGCGTCAACGCCATCTTTGCCCAGGGCGTGCCGGCCGGGGTGACGGCGAGCGTGATCGGCGTGCTGCTGTTCATCGGCGCCACCGGCAAGTCGGCGCAGATTCCCCTGCACGTGTGGCTGCCCGATGCGATGGCCGGCCCGACGCCGGTCTCGGCCCTGATCCACGCGGCGACGATGGTGACCGCCGGCGTGTACCTGGTGGCGCGGATGTCGGGCATCTTCGTCCACGCCGAGTTCGCCTCGAACCTGGTGGCCACCATCGGCGTGCTGACGGCATTTTTCGCCGCGTCGGTGGCGCTGGTGCAGACCGACATCAAGCGCGTGCTGGCCTATTCGACCATCTCGCAGCTCGGCTTCATGTTCCTGGCCGCCGGCGTAGGCGCCTACGGCGTGGCCATCTTCCACGTCGTCACCCACGCCTTCTTCAAGGCCTGCCTCTTCCTCGGCGCCGGCAGCGTGATCCACGCCATGAGCGGCGAACAGGACATCCGCAAGATGGGCGCGCTGGCGAAGAAGATCCCGGTCACCTTCGCCACCTTCGCGGTGTCCACCGCGGCGATCGCCGGCCTGCCGCCGCTGTCGGGCTTCTTCTCCAAGGACGAGATCCTGTGGTTCGCCTACGGCAGCAGCTTCGGCGGCGCGCCATGGCTGCTGCTGCTCGCCTCGGCCACGGCGCTGATGACCGCGTTCTACATGTTCCGGCTGCTGTGGCTGACGTTCTTCGGCTCGCCGAGAATGGACGAGGAGGTGGCGCACCACATCCACGAGTCGCCATGGTCGATGACCGGCGTGCTGGTGGTGCTGGCGCTGCTGGCGGCCTTCGGCGGCTTCTTCTCGATCCCGCACTTCCTCGAGCCGCTGCTGCCGCTGCCTTTGATCCGGCCCGAAGCGCAGTCGTTCCATGGCCCCCTGGTGTGGATCGCCACCGGCCTGGGCGTCGGCGGCCTGCTGCTGGCCGCGTACTTCTACGCCAACGACGGCGAGCGCGCCGCGCGGCTGAAGCCGAAGTTCGAGCGGATCCACAAGCTGCTTTCCGGCAAGTACTACATCGACGAGTTGTACGAAGCGGTGCTCGGCCGGCCCTTGAACTGGATCTCGGAAAAGGTCTTCCTGCGCATCGGCGACAGGTTCCTGATCGACGGCTCGCTCGACGGCCTGGCGGCCCTCGCACAGCGCAGCGCGAAAGGACTGGCGCGGCTGCAGACCGGCAACCTGCACCTGTACACCTTCCTGGTGCTGGCGGGCCTCGTCGGTGCGCTGCTGTGGAGCTGGCGCAATGGCTGACGCCATTCTTCTGAACATCGTCCTGTACCTGCCGCTGCTCGGCATCGCGCTGATCGTCGCGCTGCCGGAAGGGCAGGACGATCGCGTCCGCCATCTTTCCTTCGGCGTGATGCTGGCGCAGTTCGTGATCACCGCCATGCTGTACCTGCGCTTCGACCCGACGGTGGCGGGGCTGCAGGCGGAAACCAACCTGCCGTGGATCGCCGACTGGGGCGTCTACTACCGCATCGGGCTGGACGGCTACAACGTGCTGCTGGTGCTGCTGACCGCCTTCCTCGGGCCGCTGGTGGTCGCCGGCGCGTTCTCCGCCATCCAGAAGGACGTCAAGCTCTTCTTCTCGATGGTGTTCTTCATCCAGTTCGCGATGCTGGGCACCTTCCTGGCGCAGGACCTGCTGCTGTTCTACATCTTCTGGGAAACGATGCTGATCCCGATGTTCCTGATCATCGGCATCTGGGGCGGCGAGCGGCGCATCTACGCCACCGTCAAGTTCGTGCTGTACACGGCATTCGGCTCGATCCTGATGCTGGCAGCGCTGATCTACCTCGTCTGGTCGCAGTACACGGAGACCGGCAACCTGTCGTTCGCGCTCGCCGATCTGTTCGGCACGCAGCTCACCATGCGCGAGCAGGGCTGGCTGCTGGCGGCCTTCGCGCTGTCGTTCGCGATCAAGGTGCCGATGGTGCCGCTGCACACCTGGCTGCCCGACGCGCACGTCGAGGCGCCGACCACCGGCAGCGTGATCCTGGCCGGCGTGCTGCTGAAGATGGGCACCTACGGCTTCATCAAGCTCGGCTTTCCGCTGTTCCCGGAGGCGTCGCTGGCGGCGATGCCGATCGTGATGGCGCTGGCGGTGATCAGCATCGTCTACGGCGCGTGTCTCGCGCTGGTGCAGACCGACATCAAGAAGATCATCGCCTATTCGTCGATCAGCCACCTCGGCTACGTGATGCTTGGCCTGGCGAGCCTCGACCTTCTCGGCATCCAGGGCGCGATCATCCAGATGGTGAGCCACGGCCTCACGGCAGCCGGCCTGTTCCTGATGGTCGGCATGATCTACGAGCGCTGCCACACGCGAGACCTCGGCGCCTACGGCGGGCTGGCCAAGGTGCTGCCCGTGTACTCGGTGTTCTTCATGATCCTGACGCTGGCCGCTATCGGCTTGCCGACGACCAGTGGCTTCACCGGCGAGTTCCTGGTGCTGATGGGCGCGTTCCTCGCCGCCTGGCCGCAGCACCTCGCCGGCGACTCGGTGCCGCTGGTGTGGGCGGTGATCGCGGTCTCCGGTGTCGTGCTCGGCGCGATGTACATGCTGTGGCTGGCGCAGCGCCTCCTGTACGGCACGACCAAGGTGCCGCACGGGCCGGTTGCAGATCTCAATCGGCGCGAGAGGCTGATCCTCGCCGCGCTGCTGGTGCCGGTGTTCTGGATCGGCCTGGCGCCGGCTGAACCGATGCTCAAGACCGAACAGGCGGCGCTGCACTTCCAGAGGCTGGTGGCCGGCCCACGCGCGACGTCATCGGGATCGGCGCCAGCACCGGTGGTGCAGCAGACCGCGGAGGCCACACGATGAACTGGACCCAGGTTCTCGTCGCGATGCTGCCCGAGCACCTGCTGCTCGCAGGCATCGTCATGCTGCTGCTGCTCGACATCGCCAGCGACCGGCCGCGAGGCCAGCTGGCGGTGGCACTCGCCGCCGTGATCGCGGCCACGCTCGCCGCCAGTGTGCTCGCCATCGCCGGCTATACGGCGGAGCCGTTCGCCGGCCAGCTGTCGGTCGATTCGTCGGCCTTCGCCGCCAAGGCGATCGTGCTGGTGCTGGCGATCCCGGTGCTGCTGCTGGCGCGCGACGAGTTCCCGGACGGCCCGTTCTACCTGCTGCTGCTGTCGTCGCTCTATGGCGCCAGCCTGATCCTGTCGGCCGACAGCTTCCTGACGCTGTTCCTCGGCCTGGAGCTGATGTCGATCCCCGTCTACACGATGGTGCTGCTGGCGATGCGGCGGCCCGATTGCACCGAGGCGGCGCTCAAGTACCTGATCCTCGGCGGCACCGCCACGGCGATGCTGCTGATGGGCGTCTCGCTGCAGTTCGGCTATACGGGCTCGCTGCAGCTCGCCGACTTCGGCCTGCTGCTCGACACCGGCAGCCCGATGGCGCAATCGGCGGTGGTGCTCGTCCTGCTCGCCTTCTTCCTGAAGGCGGCGATCGTGCCCTTCCACACCTGGGCGCCGGATGCCTACGAGGCGGCGACGGTGCCGGTCACCGGTTTCATGGCGACGGTGGTCAAGGCGGGCGTGTTGCTCGCCGCCGTTCGGCTGTTCGGCTATGAGTCGCTGTCCGGCCACCTGGTCGAGCTGCTGGCCGTCCTGGCGCTGGCCTCGATCGTCTGGGGCAACCTGGCGGCGATCCGGCAGACGAGTTTCCGTCGCATGATCGCCTACTCGTCGATCGCCCACGCCGGCTATCTCTTTTATGCCTTCCTTGGCGACGGCGAAGGCCGCTTCCAGGCGGTGGCGTTCTACTCGCTGGTCTACGGGCTGATGAACCTGCTCGCCTTCGCGTCGCTGCCTGCAGCGGGCGACGATGCCGAGCGCGACCGGCTGGAGAACCTGAAGGGCTACTACCAGCGCGCGCCGTTCGCCGCGGTGATGATCGCCATGGCGATGTTCTCGCTCGCCGGCATCCCGCCGCTGCCCGGGTTCGTCGCCAAGTTCCTGATCTTCCGCAACGTGATCGAGGCCGGCTACACGCTCTACGCGGTGCTGGGCCTGGTCGGCAGCTATCTCGGCATCTACTTCTACCTGCGGCTGGTGGTGTACATGTTCATGAGCCCGGCGCCGGCCGGGCTGCAGCCGCAGCCCACCGCGAGGCTGGCGCTCGGCGCGACGCTGATCTGTCTGGTGCCGACGATCGTGCTGATGGTCTATCCGGGCGGGTTGCTGCGCGGGCTCTGAGCGCCGGCCGGCGAGGCGACCGGCGCGAAGAACACGTCCAGCGTCGGAAACGCCGCCTCTCCGCGCAGGCAGTCCCACAGATACACCGCAACGCCGGGATCGCCGGTCCAAAGCGAGTGACGCAGCCGCCCGTGCGTCGCTGCATCGGCTTCGGTCTGCACGATGGCGTGCATGGCGAAGGCGCGCGCCCGCTGCAGCCAAGTCTCATCGCCGCTGCGCTCGAAGAGCTTCAGGAAGGCGTAGCCGTTGCCGGCTGTTCCGTGGCAGAGGTTGGACCCCTTGCGAAGCGGCCCCGCAGCCCAGACCGTTTCGCCGGCGGCGAGGAGAAGTTCGTCGAGTTCATCGCCGGGAAAGTCGCCGAGGCAGATCACGAAGCCCGGCGCGCCATGGCAGAACTGCATCAGCATCGCCGGCCGCCGGCCCGGCGGGTCGATCAGCTCGGCGCGCCAGTTGACGAGTTGGCCCTCGCGGCTGGCGGTGCGCGCGACGGTCTGGGCGATGCGCTGCCGCCAGGTCGACCATTCGCGCTCACCCAACAGGTGGCGACCGCGGATCAGGCCATGTGCGGTGGCGACGAAGCCGTGCACCGCATCGATGTAGGTGCTCTCGTTGCCGTACAGCGCCTGGGTCCAGTAGTGGCAGTCGTGCGCATCGGACCACTGCAACTGCTCGCCGAGCCGGGCTGCGATCCGGCGATAGGCATCGGCCCAGCGCGGATCGCCGCCGCGCTCGTGCAGCAGCGCCGCGGCGAGCATCGACCCCGGCGCGCCCCACATCAGTTCGCGCGCCGGGTGATCGAGGTTGCCATCGATCAGCACCGCGATGCGGTCGGCGATCGCGGCATCGCCGGAGTCTTCCCACAGCATCATCTCGATCGGCAGCGTGCCGCACAGATAGGAGCCGAAGTCGCTGCTTCCCTGCGCCAGCAGCGCGGCCCGGTGGCGCTCGCGCAGCGAGCCGACGTCCGGCTGCCGCACCGCACTGCCGGTCGCGCCGGCCGCGCGCAGGTAGCGCAGCGCCCAGAGCACCCCGGCCGAGCCGTAGTACAGCGTCGTCGATGGCTGCTCCGGATCGTCGCCGGGCTCGAGGTCCTTCGCATGCACCGGCCAGATCGAATCGGCGCCGCCGGTGGCATCGGCGTCGCGGACGATCCAGTCGATCGTCGCCTTGGCCCGCTGCGGATCCCAGTCGAGTTCGGTCAGCGGTTCGTGGCGGGCGGGGTTGAAGAGCATGGATTGGGCTCGGCGAGAGGGCGATCATGCCGCGAGCGGCGCGGCCGGCCAATCGCGCGGCGCGGTTGCCTGGCCGCGGACAGTCCGCTGCGCGACCGCCCCGCCGCAGCCGCAAGCGACGCCACAGGGCGATCGCGAAACTACGGACCTAGTTCCCTGCGCGCTTGGCCACTGGCGAGTGGGTGTCCATCAGTTGCAGCCGCGTCGCGTCGAGGCGCTCGGAAGCGATCAGCAGCAGTTGTCGCATCAGGGCATAGCCCAGGCGGGGATCCTCTTCGCAGGCCGCGAGCAGCCCGGCGCCGTCGATGGCAAGCGCTTCGACAGGCTGCAGTGCTCGAGCCTGGAAGGTCATGGCGCGCCCCTTGATCAGCACCGAGAAGCCGAACTCGTCGCCGTCGGCGAGCGTCTGGATGCGCAGCACGTTCTCGCCGCCGACCGGCATCTCGAGCGCGACGCGGCCGCTCAGGATCAGGAAGAAGTCGGCGCACTCGTCGCCCGACTGGAAGATCACCTGATCGGCAGCGAACTGCGCCGCTCGCGCAAGCGCGGCGAGGCGTTCGATCTGTCTCGGTTCAAGGTTCCGGGTAAAGGGGTGCCGCATCAGCAGCGGCAGAGGGTCCTGCGCGTTCATCGGAGCCTCCTGGGTCGGATGCTGCAGGCGGAACGGCCGTGCTCCCGGTTGCAGCAACGGCAGTCTCGGAAGAGCGTCAAGTCTGCGCCCGATCGCCGCTGGCGTCGCTTCGATCCGGGTCGGTCCGTTGACGGCCGTCAATGCCGATCCGGGTTGCGTCTCTAGCGTTACGGCAGCTAAAAACCGCCGCGCCGATGACCGCGCGGCCACAACCGACCGTACCCGGCCTAGGCCGCCGCAGCAGACACGCGGCCGCGGGCGACGGCAACGATGGAGAGACACATGGACCCGAAGTCCCGCCAACGCGCGGCGCCGCCGCTTCCCGAGTGGTTCCCGCGCGGCATGACGCTGCTGCGCGATCCGACGCTGAACAAGGGCACGTCGTTCACGGGCGCCGAGCGCGAGGCGCTCGGCCTGCGCGGCCTGCTGCCGCCGCGCGTGGCGACGCTCGACGACCAGGTGGCGCGCGTGCTGGAGAACCTGCGCCGGCTCGATTCCGACCTGTCGAAGTACATCCTGCTGGAGTCGCTGCAGGACCGCAACGAGACGCTGTTCTACCGGGTGGTCACCGAGAACCCGGACGAGATGATGCCGCTGATCTACACGCCGACCGTTGGGTTGGCCTGCCAGCAGTTCGGCCATATCTGGCGGCGGCCCCGCGGCATGTACATCTCCGCCGCCGACCGCGGACGAATCGCGCAGGTGCTGCGCAACTGGCCGCATCGCGAGGCGGCGATCATCGTCGTCACCGACGGCGAGCGCATCCTCGGCCTGGGCGACCTCGGCGCCAACGGGATGGGCATCCCGATCGGCAAGCTGGCGCTGTACACCGCCGGCGCCGGCGTGCATCCGCGCCATTGCCTGCCGATCCTGCTCGACGTCGGCACGAACAACACGCCGCTGCACACCGATCGCCTGTATCTCGGGCTGCGGCAGCCGCGCCTGACCGGCGCCCCCTACGACGAGTTCGTCGATGAATTCATCGAGGCGACGCAGCAGGTGTTCCCGGGCATCGTGGTGCAGTTCGAGGACTTCGCCAACCATCATGCCTTCACACTGCTGCAGAAGTATCGCGACCGGATCTGCTGCTTCAACGACGACATCCAGGGCACGGCCTCGGTGACGGTGGCCGGCATCTTCTCGGCGCTGCGGGTTACCGGCAAGCCGATGGCCGAGCAGACCGTCCTGTGCCTCGGCGCCGGCGAGGCGGCCACCGGCATCTCCGACCTGCTGGTCGAGGCGATGGTCGATGCCGGCATGGCCGCGAAGGATGCGCGCCGTCGCTGCTGGCTGGTCGACTCCAAGGGGCTGGTGGTCGCTTCGCGCGGCGACCTCGCCGAGCACAAGAAGCCCTACGCGCACGAGCATGCGCCGGCGGCGACGTTCATCGACGCCATCCGCGCGCTCAAACCGACGGCGATCATCGGCGTGTCGGCGACGCCGAACACCTTCACGCAGGAAGTCGTCGAGGCGATGGCGAAGATCAACGAGCGGCCGATCGTCTTCGCTCTTTCGAATCCCACCTCGCGCGCCGAATGCACGGCGGAACAGGCCTATGCCTGGTCAGGCGGCCGGGCGCTGTTCGCCTCGGGCAGCCCGTTTGCGCCGGTGACGGTCGGTGGCAAGCACTTCGTGCCGCGGCAGGGCAACAACTCGTACATCTTTCCTGGCGTCGGTCTCGGCGCCATCGCCGGCAACCTGGCGCATGTCACCGACCGCATGTTCATGGCGGCGGCACGAACACTTGCGGCGCAGGTGAGCGACGCCGACCTCGCGCAGGGCAGCCTGTATCCGCCGCTGGCGCGGGTGCGCGAGGTCTCGGCGTTCATCGCCGCGGCGGTGATCGAGGAGGCGCTGGCCGCCGGATTGGCGGGAATCGAGCGGCCTGAGGACATGCTGGCCTACGTGCATTCCCAGATGTACGAACCCGAGTACACGCCGTACGCGTAGCGAAGCGCGTCATGCCGACACGCTCGGGCGCGGTCGCGGCGCCGGCATGCATACTCTCCTTGACTGTGCTCAAGCCGGATCGCGGCCGCTGCGAATACGTTTGCGCGATTGCCGCGACCGGGACCATGGTCAGGCTCACAGCAGTGCCGCGGAGCGATTGATCGCCGACACGACATGGCCGTGCATAGCAACCGCAAGGGTCTCGACCTGCCGCTCGCCGGCGCACCGGCGCTGCGGATCGACGACGCACGCCGGGTGCCGCAGGTGGCACTGCTGGCGGCCGACCTGCCCGGCCTGAAGCTGGCGCTTGCCGTGCAGGTGGGCGACGCGGTGCGGCGCGGCCAGAAGCTGTTCGAAGACCGGCGCATTCCAGGAGTCGCCTTCACGGCGCCCGCCGCCGGCACGGTTGCGGCGATTCATCGCGGCGAGCGCCGGGCGCCGGTCTCGCTGGTGCTCGATGTCGCCGACGACGACTCGCCGGCAGCGCAGGTCCGTTTCGACGCGTTCAGCGGCCGCCCCGCGAGCGAACTCGACAGCGCCGGCGTGCGTGCGCTGATGCTTGAATCCGGGCTGTGGGCAGCTCTGCGCACGCGGCCGTTCGGCCACGTGCCGGCGGCCGACAGCAGCGGCGAGGCGATCTTCGTCACCGCCACTGACTCGCGGCCGCACGCGCCGCCGCCCTCGCTGGTGATCGGCAGCCGCGCCGACGACTTTCGCGACGGCCTCGTCTGCCTGACGAGACTCGAGGCCGGCCCCGTCTATCTCTGCACGGTGGCGGGCGACGGCATCGACGCTCCCGCGGGCGTGCGTGTCGAGCAGTTCCGCGGCCCGCATCCCTCAGGCTCGGTCGGTTGGCACATCCACTGCCTGCGGCCGGTAGGCCCGGAACGGCGGGTCTGGCACATCGGCTACCAGGACGTGATCGCGCTCGGGCATCTGGCCCGCACTGGCACGCTCGACGTAACGCGGGTGATTTCGCTCGCCGGCCCGTCGGTCCGGCAGCCGCGGCTGCTGCGGACGCGTCTCGGCGCCGCAATCGATCCGCTGGTCGCCGGCGAACTCGTCGACGGCGAACACCGTGTGCTGTCCGGCTCGGTGCTCGATGGCCGCATCGCCGCCGGGCCGACCCAGGGCTTCCTCGGCCGCTACCACCTGCAGGTGGCGGCGCTGCCCGAGGGACGCGAACGCGAGATGTTCGGCTACATCCTCCCCGGCGCCGGCAAGTTCTCGGTCACCGGAAGCGTGCTCGGCGCGTTTTCGCGGGCGCAGCGGGTGCTGACGACCACCACAAACGGCGGCGAGCGGGCGATGGTGCCCATCGGCACCTACGAACGCGTGCTGCCGTTCGACATCGAGCCGGTGTTCCTGCTGCGGGCGCTGATCACCAAAGATGACGAGGCGGCGCAGAAGCTGGGCGCGCTCGAGCTCGACGAGGAGGACCTGGCGCTGGCCACCTGCGTGTGCCCGTCGAAGTACGAATACGGGCCGCTGCTGCGCGCGGCGCTGGACCGCATCGAGAAGGAACACTGATGCGGCAGCTGCGCCAGTTCCTCGACCGCCAGGCCCACTACTTCGAGAAGGGCGGCAAGTACGAGAAGTTCTATCCGCTGTGGGAGGCAGCCGACACCTTCTTCTACACGCCACCGTCGGTGGCGCGCGGCTCGAGCCACGTGCGCGACGCCATTGATCTCAAGCGGATGATGATCCTGGTGGTGATCGCCGCGCTGCCCTGCGTGTTCATGGCGATGCTGAACACCGGGCTGCAGGCCAACCTGGCGATCGATCCCGGCAAGGCCGCGGCGCTCGAAGGCTGGCGGCACGACGCGATCCGGCTGCTCGGCGTCGGCTACTCTGCCTCGAGCCCGCTCGCCAACCTGGTGCACGGCGCGCTGTACTTCCTGCCGCTGTACATCGTGACGATGGTGGTCGGCCTGACCTGGGAAGTGCTGTTCGCCATCGTGCGCAAGATCGAGGTCAACGAGGGCTTCTTCGTCACCGGCATCCTGTTCCCGCTGATCCTGCCGGCGACCACGCCGCTGTGGCAGGCGGCGCTCGGCATCAGCTTCGGCGTGGTGATCGCCAAGGAACTGTTCGGCGGCACCGGGATGAACTTCATCAACCCGGCACTGGCCGCGCGGGCGTTCCTGTTCTTCGCCTACCCTGCCGAGATCTCCGGCGACAAGGTCTGGACCGCGGTGCCCGACGGCGCGGCGGTCGACGGCTTCTCCGGCGCCACGCTGCTGGGCGAGATGCGCGTGATGACCGGGCCGTTCGCCGAGCAAGGCTACTCGTGGTG